>JGI12270J11330_10001610_pt1 | contig 16633 bp, 14 predicted proteins | sample PeaSoiMetSII2010_FD_11330 | JGI IMG/M metagenome (IMG submission 11330)
CGGCCTACACCGACGAGCCGATCGAGGGGGCGATCCTCAGCGTGCCGGCGCACTTCAACGATCCGCAACGCCAGGCGACCCGGCACGCCGGGGAGCTTGCGGGATTGAACGTCATCGACCTGGTCGAGGAGCCGCTGGCGGCCGCGACCCACTACGGCGCCCACACGGTCGCGCCGGGCAGCACGATCCTGGTCTACGACCTCGGCGGCGGCACGTTTGACGCCACCGTGCTGCACGTCGATTCCAAGGGCCTCTACGCCCTGGCCACCGACGGGTCCTCCGACCTCGGCGGCAAGAACTTCGATGAGGCCATCATGGCGATGGTCGCCGAGCAATTCCGCCTGGCGCACCGCTACGACCCGCTGCAAGACCCGATCGTCTCGGCCCAGCTCCGCCGCCAGGCCGAGGCGATGAAGATCAAGCTGGCGATGCCGGGACAGGGCGAGGTGCGCAAGGCGCTCCTCCTGGGCGGCCGGGCGCAGGAGATCCTCTTGACCCGCGGCCAGTTCGAGCAGGCGATCCGGCCGCTGATCGATCGCAGCCTTGGAGTGTGCGAGCGGGCGCTCAAGGCCGCGGGCCTGGACTGGGCTGCGATCGACCAGGTGCTGATGGCCGGCGGCTCGACGCTGGTCCCGGCCGTCGAGACGGCGGTGCGGCGGGCCTCGAACAAGCCTGGCGACCGGGTCAAGCGGCATCAGCCGCACATGGCCATCGCCTACGGCGCCGCGCTGATCGCCGCCCAGCGATCGGGTTCACCCGCGGGGAAGGCCCCACCTTTGCTCCAACGCGTCTCGGGGTTCGACCTGGGCTGTCGCGTCTTCGACCCCGCCACCCGCAAACCGGCCATCGACACCGTCATTGCCAGGAACACCCCCATCCCCGCCCGTCGCACGATCACCTACTACACGAACCGCGCCGACCAGTCCCGAATCATCCTCGACACCGTCCAGGTCAAGGCACCCGGCGAGTTTCCCACCAGCCTGGGCTACTTCGCCTTCCCCGTCGACCGGCCCCGCAAGAACCATCCGCTGGAAATCACGCTCGGCTACGACGAGCACGGGATGGTCAGCGTCGTGGCGCGCGACCCCGACACGGGCCGCGAGGTCAAGCGGGACTTCACCGGTGAGGCGCACCCGATGGATCGCATCTTGGCCCAGAAGGCGTTGCTGGAAAGCATCCAGCTCTGTGAGTAACGAATCCCGCCAGGGAAACGAACTACGGAGAAATCGAAGGCGGTAGGGGGGCTCTTGGGGTCGTGAGGCTCTTGGGGCCGGACCTAGTGTGCGCCGTGAAAAGGTGTTGGTCTTCAGTGGGTGTAAATCCCACCCGGCAATTGGGTCGCTCCAGCCGGTAGCTATCGAAGCGACGCGGGGAGGAAACGAAACCGTCGGAGCCTTCGAGACAAACGGGTCGCATGGCGACTCGGCAAGCCGACAGGCCGTAACGCAAGTGAACGTTGAGCAGGCCTCGAAACGACCAATGTGGACGCCGACCTCGCACTCGGATGGGGAAGGCCGCCGTCGCTGGGGATGAAGGGGAAACGGGTGGAATAGGCCGTCCCACGAGTGATCAGAACCCAGCGGGCCACCGGGGTTCGGTTCTATGCGCTGTATGACAAGCTGTATCGCCGAGACATCCTGGAGTGGGCCTTCGTGCGCTGTCGCAATAATCGCGGCGCGCCGGGGGTTGACGGCCAGAGCTTCGCGGACATCGAGACGTACGGACGAGACCAGTGGCTGGACGAACTGACGGAAGAACTCAGGAACGGAACGTATCGTCCCCGGCCGGTCCGGCGCGTGTTTATCCCGAAAGGAGATGGCAAGCTAAGGCCGCTGGGAATTCCTTGCATAAAAGATCGCGTGGTCGAGATGGCTGCGGTGCTGGTCTTGGAGCCGATTTTCGAGGCCGGCCTGGAGCCGGAACAACACGCCTACCGCCCGGAACGCAGCGCCCTGGACGCCGTTCGCCAAGTGGAACGGCTGCTCAGGACGGGGTATACCGAGGTGGTGGACGCGGACTTGTCTGGATATTTTGATAGCATTCCCCATGCGGAGTTGATGAAATCGGTGTCCCGTCGGATCAGCGACGGCCGCATGCTGCGGCTGATCAAGATGTGGCTGGAAACACCGGTGGAAGAGACTGACGACTTCGGGAACCGCCGTCGGACGACCCGGAACAAAACATCTACATGCGGCGATTTGTGAAGGGATGGAAGATGGGAGGGCATGAGAAACGTCTCGCCGCGCGAATCGTCAACTACGCGGACGACTTCGTCATCTGCTGCCGGGGCACGGCCGACGAGGCCATGACCGTGATGCGGGGGATGATGTCCAGGCTGAAGCTGACGGTCAACGAGACGAAAACGCGATTGTGCCACCTGCCGGACGAGTCGTTTGACTTTCTGGGTTACACCCTTGGCCGGAATTACGACTGCCGGACGGGCGCATCCTACTTGGGACCGCGTCCGTCGCGGAAGAAGATCGACCGGCTCTGCCGCGAGATCGGTGAGTTGACGACGCCAAAGAAGGCTGGGCGAGACGTCGAGGCGCAGGTGGGAAGGATCAACCGCAAGTTAAGGGGCTGGTCCAACTATTTTCGCATCGGAACGGTGAGCAAAGCCTACCGGAACGTCGACAGCCATGTCCGCCATCGGGTGCGTCAGTGGTTGTGCGCGAAGTTCAAGGTGCCGGGAAATGGAAAGAAACGGTTCCATGACCAATATCTGTACCAGGAGCTGGGATTATACCAACTCCAACGACCGTAGCGGCAATCGTTCGTGGGCGAACGTGTGAAGCAGCATATGAAGTACAGCCTTGTCCGAAAGCCGGGTGCGGGAAAACCGCCCGCCCGGTTTGATGAGCGGGGTGTGGAAACGGAGCATGGCGGGGCTAGTGAGGCACCGGCACACGAAAGGGCCGGAAACCGATATGCCGAGCCTAAACCACCGCGCCACACCTCGACTCTACTGTTGCGGCAAGATGCCCAGTCTGCGGAAAGCCGGTTTGCCTGGATCGTTCAACTTACGTGTGGCCCGGCATGACCGCTCCCTCCGGGTTCGACCCCCGTCCCGGCCGGGATTCGACCCGCCGCGATTCGAGGAAGCGCAGCCACGGGTCCATCCCTTCGCCGGTCCTTGCCGAAACCTCGAAGACCTGCATGTCCGGGCGCACGGACCGGATGTTCCGGTAGACCGCGGTGCGATTGAACTCCGCCGCGGCCGCCAGGTCACTCTTGGTGATGACGGCAACGTCTGCGGTGTGGAAGATCGTCGGGTACTTGAGCGGTTTATCTTCCCCCTCGGTGACGGACAGGAGCACCAGACGCAGGTCCTCGCCAAGGTCATAGGTGGAGGGACAGACGAGGTTCCCGACATTCTCGATGAACAGGAAATCCAGGTCGCCCAGCCCCCAGCCGGCCAGCGCATTCCCGATCATCTCGGCCTCGAGGTGGCAGACCGTGCCGGTGGTAATCTGCCGGATCGGCACCTGGGCGCGCGCCAGCCGCCGGGCGTCGTTGTCCGTGGCCAGGCGCCATCACCGGAACCTCCTCGATCACCAGTTCGGCCCCCTCCAGCGACGAGCCTACCCGGGCGATTTCATAGGCCGAGAGGATCGCCTCCTTGACCACGCCCGCGAGGGGCCCCAGCTTCAAGTAGATCCCCAGAACGCGGACGCCGCCGCGCCGCTCGGCCTCTTCCGCGACCACGTCCGGGATGTTCAAAGCAAGGGAAAGCTCGTGCATAAGATGATTGGCTAGCAAATCCTGGGCAAATGTTTTTCTGCCAGCATGGTCACCACCCGTTCGCCGCCGACCACCGACCGCAGGGTCACCAGGCTCGGGTGGTCGTCCACGACCTCGCCGATCAGCGCGGCCTGCTTCCCGAGCGGATGGGACCGCATCACCCCCAGGAGCCGGTCGGCGGTCAGCCGCCCCCCGCTGCCGTGCCCGAGCAAGATCCGGTCATACTGCGCGTATGGCGCCGGACAGGTGCCATACAGCTCGGGGTGGATCGGTTCGGCCCGGGATGCCATCACCGACCTCCACCGACCTGGACCAAGGGGGGCGCGGCCGGCACCGGGCTGGCTCGCAGGTGACGGCCATAGGCGTAGTACGCCGCGCAGGCCCCCTCGGCCGAGACCATCGTCGCACCCAGCGGCGTCTGGGGCGTGCACTGCGTGCCGAACGCGGGACAATCGTGCGGCTTCTTCATCCCCTTCAGGACCTCGCCGCTGATGCACACGGACGATTCCTCGGTCTCCAGGTCGTCCACGTCGAACCGACGCTCGGCGTCGTGGTCCCGATACTCGGAGCGCAGCCTGTAGCCGCTCTTCGGGATCAGGCCGACGCCACGCCACTTGCGATCGCAGACCTCGAAGACATCCTCGATCAGCCGCCGGGAGGCTGCATTCCCCTCGCGCCGGACCGCCCGGCCGTACTGGTTCTCGACCTCGGCGCGGCCGTCCTCAAGCTGCCGCACGGCGCGGAGCAGGCCTTCGAGCAGGTCGATCGGCTCGAAGCCCGTGATCACGACGGGGACGTGATAATGGAGGGCGATCGGCTCATATTCGGTGTACCCCATCACCGTGCAGACGTGGCCCGGGCCGAGGAATCCCTGCACGCGATTGCCCGGCGCCTGGAGGATGGCGGTGATCGCTGGCGGCACCAGGACGTGCGAGACCAGCACGCTGAAGTTGGTCAGCCGCCGCTGCCGCGCCAGCCAGACGGCCATGGCGTTCGCCGGCGCGGTGGTCTCGAACCCGATGGCGAAGAAGACCACCTGGCGATCGGGCCGCGCCGCAGCGAGGTTCACGGCGTCGAGCGGCGAATAGACGACCCGCACGTCGCTCCCCTGCGACCTGAGCTGGAGCATGTCGCCGCGCGAGCCCGGCACGCGGAGCATGTCGCCGAACGAGCAGAAGATGACCTCCGGGCGCGCGGCGATGGCGTGGGCCCGGTCGATCATCTCCAGCGCCGTGACGCACACCGGGCATCCTGGCCCGTGCACCAGCTCGATGCCCGGCGGGAGCAACTGGTCGATCCCGTGCCGGACGATCGTGTGCGTCTGGCCGCCGCAGACCTCCATGATGGTCCATGGCCGAGTCACGGTCCGGGCGATCGCGGCGGTCAGCTTCCGCGCCGCCTCGGTGTCGCGGTATTCGTCGAGGTATTTCATGGGGAGGGCACCCGCAACTCGTCGAGTTGATTCATCCCGTCCAGGACCTCGAACACCCGCCGCGCCTCGTCCTCATCGATCGTGCTCAGGGCGAAGCCGACGTGGACCAGCACGTAGTCGCCGATCCGGACCTCGGGCACGTGCTCCAGGCAGACCCGCTTGGCGATGCCGCCGAAGTCGACCTTGCCCATCAACAGGTCGTGCTGGCGGTAGGTCTCCGTCACTTTTCCCGGGATTGCGAGGCACATCGGTCCCTCCTCCAGGATGCCGAGGGAGCGGATCACCGCGGGCCCAAAGCTCTGTGGCATCGGCCCGCCTCCTCCGCATCCCTCCGCGTCCCCTTACCTTGATCCATCGCCGCCGTGATTGCAAGCTGTCCTAGTGGACGCCGCCGCAAGCGGTTCCCCGCCGTGTGCTGGGGGCCGTGTTCAGTTCGTCGTCGGCACGTAGCCGCCGTCCACTCGGATGTTGGCCCCGTTGATGTAGTTGGCACGGGGGCTGGCAATGAAGGTCACCAAGTCGACGACCTCCTCGACCCGCCCGATCCGCCCGGTGGGGTTCTCGAAGAACTCGGCCACGCACCGGCGTTCGGCCAGGTCCAGAACGCTTTGCGGGCCTATGATCGATTCCAGGTTCGCAAAGAACTCGGCTACGAACCGGTGTTCGACCTCAGCCCACTCGCCGTGCCACCCCTTCTTCCCGGCAATGTCTTTGATCCACGCTTCGATGTTCGGCGTCAGAACCGGGCCGGGGCTGATGGTGTTTGCCGTCACGCTGGTCCTCGCCAACCCCTTGGCGAGACTGACGGTGAGGTTCACGATCGCCGACTTGGTGGACCCGTAGGCAGCAAATGTCGCCGCAGGTGCGGAGGCAAGGCCGCTCCCGATCTGGATGAGCCGCCCCCACCCCCGCTGCTTCATCTGCGGCAGAAGGTGTCGGATGATGCGGACCACCGAGACGACGTTCTGGTTGTAGAGGTCGAGCCACCGGGCCGGGTTCGGGTCGGTCCACTCGTCCCGGAAGTATGCCCCGGCGTTGTTCACCACGATTTCGATGCCGCCAAAGGCCGCCATCGCTGTCTTGGCGACGTGCCCGGCGCCCTCGTCCGTCGCCAGGTCGCCCAAGGCGACGGCGGCACTCGCGCCGCTGTCCGTGATGGCCTTCGCCACCCGCACGGCCTCGTTCTCCCTGCGGCCATGGACGACGACGGAGGCCCCCTCCTTCGCCAACGCCATGGCGATGGCTTCCCCGATGCCGCTGCTGCTGCCCGTCACCAGCGCACGCTTGCCTTCAAGTTGTAAGTCCACCGGGTCCTCCGGGGCTGCGTGGAACAGCCCTCACCTGGATGATTCGTTTTGCCCGGCAGTCCCTTCACTCTCCGGAGGGATGTACCAGGCGTGGGAGAAAACCTTACATGGCCTAGCCTAGCTTTCAACCGGATGGTTTCCAGAAGTGCCACCCGCCGCCCGGGGCCGGCGCCCCCGCGCGAACACCGAGTCTCAATAGGGCAGCTCAGGCGCCAGCTTCCACATCTCCGGTGAGCGCCACAGCCGCAAGATGAGCTGTTCGCGGTCGAGCAGGAATTCCTTCGGCATCTTGCCATAGAGCCGAAGCGCCAATTCTTCGTCCGAAAGCGCCTCCCGGGTCCAGGCGCCGCAATCAACCTCCATGAGTTGAAGGAAGTCATCGTGGGTGAAGCCGTCCATGCCTTGCAAGTCGATATCCTGGCGGCGCGGCATCCAGCCCAGCGGACTTTCGATCGCGTAAGCCCGACCGTGGATGCGGTCAATGATCCATTTGAGCACCCGCATGTTGTCGCCGAAACCGGGCCACAGGAAGCGCCCGCTGGGGTCCTTGCGGAACCAGTTCACGCGGAAGATGCACGGCGGGTTCGGGATATGGCGACCGGTGTTGAGCCAGTGGCTGAAGTAGTCGGCCATGTGATAGCCGCAGAAGGGCAGCATGGCCATCGGGTCCCGGCGGACCTCGCCGACCGTACCACTGGCAGCGGCCGTCGTTTCCGAGCCGATGGTCGCCGCCAGGTAGACGCCGTGGCTCCAGTTGAAGGCCTGGAACACGAGCGGCACGGTGGCCGAGCGGCGGCCGCCGAAGATGAAGGCGCTGATGGGCACGCCCGCGGGGTTTTCCCACTCCGGGTCCAGGATCGGGCACTGCGACAGCGGCGCGGTGAAGCGGGAGTTGGGGTGCGCCGCCTTGCGGCCGCAGTCCGGCGTCCACGCCTGGCCGGTCCAGTCGGTGAGCCGGGCCGGCGGCGTGTCCGTCATGCCCTCCCACCACACGTCCCCGTCCTCCGTCAGCGCCACGTTCGTGAAGACCGTATTCTCCCGGATAGTATTCATCGCATTCGCGTTCGAGCGGTACGACGTGCCGGGCGCAACGCCGAAGAAGCCGTTTTCAGGGTTGATCGCGTAAAGGCGGCCGTCCTGCCCCGGCTTGATCCAGGCGATGTCGTCGCCCACCGTGGTCACTTTCCAGCCCGGGAATTGTTCGGGCGGAATCATCATGGCGAAGTTGGTTTTCCCGCAGGCACTGGGAAACGCCGCCGCGACATACGTCTTCTCTCCGTCGGGCGATTCCACGCCGAGGATCAGCATGTGTTCCGCGAGCCAGCCCTGGTCGCGCGCCATGCAGGATGCGATGCGCAGGGCGAAGCACTTTTTCCCCAGCAGCGCATTGCCCCCGTAGCCGCTGCCGAACGACCAGATCGAGGGCTCCTCGGGGAAGTGGACGATGTATTTCTGCTGCCGGTTGCAGGGCCAGGGCACGTCCGGCTGCCCGGGCTCGAGCGGCATGCCGACCGAGTGCGCGCACGGCACGAAGAAGCCGTCGCCCAGGGCGTCCAGCGCGTCGCGGCCCATGCGCGTCATGATCCGCATGGACACCACGACATAAGGCGAATCGGTGACCTGCACGCCGATGTGGGCGATTGGCGAGCCGATCGGCCCCATGCTGAACGGCACGACGTACATGGTGCGGCCGCGCATACATCCGTTGAAGAGTCCCTCCAGAGTCTGCTTCATCGCGCCGGGATCGATCCAGTTATTGGTCGGTCCCGCATCGTCCCTGCGGAGACTGCAGACGAATGTTCGGTCTTCGACCCGGGCCACATCCGACGGGTCCGAGAGGACCAGGTGACAGTTGGGCCTCTTCTCCGGGTTCAGGAGGCGAAAGGTCCCTTTTTGCACGAGCAGTTGGCAGAGCCCGTCGTATTCCTCCTGCGAGCCGTCGCACCAGACCACGTCGTCGGGCCGGCACATCACTGCCATCTGCTCGACCCATTGCCGCAGCAGTGGCCGCTCCCTCTTCACTTCTGGTAATGCTCGGGGCATGAATGGCTCCCGCGGAACTCGAGCGGTTCGAGTGGAATGAGGCGACTTCACTTCTGGTAATGCTCGGGACATCAATGGCTCCTCCCTCGAGAAGTGCGGCGATCTCGTTCGTCCCGGCGGCCCAGGGGTTGATCCCTCGCAGCGGTTCGCATTTCAACCCCCGCTGACGCTTGTTCAGGGCCAAGGAGAAGTTCCGAGGCCTTTTGACACCCGGCAGCGGAGAAACGCCCGATGTTCCGCGGAGAAACGCCCGATGTTCCGGCGAGGAGTCGCCTGTGTTGTTTTTGAAATCAATTGCATGGCGGCACTGTGGTAGCCAAATCGGCGCTAGCGGTCATCGTGGTCTTGCCATCGGGCCCTAGCGCCTCCAGGTGCACATGTTCGCCGACCGGCGTGCCGATCAGGCGAAAGGGGGCGAGGTCGAAGAGTGGCGCCTGGCCTCGAAACGCGAAGGCGGTCACTGACCAGTGCGCGTGGAAGCGCACCAGTTCCATCAATAGCACGGCCGTGAGTGGGCCATGAACCACCAGGCCCGGATACCCTTCCACGGTCGTGGCATAGGTTCGGTCATAGTGGATGCGATGAGCGTTGAACGTGAGAGCTGAGAAGCGAAACAGCAGTGTCGGGTCGGGGGTGATCATCCGCGTCCACGAAGCTGCCGGAGCCGGCGCGAGTTCGCAGGGCTCGGGGGCGCCGACAGGCGCGCCGGGTTCGCGATACACGATGTCCTGCTCCTCTTCGATGCAGACTTCGCCGTCCTGGTGAATGCAGTGCGTGACGGTCACAAACGCCAGTTTTCCCGTCCTTCCTTCCTTTCCGGAAACATCTCGGATCACCGACTGCCGGCGAGCCGGCTGGCCGATCATCAGCGGCTTCAGGAAGCGCATGCGGGCGCCGGCAAACATGCGCCTCGGCAACTCGATCGGCGGCATAAAGCCGCCGCGCTGTGGGTGGCCATCGAGACCGAGCCGCGACTGCGGAACTCGCGGCAGGAAGAAGAACCACTGCCACAACGGCGGCAACGGGGACCCCGGCACAAACTCCGTGGTGGTATCGTCCAGCATGGCAGCGGCGGCCTGTACCGGGGCCAGTGCGATCAATTCCTCCGTCTCCTCGGTGCGGCCGATCCAATCCGAATACGATGCTCTCATCGGTTCATCCCTTCCGAGAGTTCGATCGGCCCGGCAATCACATGCTTGTCGCGCAGCTTACCAATCTGTCCGTCGGACAAGTGCAGGATCTCGCTCAGCACTTCGTCCGTATGCTCGCCCAGGGTCGGGGCGCGCCGGGGTGATGAACGCTCCTCGCCCGAGAACTGAAGCGGAGATCCAGGCACCAAGTAGCTGCCGATCCCGGGCTGCTCAAGAGTCGAGAACATCGGGTTTAGGGCCGAGCAACGTGGGTCCTCTTCCACCATTTGCCGGAAGGTCTGATAGGGGCCCCAGCAAACGGCCGTGCCATCGAAGGTTTTCTGAACCTCCTCGAGCGTGCGTTCGCGGAACCAGCGCGCCAGCACCGCCGAGATGGCCTCACGAGCCTTGAAGCGGTCGCCCTCCCGGGACAGGTCGACGTCGAGCAGAGATTCGATCATCGCGAGCTTGTCGATCAGGCCCATCGCCTCACCCAGCGCCCGCCATTGTCTCTGAGTGATCGCAACAATGTAGACGATTCGGCCATCGCGCGTTTCGAAATCGCGTCCGTATGCGCCATAGAGGTAGTTGCCGGTGGACTGCCGGTCCTCGCCGTTGACCTGAACTTCGGCGATGTAACCAAGATGGCCCACCATGGCGAACGCAACGTCGGCGAGCGGCAGCCTGATGTACTGTCCCTGACCCGTGATTCGCCGATGACGTTCGGCCGCAAGAACCCCCATCGCCGCAGTCACTCCTGTGATTGCGTCCCACGCCGGAAGGACGTGGTTGACCGGGTTGACCGGCTGGTTGCCATGTCCAGGGCCGGTGATAAACGGAAACCCGACCGCACAGTTCAGCGTGTAATCGACTGCCGTGCTGCCGTCCGGATTACCGGTCACATTCATCATGATCAGGTCCGCGCGCCGCTGACGCAGGGTTTCGTAGCCGAGCCAGCCCGAAGTCGGGAAGTTAGTCAGGAAGATTCCGCTGCCTTCACCCGGAGCGGCAATCAGTGCGGCAATGAGTTCCTGACCCTCCGGGCTGCGCGTGTTGACGGCGATCGAGCGCTTCCCCTTATTGAGGCCCGCCCAATAAAGACTCCTGCCGTCGCGAGTCACGGGCCAACGTCGTGCATCGAGTCCGCCTTCGATCGGGTCGAAACGGATCACGTCCGCGCCCATCTGTCCCAGAGTCATCCCACAGAGGGGTGCGGCGACGAAGGCCGCGCCTTCAATCACGCGCAAACCGTCAAGGATCTTGTTCATCGACGCCTCCGGCACTATGTGGTGCCGCCTCTTTTGACAACGACCGGAGCGTAACTTGCTCTAGTGAACCCGGCGAGTTTACCCGCGCGTAGGCATCAGCACCTCGTAGTCGAGATCGAGCACCACTGCCGGGTCGTATTGGCCGTCGGCATTCCTATACGGGAAGCCGGCACACGCGCGATCTTTGGTGGCCACCGTGCGCAGCTTCAACGCTCCCAGATCGCTACGCCCCGGCAGAGGCATCTTGTCCAGCACTTCCGACCAGGCATAGACCGTATCGCCGGCAAAGCTCGGGGCCACGTGGCGGCCGCCGTTGATGGCTGCGATCTTGATGGCATTGGCGAGACCGTTAAAGGAGAGAGACCGCGCCAGGCTGATAATGTGGCCGCCGTAGATGATGCGGCGTCCGAAACGCCCCTCTTTCTCGGCGTGCTGGTTGAAGTGCACCCTCGCCGTGTTCTGGTAGAGGCGGGTCGCCATCATGTGCTCGGATTCTTCGATCGTCATCCCGTCTACATGATCGATCTTCTCTCCGATCTCGTAGTCGTCCCACAGATGAGGGCTGCCGGCGAGCGCCGTGTCGTAGCCGCGGAATTGCAGGCCCGGAGGCACGATCAACTCCGTGGGATCGACCGCTTGGGGAAGGTCGGGGATCACCGGCTCCGGCGGCTTGGCTGACGGGTCCTTTTTCCTCACCATCACCCAGCGGCAGTAGTCCACCACCATCTCGCCGCGCTGATTAACACCGGTCGAGCGTACATACACCACACCGGTCTGGCCGTCCTTGTTCTGCTTCAGCCCGATCACGGCCGAGGTCGCGCTGACCGTGTCGCCGCAATACAAGGGCGCGCCGAACCTCCCTGCGGCGTAGCCCAGGTTCGCGATGGCGTTCAGCGAAATGTCCGGAACCGTCTTGCCGAATACCAGATTGAACGCGAGCAGGTCGTCGACAGGCGCCCGCGGAAGTCCGACGGATGCGGCAAAGGCCGCGGACGAATTCACCGCGAACCGGCTACCGTAGAGCGCCGTGTAGAGGACGACGTCGCCCTCGGTGACCGTGCGTGGCGTGGCGTGGACGATCCGCTGGCCCATGCGGAAGTCCTCGAAGAAATTCCCAGGATTCGTTTTCGCGCTCATGGTCGGTCACCAGCCATAGGCCTGGGCAAGCTCGGGATCGCGCTTCGCAACCAGCCGCGCCAGGTCGACGATCACCTTGGCCTGTTTCCAGGTGGCATCATCCTGCATTTTGCCGTCGAGCATCGCCGCCCCGGTGCCGTCGGGCATCGCTTCGAGGATGCGCCTCGCGAACAGCACCTCCTTCACGTCGGGGCTGAACACGCGCTTCGCGATGGCGATCTGGCTCGGATGCAGGGTCCATGCGCCTGCGCAGCCCATCAGAAAGGCGTTTCGGAACTGAGCCTCGCACGCCGCCCCGTCCTGAAAATCGCCGAACGGTCCGTAAAAGGCGCGGATGCCGCAGGACATGCAGGCATCGACCATGCGGGAGATCGTGTAATGCCACAGGTCCTGCTGAAAGAACATGCGGTCCTGATGGCCCTCGACGGCATCGGCCAGCACGCCGTACGAGGGATGTCCGCCACCGACCCGCGTGGTTTTCATGCCGCGCGAAGCGGCCAGGTCCGCGGGCCCCAGGCTCATGCCGTGCAGGCGCGGACTCGCGGTCGCGATGTCATCCACGTTCCTGACCCCCTGGGCGGTCTCCAGGAGGGCATGAATCAGGATCGGTTTCGTGACGCCGTGCTTGGCTTCGAGCTGCGCCAGCAGTTGGTCCACGAAGTGAATGTCCCAGGGTCCCTCGACCTTCGGGATGATGATGACATCGAGCTTGTTGCCGATCGCGGCGACGATCTGCATCATGTCGTCGAGGAACCACGGGCTGTTCAGCGCGTTGACGCGGGTCCACAGGGCGGTGTCGCCGAGATCGGCATCCTTTGCCACCCTGATGAAGCCGGCGCGCGCCGCCTCCTTGGCCTCGGCGGGGATGGCGTCCTCCAGGTTGCCGCAGAGCACATCCACCTGCTTCGCGGTCTCCGGAACTCGCGCGCAGATCTTTTCGATGTGCGGCGGGAAGAAATGGATCATCCGCTCCGGACGGACGGGTAACTCGCGGAGGGGCGCCGGGGCTCCGATGGCCAGCGGCTTATAAAAGTGTGCAGGCAGTTTCATCAGCTTCCTCCCGAATTCCGGACGTGCGTCGGCGCCAGGACACAGATCGCCCTCGGCCGGGCGCCCCGTCAACATCAACCCCGTGGGGCTCAGATCACGCGCTGTGTGCGCAGCTCATCCACTTCGGCGTCGCTCAGGCCGAGCAATCCTTTCAGTACCTCGTCGGTGTGCTGTCCCAGCTTTGGGCCAAGGTGATTGATCCGGCCCGGCGTCCTGGAAAGTCTTGGTAATACGTTGGGCACGATGACCGTCTCAACCAGGTCTTCGTCATCGATGGCGACCAGGTTCCGGCGGGCGTGGAACTGGCGATCCCCGAAGATGTCGGCGATGTTGTTCAACGGCCCGGCCGGCGCCCTGGTTGCCTCGCACCTCGCGAGGACCTGATCCCGAGTCAGCGACCCGCACCAGTCGCGCACGATCTCGTCCACGTCCTGCCGGCTTTCCAGGCGCGTTTTCTGTTCGCCGTAGAGGCTGCTGGAGGCGAGTTCAGAACGGCCCATCGCCTCGGCCAGACGCGCGAACAGCTTATCGGTTGTGCAGGCGATGGCCACCCACTTGCCGTCCTTCGTCGGGAAGTGACCGTAGGGGCAGGCGCTCCTGATGTGCGGCCCGTGGCGCTCGCCGACGGTGCCGTACATGGCGTAGGCCGGGGCGAGTTCGTCCGTGCAGCGGAAGACGGACTCGTAAAGCGCGGTGTCGATGTACTGGCCGCGGCCCGTCTTCTCCTTGTAGTGCAAGGCCAGGAGGACGCCGACGCAGCCAAAAAGGCCGGACAGATAATCGCCCAGCGTCGTCGAGCCGGGCGTGACGGGCGTGCCCTTGGGCATGCCGGAGAGATACGCGAGGCCGCCGACGGCGTGGGCGATGCGGGCGAAGCCTGGCCGGTCCTTGTAGGGACCGTATTGCCCGTAGCCCGAGACGCGGAGCATGATCAGTCCGGGGTTGATCTCGCGCAGCACCTCCCAGCCGAGCCCCCATTTCTCCAAAGTCCCCGGGCGGAAATTCTCACAGAGGATATCGGTCTTCGCGACCAGCGCTTTGAAGAGCCCGGCGCCCTCAGGGCGGTGCAGGTCGATGGTCACCGACTTCTTGTTGCGCGCCTCGCTCAGCCAGGTCAGCGTGTCGCCGCGGCTGGTCGGCGTGCCGAAGTGCCTGCAGGCATCGCCGCCCGTCGGATGTTCCACTTTCAGCACTTCGGCGCCGAATTCACCAAGAATGGATGCGCAGTATGGCGCCGCGATCACGGTGGCGACGTCGATGACGCGGATGCCGGTCAGCGGCAGGTCGTCCGTTCGTTCCTGAGTCATGCTAGATGATCCTTTGCTGCCGTAACCTGGTGATCTCGGCAGCCGAAAGTTCGAGCAACTCTCGCATCACCTCGTAGGTTGCGTTACTAAGCGGCGGCCCCAGATTGGCGATCCGCCCCGGCGTCTCGGACAGCGTGGGGACGACGTTGGGCACGACCACCTTGCCGAGCCCGTCTTCTTCCACTTCAGCAAGGTTGCCTCGCGCCTTGAAATGTTCGTCCGCGAAGATATCGGCGATGCTGTTAAGCTTGCCAACAGGCACCTCGCTGGCAATGCATCTCTCCAACAATTCCTCGCGCGTGAGCGAGAGGGCCCACTCGGTGACGATCTTGTTGACCTCGTCGCGAGCCGCGAGCCGCTTCCGCTGCTCGCCGTACAGGGTGCTCGACGCCAGTTCCGGGCGCCCCATCGCCTCGGCCAGCCGCTCGAACATCCTGTCGGTCGTGCAGGCGATCGCGACCCACTTTCCCTCTTTGGTGCGGAAGTGGCCGTGAGGCACGGCGATAAAGCTGCCGGATCCCTCCCTCTCGCGGATCTTGCCGAACATGCCGTAGGCGGCGGCCAGTTCATCCAACTGACGGAAGACCGCTTCGTAGATGCCGATGTCGACGACCTGGCCGTAGCCAGTCTTGGCCTTGTGCCGGAGCGCCAGCATCACGCCGACCGCTCCATACAGGCTGGACATGTAGTCGCCCAGCGGGGCGGTACCGGGGACAACGGGCGTCTCGCCGGGGAAACCCGCCAGATAGGAGAGCCCGCCGATGGCATGCGCGATGTGCGCGAAACCGGGGCGGCGGCGGTACGGCCCGGTTTGCCCATATCCCGAAACGCGCAACATCACGAGCCCCGGATTGGCCTCGCTCAGCACCTTCCAACCAAGGCCCCATTCCTCCATCGTGCCGGGGCGGAAATTCTCCACAAGGACGTCAGACTTCGAAACCAGTTTGATGAAAAGCTCGGCACCTCTGGGCCTGCGCAGGTCGATCGTCACCGACTTCTTGTTTCGTGCCTCGCTCAGCCATGCGAGCGTGGCATCGCTGCGTTTCGTCGGTGCGCCGAACCGGCGCATGGGGTCGCCTCCAATGGGGTACTCGACCTTCAGCACCTCCGCGCCGAACTCGCCCATGATCGATGCCGCGTAGGGTCCCGCGAGGAATGTGCCGACGTCGACGACGCGAATGCCACTCAGCGGCAGCGGTTTCTCGGCGGCCTCACCCGGCCGTTCTTCCTCGGACGAGTGGGCCTGTGCGGCGATCTCGTTCGTCTCGGGGGTCCCGGGCTGATCTCTCGCATCGGTTCGCATTTCAATATCCCGTATGACACTTGTTCAGGAGCCAAGGAGAAGTTCCGAGGTCTTTGACACCCGGCAGCGGAGAAACCCCGATTTTCCGTCGATTTCTTCGATACGCGGCTCTGGTCCTTGTCAAAAACTTCTGCCCCCCCTCCTTATCTGTCATTGTGCCTCCCCGAATTCACCGCCACAATCGGGCATTCGGAAAACCGGTTGATGACTCCCATGAACCGAGCAAACCGTAGCTGCCGCCAGTGGGCGTACCAAATCCATCTAGCCATGCTTCTTGTGCGTCTCACTCTTGTTGCGTCCATTGGCTTGGCTCCATTGGTTATCCGTGAATCCCGTCTCACCTTGCCTCAGGATCGGCTGTCGGCGAGCACATGTCGCCCAATCCGCCCAATCTCAGGGTGGACGCTTTCCCAGCGAATTCACAAAAACTGCTTGTATCCTTTGTCCTTAGCGACTTACGCCAACTACAATCGTCTGACTTGGCGCCGTAGTACCAGGGAGTAGTTGATTCTACAGAATTCGGGTAGTCTTGAACCTATCGGGTCGAGTCATCCCGACTAGGTAGTGGTTATGCACTAGCCGATGGGGAATCCTTCCGGGTGATCTCAGGCTTCTCGGCAAAGCACGGTCGGGAGAGATGTCTATTCCACGGCTGCACCGCTTCAATCTCACCCTCGGGGATCATACCCGCCTTTTCGGCGGAAGTCAACACTAAATTCTTTTCCTGCAACAACTTACGGAATGCGGTTTCCGGGAAAGACCGGCACTGTGGACCGTTGTCACGGTTACGGGGAAGACGACCCGATTGTAGCAGCTTCAGATGCGTCGGTGGGGGGTGAGTGCGATCGGCTCCCGGTATCTCCACAACAGCCTCAATCGAGATATAATATATGGATGACAGTATAATTTTTGCTG
>JGI12270J11330_10001615_pt1 | contig 16603 bp, 12 predicted proteins | sample PeaSoiMetSII2010_FD_11330 | JGI IMG/M metagenome (IMG submission 11330)
CGCTTGTCGAAGTGTGCCCGTCGCTGCGCTTGCCTCAGCCTCCCTATCGGAGGCTTCGGTTCGGCTGCCGTTCCTATCGTCCCTCACCGCCGAAGGACGGTGTGGCATGGATTCTACCGAATATGGAACAACACGGGTTCACGCTATCGCGGCGGCATGCCGCACTACCTTGTGCCATGTCTCCTGAACCGAATAATGATGGTCATGACGCCAAGCAGCACGGCATCGCCCCCTGAAGGTGCAAACCTTCCACGCAGCAATCCGACCAAGCAAAGAATTCTTGGGCTTCTTGCGGAGTTTTTCTGCCTCCGCACAAACGACGCGGCTGAGCTCTTGAGGAACCGCGCCATCACGGAGAGCGACGCTCGGTCCGTCCGGCGCACGCTGTCCGTCTTGCATCGGGACGGGTTTCTCTACCGAGCACCCCACTTTGATTCCGGTCACGACCGCGGGGGCGCCGGGTACGTCTACGGCCTCTCCGCGAAGGGCGTCGGTCACGCGTTGCGGAACGGATATTCCACTTCGGCGACGAAGACCCTCGACGAACATTCGGTCCGGACGCTGGACCATGAATTGGAACTGACTGCCTTTCATATCGCTCTCCACCGCCTCTGTTCGGCCACGGGTCTCCGGCATCGGTGGCGGCAGAAAGACCTCAAGCACACGGTCCACCCGGATGCGGTCTTCAACGTCGTCGATCCGGCAAACCCCGGCAAGGCCTTCTGCTATTTCCTCGAGATCGAACGCTCAAAGTTGGGCAATTACCGGAACGGCGAGCCGCAGATCCTCCGCAAGCTCCAGAGATACTACGAGTATTTCAATTCCACCTGTTGCGAAAAGGAATGGGGATTTCGGCAATACCGGGTGATCGTCGTCCAGAGGAGCGACGCCCGGCGGGAGGGGCTCCTCACGGCGTTGCGGGAGAAGTATAACCACCGCATGTTCTGGCTCACGACGGAAACGGCGTACCGCGAGAACATCGACGGCGCGATTTTTGAGACGCCGAAAGATGACGCGCCCGCGGCATTCACCTTCCTTACGCGCTGATTCACGGCGCGGTACGATCCACCCAATCGCCCGAAAGGGCGGGATTACCCGTCCCGTGTCCCGCCGTCTCCCGGAGGTTGATCCTTCCGTCGATGGCGGCGGGGACGCCGGACAACCATGGACATCCCAATCGGAACGTACGGAGATTCGCTCTCCCTCAAAAGGAATCTCGTCATCGACAGCTTCAACCATACTTTCGTGGATGGGGTCTCTGGTGTCGGAAAATCGACGCTTTTGGAGGATGTCGCCATCCAGCTAATCCGGGCCGGCAGGCCGCTCCTCTACATGGACCCACACGGCACGAGCGCCCGCCGCATCCTGGGTCACATCCCGAAGCGGTACGGCCAGCGGGTCGTGTACATCAACCCGCTCGCGAAGAAAGTGCCGGGGATATCGGTCTTCTGCGGAAAGACAAAGGAGGAAAAGGAACTCGACATCGCGTCATTGAGCAGCATGCTCAAATCGACGGCCGGGGACGCGTGGGGGTTCGAGACCGCGAACGTCATTGACGGCGCCGCGACCGCCGCCGTCGAATCGGTGGAGAATCCGACGATGGCCCATGTCTACCTGTTCATCGTGCGCAAGCTCGTGCGGGAGCGGATGATCGCGAAGGCCGACAACCCCTTGCTCTCCGACTTCGCGCTTGAGTACGACGCCGGCCTCCGGGCATCGGAACGCATGTCGAAGTTCGCGCCTTCCATCAACAAGCTGAAACCTTTCGTCCGGCCCATCATCCGGACCATATTCAACCAGACCGCGAATCTCCCCCTGATCGAACTCATGAACGACGCCGTTATCGTCGTTGACCTCGACAAGGGCAAGATCGGCGACGTGAACGCCGCCCTCATCGGCTCCGCGATCCTGAACCACATCGGCATCTACGCCTTCCGCCGCCCCGCGCACCGCCGCCAGGAATTCACCGTCATCGTGGACGAGTTCCAGACGTTCTCGCACGGTATAAACTGGACCACTTTTTTCGCCGAGCTCCGCAAGTTCGGTATCCGCTGCTGGCTCGCCACGCAGTCCGTCACGCAGGTGCCAGAGGTCTGGATGGACTCGATCCTGGGGAACGTGAACAACCTGATCTGCTTCGCCGTGGGCGACAAGGACGCCAAGCGGATCGCAGACGCTTACGGCGACCCGTCCCTCGCGCCAGGCCTCATCTGGCTCGACGACCATGAGTTCTACGCGAAGGTGAAGGTCGGCAAGCAGCGCCACCTCTTCCGGCACGTCCAGGCCCTCGAACCGTTCCAGAAGCAGGGCGACGAGTCGAAATACCGCGACGTGCTGAAAACCTCACGCATGCGATGGGGGAAAAACCGGAAGGACGTGGACGCCGGCATCCTGAAGCTCCTGGAGGGTGGCATGGAAGAAGAGGCGTAACTAGTTGTTAATGCTGGCACCGGTCACGCACATGCATTGCGTCGGGCGATCCACTGGAGGACGTTGCGCCTGCTCTGCGCAGCATCGCTCTCACGCCGGCCAGATGATCGCCAAGAACGCCCGTAGGCCGTCGCTCCGTTTCATATAGTGTTCAACACTTGTCTGCGTGTTTCTTGCGCCGTCACCCCACAGAGCCGCTTGGGCTACTCCGTTATGCTTGCGGTATGCGCCATGCACGCCTGGGATAACCGTGTAGGAGTTGGGTGGAACATTGAGTTCTTTAGTCGCGCTATTGATCGAAGGACCTCCAATTGAGATGATGGGACAGCGTTGCACCTCATTGGCCGCCAGTTTCCAAGTGTCCGACGTCAGCACAATCCCTCTTCGGTACGGATAAGGCTTGCCACGTCTATCAATCTCGTCTCGCAGGCGTTCCGCCACAGGCCGGTCCACCAGCTCGGCAACAACGGTGTTTCCGATAACGAGCACAACAGTCTCCTTATTCAGCACGTCGGCCAGGTTATACTTTCCCTCCAACGTCCGCAAATCAGAAGTATAGTTTGGGTTAGACACAGTTCTCTCCAAGGACTTGAGTTCCTGCTGTCGTTGTTCAATGAGGTCCATAATAGATTTACGAATCCCGCGAGCCACATTCGTGAAGGCTTCATCACGATTTGGCCATAGAGTTACCGCTTTGCCGTCTGTTGGTAATGCGAGCAATTTGCCGAAGGGTGCTGTCTTCCAGTCTACGTCGCGTAGGATAATCGGAATCACTCTGGCCAGACCAAGGTCGTGTCGCTTGAGCGCCCGCTCCATCTCTTTGGTATAACAGTATACCGAAGCCATGAAGTCCGGAGTCACCAGAAGCAGAATAATATCTGCCGTCTCCAAGTGCGAGAGAATCTCCGGATCAAGCTCCAGCCCACCAACAATCCTGCGGTCGTGCCAAGTGCGAATTAACTTCTCCCTCTTTAGGAGACTCAAGTGCTTTTCAAGTTGATCCCGCAACACTTCATCTGTGTGCGCATAGGAGTAAAATAGTTCAAATCTTGGTTTCAAGACGACCATCCTTATCTACCTGTGCCTGTCGAACTTCTGGCGTACCCAACCCCGACGGCGGGAACTAAGGAATCCACGTAACCCTTAGTGTGAAACCCGTTCGATGTATGACCCAGGGCAATCCGCGAGGATGTGGTAACGCCGATATTTCATGCCATCTGACGTCTCTCTCGTGCAGTCGCACCCACCCGCCGTCCGTGAACGTGTAATTCTTCGCCATCCGTCTTCGATGGGCGCCGCCGACGTCGGCGGGTCGGATAGCCAAAGTCAAGCACAACAATGTGATCGTCCTAACGTAATAGCAGTTTATTGGACGAGACTTTTGGCATCGCCGATCAGTTGCCGAACTGTGGCGCTAGCCACGCCGTCTCTTGTATAAGATCGAATGTCCTCACGCCACTCTTGCGCAAGACCCACAATGTCTTCCCGGCTACGGACAGTAGGTCCAGCGACGAGAACGCCATGCCGCCGCAGCCAATCGACTGCGCGACCAACATACTCCTTTCGATGTGGTGGCAAACCCGTCAAGAACGTCGTCACCCTTCGGAATCGCGGCTCGTTATCGGAACCAGTTGGAAAGAACTTAGAGAATACGTGAAGGAGGAGGTCCTCAGCTGGAGTCGAGATGGAATCTTCCGACAAGATTGGCAGATCGTCAATCTTAACGTCTGCCCCAAGGTTATGGAGCCAGACTCTGATTTCCCGATTGTCATACAGGCGCTCGATTTCCCGGTTTTCAACGACCACCGCAACTCCATTCAAGCCCGTGGCAGCGCCGAAGGTACTCCCCTGAAGGATTGTGTCAGAGAACAAAACACCAAAGAAGGTCGCCAGCTCCATTTTGCAGTTCGCAAATTCGCAACAAACTAGCTGACAATCGTTGAAACTACTACTAGCAAAATCCCACCCGGTAAAATGCAAGTTCACTAACCGCAGACCGGATAAATTACCATCGAGACGACTGCCCCCCAATACAATCGCGAGGTTGTCCTCTGCCTCTGATGGAGTGATAATAGCTGCTTCAATAGCCGCCATGAGAATTGCGAGGGCGTTGCGAACTCCATTTTCCCGATCACTCAAAAAGAGCGATAAGATCCTGGTCAATTCTTCGATTCGACTAGCAACGAACTCTGACAGGTCATTCCCAATCGGGCGTCGCGTGACCCACGCAGCACTCTTGTCCCAGCCCGGGCGGCCAAGCATTTCTGATAGCTGTTTTGCGACAAAATAGTCGCGAAACGAGGGGTGCAGAAACTGGATTCCGCCGCGCTCAAGCGCCGCGACATCCGATGTAGCCGAGTCGAACAGTGCATGACACATAAGCTTTGTGCGGAGGCCATCTAAATCCTCCGGCGCATATCCGGCAGACAACAAGGTCTGCGCGCCCTCGGTATCCCAAAACAGCGCGAGAGTGCCAGCGTCATAGTGGTGTGCGTTGTCGGCATACATCGATTTGGCGATGCCAGACAGGAATCTGCGCTGCATTTGTGTGGTGAGATCGTGTTTCTGACGTTCGCGTTCCCGATCACAGAGTACGTCCACATGTCTATCATACAGAAAATAGATTGACGGACTCTCTGGATTGCTTTCGGCAGCCAATTCTGCAACCGTATTGAGCATCAATGGACTTCGGCATAACGAGTGAACGTAAGGTTGAGATTCAATAAGTTCAATAGCCCTATCGATTGTTGCGTCTGCTAGGAAGAGTGAGCGTAAGTAGGCGCGCACTTCCGGCGCACCAAACGGAACAAGATCCAACACCGTGACAGAGTCCTGAGATACGCGGCTGTCCATCATCTCAGCAACCTCAAGACTCGTCGAGAGAAATGCAGACCGGCTCGTCAAGGCGACACGTGCCCGGCCCGCGAGGAGTTCGGCTATGGCGGCCAGATTACTCTTCGCAGATTTCTTCCCAACCTCGGCCATCAGTTCATCAAAACCGTCCAGAATCACTACAGCCTTTCCGTCATGGACCAATTCCAATAGAGCGCGACTGTTAACGCCGTAGAGCTTCAATTCCTCGATTTCGGCCCTAAGAATATCGCGTACACCACCAAACCTACGGTACTTGCTGAACGGTACAAATAGTGGAAATGGGCTAGTCGGCGTGATCTGGTGACGCTTTGCCATAAGATGCGCAATCTGATAGGAGAAAGCGGTTTTGCCATACCCGGCAGGTGCTTGGACGAGGACAAGCAAGGGCGAATCACTTGTGGGTAATAGTATCTGCTCAAAGAATTGGCCTGATACCAAGCCCGTCCAGTTACTACTGCGATCAGTGATGCGCTGGTCGATGTACCCATATCTGCATGCCTTCCGACCGGAGATGCCCTGCATGTGCTCTGAGAGTGTGGCGGCGTAGTGGGCGTAATCCAGTTCGACCTTATCGCAGAACCGATCGGAGTGAAAAAGGTCATTGACTAGAGACTCCCACGTGTGTCGTCCCACGTCCGAACTCAGGCGATATTCTGAGGAGGCGGCAATGAGAGATGCGTCTGCGCCGACTATCCGCTGCCGCTTGCTGCCGGGTTTGTTCGCAATATGGGACAAGCAGTACGCGAACTGGTCGTAGTCTGTACGGTTTGGGCCGGCTTCCAATACCCACACAAGTTCGAAGGCATGATCGGCCCCCTCGATTCTGTGATATAGCCGGACGTTTCCCCGACTTTGATCCTGAAGTTGTGGTTCATAGTCCAGAGCTTCGTAAAGCGAGGTCACCTTATTGATAAGCATCGTTGAACTCTTTCGGCCAAGGTCCTAGTGCCAGCTTGACGGCCTCCGTTCCAGTTCAGGTTCCTTACTTGTTTTCGGCAGGCTCAGTGCTGTCAGTACTGGAGGTTGACGAAGTCGCCGGCTTGGCGTTGAAGTGCATCAAAGGCAAGGTATATGGCGGATATCCCATCCGCGCCGTCAGGCCGAACAACACTTCACGCACGAACGGCCAAGAGTTAAGGGCTCCGTTTGCGCGAGCGAATTCCGCCACATCATCGGCACTCGGGGATTCATCACCACCGGCGATCTCGTATACCAAGAGGTACTTGATCGTGGATTCGACCGCTTGGACTTGATTAGAACGTGCAGTGAACGTGTATTCGCAAATGACTTCGAGCGCTTTAGGCCCGACCGCACCGGGCTTGCAGTCGAGGTTGATGGACGGGACAAGAGTTCCCTCAACTGAGGGCTCGCATTTTGCGGAGATCCCGGCGAGACGCACACTCTTTAATTCAACTCGTTTCGCCACTCGACTGACAGCGGCGAAATCAACGGTTCGTTCCAAGTTAATCACTCTCCTGACGCCGCTAACGCGGGCACTTCTAAGCTCAATACTGACCTGAGGCTAGAAGTGCCCGCGTTAGCGGGCACAGCTTCCTTTTGTGGAGCGAGCGTGGCGCTCCAATTCCACTCTAAGCAAGTCGGTTGAAAGCGAACCTCAAAGCCGCAGACGGCCAGGCTTCTGGCCATGGTCTTGACGGTAAGGTTGTGACTGCCGCTCAGCAATCGTGATACCAAGGAGCGATTACACTTCATTCGCCGGGCCATCTCAGCCCGAGAGATTCCGCTTTTGGTGATGGCGTTTTGAATTGTCGATTGTGCCATCGCGAGCGCCGACTCTTCGATGATGTCCAGATCGACCGCGTCCTCGATCCATTCATGGGGCTTAGCCCAATGGCTCATATTTCACCTCCTGGATATTCGGCCAAGAATTCGTTGTAAAGAGAAACTGCCTTTTCGATTTCTCGATCTTCCCGTTCGGTTCTCCCGTTTCTTTCTTTGATCCACCCGTTGAACAAAACGATGTCCATCCTTCCCGCCCCGCGCGGTAACCGTGCGCAGTACAGCCGATGATCATGCTCCTTGAACTCCCATAGGGGTTTGCCGTCCCCGCGTAGGGAATGAAACCGCTGATGGTTCTCGTAAGCGGTACCGCCGCCATCTTTTGTGAGAGCATCCATTTGGCCATAGAAGCGATTCCGCATCCGCTTCTCAATTTCGATACTTAGGAAATCGGCAGAAGGACACCTTTGGTTTATACGTTCGTATCTAAAGACACGCGCCAATGGCCCGGCTACGACCTCCTGTAAGGGCAGTTAAACCTCCGGCGAAACTGATTGCGTCCCAATAGCCCATCCAAGACTCTCCCGGATGGCGTTGATTTATATGTCAACATAAATTACGCTTCAAGTCAAATAGATAATTATTGCCTGTGAACCAGTGCGGAACTACGCAGTTCCTCCTATCTAATTGTAAAATAAGATCTTAACTCTGGGACGGCTCGTCATCTGGTGTGATCCAGTGGTTGAGGTTACCACGCGGCCGCAAGTTTTCCGACAAAAATGCGGGAGCCGAAGCCCCCGCTACTCAATCAGCATTGCTCTCAAGACGCGGTGTTTCGCCTTGAGCCTCCCGCAGATGCGCGCGGCTTTTTCGATCCCGGCCGCATCGTTGTCGAGCGCAACCGTGATCGTGGGATAAGGGTCAAGGCACCGCTCCTGCTCCTCCGTCATTTCCGAACCCATGAGTGACGCAGCCTGGCGGCCGTGCTCATGGAACCAGAGCGGAGCCCAGAGCGACTCGCAGAGGATGAGCGGCTTCGCCGGGTCGCACCGCTCCAGCCCGTAGAGGAAGGTCTTCTTGAGCCCCTTCCCGAAGAGCCATTTCGGATTGGCGTCTGTGACCGGCAATGTCGTCCGGCCGGCATAGCCCACGAGGCTGCCGCATTCGTAAAGCGGGAAGACGACCCGCCCCGCCATGCTGCCTTTGCCAGGGAAAAAGCCGGCGCCGAATTTCGCCGCCGTAGTTTCGGATATGCCGCGCGATTGGATCTTCTCATGGCGAGGGTTCACGTCCTTCAACTGGAACGCGAGCGGACTGTTCTTGGGGTTCACCAGGGCGTCGAACACCTCCCTGGTCATCATGCCGTCATGCGGTTCCACGCTTCCCTCCTTTCCGTTCCCGCTCGGGAACAACTCCTCGATTCGCTTTGCCGCGTCGTAGGCGGAGCAGTGCTCCATGAGCGCCACGAAATCGATGACATTCCCGCCGGCCCGCTGGCCGTTCTTCTTGCACGAATCGGAATGGCAGTACCAGACTGATTTCGCCTCGTTCACATAGAACGTGTTCTTGCTTCCGGACGAGTGCGACGGCAAGGGACAGCTGCCCTTGAGCGCCGTTTGGTTCACCCGGACGAGGCTTACCTTGTACCGGGCGAGGACGTCCGCGATACCGACGCGTGCTTTGATTGCCTTGAAGTCCAGAAACGGACGATTTTCTGCCATAGCTCCTCCTTTCAAAAGGGCTACCCATAACCGTACGAGCCGAGGGAGAAATAGCTAGGAGGACATTGCTGCCGTCAACGGAGCGCTAGGCGCGCCAACATGGTGAGGCCAGTCTTTTTCTGTACCCGGACGAATTCCGCATCTTCGTCGGTTTCCCCGCAGGGAACAACACCTGGGGTTGTCTTCATGCACAGTTACGCTGGTTCCAGTGAGTGAAATATGACCAGGACCGTGGCGGCGTGAGAATTTCAAGAGAAGGGCCGGGACACGACGGGCGAGACCAAAGGTGGGAATGATTTGATCCTCCTCCAAGCCGACTGTCGGAAAGTTCAACACCACGTCACCCGATTCGGCGTCTGCTGGCGGCGGAAGCACCTAACACGTGATAAACTTTGCGTACTGCAATAGAGCGCGCGACGTTGGGCTGTAGCAGTTCTAAAATGGCCACAAAGGGTCACAAATTGAAGTGGGCCGATCTGTTGAGCACCCGTCGCGTCAGATCGCTCTTTGGTGGTCCAAAATCTCGCGTCGCGACGGGTGATCTCCGGACGCAATTCGAGCGTGACTACGGCCGAACAATCTATTCGACACCATTTCGGCGCCTCAGAGATAAGGCTCAAGTGTTTCCGTTGGAGCCTAACGATTCACTCCGGACACGCCTTCTTCATTCGTTAGAGGTCTCAAGCGTTGCTGAGGATCTCGCTGCTCAATCCGTGCGAGACGTCGTGAGCAAGCACGAGAAAACCCTTTCAGAGAGCGATCTTCGCGCGATCCCCCTGGTCGCCGCGACGTGCGGTTTGGTCCATGACATCGGCAATCCCCCGTTCGGCCATGCAGGCGAACTCGCAATAAAGACTTGGTTTACGGAACGATTTAACAATGACGAGGCATTCCTCTCGTCCCTGGGAGGTCAGAAGTCCCAAATGGTACAGGACTTCTTCACATTTGAGGGAAACGCTCAAGGCATTCGTACGGTTTCGAATACGTTTCTTTTGGTTGATCCGTATGGCCTAAATTTCACGGCGGGAACCCTTTCGGCTGCGCTCAAATATACGGCGCCTTCGGACCAGATGGACCAGCGACGCCACGAGACGAGTAAACCCGGCTTTTTCACCTCGGAAAGCGAGATTGTGGCGAAGGTCCGAGAAGTCACCGGCACGCCTGACTGTCGGCATCCGGTCGCATACCTCGTTGAGGCCGCCGACGATATCGTCTATTGTTCGGTCGATTTGGAGGACGGCATCAGAAGGGGGACGCTGGCATGGGAGGCTGTCCAAAGGGCACTATTGAACGAATCGGGAAGAGCCGATATAGTGAAAGAGGCGCTGCGGCAGGCGCATGAACATGTTAAGCCCGCCAGATTGAGAGGCAAGGAACAGGCAGATGCCCTGGCACAAGCTTTTCGCATTGCGGCGATTAGCCTTATGGTGATCGCAGCACGGAAGACATTCCGACGGAGATATGACGCTATAATGGATGGCGGATACCACAAAGAGCTATTGATGGACCCGACCTGCGAGGCGAAGCCCTTGATTGAAGCCTCCAAGAGCATCCTGCGAAGCGGTCTGTACAGGCACTCAGACGTTTTGCGCCTCGAAGTCCGCGGACGAAGAGTAATCCACGAACTCCTGAGCCTGTTCTGGGAAGCAGTCTCATCTTACGAAAAGGGCAAATCTTCCACTCCGAAGACGTACGGGGGCAAACTGTACCTGCTACTCTCTCCAAACTATCGGCGCATTTTCGAAAAGCGAGTGCGAAAGGGAAAGGAGAATGAGTTGTATTGTCGCCTCCAGCTCATCACGGATCAGGTATCGGGAATGACAGACACATATTCCTGTCGACTGCATAAAGACCTAACAAATGGATAGAGTCTATGGCAAACCACAACGGACACAACCAACGGCTTCGTCCGCCCCGTGAGCGGCTGCTTCGTGACCGATTCGCCCGGTTTTTAGGGGAGTCTAATGGCGGATCTCGTCATCGCAAATCCCCTAACGGAGCCGCGCCCCTTTGGGGATTTGTGCAGGATCAGCACTTAATAACAAATGAAGACGCCAAACATGGTAGTCACGGATCTTTATCCCGACTGATTCAGCTTGCCATCAATGAAGTCTTCGAGAGAATCCGGCTTCGAAGCTGGGATGCATACGTTGTCGGTGGAACCTTGCGTGACCTCGTATCGGACCCAGCTCGGGCCGGAGCCCGCGTATTTCCGCGGGACATTGACGTTGTCGTCGTAGGTGTTACACTCCAAGATTTGGAGGGGTGCTTTTCGGACTTGGTTGCGCGGCGCACACGCTTTGGCGGACTCCATCTAGTCAAGAAGATCGCCCAAGTTTGTGAAGTGCATTTCGACGTCTGGCCACTCGCTGACACATGGGCAATCAAGGAATACGGCATGTCTCCGGAAATCTCGCGGTTCCCTTCGACGCCATTCTTTAATTTAGATGCTGTCGCAATTGAACTCCATCCTAGGGCGGGGCGGACGCGCACAATATATGAGAATGGTTTCTATCACGGGATTACTTCTAAGCTGATCGACATCAATTTTGAGCCTAATCCATATCCGGACGTATGCGTGATTCGGGCCCTCATCATGGCTGCCAAGCTCCAGTTTGTTATAAGTCCACGCCTTGCATCCTTCATCTGCTTACGGACAAACCAACAAGAGCCAGTGCTGAATCGTCTGCAGCAAGCGCAGTTTTCCCATTATGGCCAGATACGGTGTTCTCATGCCGAACTACGTTCGTGGCTCGATTCGATCCAGCAGCAGTTGGACGCGGGATCAGAACGAATCGAAATAAGAGTTCCCCAAGCAAGACAATTGGGACTGTGGGTGGATTATCCTCCAGGCCGGAAAACTGCTACCTCAGGTCAGTTCCCTGACGAATCGAACGCACCACCTTCTCCTTCTTCCCCGACGTTGATGACACGCTAACGACTCGGTGCTCGGCAATAGTTACAACATTATGTTGTGCACAACATAGAAGGTAATTTTTCGCGAGTGCCGAAGCGCTAACGATTCGCCGATTCGACTCGGCTGCTACGTGAGCTTTCGGTGGCGATGCGTGACACGGCGGGGTGTTCCGAAAGGACACGCTGCTACGACTATCGTTCACCGACTTGAGTATTGGCGAGGCTGTTGGACCTCATCGGGAATAATAATCCGGTGGCAAGTGCTTGGGCGCGGAGATTACAGTCCGAGATCGCCGTGGGAAACGTAGCGTCGCTGACCAATATCATCTACATTCCCAGAGGGTGGATGGTGTGACGTCACGGGGCCGTGCAGCGTGGACACGCCGTCCGATTGATCGGCGACAATTAGATTCTTAAATCGAAGATCGTAAACAGGAATACTTCAACATTTTCCGTGTAACATCACGCTGCTGCAAGCAGGTCCACGATTTGCTGGATGGCCCTATCGGCTTTGTGATAGGCGACTTCGAGTTTGCTATCAGGCCGGTGATCGGGATGGGGCTGGTGGTGGAAGCAACTGTGGGCGACTGGGCCGCAGAGACGCTTGTGGAAGAACAGGAACAGAAGCGCGACCTGCACACCCTTGGTGGTGAGCCGGTAAGCGTAGCGGCGGCCGTCGCGCTGAAGCAGTTCGTGGCCCTTCAGCTTGCGGAGGTCGTAGCGGAGTTGGTTCAATCCGTAGGCTTTGGGTGAGAGCCGGAACGAGGTGAGCACGGCTTCGTGGATTTGCTTGGTGGTCCAGCCGCCCACCGTCATGCCTCCGTGCAGGAGAACCTCCAGCAAGCGGATGACACGGACATCCTGGATGCGGATGCCGGGATAGCGGACCGTGCCAATGGTAATGGGCAGGGCGAGCCGTTGGAGCAACGGGAAGTCCACATGCACATTCAGCGTCTGAGCCTGAAAGCCGGCAAAGCGATCGGTGATGGCCTGAAACTTCTGGCGCACGGCGTCGAGATGATCCAGCCCTTTCCTCAAGCCGAAGTCATTCAGATTGTTGGATAGCAGTTCGTTGCGGAGGAAACGGGAGAACTTCTCATATTGCCGGAGGAGGGCGTTCTTGAAATTCACCCGAAAGACGTGATGGCCGTGCGCGATCTGATCGATGACGGTGGCGAGTTTGCCGCGCAGTTTCTTGGTGAGCCGCACGCCGAAGATCTCGCTGATGCGGTTGGCAGTCATGCGCCACAGGCCGATTTCGCAGCTTCGCTCGAAGATTTTGTGGATCGGGAAATGTCGCTTGAAAATGAAATTCCGGCAGTACTCGATTTGGGCGATGGCATAGAAACGCGAGAGGCTCATCTGGCTGCGTTCTTTCTTGGAAAACTTGGGCCCGAGGATCAGCGTCCAGTAGTCGAGTTGCTTGCGAATGATCTGGGGGCTCAAGCGATCGGCGGCGGCCTGTAGGGCCGCCACGTCGTCCACCGCCAAGAAGGCGTTGTCGTTCTTGTGGAAGCCGATTCCGGCTTTGGTCAGCTCCCGCTCGATGAAAGAATGGCCGTTCAGCCAGTAGGTGGCATGGAACGGAAAGAAGCTGGCCACGCGAACGATGATCGGCCCCAACACCTCGTCCCGGATGTAGAAGTAGTAGTGGGTAAAGCGGCTGCGCTGGCCAGCCAGGATGCGGTAGTTGGGGTCCTGAGTGGGAAACTTGGGCATGCTGATGCGGAAGGTGCGGCCCTGTTCCATGCTCTTGAAAATGAAGTAGACGCCAAAGGCGTTGCTCCTCTCCATGCGGTGGAGAGCAGGGAGAACGTAATCCTCTTTGCGGAGGCCTTTCTCTGCCCACTCCATCGGAATTTTGTGATTGCGGGCGTAGGCCTCCACCCAGTTGCGGTAATCGTCTGTACGCTGGCGGAGCACTTCCTTGCTAACCACCGGGATGCCCAAGACTTGATGCACGAAATGGACCACCTGCTCGGGCCGAGACAGGCCATTGAGATAGCCGTGAATGACGATGCGGTCGAAGCAGTGGTATACAAAAACGAGCAGGCTGTCGAACAGCTTTGCGAATAGCTCCATCGGTTGCCTTCCTGGATTTTGCTTCAGCAACAAGATCATCGGCGAGGCGACCGGTGGAGTCAAATCGGCCGGGGCGGACGCGGAAGAAGGGAAGAAAGGGTTTCCAAAGGGAAAGAAACCGTAGGTTTCGTTCCCTTTGGGCTACGTCCTCAAATGTGACGAACGCCTGATTGCACGAGACGGCCGGCCTCTGAAAATTTCAAATATCTTTGGCTAGATCTCCGGCCCGTGTTGCCTCAGCTAACGATGTTACCGAACTGCTAATCGTCGTTGGCGGACCGTTGTAGGAGCTTCCCGATGTCCTCTGCCCACAACTGGTCCGGCTGGACGCCATCCGGTAACAGAACCACTCGTACCCCGCAGTGTGGTCGTAGCTTTTTGGCGATGATGGTGCTCGCGTTGCGGCCAGCCGGGTCGCCGTCCAACAAGAGCGTGATATGGCGGAACCTCTCCAGAAGGGCGTGGCGCTGGGGCTCGTATAAAACCGATCCCATTAGCCCGACGACGGACCGAATGCCGGCTTGATGCACTTTCATGCAATCGAAAAATCCCTCCACTACGACGACCGTGTTCTCCACTCCGGCGGCGGCGCGATTCATGTTGAAAAGGATCTCCGACTTGGCGAAGGCCGATGGGAGCCGGTATCGCGGTTGAGTCTGGTCTACCGAGCGTCCGCAATAAGCGATCAGTTCTCCGTCAGCGTTGTGGATAGGAATGACCAACCGCCCATGCATCAGTCCAGGTCCCGCGTAGAAACCGACTCCAAACTCGACCGCTGTCTTTTCGGTAATCCCGCGTCCGGCCAGATAGGGGTGCGCGCAATCGATGCCGGTCAGAGTGAAGTTCAGGGGCAAAGAAACCCTTCTTCTTTTCGTAACCAGTTCCTCCCCGTTCGACGTCGATTTCCACGGATCTGACGAGCACGTCATTGCCTGTAGCCTTCGGGCGGCCTCGACCAGAGAGCAGCCCTCCATCGCAGCAACGAAGTCCAATACGGTTCCGCCGGCCTCGCACGCGAAGCAGTGAAAAACATTGCGAGCCAGATTCACGTGGAAGGCTTCACGCCCTTCGCCGCGGTGAATCGGGCAGCACCCGCGATATTGATCTTTTCCGCTTCGCCGAAGCTCGACGTGATAGTGCCGGAGCACAGATTCCAGTTTCACCGCGCGTTTGATCGATTTGAAATCCAGCCAGTTGATCATGGACGCACCTCCTCGGAATTGAAGGTGGCGTCGGCGTACAATTCTTGTTCCAAAGCCGACCCTGATTCAAGGCCGAGCACCAACTGGCGGGCAATTTCACTGCGCCACTGTTTGACTCGGCGTTGGAGAGTTCGCAGTTGCCCCGGCGCAAAAGTGCCGGCCATGCTTTTCTGCAAACGGAGGAACAGCTCTTTGGCATTGGCGTCGGGCTGTTCGTTGAGCCACTGCTGAACCTGTGGCCAGACTGCTTCAAAAGGGTCCACACGAGTGCGATAGGTTCGTGGCCCACTGCGTCTCTTGCGATGTGTTGGACGCACTTCACCATCGCGCCACACAGTGGAAAGACTGGCGACGAAACCGCTCAACTCCGGGGACGATTGAGCCACGTCGGCGTGGGCGACACCGACTTCCAGCTGCGCGAGCACTCGCTGTGCTTCTCGAATCTCGCTCAACAATCGAACCGGGTCCAGTGCCGCCAACGTCTGCCGGAGCTGTTCCTTGCACTCCTCTGAAACATCTTTCCGTTCCAAGAGACGCTCACACGGTGTCGCTGGAGGGTGGTACTTCTTGATCACCTTCGCACCCTCACGTATTTTCGAAAGCAACTTGAAGGACGGTTGAAAGAAGTTCACGAAGAGCCGGGCGGAGGTGTACAGCTTGTTTAACACCGCCGTCGTCTGCGCGCCCTCCAGCCTTCCGTAGCCCACCATTCGCCGGATCACCGCGCCGTTCTTCTGTTCGATCCACGCTTGATCATTCTTCTTGTACGCGCGACATCTGGTGAGTTCGATTTTGCTGTCCCGGCAATAGCCCACCAGCGTGTCGTTGATAAACGCGCTGTCGTTGTCCACATCGAGCCCACGCACCGGAAACGGCACCCTCGCCCGAATCTCGCTCACCGATTCAGTCACCAGCGTTTGTTCTCGGACGACCATCGCAATGGCTTCAGTCCAGCCCGAGGCGATGTCAGTCAACACCAGGCTGTGGACGTAACTACCCACGGTCGACTTTCCGCAATGCACCACCATGTCCATTTCGAAAAACCCCGGAGAAGGATCATGCCAATCTCCAAAGGTCCGCACCGGGATGCTTTTTCGCAACGGCGTGTTGATCATCGTTCTGCGACGGCCCTGTTTAGCGGCGTTCCGAACCATCGTCAACAGCCGGTCCATGGTAGCGGCGCTCATGGACAGCAGACTTTCCCGCACTGCGGAATCTAATTTCAAATGTCCATGGCGCTCCATTGCGTCGACGAGCCCGGCGATCACCTGGCGGAGGCGTTTACCACAGATTCGATCGGCGGCCTCCCAAACGATCGTCAGCGCTTCTCGAACGGCCTCGTCGTAGATCCGCGCCCGTTGTCGCGGCTCAGGAGTTTCCGGTTTCGGTGATTTCTTCAGCGCGCGGATCGCGTGCTTGCGATGAAAGCCCGTCACCTTGACGAACTCGTCAAGGATCTCCTGCTTCTGGTTCCGTCCGGCGGCTCGATAGCGTGCTGCCACCGCCTCAATCAGTTCCCGTCTGGTTGTCACGCTCAGTTGCCTCCTCAATCTGCCACTCGTCCCTTTCCTTGGAACGGGTAACATTTTTCATGAGGCAACCGGCCGCGCTGGGTAACAAAAGTGATGAGTCAACGCG
>JGI12270J11330_10001626_pt1 | contig 16541 bp, 21 predicted proteins | sample PeaSoiMetSII2010_FD_11330 | JGI IMG/M metagenome (IMG submission 11330)
GACGCGGCCGCCGGCCGTCATCTCCACTTCGATTTCGCCGATACGGTAGCGCCCCGGCGCGGCGGCCGCCGGCGCTACGGCGTCGGTCACCAGCACCGAACGCCCGATCTCCTTGGCGCGCAACGCGACTTTCAGAAAAGCGGCGTCGAGGTGGATGCCGTCCACGATGAAATCGGCCATCAGCCGATCTTCCGCAAGCTGGTCCCAAATGTAGTTCGGATGGCGGCGGAGCATCGCGTGCGCGCCGTTGCCGAGATGGGTCGAGAGCGTGGCGCCCGCCGCTACCGCTTCGGCAATCTGCGCCGCGCTGGCCTGGGTGTGGCCGATGGAAGCCACCACGCCCTCGGCGGTGATCTGCTCGATGTAGCGCGGAGCTTCCGCCCACTCGGGAGCCAGGGTCACGATGCGCACGCGGTTCCCGGTGGCGTCCTGCCAGCGCCGGAATTCGTCGAGGTCCGGCCGGCGCACCCATTCCCGCGGATGCGCGCCGCGCGGCCCATCCTCCGGGCTGATGTGCGGTCCCTCGACGTGAAATCCATCGATGGCCTCGCCCTCCTCGATCGAATCCTTGGCGCGCGCAAGGTTGTGCAGAGCCGCTTCCATGGAGCGCGGCGGACCCGTAATCACGGTCGGGTAGAAGCGCGTCACTCCGGTGGAGAAAAGCACGCGGATGGAGCGCGCGATCTCGTCGTGCGGTGTGTCGGGACGGTTGTAGTCCACGCCCGCGAAGCCGTTCACCTGGAGATCGATCCAGCCGGGAGCGATGTAAATACCTGCGGAGCGCCCTGGGGGCGCGCTCTGGGGCTCGACCGAGATAATCGCATCCGCGAATACGATTTCCACACTGGAGCCCGAGGCCGCGTCGATGCCGCAACAGTTCGTCATGGCGTTGTTTTATTCACAAGTTTGCCACAACCGGCACGGGGTAAGTGCATGGATCTTCTCGAAAAAGAACTTGTTGAAAAGGGCGCGGCGCGCCGCAATTCCCGCTGGCATTCGGGCCGCACTCGCGTTACAAAAGGAGAGTCCTTTGGGCGGCCTGCGCAGCCGGGATGGCAAATCTCGGGGGAGGTGGTCATCTGGTTGCGCAGCCCTCCTGGCGAAAACTGACTTCAACCCTGCAGCCTCTCGTGTCAAACCGGGCGGCCCCCATCCCGGGGGCCGCGCCACGTTACGGAACGCCCGCCGGCTGCCCGGCATGCACGGGCGAAAGCCATCCGTAAACGTCGGGCCGCTTCCCGTTGATCACCCCGAAGAATTCGGTCTGCAGCCGTTCGGCGATGGGTCCGCGGCGGCCCTTGCCGATGGTGATCTTGTCGACCGAGCGGATCGGCGTGATCTCGGCGGCGGTCCCCGAGAAGAACACCTCGTCGGCGATGTACAGCAGCTCCCGCGGAACGAGGGTCTCCACCACGGGGATTTCCAGCTCGCGCGCCAGGGTCAGTATGCTGTCGCGGGTGATGCCGGGCAGCACCGAGGCGCCCAGCGGCGGAGTGAGGATCTTGCCGTCGCGCACCACGAAGATATTTTCGCCCGAGCCCTCGCTCACGTAGCCGGCCTCATCGAGCGCGATGCCCTCGCTGTAGCCGTTGGCCAGGGCTTCCATCTTGATGAGCTGCGAGTTCATGTAGTTGGCGCCAGCCTTGGCGAGCGCCGGCAGCGTGTTGGGCGCCATGCGGTTCCAGCTCGAAACGCAGACGTCCACGCCTTCGGCCAGGGCTTCCTCGCCGAGGTACTTGCCCCACTCCCAACAGGCGATATAGATTTCGATGGGATTCTTGAGCCCGTTGACGCCGATCTCTCCGTAGCCGCGAAGCGCGATGGGTCGGAGGTAGCAGGCATCCATTTGGTTTACACGAACCGTTTCGAGCATCGCTTCGGCGAGTTCGGCGGCGGAGAAGCCGAGGTTCTCCATGCGGTAGATCTTGGCCGAATCCACCATGCGCCGGACGTGCTCGCGCAGGCGGAAAATCGCCGGACCGGACGGTGTGGAGTAGCACCGGATGCCTTCAAACACGGAGCTTCCATAGCTGACGACGTGCGAGAGGACGTGGATGGTCGCCTCTTCCCATCGGACGAAGCGGCCGTTGTGCCAGATCTTTTCGGTGGGCTTCAACATGCGTCAATTATAGCTTTTGCCGGGTGGGAGGGGGGCATCCGGGGATGGGTGGTTGGTCTGGCCGTTACATCTGCCGTGGCGTTCGTTCTTGCTCGTCTGGCGCGGCTGGGCCGTTCTGTGCGACAATCCATCCCGCCATGCTGGCGAAAGGGAATCTGGCCTTTCCGCAGTTCTTCCGACAGGATAGGGACGGTCAGCCGCGAGGCGTGCGCGCAAAGAAAAAGGACGATGGTTCAGATAGAAGGCTTTCGGCGGGCACTGGCGAAGGTGGCCGAGGAGAAGCCGGGCAAGCGCTCCGCCGCCATCCGGGCCAGCTACGGGAGTATGATCCGGCAACTTGAAGACGAATTGCGCATCGCCAAAGGCGTTTCCCAAAGCGAATTGGCGCGGCGACTAGGCGTGAGCAAACAGGTGATCAGTCGCTATGAGGAGAGCGCTTACCAGACCGTGGCGATCGCCCGGCTCCAGGAAATTCTGGATGCGATTTGGGATCAAGACTCTCGTGACGCTGAGCGCGTAAATCGCCTGAGCGTCATCGAACCCCTGCACTCAATTCAGCTTCTTCAGCCAGATGTTGCGCACCGAAATCTTGGTGATCTGTTCGATCTCGATGCCAAACAGGCCGGACTGGTTATTGGTCGACTTGGGATCGTCGTCGACCATCACCGACATCAACTGGCCGTTGATGATGTGGATGAATGTGCCGCCGCGCGCGATGATCGTATATTCGTTCCAGTCGTTCTTTTTGACAAGGTCGCCCAACACCTTCCGATCCCCGATATTGCCCATCAGGTGACGGGTCCCGAGGCCGGCGCCCTCGACCACCTGGCCGCGCCAGGCCATAATGCGCATGGGGTCGTTTTCGGAATAGAACTGGCCGCTATAAGTGTCGGCCCCGTTGGTGGGCCAGAAGTCGGCCTGCGGACCTGTCATCATCCAATTCAGATTGACGGGGCCGACGTTGGCCGTGACCGCGGGCGGGATGGGGGAAAGCCAGGGAATACCGGTCTTGCTGCGGTACTGCAGGCCGCTTCCGCCGGCGCCCTCGATCTTGATTTCAAATTTCAAGGTGAAATCGTGGGCCTCGACGTCGCGATAGACCAGATAGCTGTTGCCGCTTGGATTCGTCGCGGTGGATTCCCCGACGATCGCACCGTTTTCCACGCGCCAGAATTTCGGGTTGCCGTCCCAGCCTTTCAGGCTGACTCCGTCGAACAGCGAAACATAGCCTTTGTGGTAGTTGAAATCGATGGGTTCGGGCTGGGTGAAGGGGCGCACGGCGCCGCCCAGAGAGCCGCCCGCAGCGATAAATGCCGTTACCTGTTCCGGCGCCAATTTGTTCGAGGAAGCCTGAAGCCGCGCAAAGACAGTGACCCGGGCGTTGGCCAGAGCCAACTCGGCGGCGCTGACGGCGTCCGCTTTCGATTCGATCGCCGCGTTGTTGCGAGGTTCGGCATAAGCTGCCGTGGTCACCGCCGTGCGGGCGGTTGCCAACGCCTGCATGAGCAGCGTAAGGTCTGTATCCATCTGGTAGAGCATCCGGCCTTGGTCCGGGCTAAGGTCTGGAATGCTGCCGCCACCACCACCACGGCCACCCCGTCCGCCACCGCCCGCGGCCAATGCGGCGACCTGAGCTTGGGCAAACTTATTGGGCGAGGCCTGAATTTTGGCAAAAGCATCGGCGCGGGCGTTGGCCAAGGCCAGTTCGGCAGTCTTGACCGCTGCGACTTTCGTCCGGATCGCCGCATCGTTGCGCGGTTGGACAACGGATTCCGCAGCAACTGCCGAGCGAGCGGCCGCGAGGGCCTGCGTCAGCGGGGCCAGGTCCGTATTCATCTGGGTGATGGCGGCGGTCTGTTCCGGGGTGACGTTCGGGATTCCACCGAAACCGCCTCGACCCTGAGGGGCTGGAGCTGCTGTCGCAGGTTGTGCCTGGGCCGCCGCTGCAAGCCCAGCCAAACCGAGGATCACAATTGCCAAATAAATACGTTTAAACATTGTTCCACTCCTTTTCACAACAACTGCCAGGGCCGCCCCCGGAAGGAAGCCACGTTTACCGACACCCGAACCACATCAGCCAGCGCGGCCATGCGCGCCGATTCACCTTCGAGTTCGATTCCGACCGCCTCATCGACCTCGACCTGCTCCGCCTGCATTGGGGGCTGCGCGACCGTTGCTCCACGCCGCGAATCCGTCGCGGCCCCAATACAGAATCTTCATTGGCCCTAAACCAATACCTCTCAAGACTATTATTAGCCGGCGATCGGCGCTCATCAACACCATCAACTGATTTTTGAATACGTGGAAAGTGACTTGGGAGGGCAATAGCCTTCCACGGGTGCCATCAATATATTAGTCGGTGTAGTGGTCCAAGGCTCGTCTGGAAGGCGGAATGATCCGTGAGCGCCGGCCGGCATACCTTTCCAGCCGTTCAGCGAGTCGGCTACTTGATGATTCGTGAATCCCATCTCGCTTAAAGATCTTCTTCGGACTCTGGGTTGCTGGAGGAGCAACAGGCAATCGATCTGGGGTTGATCACTCCGAGCGTTTCTGGAGAGTCGATGGCTCGATTCAATTTCCAACTGCTGCTGCCGGACATCGCCCAGAAGTCACCGTCCACTCTGAGACTGTGGGGACTCGTTAACAGCCCTGAAGGGATGCCCAAATGACGCCGCGAACTGGAGCTCAGCGGCATTCAGCCCAGTGACCCTGGTGTTCTACTTCCTGGCTCTGGAGGAGTGTACCGGGAGCCCGCTGGGTTATCCCGACCAGACGGGACAGCGGTTTCTGCGGGCGCTCAATATCGAGACCGGGAAGATCGTTGGGGAGGTGCCACAACCGGAGGCGGCGAAAGCCAAGACGTGGGCGGGTGTGCTGGCGACGGCGGGCGGCGTGGTGTTCTTCGGGAAGCCCAACGGAGGATTCGAGGCGGTGGATGAGAGGAATGGGAAGGTGCTTTGGGTTGTGAGGGGGACGGCGCCGGCCGGACGGTGGTGGGGAGGCCTATCTCTTGGCATTCGTGTTGTCCGGACCGAAACGAACGTGCACAGCGCTATTTGGCACGGGCGAATTCCCATACAGCGCGAGCTTTGCACCCCAGGACGCGCACACGATGACAAGTGCACCGGCCAAGCCGAAGGCAATGGTCTTCCGGATCCACGGCAGATACGAACTGTCGGCCACCTCGTTTTCCGGGGTGGAGTCAGGTTGGGCAAATGTTCCCACGGCCATCAGAATGGTACAGCAGGCCGCGTTGATAGCGATGACCCACTCTGTCACCAGGCGAGTCTCGCTGAACCGCGGCAGAGTGTGCGTGAAATTGATCATCACCTGCGCCCACAAGTAGACGAGAAAAAGAAGCTGTGTCTTGCCCAGCCAGGTGGACGGCACCAGTGGCATTCCACGCAGCAAATGCAGATACAGCAGCCACACCATCGCGACGCCCAACGCAAGATAGGCCATATCGAACCAGCCCAGGAACCCCTGTGAGGGGATGAAACCACCCACCACCGCGATCCCGTAAAACCGCGGACGCAGAGTGCCGATCTCATGCAGCCATTCCAGCGGGCTCTGCCGGAAATTGAGATACGTCAGAAGCCACAGCACGAACATTACGGCGTAGGCATCAGTCCAGCGCCGGACGGGTGGCTCGTCGCTCACCCGCGGCGCGCGGCGGACGATCAATCCCATCGCGACGGCGAGCGCGAGGCCATGGAACAGACCGTCAGTTTGCTCCATCACGCTGTGCCAGTTCGTCGCCAGGCCTGTGCGAATGCCAGCGAGCTTGATGGCCGCCGCCAGCGCGAAGCCGCAGCCGCCGAGCAGCCCTGTGCACACGGTCACGAACGCCACTCCGCCCAGCCCGTTTCTGGCGCAAAAAACGAGGATCGCCACCACCAGCCCGAGGCAGCCGGCCCACCCATCCTCACGCGGCGGGCTCATGTGCAAGCCGCACACGTTTACCAGCAGCAGCATGCCCGCCCACCAGCCCCCGCCAAGGTACAGCACCAGGCGGGATCCCAGGTCGAACTTGCGGCGGAATGCCGCGAGCACCAGCACCGCAATGACGGGTACCACGACGCCGATTCCCGGAAACCTCAGAAAACCAAAGATGTCGGTGAGAACGTCTTGTGCCAGCCAACCCACCACCACGGCCGATACGGGGTGGAAGAACTCCGTCAACTTCTCGCGGCTCAAGTAGGCAGGAAGAGCGCAGCCGGTGCCTCCCGGCGCCGCCCACAAGAAACCGAGCACGAACATGTTGATGAAACCATACAGAACTGTAGCGGCACCGGGCGAGTGTGTGTACGCCACGACCTTCATGTACGACATGCTGCCGCCGAGCGCCCAGCCGAGGCCACCGAACATAGCGAAATATGCCGCACGCCGGCGCCAATCTTCCCGCCCGGAAAGGACCGCGATGGCCAGACACCCCAGTGAACCAGCCATCGCCGCTCCATATTCATGCCCGAACTGGCCCCGAATGCCCCAACCGATGGAAAGGGAAAGCCCCGTAAGAAGAAGGAACTGCCATGTAAACCGAGTCTTCACAAAGCGCAGTGTAAGACGCTTGGACGCGCAGCGCAATTTTGGCTGTATTCGGAACTGGCTGACCGCGGCACCATTTTCACGACCGAAATCGCTCCGGCGCGGTGGCTCTTTCCGAGTGGCGCGTGATACGCCCGGAGCTTCTCGCTCGTCGTCAATTCCCAGAAGGTCACACCGGTCCGGGTCCATTTTCCGATAAGCCGGTTTCACGGCCCCGATCTTGCAGGCATGCGCTCCGCAGCCCCACAGGTGAACAGGGCGCGCATAGCCCACGGCGTAGTGGTACCCTCAATCGGGTTATAAATACCCGAAACTCCTATATGCGATTTACGGCGAAGAGGCTGAACGTGACCACTTATGTTCAGGACGCCGATGGATACTTCCCATGTTGAGAAGAAGGCCGCTTCGGGAGCTTTGATTGCCAGGGCGGCTGCGAGTTCGGCTGCTGCCGCCCTTCAGCGGCAGCCGGATGGATCGTTCACGCTGTGGCGCTATCTCGGCAACGCGCCCTACTCGTTTGTTGATTCCACCCCTGACTACCAGTCTGTTCGCTGCTGGTGGACGATGCGGGCGATGCCGGAGGTCCGTTCCAGGGGATGGTGCTGCCCGGTTCGGGAAGCGTGAGCAACAGTCAGTGTACGATCAGCGGCGCGGGAAGCTCGGTGAGCGCCAGCGGCAATACGTTGACCCTAACGCTGGCCATCGCGTTCGCGCCGGGCTTCGCGGGCAATCGGCTGTTCTATCTGGCCGCGCGGAACAACACGCTGAACTCCAACTGGCAGCCGGTGGGAATGGCCATCGTGCCGTAAGGCCGGCGGCGGCCCGCATTTCCGCCACAGAACGGGGAGAGTGGACGATAGACGGGCTTATTAGGAAAGTGGCAACGTGCGAGCCAGACCACTTCTGGGGCGGTCGGGAGCGCGCCGAACCGAAACCGCGCCCGGCGGCGCGTGGCCTCTCGACTCCGCCCCGGCGCGCGGTCGCTTCCTTCGCCTTCCGCCGGACGATCGCGCGACTGGCCCGCAGCCGCACGCGAGCGCGAGGCAGTCGATTCCGTCGCCTTCCGCGGCGCGATCGGCCCGCGGGCCCGCGATGGGCTCGTCGAGCGCGACGCCGCGCGACGCGCGCCTCGAGCTGGCTGAAGTCTCGCTTCTTGGGCGGCTTGGGAATCCGCACGTGCCACCGCGAGGTTGCCGGGGCGTTATTCCATGATCTGCGCCGCTCAGCTATCCGCAACATGCGTCTTGCAGGGATCATCCCCGAGAACGTGGCGATGGAGATCTCGGGACATCGGACACGGTCAGTCTTCGACCACTATAATATCGTCAGCCCGCGCGACTTGAAGGACGCCGCGGAGAAGATGGAAAGGCGTCTGAATGCCGGTTCGGGCACAGTCCTGGGAACAGTGCCCGCCGAGGCACCCGACATGCCGGACACGAACTGCTCGCAGAACGACGCTGAACTATTGAATTGACATGGGAGAAATACGAGGAGTTTTGGTTGCGGGGGACTGCAATGCACCAAACGCGCTTTTCGTGCCCTATCGCTTGGAACTCAGTCGCATTGGCTGCTGATCAAAGGGTACTGCGGGCGGGGGCCCTTATGAAACCATGAGTTTCCTGCCGGCAACTGCCCAACACACGTTGATACCGGCTGCTGGGCAACGCCATGTAAGCGGCTGGCGAATCTCGGGGCGGTTCCGGGGGCCGTCCCCTACGTTTCGTCGTCAATTCGCTCATCCAGGCTGGAGGACGGCCCCGGCGTCTACCACGCGCGCGCTAGGCGTTCAAAGCTCACAATCGCTTCTTTCACCAGTTGCCGCTCCGTTCTTAGTTCAGACAGCAGCTTTGCGATGCCCATACTTCCACAAGTATACTCGGATGTTTTTTCGATTTCCCCCGGGACCAGGCGAGGGCCCTGCGGAGCCGATGTGCGGGGCCCAGCTTATGAAGCCCTGGGTTTCCTGCCCGCAACGGCCCACACCCACTGATACCGCGTGCGCGGCAACGCCATGGAAGCGGCTGGCGGGGGCGTAAAGGGTGAATCTGGGCGCCGTCCCCTAAGTTTCAATTCGCTCATCCAGGCTGGAGGGACTTGCCCCGACGCTTTACCACGCTCCAGCGCTAAACGCTCAAGGCGGAGCGCTTCTAGCAGGTGTGCCACGCGCATGCTTTCACAAGTATACTCGATGCTTGCCCGTGCCGCGCGGGAACCAAAGCTCCCTTGGGTCGTCGCCACCAGCCTGCGCGCGAAGCGGCCATCCCATTATGGCCGTCCGGCACCAAGGGCCTTTATAAAGAGCTCGTCACCGGAAATGTTCTTGACCATATCCTCAACAGCGTGGTTTATCAGGTGCCCCCACGTGTTCATCATGGTCCGCGATTCGCCCCGGTAGCCCTTCGCGTAAATGAAATGGCCGCTGCCGTCCAAAAGTGTCACATTCGCGGTCACGTCGACACCCGGTTTTTTGATGGCTGCCGGATGACTCGTCACCTCCAACAATTCAATCGTCAGTTTGCAGCAGACCCCCTCTGAAACGGGCACACGATGAAGTCCTCTGCGATCCAACGAGGCTACCAGTTGGTCCTGAAAATACTCGGAGACTTTATCGTACGGCTCGCTACGCAATCCGAGTTTCCACTTTCGGTCTGATTTGACGTACACCAGCATATAGCCATTGGGAAGAGCGTTCGCCACGGGTCTGCGGTCCACGGACAGCACCTTTTCTTCCGGAGTTGAACCCCCGGGCGTTGTGGCGATCAATGCCGGCGGTGTCGGCCGGCACCGGAGCATCGCCAAAAGGACTGGATCAGGGACACCGGTCTTCTTCAACTGTGCCAAGGCCGCTGGTGATGTGTCAAAATCACATGCCGATGACAGGATTTTCTCCGCAATGATATCGGCACCCAAACCCGCATCCTGCATCTGGATCACGTCTTTGTTTGTCAGCTCTGTCGTTACAGCGCTTGGCGACGTCAGGTTCGCGGCGTTGACAGGCTGCGGTCTTTGGGCCGAAACTTGGAACACTGAAACTGCCATCACAATGCTGAAAAGCTTGATTGACATTTTTGTTGCTCCCTCGTTTGAGTCGGAAGACCATGAACGCGGTTCGGTTTTGGTGCTTTTCCCAACCCTGTCGGCTTAAGAAAAAGCACCAGGGCTGCCGCTCTAAAACCTTATGCAACCCTGTAGAATACAAACGCTCCGCCGCGGCTGCAATCCTTTCCTTGGTGAACGCTTCGGCGTTGTCTCCCGGACAGATGAGGGCGCCGACGCGGGTTGCTGCTCGGTCCCCCTCCGGTCTGGAGCGGACCGAGGAACAACCTGCATGGGTGTGGCGATTCGCAGAAAACAGGCTGAAAACGAATCGGAAGACTGTTCAACTGTTGGAAAAACCGTGCAAATTTCGTATTGTTTTGAATATGGCCGACTTGTTTTTCAGTACGGGGGGTGCCGCACGGGCCCTAGGAGTGACGCCTGACGCCATCCGGCGGCTCTGCGACAGCGGTGCTGTTGAGGCACAGCGGACACCAGGAGGCCAGCTACGCTTGCCCACCGCCACGGTGGAGCGTCTCAGAATTGAGGGACTGCCGCCGATTGGGCGGCCGCTTCCTGGCGACAGAGGAGCAGCCTTGCAGAATCGGGCAGAAGAACTTGGCCACCTTCTACACACCGATTCTGAAGCCGTCAAAGAAGCCGCAGAGAAGGTCGCAATTCTGCGACACGAGGTTGAAGAGATTGACCTCAGGCGTCAGAAGGAAACCGGGCAAGACTGGTTCCGGGATCGAGAGCGGAAACACGCCTTGGAGCGCGAGGCCGAGGAAGCCGAAAGACAGGCACGCGAGGCAGAGGAAGCGGCCGAGCGCCGGCGGGAGGCCTGGTTTGCGAACTGGGAGACTCGCGGTCTTGATTTGGTTCCGAGCGATGCTCCAGCGGAGGTCAAGCTTGAGGCCCATGAGGCCGTCCGGAAAGTTCTTCAAAGTCAGGACCGCATCCCGGCAGACAACGTAACGCTTGCACTGGTGACAGCGGCCGTGGACACGGTCACTGCTGGGTGGCAGAGGGATTGCCAAATCGAAAAGATCCTCATCGAGGTGCGAGACAGGATGCTTCCTTACGAAGCGCGCCGGCGTTTCACCTGGGAGAACCTGACAGATTACCAGATTCGAGCAATGCGTGCGGCGGGCGCCTTGATAATCGAGCTGACCAAAGCGCGCGGTGAAGACGTGCCGCTCGAGGAAATCCGGACTGTGGCTACACAAGCTGCGCAGGCCATTGGGCGAGAGTTCCGCGAACAGCAAATTCGCGATCGCGTAAGCCGCGACTGGCAACTCCGCGGCCTTACCCATGAAGAAGAAAAGCTGGCCAAGACAGCCGTTTCCGAGGCTATCGCCCAATTGCCGTCAGGCAGAGACGAGTCGGAAATCAAGGCTACCCGTGACGCAGCTCTCCTGCCGTTCCTTCAAACGGTGGCGCAGCGCCAAACGGCCGAGCGAGACCGGACCGCAAGGGCATGGGTCGAGTATCTGACATCCTTCGAAATGATCGGCTGGCCGACCAAGGAAAAAGAAAACGCGACCGCAGCCGTGGTTAAGGCCCTCGCGGAATTGCCGCCCGGTACCGCCCAGGCTCGGCTGAGAGAAGTTTCCGACCGCACTCTACAGGTGTTTCGGGATGCGCACGCTTGGCAAGAGCGCAAACTCGAGCGAACTGAAGGAGCACTTCGCGAGATCTACCCGTACATCGGAAGGCTGGAAGCTCGGTACGATTTCGGCAGCAAAACCGCCCGGACCCTGGAAATGGAGATTCGGAGCTCCATTCGGGATGAACTTCAACGCGAACTCACCGGTAGAGAATCGCCCGACCAAGCCACACGGATCGTACGACGGCTCGTAAGGGAAGCTCTTGGGATATGAGCATGTTCACCATTTCAACCTGAGGGCTTTTCAACCAGTTTCACCTATTTTAGTGCTCAGTCCGGCAATCGCGGTGGATCATCTCGGGACCAAAGCAGCATGTCGCCCCGAAAGTCTAACGGCATGTCTGCGACAAGTTTCGCGAGTTCCTTCAGAAAAGAGGATACTCTTTCAGGGCTGTACTTCCTAAGCAATTCCGCGTAGTGCGTTCGAAGCTGCAAGGAAAGGTATGCCTCCGCGAGTTGGCGAACGGGTTCTTCGACCGCGCGACGTTCCTTGCAAAGTTCCTCAATGACTCGGCGGACATTCATCGCTGCCAAGTATATAACGTGGCGGGTTTGGGGTGGGAGTCTGGCAACCGCCAGGAACCGGCCCTCAGCCGTGCCATTTCTGGGGTGGCTCTCCATCCGGCTATCCCTCAGCGGGTCGGGCTCCCCCGTTGCCCGCCTCCGTTTCACCGGATCTCTTCAAGATCTTGAATGCGTGATTTGCTTTCAGGGAGTGCCTGGAGGTAGACTCGTGGTTGCCAACCGAGTGTACTCTTGTGGGGCGCACGCCAAAGAGGCGAGGCGCCCTTTCCGTTTTCCCCTGAGCTTTTTCCTCCTCGTTATGCGGACGGCTTACCTGCGTCTGTGTCCGCCCGATAGCCACAGGTACACACCAACCGCCGCGCCCCCGTATAGAATCCAGTTCGGCACGCCGGCGATGGCGGATCCTCCCAAAGAAAAATCCGTCGCTCCCAATCCACCCAATCCACCCACGAGCGGGTTTTGAGGAACCGGATAGTATGCCGGGGCGTAGTGTCCAAGTGACGTAAGTGTCATGTTGTTTCTCTCTCGCCTAAAACGGAACGGAGTCACTCCGTCCGGTCGGCCCAAAATGTTCGCGGCGTCTGCGCCAGATTTCCTCGGCAAACTCGCTTCGCCTTTCCGGTGGCGTCATCCGGATCATGTCAACGGCAGCCGAAACGTCCATCGCGGCCGACTCGCCTTTCATGGCCGACACCGCGGTGAGCCATTGGCCCAGCGATTTCGCGCCCTCGGATCGCGGATTGAACTGTCGCGTACGCCGGCCCAATCCAGCGCGACGCAGCGCGTTGCCGCAAAGGACGTTGCAACGCCGGCAGGTCCAGACCAGGTTCGCGCGCCGATTATCTTCCTCATGGCCGTCCACGTGGCCGATCTCAACGTGCATCCGGTTTCCGCAGAACGCACAGATTCTCTTGCCCGGTGGTGGGCGGGATGCGGCGCGGTACCGATAGGCCCGATCTGTGATAGGACCTGCCTGGTGCCGCTGGCGGCACCGCCGGGCCATGGTCAGTTTTCGTCGTCGTCCTCGTCTTCCTCGTCTTCACCGGAGGCAACGTCGGCTATTTCCTTGAGCTTCGCAACAACCTCTTCGCGCGTCAGTTCGGGATCGAGGCCTTCATCCGCCAGATCTGCAATCTGGTCTAGCGCGTCGTTCGCATCGTCCACATCATTCACGGCCTGGTTTGTCCTGCGTGCCATTGCTGGTCTTCTCCTTCTATTCGGATTCGCTCCCCCGGTCAGTTGCGCGCCCCTGCCGGCAGCATATTCTTCTAGGCTCATTTCGTCGAAACGGGTGGCTTCATCATCCTTGCCAATGCGCCGCATTAATTCCGCAGCCTGATGTTGCTTCCGGGCGGCTTCTGTCTGGGTCATGTACTTCATGGGAGCGCTTCAACATGAGCGTAGACGGTCCGAGTGGGCCACGTCCAAGATTAGTTAAGCAATGGTGATCTCCACCCACATTCACGCGGGATTTTTGGAGCGAGTTGTGTTCCGCAACTTCAGCATGGGATGTTCGCGGAGATATTGATTCACCTTTCGTCGAAAACCATCTTCGGCGTACGCGCGGGTGTACTCACTCATTTGGGCATAGCCGTTGATGTGAAGTGGGTACAGCTCTCGCCACGTGATATCGCGACTACGTTTGTGCGCTGCTTGTCGGATGTGAGGATCATCTTTCGGTTTTGGACCGGGCTTCTGATGATTCACCGTCCGCTCTGCCTTTCGAAGCATTGCGCGATAAGCCTTGGCGTCGGCGCTATAGAAATCTCGATGCTTGCGCTTCAAGTCCCGGTACGCAGCAATCGCGTCTGAGAAAAGCTCCTTTGGGGGCTTGAGTGGCTTCACGTCGGGCGGCCTGAGAGGGTCATTCCATGGCAGTTGGTCGCTCATTATGCGGCCTCCTTCGGCGGTACGGCTCGCGTGGCTAACCAGGCCTCGACATCGCTCCTGCGATAGCGCACCATGCCCATGCTGGGTTTGTAGTATTTAGGGCCACGGCCTAAAAGGCGCCACCCCTGGAGCGTACGCCTGGAGGCGATCCCCATTTGCTCCAGGTCTACCTCACTGAGGAATTCGCTGTCCTTCTTGCGCTCTGTATTTCTCACGTCTTGTTCCTTCAAAATACTTATAACCGAGCTGTATTAGAAAAAAAAGCGGAGACTTACGAGCATTGCGAAATTCCTATTTTTGAGGCTTTGATGGCGCTGCAATATCACACGAACGCTTCCTCGGTGGCCGTCCGCGGTCAGCGGGTCTCAGCTCGATTCCGATCGATTCTGCAATCTCCTCGATCGCATGCCGTACGGTGCCTGGATCGCCTGGGGCATTGCCAACAATTCTTTCCTTGCCGTGGCAGTCTACGATCTCGTAGGGCCAGAGCTCCTTGCACTGAAACAGGGCCAGCCATGCGCAGTGCTGGCGAAAGCTGCGTGGAGGGTTCATCGACCGCGAGTATCCCTGGCAGGCCAGCCGAAAGTGCTCCACCTTGGAGTTGATCCGTTGTTTGGTCTCGGCCCAGGTTTCCCAAGGTTGGGCGATTTCCTCTATGAGTAATTTCGGGGCTTCAACCGGGGGAGTCTCGACCGGTAAAAGAGCCATCATATTCCACCGAGTGGTGCGGTTCCTGCCGCATTGCAACCATGAAAGTAGTGTGGCAAGAACTGAATCGAGAACCCAATCATCAACGCTGTCTCGAAGGTGGTGAGTCCTTGCCCAATCTAAAACCGCGGCTCGAAACGTGAGCCTATCGGTGTTCAGCTGCTCTGATCCGAATTCCAAGGCCCAAGACAACTCCGCTGCCTGTTCAATACCCTTTGCCCTGGCGTCGAACATGTCTTGGCCAGAACGCCACTGTATACAGGCCCAAAGTTCCCCGGCGCCGGACTCGCTCGGAAGGGAATAGAACCATTTGCCAGTGGCGGCTGAAACATGACACTCCGCATTCTTGTCCATACCTGGGCTCCAGTACGACCGCCACGGAAATCTTAGCGGAGGCAAGCGTCGCCGCGCAAAAAGGGCCTCGAACGTCGGAAACACATCTCTGTGAAGGTCCGCGAGAACATCAGGCACAAATCGTTCCACCGCGTACAAAAACGTGGAGCGCAGGGTCATGTCCAAAAGCGACATGCCTCGGCGAATTGGAGTATTCATCGCTCCCTCAGCGATTCCCTGTTTCAACGAGTAGCCGCCCAGGCAGACAGGGTCTCTGCCGTGTCGCCCTGCAGAGGCTAGGGCGGCCCGGATTTCATTTATAGCGGGGGCGAGAATGCAGGTCTGGCAGGCTCGTAGTGCCTGAAAAGTGAACACAATCATTCTCGGTGAGCCGGCCCATTCCATCTTGCTTGAAGTTTGCCTATTTTTGGGTCTCCTCCCAATGCCTTAAAAACTCCGGGGGTCCGGGGGCTGGCCCCCGGAATGGTCGAGGTGTAGTGAGGCATGGACGATCAGGTATCAATTCCGGAATTCCCGGCCAGTGTCGGCGCCGTCGCCACCTTCAGTTCATACTTAAGGGATAACTCGGATCTGAGAAACGGGCATAACCCCCTTGCTGGCCAAGGGGAAACAGAGAATCTCAGGGTAGAAGAATCCGGCGACGGTGAGGCAGCGGAGCCCGAGTACCTGTCAGATTGCAGCCCGCGGGATAAACCATGGGATGGTCACCGGGCGGACGCCGACCAGATCGCCAAAATGTACGCCACGCACCCGGACTTTCAGAATCTCGGTGGACGCGTTGCGTTGTGTTCGCTATGGCTTGGTTTCGCCTGGGCGCCAGGCCGATGTGATCGTCGATTGAACTGCCCTGGCTCCCCCAACCACCACGACGAACGCCGGCCAGTTCATGCACTACAAGTCCTCGCGAGAGGCCTTTCCATGGCTCGCCCTACTCGCCCTTCCAGGGGCCCACCAGTTCGTAAGGCCCGAGAATATTCGAGGCTTTGTACAGCGGCGCGCTGTTGCCGGACATATATAAAGCGCCTTGGTACTTGACGACGTGCGGCGCCACGGGGATACGGGCTCCGCGAACATCCACCGCCTGGTATTTCCAGTCCACGAGGTTGGAGGAAACCCACGCGCCGCCGCCGGAGGCAAACAGGTAATACTGATTTCCCTCATGCACCACCGTGACATCGCCGAGGCTGATTCCCTGCGGGGACCCATCGCGGGATGTGGCCTCGAGGGGAAGCGGATTGCAACAGCGCAGCCGACTTGCCTACGGCCGGCGCGGCTGGCCGCCCAGGTTACCGATGCACAACTGGAGAATGCCCGGATCGAGATCGCCCGCGCCGCCGTTCGGCATTTCGCGTTGTCGGCGGACGTGCTGGCGTTCGACACGCGGCAACGGGGGGCTTTCAGTGCGATTCGATCCAGCGCTGGTGCATTTCCGCCTCGTCCATTCGTCCCAACGCGAAGCACGTCTTGGCCAGGAATGCGTGCGCGGCACGCAAGCTTTTCGGGTCCGTGCCAGCCTGGTCGAGGGCGATCTTCGCTTCGGCCAGAGCGGGTTCCAGATCGCCCTGCGCGGAGAGATACTTGGCGCGTTCCAGGTGCGCCGGTCCGAAGCCCGGCGCGAACTTCAGAATCTCGTCGAGCAGTTTCTGGGCCTCGCCTTGACGCGACTGGCGGGTGAGGAACATCGCGAATTCCAGC
>JGI12270J11330_10001636_pt1 | contig 16502 bp, 8 predicted proteins | sample PeaSoiMetSII2010_FD_11330 | JGI IMG/M metagenome (IMG submission 11330)
AAGGATTTTGAGGGCCGTCTTCTTCCCCACGCAAGAAAACTCATCTGCGAGAAACCGCAACAACGTGGGGCTTTGGGTGTTACTTAGCATTTGGATGAGCCGGCCGAGCTCAATGCCGTGCGGATGGGGTTTGATTTCTTTCGGTCGAACTGGAAGCTGGTCGGTGCTACGGATGAAATGGATCTGTTCCTTTTGAGGGTCCTCGTATGTGATGGTCACATGCGGATTGGCGATAGCAGTCTGCTTCAGGTAGACCTCAATTGAATGCGGCCCCTTCTGATAGTGGCCCTCCATTTCCATCTCGACCCGCGTCCCATGAGGGCTACCCCATTTCACGCGTTTCTTCTTATGGATATCGGGCCGGTTGTTGGCAGTGTCGATCGACACATAGAGTTCCGAAGCAAGCTCATCGCCCGCGACGCGACTGATGATATGCAGCGGCTTACCGACGGTGAGTTGCCCGTACATTCCCGCTGCCGAGATCCCCATCCCCTGCTGGCCGCGCGACTGGCTCAGCTTGTGGAATTTAGAGCCGTAGAGAAGCTTGCCGAAAATGCGTGCGATCTGGCTCTCTACAATCCCAGGGCCATTATCCTCCACGACAACTCGCGACTTCCCGTCGCGATCGCGCACCTGCACACTAATTTCAGGAAGAATCCCCGCTTCCTCGCAAGCATCGAGGGCATTGTCCACCGCCTCTTTGACAGCAGTAACCAACGCCTTGGCGGGCGTATCAAACCCGAGTAGGTGACAGTTCTTGAGAAAGAACTCTGAAACGGAAATTTCGCGCTGCCGACTCGCCATCTCCAAGGCGGTGGCGGGTGCGGGTTGCCTGTCAGACACGATTCATAGGGTACATCCACCCCTCGAAGTTGGCCAGGTCACCGCACGATGCCGTCTCGTCGAGCTGTTCAAGAGGGTCTCATTCGGTGCGCGTTGGACGACATCAGGTGATAGTTGCAATGCGACCGTCACTCCAGGCCATCCAGCAGCAGGCATTGCGGTTTTCCACCTCGCCGGAATCCGCACCGGTGATGACTTGGGGTCTTGCTTATCGAGTATACCTCAGGGCTCGCCTCTGCCACCCTTCCAGGACCGTGTTCCAACCCAGGACCTCCATCACGTCCTCGAAACTNNTCGGTTGCTATGAGAGGGGACGTTCTGTCGCTTGATAACAGGGAACGGAAACCGTCTACGTGCCTAGTAGTCGCTCAAACGGGCGAATTTCAAGCCACGATCCCTCAGACCTTCAATAATCTGTACAAGCTCGCCAGCAGCGTTCGCGGTTCTCATCATGATATCATGCATGAGCATCACGACTTTGCCTGGGCGACGGCCGCTGGAAGCAAGACCAGCAATTTGATTCACCATCGTACTTGATGCCTGCACGGGTATGCCTCGCGAGTCATGCAGCCATTCCACGTCCCATCCGTAGAGATAGAAGCCTGCGGCAAAGAGCTCGTCATCCGCCGTGTCCTCTATTCGCATCTCGGAGCGCGAAATCCCAGGGTCGTCGATGTGCATTCCAGGCAGGCGCCAGACATTTCGTCCCGGTGTCCGCGCGGGGATTGGAGAGGAAGTTAGGCCGAGTTCTACGTTGGCCCTTTCGAAGTCGGAAACGATCGATTTTGCCTCGTGGTAAGAGGTTGCGTATTGCATAAGGCAGTGACTGTAGCTGTGATTTCCAACGGTGATCCATTCGCTTTCATGCGCGCGTTCGAGCAAGGCGCGATTTTCTCTGTCGGCGGCAACATTCATACCGATCATGAACAATGCAATGGGTACCTGATGACGTTCGGCAATGTCGATAATGGCTGCGGTTCCCGCTTCGGGACCATCGTCCGAGGTCAGAAAAACGGTACTGGCTCGCTGCGCATCCTCCGGTTTCAGTCCAAAGTTAAAGGCTACGCCGCCAACCACAGTTCCTGCTGCTGCGCCAATCATCCATCTCCTGGTGATCATTGGTCTTGTCCCCTTCGCCCTCGTGGGCAATGCATGCCTTTGTAGAAGGACTTCCGCCAGCAGAATTGATTCAAGAAAGCGGGAGGTCTGTGGCGCATCGTCAATTAGACGGACGCGCCAGCCGGCGCTGACCAGTTTCTTGAGCACGACCTCGGCGTCGTCCATGCCGGCGTAGTCGAGGGCAAGCGCACGGTCGAGAACGTGACTGGCATCGACCGCGAAGCCCTTGCCATCAACTGGATCCTGGCACACTCTGCGTCACCGCGGTGACCGCCGAGCTCGGAGAGGAGGCTCGGCTCCGCTTGGTTGCCGCAAAGCAAGCGAGCCTTCGCCGTGCCGCATAATGCAGGCTCCGCGAGCGACATCTTGTCTTGCACCTTGCCGTCCTTCACCTTGACCAACAAGGCATCGCGGTTAGTGCCGGCGTTATTAATGAGGCCGTTTACGCTCCCAAAGTCCTCGCGCACGGCGGCGAAGAGCGCCTCCACTTCTGCCTCATCCGCCACATTGCCGGGTAGCTCTTGGCTTCACTGCCGGCATCAGCGCAGAGGCGCGCGGTCTCTTGAAGCTTCGCCTCATCGAGGTCGACAAGTGCAATTCTGGCTCCTTGGCCCGCTAAGACCTCCGCCATTTTTTGGCCAAGCCCTTGCGTCGCACCCGTGATCACAATCGTTTTGTCTTTTAGGTCCATGCGCCTGCGCCTCCCGCGGCCATTCAAAGGAATCGAGGTTGCCGCCCTCCCGAAGCTCACTCGCCTTGGAGAGTGCGGCATCGAATGCGCCATCGGCCGCCGCCTGCCCGTGCAACACCGCGACCTTATCCCAATTGAAGGGTAGGCCTGCTTGTGTCAGGCACCAAATGATGCCGCTATACGCCTCGATCGCGCGCCAAGCCGCAAAGCTAGCCGCCAGATTTGCCGAAAGGTGATTTCGGTCGTTTGGATGACCCCGAAGAACTCCCGAACCATGGTCGCCTAGAATGCGAGCGGGCGGTAGTCACAAGCGAGAAACCCGCTCAATGACTCGATGTCCGCTTATCGCCAAACTTCAGACGCGAGACCGAGAGCACAACTTGGTCCGCTATGTGCCATTAGCAGACATTCGACGGCTCAAAGGCAATCAGCAACCTGCTACCAAACATCACGATCGCCCATACACTGGCACGATGGCCCCTCTCGTCACCTTGTTCTCCGGTGAAGCGAGGAACAAAGGCGTCATGGAACCGTTCGGCCTCAGCTCCGGGTCCCGACGGCACGCTGAACGACCCCACGGCCCTTCTGCGTCGCGTTCGAAATGACGACGAGTTGGACTGCCGGCATTCGGCGATCGGAGCCCGCGCCTCCGGCAGCTGAGTGGCGCGCGGCGCCTTTGACGTGGATCGAGTTGGCCGCGAAATCAGGACGCGGCTTGAGCGACCTGCGCGTCCCGGTTGACGTGAATCAAAGCCGCCGATCCTCCACAATGCAATATAAACAATGCTATATAAACTGTGATCTGCGCTTCCGCTTGTTCGACGCAGAGTGATGTCCGCCTTTCCTTGCAGGCCAGTTCGCGGGGACGCATTATGATTACTTTTAACGTTGTCAAAGAGCAGCACGGCTGGGCCATCCGGATGGATGAGCGCATGACGATGCCCTTCTGGTCGAGGGACCTGGCGGTCCGCGAGGCGAACTGCCTGGCCGACGCCATCCGTTGCCACGGCGAGTGCACGGAAGTGATTGTCGAAGGCGCCGAGCCGAACGAGCCGGCCAGAGGGATCAGCGGATCGAACTCGCGTGATCGCGACTCTGCGGGGGCCCCTGGGGGGCTGCGCAGTGACATGAGCGACGTCCAGGCCCGCTGAAGGCCGCAAGACCATGCTTCTCGAGACGGATGCTTTCGCGCGCTGGCGCAGATCTCGCCAGAGCGCGGAAGTGACTCCGCCGCTCAGCCGCCTGCTCGGGGGCGCCCGGCGGAGCCCGCTATGGGACGACGGCGCCCCCATCCAGGCTGAGCTCTTCAGCGTCGAGCGTTTGGAAGAACATGCACGCAGCCTCGCCGCCGCGCAGACGGTGACGTCCGGCGAGGTGAAGGGCGCCTCGCTGGCCAAGAGGCTCGCCGACAACGAGACTGTGCTGCTCGCGGCCTATCGCGATGTCGCCGAGGCCATCGGCGCAGGCGCGGCCGTCACCCCCGCGGCCGAGTGGCTGATCGACAACTTCCATGTGGTCGAGAAGCAGATCCGCGAGGTCCGGACCGATCTGCCATCCGGCTACTACCGCCAGCTGCCCAAGCTCGCCGGCGGGCCGTTCGCGGGCTACCCGCGCGTGTTTGGCGTGGCCTGGGCGTTCGTCGCTCACACGGACAGCCTGTTCGACCCGGAGGTCCTGCGCCGCTACCTGCGCGCCTATCAGGAGGTCCAGCCGCTCACCATCGGCGAGCTGTGGGCCGTCGCCATCACGCTGCGGATCGTCCTGGTCGAGAACCTCAGGCGGATCGCCAAGCGGGTCACGGACAGCCACGCGGGGCGTCGCGCGGCCAATGAGCTGGCCGATCGGTTGCTGGACGCCGGGGGCCGCGCGCCCGAACCGCCCGAGGCCGTGCTTCCGCCGCGTTCTCAGACGAGCTTTCCCGACGCCTTCCTCGTGCAGCTGGTCCATCGGCTGCGCGATCAGGATCCCAGTATCACCCCGGCGTTGGAGTGGCTCGACGATCAGCTGGCGAGGCAGGGAACGACCGCCAACGCCGTTGTCCGCGACGAGCACCAGAGGCAGGTCGCCGGCAGCATCACGGTGCGCAACATCATCACTAGCATGCGCTTCATCTCTGACGTCGATTGGACGGAGTTGTTCGAGCGCATCAGCCTGGTCGATGAGGTGTTCAAGGCGGGAAGCCGCTTCCAGGAGATGGACTTCCCGACGCGCAATCTCTATCGCAGCGCCGTCGAACACCTCGCCCGCGGCTGTGAACTTACCGAACTGGAGGTGGCCCACGCGGCCGTGGAGACGGCGAGGCGCGCGCTCGGGGCGAACGCCGATGGCGGCGACGCCCGCCTGGCCGATCCCGGTTACCATCTGATCGCGGGCGGGCGGGCCGGGTTCGAAGCGGCGATCGGTTTCAGGCCGTCTCCGAAGGCCTGGCCGGGACGGGCCTTTCGCGCGCTGGGGATCGGCGGCTATGTCGGCGCCGGCGCGGTCGTCGCAGCCGGCCTGCTGGCCGTTCCGCTGTCTGTCGCCGCGTTGAGAGGTGTGGAGTGGAGATGGTTGCTGCTGCTTGGGATTTTGGGGTTGGTCCCGGCGATCGACGTGGCTGTTGCGCTCGTCAACCACATCGTCACCCGAGGTTTTCGCGCCACCTTTCTGCCGGCGCTGGAGCTGCGCGGCGGAGTCCCTGCGGACCTGCGCACGCTGGTCGCCGTCCCAACGTTCCTGACCTCGCCCGAGGACATCAAGGAGCAGATCGGACGACTCGAAATCCACTATCTGGCGAGCCCTGAAGGCGACCTTCACTTCGTGTTGCTGTCCGATTGGCGCGACGGCCCGAGCGAGCGCGTGGATGGGGACGAAGAGCTGCTCGCCACCGCGAAGGAAGGCATCAGCAGGCTGAACCAGCACTACGGACCTGCGCCGGGCGGCGACCGCTTTCTGCTGCTGCACCGTCGACGCGTCTGGAACGAGGGCGAAGGCCGGTGGATCGGATGGGAGCGCAAGCGCGGAAAGCTGTGCGAACTCAATCGGCTGCTGCGCGGCGCGGAGAACACCACGTTCCTGGCGCCGCCTGCCCTGCCCGCCGACATCCGCTACGTGATCACCCTGGACGCGGACACGCGGCTGCCGCGCGAGACGGTCGGGCGACTCATCGGCAAGATGGCCCATCCCCTCAACCGACCGCGCTTGGACACCGGTTTGGGTCGAGTCGTGGAAGGCTACGGCCTCCTGCAGCCGCGGGTCACGCCGGCGCTGCCGGTGGGGCGCGAAGGCTCGCTTTTCCTGCGCGTCTTCTCCAGCGCCACCGGCATTGACCCCTATGCCGCCGCGGTCTCGGACGTGTACCAGGACCTCTTCGGTGAAGGCTCCTACATGGGCAAGGGCATCTACGACGTGGACGCCTTCGAAGCCGCGTTGGACGGCCGTGTGCCCGAGTCAATGCTCCTCAGCCATGACCTGTTCGAGGGGATTTTCGCGCGCGCGGGTCTGGCTTCCGACGTGGAGGTCGTTGAGGACTTCCCGTCCCGCTACGACGTCGCCGCGCTTCGCCACCATCGCTGGGCGCGGGGCGACTGGCAACTGCTTCCATGGGTCCTCGGACACGGGCCCAGAGGGGCCGCTCGTTGGCCGCGGTGGGGCATTCCCACGATCGGCCGCTGGAAGATGCTCGACAACCTTCGGCGGACGCTGTCGGCACCGTCGGTCGTTCTGGCCCTGATCGCAGGATGGGCCATGCCTCTCGAGGATGCGGCCGTCTGGACCGGTTTCATCCTGTCGACGATCGTTCTGCCGCCTCTCATTCCCGTGATGACGGAGATCGCTCCGAGCCGCCCCGGCGTCACACTCCGCAGTCACGTCCGCGCCCTGGGCGCAGAGCTGCGTCTTGCACTCATCCAATCGGGCCTGATGATCGTGTTCCTGGCGCACCAGGCCTGGCTAATGGGCGACGCCATCCTTCGCACCCTGGTCCGGCTCTCGGTGACACGGCGCCACCTGCTCGAATGGGTTCCGGCGGCCCACGCGGCGTTGGGTCGCCGTCCGGGGATGATGCGTTTCTACCGCCGGATGTCGGGGGCGTTGGTCATCGGCGCCGCGGCGATTGCCGTGGCGTGGATCTGGGGGTGGCAAACGTGGCCGTTGGCCGCCGTGTTCGCAGGCGTCTGGTTCGCCTCTCCGGCCGTCGCCCTTTGGGCGAGCCTGTCGCCTCGGGTCTTGGGCCGCCGTCCGCTGGCCGAGGCCGACGCGCATAGTTTGCGCCTGGTCGCCCGGAGGACGTGGCGCTTCTTTGAAGCCTTTGTCACACCGGCCGACAACATGCTGCCGCCGGACAACTTCCAGGAAGCTCCGGAGTCGGTGGCGGCCCATCGCACATCGCCAACCAACCTCGGTCTCTATTTGTTGTCGGTAGCGTGCGCGCGGGACTTCGGATGGATCGGGACCCTCGAGGCCGTGGAGCGGCTGGAGGCTACGCTCGCGACTATGACTCGTATGGCCAAGCTCCGCGGCCATTTCTACAACTGGTACGATACACACGACCTGCGTCCGCTCGATCCGCAGTATGTCTCCTCGGTCGACAGCGGGAACCTGGCTGGACACCTGATCGCACTCGCCAACGCGTGCCATGACTGGCGCACCTCGTCCCTGGCGCAGCAGCAGCGTTTCCAAGGCGTGGCCGACGCTCTCGACCTGGTCCGGGACGACGCCCGCCGGTTGAGCGACCTGCGCAAGTCGCAGGCGGTGTCGTGGCGACGGCTCGATGACGAGATCGGACGCCTAGCGTCTGGCCTTTCTCAGACGAGCGCCGGCCGCGGCGGCATCGAACAGCGGCTGGCAGAGCTCTCCGACGAAGCCGCGATCCTGGCCGACGCGGTCAGCCAGATCGTTCTCGAAGAAAGCGACCAGGCCGGGACGGACCTGCAATTCTGGGCGGATGCGGTCCGCGCCTCAATAGAGAGCCATCGGCGCGATCTCGGAACTCCGCCCGCGGCCTCGCTTGAGGCGCGGCTGCAGGTGCTCGAGAAGGCCGCGCGGTCGATGGCGCTGTCGATGGAGTTCGACTTTCTGCTCGACCCCGACCGGCTGTTGCTCTCAATCGGTTATCAGGCGTCCGAGGGCGCGCTCGATCCAAGCTGCTATGACCTTCTCGCCTCGGAGGCGAGGCTGGCGAGCTTCATGGCCATCGCCAAGCGGGACGCTCCGGCGCGTCACTGGTTCCGCCTGGGCCGCGCGGTGACGCCGGTGGCGAACGGCGCAGCGCTCATCTCGTGGTCGGGCTCGATGTTCGAGTATCTGATGCCGTCCATCGTCATGAGGGCGCCGGCCGGCAGCCTCATTGAGCAGACCAATCGGCTCGTTGTCAGACGCCAGATCGAATACGCGGCGACGCTCCGGGCGCCCTGGGGCGTATCAGAATCGGCCTATAATGCGCGCGACCTGGACTTCACCTATCAATACTCCAACTTCGGCGTTCCGGGTCTCGGCCTGAAGCGAGGGCTGGCGGACAATGCCGTAGTCGCTCCCTACGCCACCGCCCTGGCAAGCATGGTCGACCCCGAGGCCGCCGCGCGGAACTTCGAGCGCCTCGAGGCCATCGGCGCCCGCGGTCGTTACGGTTTCTACGAGGCGCTGGACTTCACAAGGGCCCGGGTCCCGGACGGCGAGCGCGTCGCCATTGTGCGCGCGTTCATGGCCCACCACCAAGGGATGACGATCACCGCGATCGCCGACACCCTGCTCGACGGTTTGATGCGAAACCGCTTCCACGCCGAGCCGATCGTTCAGGCGACAGAATTGATTCTACAGGAGCGCGTGCCACGCGAGGTCACGGCGACCCCGCCGTCGGTCTCGAAGACGATGTCGGCGGCCAGGATCCGCGAGATCGAAGGACCCGACGCTTGGCGAAAGGCCAGCCCGTGGAGCTCCACGCCGTCCACGCAGCTGCTGTCGAACGGCCGCTACTCCGTGATGCTTACAGCCGCAGGGTCCGGCTACAGCACCTGGCGCGACCTGGCGGTGACCCGCTGGCGAGAGGACGTCACCTGCGACGATTGGGGCTCGTACGTCTTCTTGAGGGACGTCGCGAGCGGCGAGGTCTGGTCGGCGACCTACCAACCAATCGGAGCCGAACCCGAGACGTACGAGGTCACCTTTAACGAGGATCGCACCGAGTTCACGCGTCGGGGCGGGGCGTTTACGACCACCCTGGAAGTGCTGATTTCCACCCAAGACGATGCAGAAGTACGCCGCGTGACGATCTCGAATTCCGGCGATCGCACGCGCGAGGTCGAGGTGACCTCCTACGCCGAACTGGTTCTGGCTCCTCAGGCCGCCGACGTCGCACACCCGGCGTTCTCCAAGCTCTTCATCGAGACCCAGCACGTCGCCGGCCTCGGCGCCATAGTGGCGACGAGGCGGCGGCGGTCCCCGACGGAGCCGCAGGTCTGGGCCGCGCACCTGGCGGTCGTTGACGGCGAGGCTATAGGCAAGCGCGAGTTCGAAACCGACCGCGCGCGGTTTCTAGGTCGCGGCGGCGGGGTTCGCGCGCCGAGCGCGGTGATGAGCGGCCGCCCGCTCTCAGGCACGACCGGGGCCGTGCTCGATCCAATCTTCGCCGTGCGTCGGCGTGTTCGGATCGCGCCCGGAGCGACGGCCCGCGTCGACTTCTGGACGATGGTCGCCTCCTCACGCGAGGATGTGCTGGATCTCGTCGACAAGCACCACGACGTCGGCGCATTCGAGCGCGCCGCCGCGCTCGCCTCGACCCAGGCCCAGGTGCAGTTGTACCACCTCGGCATCGATCGGAGCGAGGCAGGTCAATACCAGCGTCTCGCCCGCCACATCGTCTACGCCGCACCGATGCTGCGCCCGCCGTCGGACACAATTGGAAGCAGGAGCGGAGGGCAGCGGCGTCTATGGACCCTAGGCATATCCGGCGATCTGCCGATCATCCTCGTCCGCATCTCCGACATCAACCAACTTGACGTCGCCCGCGAGGCGCTGCAGGCGGTGGAATACTGGCGGATGAAGCGGCTTGCGGTGGACCTGGTCATCCTCAACGAGCGCACCTCGTCCTACGTTCAGGACTTGCCGATTGCTCTCGAGACCCTGGTGAGGGCCAGCCAGTTCCGGCCCCAGATGGGCGATGAGCGGCCGCCCGGCCACATCTTCATGCTGCGCGCGGACCTGATCTCGCCGGAGGCGCGGGCCCTTCTCGCGTCCGTCGCGCGTGTCGTCCTGTTAGGAGAGCGCGGACGGCTCGCTGATCAGATTGAGCGCGCGCCCGAGGCCAGGCCCTCGCCTCGGGCCGTGGCAAGGCGAGCCGCGCCTGCTTCCGAGCTTCAGGTGTCGCGCCCGCCGCCCGGCGTGGAGTACTTCAACGGGCTGGGCGGCTTCGCCGAAAGCGGCCGCGAATATGTGACGATCCTGGGCCCTGGCCAATCGACTCCGGCGCCGTGGATCAACGTGGTCGCCAATCCTGGCTTCGGCTTCCAGGTGTCCGCGGAAGGCGGCGGCTACGCCTGGTCGGTGAACAGCCGCGAGCATCAGCTGACGCCGTGGTCCAACGACCCCATGACCGACCGGCCCGGGCAGGCCTTCTATCTCAAAGACGAAGAGACGGGGGATCTCTGGAGTCCCACGGCGCTGCCGATCCGCGATGAAGCGGCGACCTATGTGGCGCGGCATGGATGGGGTTACAGCCGCTTCGAGCACGCCTCGCACGGCATCGCCGCCGAACTGCTGGAGTACGTGCCGCTCGCTGATCCGTTGAAGATCTCGCGGCTGAGGCTGCGCAATGTTTCCCGCCGCTCCAGGCGCCTGTCGGTGACCGCCTACGTCGAATGGGTTCTCGGCGCCGCGCGCGGCGCGACCGCGCCGTGTGTGACCACGCGCGTCGACCCGGACAGCGGCGCAATGCTAGCGATCAACCCCTGGAACCCGGCGTTCGGCGATCGCGTCGCCTTCGCCGACCTCGCGGGACGCCAGACGAACTGGACCGGCGACCGCCGAGAGTTCATCGGCCGCAATGCCGCGCTCGCCTGGCCGGCGGCGCTGGTCAACGGGACTTCGCTCTCGGGGCGGGTCGGCTCCGGACTCGATCCCTGCGCCGCTCTCCAGACCACGGTCGAGATCACGCCGAACGGTGTCGCCGAGATCGTCTTCTTCCTCGGCGACGCTCCGGATACAACCGAGGCGCGGTCGCTGATCGCCCGCTACCGCAAGACCGATCTCGACGCTGTGCTGTCGGACGTCCGGCGCTTCTGGGACGACATCGTCGGGACGGTTCAGGTGAAGACCCCCGACCGGTCGATGGACATTATGCTCAACGGCTGGCTGACCTATCAAACCCTCGCGTGCCGCGTCTGGGCCCGATCGGGGTTCTACCAGGCCAGCGGCGCCTACGGCTTCCGGGACCAGCTGCAGGACTGCATGGCCTTGGCCACGGTCCGGCCATCGATGACTCGAGAGCACCTGCTCAGAGCCGCGAGCCGCCAGTTCGTGGAGGGCGACGTTCAGCACTGGTGGCTGCCGCACTCCGGCCAGGGCGTGCGCACGCGCATATCGGACGACCGCGTTTGGCTCGCCTACGCCGCCGCGCATTATGTCGGCGTCACCGCCGACACCGCCGTTCTGGACGAGGTCGTCCCCTTCCTGGCGGGCCAGACGCTGGAGCCGGACGAGAGCGAACGCTTCTCTCAGCCGACCGTCTCGGACGAGGCCACAAGCCTCTACGAGCATTGCGCCCTTGCGCTGGACGCCAGCCTGGCGGTTGGCGGCCATGGCCTGCCGCTGATCGGCGGCGGCGATTGGAACGACGGCATGAACCGCGTCGGCGAAGGCGGCCGCGGCGAGAGTGTCTGGCTCGGCTGGCTGTTGCACGCCGCGCTCGACGCCTTCGCAAGCATCGCCGATGCGCGCGGCGATGCGACGCGGGCGGCGAACTGGCGGACGCACATGCGGGCGCTGGCGACCGCCTTCGAAAGCCAGGCCTGGGACGGCGACTGGTATCGGCGCGGCTGGTTCGACGATGGCACTCCGCTCGGCTCGGCGGCGAACGAAGAGTGCCGCATCGACTCCATTGCCCAATCCTGGGCCGTGATCTCCGGCGCGGCACGGCCCGACCGCGCGGCCCGGGCCATGGCGGCCGTCGACCGCGAGCTGATCCTGCCCCACGACGGGTTGGCGTTGCTGTTCACGCCGCCGTTCGACCGTACGCCGCTCGACCCCGGCTACATCAAGGGCTATCCGCCGGGCGTGCGCGAAAACGGAGGGCAGTACACCCATGCCGCCCTGTGGTCCGTGATGGCCTTTGCGGGTCTTGGGGAAGGCGACAAGGCGGCGGCGCTCTTCTGGATCCTCAATCCGATCAACCACGCGCGCAAGCGCACCGACATGCACCGTTATAAGGTGGAGCCCTATGTCGTCGCTGCCGATGTCTACGCCGCCCCCGGTCATGTCGGGCGAGGCGGTTGGACCTGGTACACGGGCTCGGCGGGCTGGATGCAGCGCGCCGGCGTCGAGAGCATCCTTGGACTTCGCATCGAGGGCGGCGCCCTGCGTCTCGACCCTTGCATTCCGAGGTCTTGGCCCCGGTTCGAGATCACGCTCCGGCACGGCGAGTCACGGTATGAAATCGTGGTCGAGAACCCGCAGGGCGTGCAGCGCGGCGTCGCCGCCGCCGAGCTCGATGGCGCGACGATCGTCGCAAGACCCCTCTCTATCCCGCTCAAGGACGACGGCGGCGTCCATCGCCTGCAAGTCCGGCTGGGCTGAGCGGCTATTATGGGGGCGAGCATGAGCCCTAAGGACCCCAGCTATCCTGATGTGAAATATGTGAATGCTCTCATCGGTCCCGGCACCGTCGCTACGCTCCCGCTCCAGACACTCACGGCGTTCTGCGATCACGGCGACCCCTCGTGCCGCCTGGAAGACGATCTAGACGCCGCACGGGCAATGCCCGAAGCGCTTCAGGCATTTGCTATCGATCTTGAGAGGTGAGCGCCAAGCTCAAGGAAGAGGGCATCGACAAATTCATCAAGCCATTTGACTCCCTGCATGAAGCTCTCGCGCTCGTCATCGACGTGATCGACCGAGTCCCGGCACTCACCGATAGCGCCGCCTATGTGCGCCAAGCCATGCTGGCCGAGCTCTCGGACCACCGTCGCTGCATCACCACCTATGGAGACGATATGCCCGAGGTGCACGACTGGACCTGGCCCGCCCAGAAAGCTCTTGCAAGGTGAGCGCGAATGGGCCTTCCCTCCTGAAGACCGTGGCTGTCAAGACAATCAGCACGCGACCTTTCGAGGATCAGAGACCGGGGACGTCGGGCCTTCGCAAGAAGGTCTCCGAGTTTCAGGTGCCGCACTATCTCGAGAATTTCGTGCAATCGATCTTCAACAGTCTGGAGGGATTTCGAGGCGCGACGCTAGTACTCGGTGGCGACGGCCGCTTCCATAATCGTGAAGCGATCCAGTCGATCCTCAAAATCGCCGCCGCCAACGGGGTTGGACGCGTCCTCCTCGGACGAGGCGGGATTCTTTCCACGCCAGCTGTCTCGTGCCTCATCCGCAAGTACAATGCCTTCGGCGGCATTATCCTCTCGGCAAGCCACAATCCGGGCGGACCCGAAGGCGATTTTGGCGTGAAGTTCAACGTCTCGAATGGCGGCCCGGCACCTGAGAGCGTGACCGAAGCAATTTACGCACAGAGCCGCAACATTCGGAGCTACCGTATCTTTGATGCAGCCGACGTTGATATCGATCAGTTGGGGTGCATGCACCTCGATAGGATGGCGGTCGAGGTGATCAATCCAGTTGCGGATTATGCCGGCTTGATGGAAAAGCTATTCGATTTTGACGCCATCTCAGAATTGTTCGCGTCGGGTTCGTTCCGAATGCGCTACGACGCCATGCACGCGGTCACGGGTCCTTACGCGCATGAGATTCTCGAACGGCGGCTGGGCGCACCCGCCGAGACGGTCGTCAACGGTGAGCCACTGCTTGACTTCGGCGGTAAGTCCCCAGATCCAAATCTCGTTTACGCCCATGACCTCGTTGCTGCCATGAGCGGCCGCGAGGCCCCAGACTTCGGTGCCGCTTCCGATGGCGACGGCGACCGCAACATGATTCTCGGGCGCCGCTTCTTCGTCACTCCGAGTGACAGCCTGGCTGTACTTGCGGCTAATGCGCGTTTTGTCTCAGGATATAGTGAGGGCCTCTCAGGCGTCGCGCGCTCCATGCCAACAAGTCGGGCGGTGGATCGCGTCGCCGCACATCTACACATCCCGCATTACGAGACGCCCACAGGCTGGAAGTACTTTGGTAATCTGCTCGACGCCGGCAAAATTACGTTGTGCGGCGAGGAAAGCTTCGGAACGGGATCGGATCATGTGCGTGAGAAGGATGGGCTCTGGGCCGTGCTTTTCTGGCTCAATATTCTCTCGGCGCGACGCTCATCCGTGGAGCAGCTCACACGCGCTCATTGGCGGGAATATGGCCGGCACTACTATTCGCGGCATGATTACGAGGGCTTGGACAAACAGGTTGCCGAACGCGTCATAGCCGATCTGCAGGAGAGTATCGCAGCGCTGAAGGGCCAGCGGATCGGGACGCATGAGGTGACCCTCTCCGATGACTTCAGCTACCTCGACCCAGTCGATCGCTCCCTGACCGAGCACCAGGGACTCCGCATCGTATGTTCGGACGACGCGCGCATTGTGTATCGACTTTCAGGCACCGGCACCGAGGGTGCGACGCTGCGTATTTATCTGGAGCGCTACGAGCGCGACCCGTCGCGTCAGGATCTCGATTGTCAAGCCGCGCTTGCCGACCTCGCGGCGGCAGCACGGCAGATTGCGCGGATCGAGGAAAAGACGGGGCGCCGATGTCCCTCGCTCATCACGTGAGCGCCACCGTCCATCGACTGCCGGCGTGCCGTCTTATTTTTTAATGGCCGCGTCCACCTGCGATAGCTGGACTGCAAAATGCGTCGTGAGCCAATAGATTGTTTAAGTGCCAAATTTCAGCGTGAAGCGGCACCCTGGTTTTCTTGTCTGGATGGGAGTTGAGTCGCCCAGCTAGACGAGACAGAGATCGTGGAACGGCCACTAAGCGTTCTTCCGGTGAACGACGGTAGGACCCATCATTTGCGGATTCGACTGGGGTGAGCGGTGCGAGGGACGCCCCTCGGGTGCGCGGACCTCCTTAGCTCACAACCGCCGATGCCTCGATGAACCGCACAAGAGCGATCGGGGGCTGCGATAATGGCGCTTCAGTCTCCCGCACCATCAGTAAACTCTCGACGAAACACCGTCGACGTGGTGCAACAGCTACTCGTCTAAGAGTACGTCAAGTTCAGCGATACTCTCCTTCACTTCCTTTTTCGTCGCATCGGTAGTGTCGGTCGTCCCTTCATGCGTGCCCACCTTCCCCGATTCTAGCAGATTCAGGAACTGCCGCAGCTTGGCTCGTTCGCGCTCGCACCAAAGGGACTTAAGATCATATACGAACATTGATAGGGAACTCCTCTCGCGGCCTGCCCCTCCTTAGAAACTACCATTTCCGGGAAGCGGTCGGAATGAGCTTTACAGCAGGCCAAACCGGCCAGCTCAGCCTTTGCCCCGGAATGTCCGCTAAGGGGTCAGTAGCTGACTTCACAGCGCCGCCCCTGGCCGATCTGGGCCTACGGGCTGATTGAGGCCCATGCGCGCGAGGATCTCCGCCGCGCCGTTTGGCTCGCCCGCTACATACCGGCCAGCGCCAGGCCGATGTCATCCGCATGGGCAAGGGCGACCTCGAGGATGGCGGGATCAAGGTCGTCCAGCAAAAGACCGGCAAGGAGCTGTGGATACCGCTGCACGCCGATTTGAAGGAGGAGATGCGGCGATGGGAGATCAGACCGCCCTGGTTCTTCGTGCAGACAACCCAAGGGCGACGGCTACGATACCGAGCGGTTCCGAGCCGCCTGGACCCGACTGATGAACACGACGCCGGCGGGGAGGATCAGACGCGAGGGCTTCACGTTCCACGGCCTGCGCGCGTCGAGCGTGGAGAACCTGCGCGAGGCCAGCTGCGACGACGCCGGGATCGAGTCCATCACCGGCATGTCGCAACCCATCATCAAGCGCTACAGCCGGTTTGCCAATCAGCGCCGTCTTGCCAAGGCGGCGATCCTCCGGCTAGAACGAACAGGTCAGGAACAATGATTGGAAAACATCGCCAATCTTGGAAAACGCATCTCATTGATCCACCTAGGGAAAAGGTGGGGGATCGTCTAACGGTAGGACAGCGGACTCTGACTCCGCCAGTCTAGGTTCGAATCCTAGTCCCCCAGCCACCTTATTTCCCTTCATTCCAATGCTTTGCGACCTGCGGCCAAATCAGCCAGACGGGAACATACCGCCAACGCCGCCGCACAAAAGTCGGCACACGCGATACGCACCCCTCAATCGAGGCGCTGGCGCCAGTTCCCCTTTTCTGCGAAGTAACGGTCGCAAGGATGGGTGGCCGAGTGGTTGAAGGCACCGGTCTTGAAAAGCGACGCCTTTCTTCCGCCCCCTCCCCCTCGGTACCGTAGAGTGCGGTTTTCTGCGGGTTTCTTCGATCCGCTCGGGCTTAACGTGCCAAATTTTATCACTTCGTCCCTTCGTGTTCGGTGCCAATTCGGGTGCCAAAAAAAACGAAGCCAATCACCGCGGACTCTCCGTGGACAAGAGGGTGCCCTGGACGCGGCGACGGCCACCACTGCCGCGCCTACGTTCCTCGAGCCCTATCTCACGAGCGACGGCGTTGAGCTAGTCGATGGTGGCATCTGGGCGAGCAATCCCATCGGGGTCGCGACGATTGAGGCGGGATAG
>JGI12270J11330_10001637_pt1 | contig 16492 bp, 20 predicted proteins | sample PeaSoiMetSII2010_FD_11330 | JGI IMG/M metagenome (IMG submission 11330)
GGGTGTTCCTTCAATGCGCCCGCCAATGCAGGCACTAGTTGAGCAGATACAACAGGGTAGGCAAGAGGCAGAGGCCAAAGCCGAGGCGCAGGGGGAGAAGACGTTCCAGATCGGGCGTAAGCGTGGCGACGTGACCTCAGAGGATACTGAGAAGCGTAAGGAAGCCACCGCCACCGCGCTGACCAAGTACTTCAAAGGGCAGGGCATGGATGAGAAGGCTGCCAGAGAACAGGCTGATTTGGCGGTGTTTGGCAAGTCACTAGCGCCGCCCAAGCGCAACGTGAAGGAGATCCCCAACATCGAAGGCACGCCGTATGGTCAGCCGGGCAAGTCAGGGACGCTCGAGATCGACCTGAACAATCCTGACGCGGCTCCGGTGTTCCGGCCTACCATGGCCAAGACCGGCGCGGACGACGTCGCCAAGTGGGCCAAGGTCTACATGGCCAAGGATCCCAGTTTAACGCCAGCGCAGGCTACACAGAAGGCTGCTGCCATGCTGATCGAGACCAAGCAGCTCCTGCCTGAGCAGCGCTTGCAGGCCACCTACGATGCGGTACGCACCATTCAGGGCGAGACAGGCTTCGCGCAGCTACCTACCCACGTACGTCAGGGCGGCAGGACGGTTACTCCGCCAATTCCATCGTCGCGCTTGACGCCTGGACCGGCAGGCACCGGACAACCTCCTGCGTCAGGTAGCGCAGGCGGTGTGCGTCAAATTCCCTATGGCGACTTCAAGCCGGAGATCAAAGGCACCGAGCGCACTCGCAAGACCAACGCCGAGGTCATCATGCAACGCGGAGGGTCGGCGATCGCCACGATCAACCAAATGTCGCGCGAGCATCCAGATTGGTTTGGGCCAGTAGCTGGACGTGTGCAGGACCTGGAGAAGCGGTTTGGAAACGCGGATCCGCGCATCGGCCAGTTGAAGGGTGCCGTGGAGAGCCTGATCGGGTTCCTACCAAGTCTGCACAGCTTTCGTAGCAAGGGGATTCTGGACAGCTGGAAGGAGACTCTAGATAACCCACTTAAGAATCCTCAACTTACCATAGCTACCATGAGGGAAGTCATGAAGGCTGCTGAGGAGCTGCGCAATGACATTCTGCAGCGCAATGCGGGACCGATGAGCGCGGAGGAAGAGGAGAGTAAGGCGGCGAGCGTAGGTGCAGGTACGTCCGGCTCAACCAAGGAAGAACAGGACTACATGAAGAAGCACGGGATTCAATAGAATGTGGCACGTGGAGCGTTTCACTCCATGATCTACACGAGCGGTGTTGATCGGTGCAGTAAGTGCGGGCAGGTTTGTAGACCGGGGCAAAGGTATTGTAATCAGCATCATGCTGAGTACATGCGCGCGTGGCGGCATAGCCAAGTTAAGGTCAAGTTGAACAAGCGGTTTAGGAAGATGATAGAAAGTGCGCGGCGAGACCCAATCCTTGTGGCAAGTTAGCTTATATGCCCACCGTTGACCAAACCCTCCAAGATCCTGAGTTCACTAAGCTACCTCTGGAGTCCCGCCGTCGCATCCTCGGTAAAATAGATCCCGAGTTCGGCAAGCTCGGCGCGGACAGCCAGGTCAGGATTCTCAACAAGGCTGCCGAGCCCAAGCCTTCCAATTTGTCCCGGTTCGGTGGGCGCGCGCTCAGCACACTGGCCGGTGGGCTCAATCCCATGCCTCCCTTGCGCATAGGTCTTGAAGCCGCCAAGAACGCGATCGGCTTACCCACCGATCTAAAGGCGACCCGAGAGTTCGTTGAACCTCAGCTTGAGCAGTTCAAGAAGGCTGGGCAGATGGCCAAGCGCACGCTGACCGGGGATATCAACCCTCTGGCCGGAGCAGCCGGGACGCTGATGTACGGCGCAGGCGGCGCGCTGCCGGGCTACGGTCCCATGATCACTGGGGCGGTTGAGGAAGGGTTGTCCAAGGAGCGTGGAGGTGCTGGACGTGTACCAGAGGCGTTGGGCACGTTGGTCGGAGGCGCCGCAGCAGCACCTATCATCGAATATGGCACGCGTGGCGTTGGCGCAGTAGCCAAGAAGGCCGCGCGGCCGCTCTACAAGTCCACGCTCACTTTCCCTGAGGATGTCAGCCTGCCCGCTCGGCATAAAGCCGTGGAGTCTGGACTGGAGATCGGCGCGCGCACCACCGAGGGACCAAAGGGACTGCCACGCGCAGAACAGTTTATAGCCGACATGTCCGCCAGGGTTGACGCTGAGATCGCCAAGGCCAAGGCCGCAGGTAAGCAGGCTGATATCTATCCGGTGCTGGACGAGGTGGACGCCATGGTCAAGAAGTATGGTAAGAGTGCCGCACCTACCGAGGCCAAGGAAGCCGCCACGCGCATCCAGCATGACGTGTACGCGCGATTTGGGCAGAGTGTGGTCAATGTAGCCGGGCCTGGCGGTAGGGTCGTCAAGCAAGCCGCACGTACTGGCCCACGGTTCATGGACCCGGAACTCATGCAAGAGGCCAAGCGTGCTACGTCAGAGAAGCTGACCAAGGCCTACGGCGACGTTTCCAGTCCCGCCAAGGAGACTGAGAAGGCGGCTGAGCGGGGCATGAAGGGGTCCATGGAGCAGATCGCCGATGTAAAGGACCCCAACTGGCAGGAGCATGTGGCGATCAGGTTGAAAGATGCCATGGAGCGAACATTGAAGCGGCAGCCTGCGTTTCTGGACAGGTACGGGATGTACATCCTCGGCACTGGAATGTTAGGCACAGGCTTTGAGTTGGGCCGTGGTAGTATTGGCGGCGCGGCTGCGGCTGGTGGTGGAGCACTAGCTTCCCTGGTAATAGAAAAAGCCCTCCGCAATCCCGCCACATTGTCTAGGCTGGCCATCGCGCTCGATCGCGCAGGCACGTTGGCACCAGACGTAGCAAAGACTTTGCGTATCACGCCTGCTATGACGCTTGGCAGGTCAACTACTCCACCTTTGCCGGAGTCCCGGTTCGTTCAGCAGCAACAGCAGCAGTAGGAGATAATAGTTCGTATGGCAGGCCTCGCGCCCATTTCCTACCACAAGGAGCGATCGATGCCGTATAGGGTAAATTCTGTGATCGGACACTTTATCGTGCTGGTCCGCTGGCCTGTTCTTGTAGGTCTGATCGGCGCAACCGTGCTTCAACTGCTGTCGGCATTCCAACCCATGCTCAAGCCGGAGCAGATCAATTTGCCTGACCTGATACCGCCGCTTAATACCACTATTCTGACCGTTCTGTGGTGGCGAATCACGCAACTGGAGAAGCAGGCGGAGTATTTCAGGGACCGCATTGACAAAATGGCTAACCACTCGGATGATAGAGACGACAGGGAAGGGCACCCGCGAGCACGGAGGTAACATGACGAGACTGCTTGTTGTAATCGCACTTCTAACAGCCTGTGCCTGCGCGGCGCAGAACACGGCTACGGTGACTGGCACAGCTACGGTGAATGGGCAGCCTGAGACGGCCAGCGTCATCATCACACTCCTGCCTAAGTCCACGGTTACATTTTCATTGCCTGCGAGCGGCGTGTCTGGCATACCTGCAGCCACTGTGAACTTCGCCCTGCAGAGCGTTACCAGCCGTTTACAGCCAGCCGCTGAACAATTCACACTCTCTGCGCCCTCCACAGTTATAGCTAGCTTTGCTATAACAGCCGGGCCGGTAGCCACTGCAGCGGCAAAGACTGCTACCTGCGCCGTGCCGACCAGTCCTCCACCACCAACGGGCACGACTCAGTTGAACTGTGTCGTCGCAGGGATAAACTCTACCACCATGGCCAATGGGGTCATTGCTAACGTAGCCGCCGTGCTGGCAACCACGGCTCCGGCTGGCTCGGCGACGATCACGCTGTCTGGTGTCTCGGTCTCCAATGCGTTCGGTGTCGCCATACTGTCCTCGATCGCGGTACCAACATTGACCGTGACCGTCTCGCCCACCATGGCCATGACCTGCGCGCCGGACACCAATAGCGTACCTAACGCCGTCGCCAACCAGATTGAGCCAGGTGAGGTACTGACGTGCTCGGTTACGTTCTCCGCAGCACTCTCCGCGTCAACCTCTGTGGCACTCAGCTCAAATGCTACAGTTTCGCCCGGCGTGACAGTTCCTGCGACTATGACTGTATCCAGCGGTTCGATAGCACAGACCTTCTTAGCTACTGGCATATGACTCAACGGCTTGGTTCTGGTGAATTGGCCATCATGACGTACGCCCGGCTCATTGCGGAGGTTTCCGCATGAATGGCTATCAAGAACTGAAAGACATCCACCGCTTAGCTCAAGAGGCCGTGGTTGAGTTCGACAAAGGGGAATACCCTGGGCGCGCCCTGATTGCACGCATCCGCGAAATTGCTGGATGCTTTCCTCGATTCGGAAAAGAAAACGAGTACATCGGCTACGCACGTTGGCGGCATCGCGAGGATAACCAGCAACCGTATCTTTCGATCTGTGACTCGGATGATGACGGCGCGTTCCCGATCTATCGCCATCCAAAGGCAGAGGCGCGTTAATCAGGAGCCTGCTCAGGGGCAACACGCGGTTAAAAGAGATTGCGTGGGATGTACAGCGCACCCCTGGCGGCGTGAAGACCAGTCTGCCTAGGATCTATGCTAAGTTAGGTGTGCATGATCTGCCTGGACTAGCACTGTGGGCAGCACGCAATGAGTCCATTGTGGAAATGCGCAAGACATAGTAGAATCAAGCCCGGAGGCCAACCATGTTTCCTACTGCCCAACAGCAAACCAATTCCTGGGAGCAGCTTTTCCACGCGCCAGGGCAAGCCGCTGACCAGACGAATGCAGCGGCGCCGGGATACGCCAAGCAGACCGCCCTCATCAACATGCTCAGCGCACTCCTGACAATCCAGGACCTGACGCTAGAGGCCGAGCTGGCACAGGCTGATGTTCTGGCACAGTCGCCGACGAGCGCGGATGCGGCAGGCCCGGCTATTGGAATCATCGCGCCGCAGCTGGCGAACGTGAACAAGCTACAGAGGCAGCTAGGCCAGTACACGAGTCTGGTGAACAACTGGTTCGTCACGTACAGCGGGCAGCCTGCTACTAACATCCCTGCACCACCACTCTTGTCTCTGTTTCCTGACTTGCAAGCGTTCAAGTTAGCACAGGGTAGTTAGTACATCAGTCTAAAGTTGATGCCGTCATACCATACCCAAACAGCCTGACCTGGAGTTATCTTGACTCCCGGCAGCGTCTTGCCGTCAGCCTGTAACAGGTTCTTCTGACCCACTCCGTCTACATTGAGTGTGCAGTTACCGGAGCACGGAGAGTCCACGTTAAGCAGAAGCGCCATCCCCTCAGTGTAGGTCGTGAGCGCCGAAGTTGCCGAGAGCGAACAGGTATAGGCTTGCGAGCCACTAGTTGACTTACAGTAGAACTCCTTGCCGGCCTGGATCTGACCGTGGGTAGCCATTAACGCAGTGTTGACTGAGCTGGCACAGGTGAGCACATGATTGACAGTGTCGTCAGTGCAGGTGACTTGAGATCCAGTTGAGAGGCTCATGTTGAGCGCGGGCTCAGGGCCGATCATCTGATTGGCGATCGTGACGGTTATACCTCCGCCGCCCACTTTAAGCGGACAGGGCGACATGCCGACCACTACGTCGATGAGGGTCTGTACGTCAGCTACGTTGACTACGCCGTCCCCGTTGATGTCGCAAGGAGAAGGTGAGGAGGACTGGAATAGAAAGAGGAGGAGTAAAAGGTTGGTCATTTGGGTTCCTTCAAGCGGCCAATCTAAACTTCTCCCGCTTCTGCATGTTCTGGCCGATCGTTGCGTCTACTGCACACCACAGACCCTCGGGCGCTACTGAGTTGACCAATACTGTAGACGGCCTCTCCATCTGAGGCTTGACGTTCATGTAGCATTCCTCGGCTAGATTGGATGGGCAACAGAACCACAAGGCATCGTGAACTGTGTTGATCATGCCATACTTCTCAGCCCAGCCCAGGCGATCGATCTCCAGCATGTTGTCCTTCAAGTGACCGTGGCCCGCTGTCTGAACCAGCAAGGATACAGCAGCTTCAGCGTCAGGTCCATGCCCTACTTTCCACCGCTGGCCGTCGCCGGTTTGGAACAGCCGCTCGCCAGGGTGAGGCTGGTAGGAATCAGTGACCGGCTTGTTAATGTAGACCTCCCAGAACCGCCTGATGTAACCGTGCGGCGAAGCAAGGTACTTCTGATCGGCGGCCTGCGCGATGATCTGCTTCCTCCACGCCGCGCACTTGGGGAAGGTCGCGTCGAGCTTGTCCAGGACCACCTTAGCCTCGCGCTTGGAGCTGAACGAGTCGGGATTCTGTTCCCAGAGCGTGTGTTCTCGCATGCCTAGCCCATAGCCGAGGATCGCAGGCTTAGCTTGGCCGTCGCGCACGATCGGATGGGTCTTCTTGACCCAATTCAAGTACTCCATGAGATCTTCGTCGCTACGCGCTAACAGTTCGTCTGATTTGGCGATCCGCAGCAGACCAACAGCAGCGAAGTAGGAGTGGATATCCAGGCGCGCCAGCCGCATGTACGACTCGTCCTCAGCACAGAAGCCTAGGGTCAGCGCGTGGAAAGACTTGTAATCGAACTCCAACAGGACATAGCCAGGAGGAGCCTCGATCATGTCGCGAAATCTGGCGGCGAGGGCGATCAAGGTAGCGGAAGCGGCGGCTCCTCGGCTTTTCTCACTGACTACGTTTTGGGCGTTTGGATTCTCAGAACCAAGCTGACCTGTAGCCGGCGCCGTAGTAAAGCTCGGATGAGCGCGCCCATCGTCAGCTGGCTTCCATCCATCAACGTAGGTGCCTTTGAGCTTGCCGAACTCTCTAACCTGGACAGTAGCTCCAAACAAAGGGTCTCCTGTTCGTTTGCCGAGGGCGAGGAGTTCCTTTTTGTCGGTGGTGTCACGTTGCTCCTTTCGATTGCGAGGGACTTTGTACTTGGCGCGCTCCTCTGCCTTTGCGCGAGGATGCCCGCGCTTCATGTACTCGGTGACCTCCTCCTCGCGTTTGTGCCGGATGTACACAAGGACCTGCTGAGACGAATTGGGATTGAACGGGATGAGCTCACACCAGCGATAAGTTGGCATGTCTGGCAGGAGCTTGAGCTGATCTGGATTAGGAAACTCACGCTGGACGTAGAGCTTGTCCTTCACTTGGATCGAGTGGGTGGTCTGGTCGTCCGGGTCCACACCCTCCTGGAGCTTGCGCAGGATCAGGGCTTCACGCAAGGCAGGCGGCAGGCGCTTGTATCCAGTGGCCGGGTGCAGTCCCTTGAGCACCTCAGGAACCATAGATTGAATATTGGCCTCAAGCTGGACCTTCTGTTCGTCTAGCCAATGGCCGAACTCCACACGTTTGGTGTCGTTGATCGGGATGCCGCGCTGGCTCATCCGGTCGAGCACCGGGCCAAGCTGGAAGACGTGGCGAGAGTAGCCCTCCCACAGTGACCGGGTGTGAGGCTTGAACAGACCTAGTTTTCTCAGGTCGCCAGGGAGCTTGGCCCAGATCCTTTGCGGCGCGTCCACGTCCCGGCCGCCATAGAAGTGCGGTCGTGCGGTGTCCAGGTGCTTCCAAGGTCCGATCTCGGGGCAGTAGAAGCTGGCCACATGCTGCAGGCCTTTGGGCAGATCGGGTTGAGCGTGATGCCACATGTCCATGAGATCGTGGCAGTCCCCAGCGATCGCTACCTCAACTCCTTTGTCCCGCATGAACTTGATGGTGATGGGACGGTCAGACAGGCGGCCGTTGAAGTCGAGCTTGACGTTGGGGAGCGCAAGGATCGCCTTGACCAGCTTGAGGAAAGCCTCGGAGTCCTGCCAGTTGCAAATAATAGCCTGCTTGGGACGTAGGCTGAACTGGATCTGGTGGATCTCAGTCTTTTCAGCATCATGTGTCAACACCTCGCTCTCGTCGTCGGTCTGCAAGGTCTCGCGAGTCTCGATGTCCCAGCTGATTGGCAGGTCAGGGTGGGCAACAGCGTCATTGTAGAAGTTGGCCAGATCGCCCAAGGAGGCATACTCCTGGTACTCGACCGCAGAGTCAAGCTCGTACTTCCACCCGTTCCGCGCGATCCACAGAGCTAACTTTATGTCCTGGATGAGCGCGCCTAGCAGGTCCATGCCCTGGCCAGCGGCGCCCTGCGTATGGGCTCCAGTCTCCTTCTCCTCGCCCTTCTCGCCGCGCCGGAGGAATGAAGGATGGTAAGTGCCGACGCAGGGGATGCCATATTTGGACTTGACCGGGAAGCCGCGGGTGAGCTTGATGCCCTGGCGGTAGCCGGTCATGCCGGTCAGCTCGCGCATGGCCACTCCACCGAGGGCCAGGAAGGCCTTGGGCTGACGCTCACGGTAGAGCTTCTCATTCATGGGGCGGCACAGGGCGATCGCCTCGTGCTCCCACGGAGAGTTCTCCAGCCAGTTGTTGGGAGGTTGATACCAGACGGCGTTGGTGATGAGGAGCTGCTGACGATCAAGGCCGGGGATCAGGCGGATGGCGCGCTCAAGGACGGCGCCAGCTTCGGCGTGGGGGCGGAACGGGAGGCGGGCGTCTGGGGACAAGCCTAGGCGGCGCGCGACGGCCAAGCCGATTGGTTTGGCTTCTTCCCTACCTAATGCTTCCCCCATTGCGCACAGACCGCTGGAACCAGTGCCCTCGGGAGTCATGAGGGAGGGTTCAGGGCCGTCTGGATAACCGGGGTAGGTCATTCCTGCCTGCGTCCTCTAACCAGTTTGACCATGCCAAACAAGTTACCACCTACTCTGACCAACACCGTCCTCAGTCCGCTCAGCACTACGTTGAGACCCAGGCATAGGAGGACAAACGCCCAAGGATGATCAGCTATGGCTTCCAGCGTCTGTCCCAAACCTCAGCAGGTATTGACGGAGCGCAATCCATGAGGCGCACCAATTTAAAGGTCTTGCATACAGATACAGACTCAACGTCCACGCGTCCCACTTCATCCCACATAATGACCGTATAATCTTGTGGAAGTTTTCTAAGTTCCCTAAGCAAATCACGCACAGTCATAGCACATCCTCCTTCTTGGCTCTCCACACCTCCACCTCATCGATCCGGTAGACCACACAGTAAGCGCCATCAGTCAGCTTAGGCAATACCTCCTTGGCCCACATGATCAACCGCGCCGAACTCTGGCCAAAATTGACTCCGGTAGGTTGAACAGTCAGTGTGCCATATTCGTCTGGTTCGCCAGGCTTGCGATTGGGTTCGACAATGACGGCTTTGTACAGGTTTCTACGGTCCACTTTTACAGCCACTCCCTCACTTCTGGGTTAAACTTGATGCGCCGGGACAACAAATCACTGGTGCCCACGATCCGCAAGCCTTCTACTGATCGTGCACGGCTGAGGGCCACATAGGCCATGGAGGGCGCGCCAAAGAAGCCATCACGACAATCGATCTGGACACGGTCGAGTGACAGGCCTTGGGTCTTGTGAACAGTAGCTGCATAGCCCAGACGCAGTGGGAAATACTCAATGGAGCCAACCACCCAGCGCTCGTTCTCATCGTCGTAATATGGCGCATAAGCTCCAGAAGAGTCAGGAATCGGAGTCAGTCCATACTTGCCGATCTCGTCCACGACATCTTCTAAGCCGCCAAGTCCTGGCTGCCCTCTCATTGTGCACTGCCTGGTAATAGCTTCCACCCAGAAGGTCTCACCAGTACGCAAGCTTCCTACGCATACGCCAGGCGCCGTATATGTAATCTTGCGCCACTTCTCCTCACCGGTCTCCAGGTACTTCTTCCAGCCTTCAAACTCCACGCTATCGTCATAGCTGATAACGTGCGCAAGATCACCGTTTATGTAGCGATAGTTGCTTGAACGATCTTTGTAATCGTCTGTAGGATAGCGCTTGTTGGCGAGGATCATAACCAAGCAAGTCGGCTTGAAGATCGCACGATCGGGGATATGCTTCCAGTCGGAAGCTTGTACACCCCAGCGTCTAGATTCTAAGACAAATGCATGCTCTTGTATTCTAAGCAGGCGTTGCTGGTTGATGTTGCCAGCAATGGCGTTCTTGGCGACGACCGTAGTGCCGTCATAGTTCAAATCAAGACTCAACGCAAAGTCTGCGCCAAGCCTTTTCATTCCAGTTGCCGCAGCTGCGCCTTCGCCTCGGCGGGCGGCGTTGATTGCCTCCAGGAATCTAGGATCAGTCTGTCGCCAAACTTTGGTGAGCCGTTGGATGTTCTTCGCGAACTCCGGCCAGTTGCCAGCCCGGAACGCCCACTTAGCCTTGACAGGAGGAAGCTGGCAGAAATCGCCAGTTAGTACTAGCCCCAAGGCGCGCGGTTCGTGCCTGTCATCACCTTGGTTAACCTCGTAGATCGCGGTGTAGAGCGTGTCCAATTGCTCGGCGGGCATCATCGACACTTCGTCCACAATAATGTCGCGCGGTACTTGAGCAGGGGCTAATGTGCGCAGGACTGCGTGCAGGCTTCCGCGCTCATACTTGTCTTTGAGGTCTTCGGTGTCAAAGTAGTGCAGAAGCGCGTTGATCGTGATCGTGTCCATGTTAACCGCAGCAACGCCGGTTGTGGCACAAAGGACAGCGGACTTGGGGTCGTCTTCAATGCGCTTTTTGATCGTAAAGGTCTTGCCGCTGCCAGCCGGGCCGGTTAGGAACTCAGTGCGAACTAGTTGGTCACTCATCCTCATGTCCTTCCACGTACCAGTAATCAGTGCACCCAGGCTCATTGAAGCTGAGTGTAGTGGCCACGTGCTGCGCCTGCTCAAGCGTGCCATGGACTACGATCTTCTCCGGCCACTCCTTCTGCTTACGGGCGTTTGTGCCGTAGCGGTCGATGTCTTGTAGCAGCACGAACTCAGGCATCGGTTAGCCTGCTGACACACCACCATTGCCTTGGTCTGCCGCGTGCGGTGCTGCTGGTTGAGCTACCTCGCTGACCTTCTTACGCTTAGCTGCCACAGCTTTCTTAGCAGCCTTCCCCGGCGCGAGTCTTTGGCTCATGCACTCCCGCACCAAGTCATACAGCACCTCAGCCTTGCCCAGATCGGCGACTCTGAAGAAGTCTAGGATGCGGGCGCTTTCGTTGATTCGTCTGCTCATGGTGTATCCTCCTCTAACTTAATGGCGGCGCCCATCGACGACGCCACGCAGGCCCGATGGATCTTACCTACACCTTGTGACCGCCACAACAACTTTGCCGGGAATCTCCACGGCTCCCAGCGGGCCGTCTTAAGGCCAACAGTGCGTATCTGTTGGGTGGAGCTTTTATTAACCCGGCTGATAAAACTTACTGATCCTGAACTGCGCCCTGGCCTGTTCGCCGGTCGGCCTCCGGGTGATTGGGTCCATGATATCGGCATAGGGCGAGTATCCTTGCGCCAGGTCCTTGGGATCGATCGGCGGGAAGTTCTTCATACCCTTGCGTACGGTTATCCATTCACCGGTGGCTGTCTGAGCGCGCGCCTCCCACTTCCCACTGACCATGCAAGTGGCATCAGAGGTGAACACACTCAGGGCATGCTCAGCCAATGAGCCAGGGCCGGCGAGCGGCATCTTACCCACGGCCGGGTAACCCAGCGCGCGCAGGATGGCGTGGAGGTAACTGGTACCTGAGGACTGCATGATGATTGAGGTAGCGTTCTCGAACAGCTTGGCGTTGTCCCAGGTCTGGCCAGGATCGAGGATGTGACACTCTAGGGCGACGTTGAGGAAGTAAGGGCCAGTGGGCTTGCCTTCGGCGTCCCCTTTGCGTTTCTGTTTGTTGGACACGATCCCTTTCTCGCCCAGCACCACCTTGACCAAGTAGTCCTGATCGTCTGGAGGCGGAGGGGGGAGTTCAAAGAAATCTGCGTCAGGATTGGCCTCGACCATCTCCTTTTGCAGGCGCGGGTCGTTGATGTCTATGTTGCGTTCGTCGTCGGGCATTGCTGTTACTCTCCTTTATTTTGAGTTGAGTTTAGATCGTTGATGCTTGGTGGTTCGGCGCCATCGCCAGCCGCTGGTTCCAACAAAACAGGCGGGCCGGTTTGCTGCTCGATAGACTTAGTGAGCTGCTCTTCCAAGGTCGGTTGCGGTGACGCAGGAGTTGGCGCCGGGCGACGGATCGGCGTAGGCAATGGTCTCCTGGGAGGCAGGATAGGTGCACGTCTAGGCGGCGCGGTCTGAGTAGTCGTGCCGATGGTAGGCGTACCAATAGCAGGCAAGGCGACCTGTGGTTCCCTGGCCTTGGCATCCACGAACATCTCGGTGCCGGGCATAATCACCAGCTTCTGAGCCCTACGCGCGATCTCCTGGTGGAACTTGACATATTGCTCCACGCCTTGGTTGTGAGTCAGCTCTATGTAACCGTCAGGGAACAGCTTGCTCCAGGCGTCCACCGAGTCTTCAGGCAGCTTGAGCCCGGCGGGCCAATCCTGCATCTTGAGGAACTGGTCCTTGTGCTTCTCGAAGTAGGCGCGGCGCTCCATTTTGCGTGTGGTCTTGTGGGTCTGGGCGTTGGTGGATACCTCCTCATTAGCGGTCATGTGGAGGGTGTTTCCGACCACTCTAGGCACCTTCATGACGGCGGCTTTGCCAATGACGCCTGGACCTATGCGAGCTTGGCCGGTGGCTTCGTCCTCGCCCATGTATTCATGGCCAGTCCACCAGACCCACTTGATGGCAAGCATGGCGAAGGTAGGGATCAGGTTATAGGTCACGTAGTCCTGTACGTGCTGGTAGTGAGCCTGGGCGGACTTGCCGTAGCTGATTTCCTCAATGCCAGTGTCAGTTTCCACTTGATCGGTGAACTGGCCCACGATGTTCTCGCCTATTTTACGCGCCTTGTTGATGTGGTCGGCGTGGAGGAGTTCGCCGATGGTGGTGGTGCCTTCGATGAGGTACGCGCCGATAGTAGCCATGCGATCGGGAGGCGTGGCGCACATGACGATCCGGTCATTTTGTATCTGAGGCCAATAGCCTTGAGAGAGCTTGGTCAGGGTGCCGAAGGGATTGGCGAGGGCCTTGATGGCGAAGACCTCAATGACTCCTGCCTCAACCAGATCCTTGACCGTGTCGTACTCGTTGTCGGCCGTGATCATTCGCGAGGTGAGGCCAAAGGTTTCGTAGAGATATCTGGCGATCCGGCCCAGGTTGGTGGTTTTGAGAGTGTTGAGCGCGCCGTACATGAGTCCACAAGATGCCATCAGACTGACCTCCCCACTATTTTATTAACCCTCTCAGTTTGGTTACTCTGCTAGCCTGCACATAATCCACAAAGCACAGACCTGACTCCTTTATAGCTTTACGCGCTGCCGAGATCGCGTCAGAAGCAACCACATACATGTTCTCCAGCGCTTCGTGCTGAATCCCACGGCGATGTGGTAACTTCTTGTCGCCACGTACCGAACAATTCCACACATGTTGCTTCATAGGTCCTCTCCGCTGATTAGTGACTCCCCGGGATGGTGCGGCTGCCTGATCTGATAAAGCGACTCAGGATTGGCAACCTCCTCACTCGTGTGACACAGATGCCAGAAAGTACACTCGGTCGGGTAGTTGCAGGAGTGGGAGTACTGGGGAAAGAAGGAGTCCAGCATTGCCTCAAGCGTTTCACCTGTTACCTGTTCTAGCTGCTCCAGGTAGCTAGCAATCGCCATCTCCTGAGTCTCGATCTGCCTCAGCCAGCGCTGCTTTTGATCTGGACTCCTCGGTTCAGGCATGGGCGAGATGAACTGCTTAGCCAAGGCGTCCTGCTCGATCTCCTTCTGGACTTCGCCTTCATCGAGCATCTGGACCCATTCGGCGATCGGCATGACGTCCGGTATGAAGCAGTGCTTCCAGCCCTTGCCCAGGCGGTGGTTGACCGGCCGGCCCCACTCGTTGACGTCATCGGGCGAAGACCAAAAGTAGGTCCAGGCGAATTGAGGCGTGGGCCCGGTGGCGTTCATCCAGGCATGGACGAAGGGGCTGCCTTGGATGTAGCGACCACTGTCCTCAGGCCACTCCTTGCGCTTGCCCTTGAGGAAATGAATCATTTTGGCGCCCAGGACTGGTTCGCCCACGCGGAGTTCGACAGCATAGGCCTCAGACAGCCCTTGCATGTCGGTCTTGGCTTCGAGGCGCGTGCGGCGGTCCCAGAAGGCCAGGGTCTTCCAGGAGAGGACGTAGAGGTCTCCTGCGATAGGTGTCTCCACCATTTGCTGGCCTTTAGAGGTGAAAGCAGGTTGAACAAGCGTAGCAGCTTTCTCCCGCAACAGCCCGTCACACCTGGCCTCCAGGATCAGACACATCCTCTGGTCTTCGTAGAGCACAAACCACTCCTCGCGCTCCACGTCCAGCAGCTCGTACTCCTCCAGCAACTGTGGAATAACGCGACGGTGGGCTAGGTGAATGAAGGCTTCGGTCAGGGCCACTTGTTCGGCGGCGACCATGGCCTGGTCCTCGTTGACGTCCAGGTCCAAGCCTCTAGTAGCCAGCTCCTCGGTGTACTTGGAGACAGCCAAGCCGCAAGCCTCCTCGACCGACGAGCCCTTGAGCAGGCTGGCCAGCCCAACGTGCGTATAGCCTCCGGTCGCGAGTGGTGCCTGAAGCTTCTGTTTGACGATCCCCAGGCCCTCGTAGTGGTAGCCCAAAAATCTTCTGCGCGGGCATCGCTGGTGCGTAATTACAGCAGACCTAGAGGTTACAAAGACACGTTTTCCCCGCGCTTGCTTTTCCTTTATAAAAGAAGCCAGATCAGCACCATGCGGCAAGCGCTTTGTAGGCTTGGGCAAGCCCGTTGGTTCACTCATCGGTTTCCTCTCTCAACTGTCTCAGTCCTCAAAAAACCCCAGGACGCCCAGCCACCTCCCCCGAGGATTTACCAACGCGCCCTGGTGCTTGAGGAGCACTGCTTGCGTGTTCGATTTTACATGTCAACCTTGGGGGTTGTCAATAGCTATTTTTCACTGCGGAATGAGTGGGTGTGCGGAACAGCCGTTCGACCTTCTCCACCTGCTCTCTCAATTCGTCAGGCAGGTTCAGTTTGTACCTGAACCAAGCAGCTTTGGCCCGGGCGAGGTCATGCGCGGCCTTGGCGCGATCGTACAGGTAGTCGCCCAGAGGATAGCGTTCGATCTCGCGGACTGGCGGACCTTGAAGCGGTGGTAAGATCAATCTTTCCGGCGGCGGTGGAGAGGCTTGCCTAAACCTTTCTATGTTACGTTGTGTGTTGCGCCGTATAGATCGCTTGAGACTCGAGAACTTAGGTCTCATTATTTGCGACTCCACCAAGCGTCTCCGCAAACCATTTGTCCACGCTTCCAGATAAAACCGTCGATCTCAGCTGGGAGATAGCGAGGATCATAGAACTGCCGCCATACAAAGCCTGCCTTTTGCATGAACTCATCCAGCTCGGGAAACAGCACTTGTTCCTCATACAGCTCGGCCCAAGACACCTCAGAGATCACATGGTCAGTTTGTGTGAGGATGTACGACGCACCTTTCAACGCCTTCAACTCATAGCCTTGCAGATCCAGCTTTAACAGATCCACGTGCCCGATCATCAGCCGTTCCATCAGCCGATCCAGCGGAGTGGTGTATACTCGCTCCGTATTCACAGGCTTGTGTGTTGGCGATCCCCACACTTTGTTATGCAACTCAGTCATTTTCAGGATCGAAGAAGATTGCGAGCACTTGTGGCGCCGCGCGACCAACGGTTCATAGCAATCAGACAACGCGGTATTGACCACCAATACGTCTGAGTGGTTTAGCTGGCAGCACTTAGCCTCCTCGTATAACATGTCGATGGCGACTATCTTCGGTCGGCCCTTCAACTGAGGCTTGACATGACTGAGCCACTGTCCCTCGTTGCACCCGCAGTCTATGACGACTGGGTTAGCGGGAAGGTTGAGCGCGGACAGGTCCATGTTCATTTTGGCTCCTCTGTTTTCGCCGCGTTCTTCGGGCGTAATTTACCACCCAGGTGCTCACCGTACACCTTGGCTCGATCCACATCCACCATGCGGATACAGGACCTATCGGCATCAAAAGCGCGCGCAATTGTTTCCAGCGCGACTACTAGTCTTTTAAACCAAGCCACCAAGCCATGACGTTGCTTCTCCAAGGCGGAAATGGTATCTCGCAGCCTCTCGTTCTCCGCTACCAGCCTCTCCACCTCTCCAGCGAGGAAAGGGATGTCGAAGCGGGCGTGTTGTGAAAATTCTATTGCTTCGGAAATTAGGGGTATTTCATGAACCTTCTCCGCTCTCTCCCTCACTTCCCTCGCGCGCTTGAGTAGCTCATCGTTTGTCATGGTCTCATCTCCTCCTTGACCCACTCTGGGGTCTCTCTCACTATACCTAACCCTTGGTTCCCTCTCACTAAACTGTACATATGTGGGACTGTTTGGCAAATAACGATATCAGTGCGGTCGCGATCATAGGTCTCAGGAGTCTCGTAGGTGCCACCTTCGCGGCCAGCCGCAATACCACCAAGCGTTATTGCTATGATCAGTTGCCATTTGTCATCCATCCTGACAGCGTAAAACAAAACTTAGCACTT
>JGI12270J11330_10001646_pt1 | contig 16455 bp, 11 predicted proteins | sample PeaSoiMetSII2010_FD_11330 | JGI IMG/M metagenome (IMG submission 11330)
GAGAACCAAACGGCGCTGGACGCCAGGTCACTCACCGTCGACGGCAACATGTTGTGCAGCGGGAAGTTCACCGCCACCGGCGCGGTTAACCTGGGCGGCGCCCACATCGGCGGAACGCTCGACTGTGACGGCGGCACCTTCACCAACGGAAACGACCTGGCGCTCGGTCTTCACAGGGCGGAGGTTGCCAAGGACGTCATCTTCCGCCCCACTTCCCTGACTGGCGAGGTCAATCTCTCCTTCGCGAAGGTCGGTGGCTGGCGCGACGCCGAAGCAACCTGGCCAGACAAGGGCAAACTCTCCCTGAACGGGTTTACCTACCCCATTATTGATGCCGAGCCCCCGGTCACCCCGCGGCGACGGCTGCAATGGCTCCAGCGTGACGCTAAGGGCTTCCTTCCCCAGCCGTATGACCAACTTGCCAACACGTACCGGCTCCAGGGAGATGACGGCGCCGCCCGTGAGGTGCAGATCAGCGCCCAGTGGCATCGCCGTGCCGCCGTCAATAGCCCGTCCGGGCTCGTGCTCCGGCCCTTCCGGCTACTTTGGAGCGCGCTGTTGTGGGCCACCATCGGTTATGGCTATCGTCCCTGGCAGATCCTGGCTCCGATCGGGATCCTCTATGGCTTTGGCTGCTGGTGGTTCACCCGGGCCGCAGAACATGGCGGGATCGTGCGAGCCGAAAATCTCGACCCACATGTGCAATTCAACGGCGCCCGCTACGCCGCCGACCTGCTGATCCCGGGAGCCGGCCTGGGCGAGCGTGCCAACTTCCTCGCCATAGGCCAAACTGCCTGGTGGGCGGCTGGCTACACCCTCGCTGGCTGGGCGCTCGCCGCTATGCTCATCGCCGGGCTGACCGGCGTGTTCAAACGACAGTAGATCTGGGCGCCCATCGGACCAGCTGATGCACCTTGGCCCACATGACCCACAAGGAGTCACTCGTCTAGGGCATGAAAGGCGCGAGCGTGGAGAAGTCACTCGAACGCCCGGTGCTCACCACTTCTCAGGTGTTCGCGCTGGCCGAGTTGATGGCTCCCCGTTTGGCTCCCCGTGATTTTGTTAGCCACGCTAATGTTCGAGGGCCCGGCAACCGTTCTGACTATCGGATCGCGAGTCCAGCCACCGGCCTCACCGAGATAAGCGAGGACGACCGCGCAGCACAACGGTTGGAAGCGGGCCGAGGATCTCCACCGTCATCAAGACAAGTGCGCACGCATCTTATTTAGGCTTGTATGATTAACCTAAATAAGGAGGAGTGATGTCCAGGGTTATCCACCGCCACTGGCCCGGGAATACGGATGCCCCGTCACGGCGCGGGCGAGCTCCGTGCGATTACGACGCCTACGGCCCTGACCTGCTAACTGGCAGACACTTTACGTTTGAAGGCGACGTGGCCGCGGATGTGGCAGACGCTGAGACCGGCATCGCCACGCTGAACGCTCGGGCATCAGCCTTGGCGGACACTGAGGCACTAGCGCGGCTCTTGCTGCGCGCGGAATCTGTCGCCTCATCCCGGATCGAAGGGCTCGAAATCGGCGCCAGGCGCCTGCTCCGCGCAGAGGCGGCCAGGGAACTAGGTGAACCGACCCGCGACGTCACGGCCGCCGAGGTTCTGGGCAACATCGACGCCATGAGTGCAGCCATCAGTGAGATCGCGCCGGGAGACCCGATCAGCGCCGATACCCTCCTGGCCTTCCACCGGCGTCTGCTCGAGAACACCCGCCAAGCCGGGTACGCCGGCAAGCTGCGGGAGAAACAGAACTGGATCGGGGGCAGCGAGTACAACCCTTGCTTTGCAGCCTTCGTGCCGCCCCCGCCTGAACTGGTACCTGGGCTGATGGAAGACTTGTGCGCTTTCTGCAACACCGGATCACTGCCCGCAGTTGCCCAGGCGGCAATCGCGCACGCCCAGTTCGAGACCATTCACCCGTTTGCCGACGGCAATGGTAGGACCGGCCGTGCGCTCATCCAGCTCGTGCTACGCCGCCGGGGCTTGGCCACGCGCATGCTGCCGCCCGTCTCCCTGGTCCTGGCGACCTGGGCCAAGGATTACGTCGATGGCCTCACCGCAACCCGCTACCGTGGACCGGCAACGAGTAAGGACGCCCAGGCAGGCCTGAACTTGTGGGTGGGGCGGCTCGCTGGAGCCTGCCAGCGGGCGGTCCGCGACGCTACCTTCTTCGAAGAACGCATCCAGGAGATCCAAGGCGAATGGCGCAACCGGCTGGGGAGCGTCCGCGCGAACTCCGCCGCCGATCTGCTCATCAAGTCGATCGCCGGAGCGCCAGTCCTTACCGTCGGCGCAGCAGCCGCACTGATCGGGCGCAGCTACCCGCAGACCAACGCAGCCATTGAGCGCCTGGTATCCGCTGAGATCCTGGTCCAGGTCACCGTCGGCCGGAGAAACCGCGCCTTCGAAGCCCCGGAAATTATCAACGCGTTCACTGACCTCGAACGCCAGTTCGCTAGCCCGGACNGAGATACCCGCACCTCGGCGCCCGTCCGTCCCGTGCCACCCCGAAGGCCAGCGTCAAGTTCAGGCCTACACGATAGGCCTAAATAAGAAGCAGCCCTGTTGAGGGTTAACCGGAACTGGGCTAGCGGGACGCCGTGGTCCGCTCGCGGCGCCGGAGGCCGTCTTCCGCAACCGCCCTGCAGACCGATCCCGGCTCGTTAGCCTAACGACCGTAACAAGCGACTGCGCATCACGCTGAGTGAGGCGGGCGGCGAGAAGAACGCGCGCAGTCCCGCCGTTCGGTACGTTGTGATGCGCCGTGCCCGTGACCATGGATGCCGCGCCGGAAGGGGCATTCTGCGCGTCCACTAGGCGATAGCGTGCACGGTGACCGGCATGTCGTTCACGCTCGACGTCGGCTGGAGCGCAAGGTAATCCAGGCAGAACGACAAGAGGACCCGCCTCCGCGATTGCCGGAGGACCCGGGCGGGCTGGCCGGCAGGGACTGCCCCGCTCGATGCATGCGGACGCTTCCGGATCGGTGTCACGGCGTGCTGTGCACGGCGTGAGGGTGCACTGGGGTCGCTTGTGCGGTTTGCCGGGCCGTCCGGCCAGGAATAGGGTTCGCCGGGACCCTGTTTTGCGGTCCCGGGCAACTGCCGCGTGGCTGGCCCGGGAAGGGGCGGGCTCACTCTGCTGACCTGGAAAGGACTGTTGGATGCGAGCGCTGCAGTTTACGGCTTACGGAGGTCCCGAGGTCCTCACATGGGGAGATGCTCCTGTTCCGCACGCGGGGCCGGGGCAGATCAGGATCGCTGTGCGGGCGGCTAGCGTTAACCCGGTCGACTGGAAACTGCTGGCCGGGGCCATGTCCGGTGGCCAGCCCCTGGCCGGTACGGGTTATCTCGGATACGACGCCGCCGGCGTGGTGGACGAGGTCGGTGAGGGGGTCACGGGGGTCTCCATTGATGATGACGTGTTCGGCCGCGGCCAGAACACTCAGGCCGAGTACGCCGTGCTGGACGCCTGGGCGGCCAAGCCGCCGTCCACCGGCTGGGCGGTGGCAGCTGCGGCCGGCGTGGCCGGCGAGACCAGCGAACGCGGTCTTCGCCTGCTCGGCGTCAAGGCCGGTGACACGATCTTCGTCGACGGTGGCGCGGGCGGCGTGGGAGCGGTCGCCGTGCAGATGGCGGTGGCCCGCGGGGCGAGGGTGATCGCCTCCGCGAGCGAGGCCAACCAGGGCTACCTGCGGGAGATCAGGGCGATCCCCGTGCTGTACGGCGAGGGCGTGGCCGCCCGCGTCCGGGCCGCTGCCGGCGGGCCGGTCGACGCCGTGTTCGACGTTCCGGGCAAAACCCCGGNCGNGGAGCTGATCAGCCTGGTATCCGAGCCGTCCCAGGTACTGTCCATCGCCAACTTCGCAGCCGGCCAGGCCGGAGCCCGGGTGACCGGTCGCGGCGCGGACAGCAGGCCCATGCAGGCGCTGGCAGNGGTTGCTGAGCTGCTGGCACAGAACAAGCTCGTGATCAAGGTGCAGACGTTCCCGTTCGACCGCGCCGCCGAGGCCTACCGCATCAGCCAAGGCGGCCACGTCCGCGGAAAGCTCGTCTTGATCCCCTGACCGCGGCGACCGCGGCCAGGTCGCCCGGATCCAGCGAGGTGACCACTGCACCTCGGCCGGGTCGCGTGGTGACCAGCCCTTCGCTCTCGAGGTTGCGCAACGCCGGCGCCCGGCACCAATCAGGCCACCGGGTTCAGCACCTCGCCGGCGGGCTTCACCGTCCGGCTGGACGTGCTGACCGGCGGGCATGTGCGGGCTACGGCGACCCTGCAGCGCCGGTGGCTGGTCACGGTCAGCGTTCAGACAGTGCGGCGCGACGGCTTCGCCGGCCTGCTGTATACATCGGCCGCGATCCGGCCCGGCGCTCCCGCCGTGGTCGTGCTGGACGGCTCAGAGGGCGGTTTCGACGCTCTCCCCGCCGCCGCACTGGCGATGAGCGGGTACCCCGTCCTGGCGCTAGGCTACTTCGACGAACCCGCGCTGCCGCAGTGCCTGTGCTCGATCCCGCTGGAGTACTTCGCCCGCGCCGTCAGCTGGTTGCGCGCCCAGCCGGCCAGCCGCGGCCGCCCGGTCGTCCTGTATGGCGCGTCGGCCGGCGCCGAGGCGGTCCTGCTGCTCGCCTCCTACCTGCCGCACCTAGCCGACGCCGTCGTGGCCGACTCACCCTCCGCAGTCGTCACCCCCGGGACCGGCGTGGAGCCCGGCCCGGCCTGGACGTTCGGCGGCAAGCCGCTGGTGCCCCTGACGAACATCCCGGTCACCCGCATCCGCGTCCCGCTGCTGATGGGCGACGGCGGCCAGGACGCCGCATGGGACGCCGCCATCTCGGCCAGCCTCATCATGCAAGAGCTGCGAGGATCCCCCGACCACGCCCCGGCCACCAACCGGTACTACCCCAATGCCGGGCACTACTTCTTCGGCCTGCCCCCGTACTTCCCGTTCTTCACCACCACCTTCGTAGAGGGAATGGGCGGCAGCACGCAAGCCGACGCCCTGGCCACCGAGCAGTTCTGGGCCCGCATGATCACTTTCCTCAACCACCTCACAGTCCACCAGCCCGTGCCCTCCTGATCCAGCGATCCGACTCGGACTGCCAGATCGGGCCGAGATCAAGGACTGGGCGGACGGCATCGCCCGCGACCTGAGCGCAGCCTGACCGGGCCGGTGCCATGTCTGGGTTCGCTGCGCGAAACGCCTGTGGCGATCGCGAGGAAGGCACTGCCGATCAGGCCGCCCGCAGCGTCCGGTGCAGGGCGGACGGGTTTGGCGTAGCTGACGTCATCGTGTTACTGCTCGCGCTCTCCCTGTATTTCCCGCGCGACGTATCCGCCGCCGGAGCCTCAGCTGCGCGTCACCTGGGAACCGCTACCGGCCGGCGGGGATATGGCGGCACAATTGCCCGGCCTCCCGGTACCGGCCCTGGCCGCGATCACCCGCGCGAGCCTGGCGGGGCCTGGGCTAGCGAGGTTGCCGGGCTGGCCTGACGCCGGTTCACGGCGGGACCTTCGGCCCTGGGCGGCTGCCGCCCCGATCGCCATGGTGGAAGGGAGACGATTGAGATGAGGATTGAAGGCCTGCGCCGCCTCGGTGATGCTTGCGTTCGCCGCCATCCGGGCCGCACGCCGGGGAATGAGGCGCATCAGCGGCTCGATCAGCCACCGGCCAATCGGGTCCCCGTCACGTCATCGCAAGCGTGAACCGGAGGATCGAGTCACTTCGTGAGGCCGCGCTCGCCAACGGATCCCCCGGGCCCTAGCACAAGACGCGCGTGATTAAGCTACCCGAAGCCGTCGCGGCCGGGGTGGGCTTCCTTCTCGCCGGCGACGGGAGCCGCCACGCGGCGGCGATGACCGCCGCGGAGATCGCCGCGATGCCCGCGCCCGCCGCGGCCGTCAGCGCGCTTGAGGATCTCGCCGCCGGGCGCCACCACGCGGCGAACTCGTTCGCTCCACTCTAGAGTCACCCGCTCCACGGGTACGGCTCGGTCCCGCCGGGGCCGGTCAGGAACCGCGTCCCGAAGACGTCGTCCGAGACCCACGTGTAGAGGAACGAGCCGCCGGGAAGCGGGGGCGCGCCCGGGCCGAACGAAGTCGCGTTCGACGGCGCCGGCCACGGCTGGAGCCCGGGCTTCTGGATGCTCTGCGAACCGAACGCGGGCTGCTGCTCGTAGAGGTAGACCCGCGCCTGGCCGGCCAGGTTCGGGTTGCCCTGACTGGCGCCCGGGACGATCGGCGCGGACCCGCCGGCCACCAGGTCGATCTCGACGCGGTCGAACAGGTCCCACACCTGAGTGAGCCGGACCGGCCGGCCCCCCGCCGGGACCGCGTCGACGATCCTCTGGAGCTGCGAGAACGTGACCGGCGAGGGCTCGTTGGTCCAGTTCAGGGCCACCACCCCGCGCTCCAAGACGCCGACGGTCACAACCGGCGGGGTCGTCTCGCCGGCCTGCACCTGGCCGCTGGAGTCGAATTCAACGAAGCCGCCCACGGGACGCCCCAGCACGATCTGGTGAAGGTCGCCGAAATCGGTGTCCGGATTGTCCGGTGAGGAGAAGTACACCGGGCCGCCCCACCAGGAGCCCCCCGCGAGCTGCGCTGCGCCGTAGGTGAAGAACGCGTCCTCCCGCGCCGGAACGTCATACGACGATGACGGTGTTTTGTTCGCCGGCGTCGTGGTGATGTTGCTGATCCACGAGAGCGTGATCAGCCGGTGGCCGCTGTCGACCCAGGGCCGCAGGTTCCCCGTGACCATCGTGGGCCACGGAATCTCCAGCACAGTCGCCGGCGTCCCCGGCGGCTGCCACGCAGCCAGGCGGCCAGGCGAGATCTCGTTGTAGAAACCGGTCACCAGTCCCCCGAACTCCTGCTCGCGATCGACTCCGGGGCCCTCCACGAACGTGATGAAGTTCTCGATCATCACGGCATCGAAGTACGGCTGGAACCACTGCATCCACTGTCCGGGGTAATTCGGGAAACCCACGTTGCCGACGACCGCGCCGTCGGGCTTGTGCCTGCGTATCCGGGCACGGATCTCCCTCAGAAGCTGGGTATATGCCCAATTCTGGGCCCCCTGCCGGCCGGCGTCCTCCTGCGCTTCGGCCAGCGTCTGAGACCCGCTGGCAACGGCTTCTGCGATCCAGTTGGCGAACGGGTCCGCCGGGTCGGACGGGTTCAGCTCCGGAATGCGCGAGCGGTGCGTGTACAGGTGCGCATGCGGAGTGCTGTTGCCGGCGCTCTCGAGATCGCCATAGCACGAGTGCCGCAGCTGCACGACGTCGACGAACACGCCATCCGCCCCCAGCCCCATGATCACATCGATCCACGCGAGCATCGCGTCGACATACGACCTGGTGTTGCAGCATGGCACCGGAACCCCCGTCAAGCCACCCGTGCCGAGGCCGATGCCGACGCCGACGACCTTGAAGGCTTGCGTGGTGACCGATCCACCGAGCGCCTTCTCCCACCACACTGACGAGAACTCCACGCCCATGTACGTGTCCGACTCCAGGGACGGGATCAGGCTGGGATCCTGCGAGGTGATCGAGACCGCCGGCGGGCCGACGGAGAACGTGATGTAGCACAGGCACTTGATCCCGAGCTTGTGACACTCCGAGATGAAGTTGGCGTCCAGCGGTGCGTGCTTCACCACCAGATCCGTCGTCGTCGTCGCGCCCTGCGGAGTGCCGAGGACGTACCACGGGAAGACCGGCGGATATGCCTGTCCGCCGTGGGACGAGAAGCCTGTCATCTCGTTCGCCGCGATCATGAAGGCACGGGAGTCCATCAGCCAATCCTGCGCGGGATCCGCACCTCCTGCCGCCGGGGCGGCCGACGCTTGGCTCCCAGGGAAACGTCCAGGCGTCACGTCCACTAACGTTCACCCCTCTCGTCCGGACCTGCTTAGCACGTCCCCGCTGCTATTGCCCGCGCAACAACTTGTTTCAGCACCCAGGTACGCCCCCCAAGGGGCCGCGGCGGACGCCTTCGCAGCCGCCACCGCGGCCCTGCTGGACCACCTGGACGTCCGCTCCGGACCGCGGCAGCAGAGCATACGGCTGATCCTCAACCTGATCTGGCTGGTCCTGTGCGGCTGGTGGACGGCCCTCGCCTGCGCGCTGGACGGCCTGATCTGCTTCGTCCTGATCATCACGATCCCGTTCGGGATCGCCGCGTTCCGGATCGGCGGGTACGTGCTGTGGCCGTTCGGGCGGCTGGTTCCCCCTCCCGTGCCACGGCGTGGCAGCTAGGGCTCCCGGTAGATGCGGGCGACAGCCCTGGCCGCCCGGGACTTGCCTCGGCCTACCCGCAGTGACAGCCGATGGACGCGGCATATTACGAGGACCTGGCCGGGCGGCTGTACGGGCTGCCCGCAGGCCCGCTAACCGGAGACGATCCAGATTGGCCTCAGCTCGCCGCCGCTACCGCAGCGTCGGCCTACTGCTCCTTGCCGTGACCCGCTACCGTGTCAGATCTAGCTAGGTATCACGTTCTGTTACAAACCCTCGCGAGCTTGACGCGCTATATCCGCCCAATTGCGCGGACATCGGCTTCGCCGCGGTGGGAGTCCCTGTCGCGCAGATCCGGGTGTTCGGCGCGCGGCACGGTCAGACCCGGCGAGTCTTGGGCGCGGTCGGCTCTTCCGGTCAATCCTTGGGCCGCCGGGCCTGGTTCACCTCGCGGGCGACCGCCCAGGCGTCCGCCACCTGGCCCACGTGCTCGAGCTTGCCGGGGTTTTGCATCGAGCGGATCGTCTGGATCTGCCCGTGGAGTACGTCAAGCGCCATGGTGCTGAGGACCTTGCCGTCCCGGTCGCGGAAGATCGCTCCTGGCTGGCCGTTCACCTCGCGTGGCTCCACCGTCATCTCGATCCGGACGAGCCAGGGGAAGATCGAGGCAAGCACCCGGGCGACATTGCCGGCGCCCATGACCGCCCTGGCCAGCTGCGGGGCCTTGCCGCTGCCGTCCGCGACCAGCTGCCGCGGAGCATCAGGCGGTCCTTGTCAGCACCGATGGAGAATTCGGCCAGCGACGGTTGCACAACGCAATCGGCCACACCTGTGGCTCAGGTGCAGCGACTGGGAGGCGAGCGAGGTCCTGGCGGATCACCTGGATGAAGTGTTGACATTGCTGGAGGCACGAAGCGACCTGACCGTACGAGTGTCCAAAGAGGGCCTTAGCGACTCTTCCAAATGGACCTGAGCCGACTACTACCGTCCACGATCAGGCCGAAGATGAGGTAGGCCATCCACGCCACGATCCCTTCCGCCCGCCCGCCCCGTGAACCGAGTTACAGAGCAGGCGGCACAGACCGAGCACGCGAGTGACCAGTGTTCGTGAACCGCGGCGGATGTCCGGGACGGTCGACCGACGCACTATTCTGCTTGCCGAGAAGAGTGCGCCTGCACGGATACCAATTGTGAGGGACAGGTGGCCGCATCCTCCCGGACCGGGCGGAGGCAAATAACGCTGGGGAAGCTCGGACGACGCGATGCATCATCATCCTAGAGCAGGGCACGAAGCGCGCTCTTCTGCCGCCGGCCGCTCGGTCTGGCGATGGCCCGGATGATTCAGAATCGGCCTCCTGGTTTAGAGCACACAAACCAGGTCCGATCCTCGCTGTCGTCATTGACGTCGCCGCCACTTTCAATAGTCACTATATTGACAAACCTTTCGCCCAGCGATTCCCGTATCTTTTCCGGCGGAAACGATATCGTCCTGATGACTTCTGTGAGCGATTTGTATCTGCCGTCTGGCTGGAGCTCAAGTACTTCGATGTTCCAGTCGAACACTACTTCATCGCTTGTTCGTACCCTTATGTGGAGGTAGTTCTCACCGAATCGCTGAACTGTCCCCGGGATGCTCGCCATCATCTTAAGGCTGTTTGTGGTATAGGTGTCGAAGACAAGCACGCCACCATCGTTCAGGTGCCGGTAGGCGCAGTCGAAAAAGTTCTCCCAGGCTGAGAAGTCGGGCAGGTGATTGATGCCGTGGTAGACGCAGATGATAGCGTCGAATTTCACGTTTAGCTTGAAGCGGCTCATGTCTGCCCGATGTAGCGGGGTTCCCTCGGGCAGCTTCTTATGGGCAACAGCCAGCATGCCCGGTGATATATCGAGACCGCTCACCCGGTACCTGTCCGTTAGAGCCGCAATAATTCCGCCAGTTCCGCAGGCAACCTCTAGCAACGTCACGGCCTGGCCGTGAGCGCGTTTGATAATACTGTCGATAAACGCGGTCTCGGTAGAGGAATCACCCGTCACGGCATCGTAATGCCGGGCCAGCAAATCATAAGTTGCCACGATTTAATTCTATATGGGACGCTGAAGTCGCGCAATCGCCTGCGATTTTTCGCGGCCTTGGACAAAGAGCGGACTTCCGTTCGAAGTAAGGCTGACGCCACCGGCGCGACGGGTGGCCCCCTAGCCAACATCCGGATCTGCCGCGTGCAATGTGCGTCGGGCTGTTGCTGCCGGTGGGCCAGGCGGTGCCGTTGCGGAGCTTTGGTGCAGTGATAATGCCCTGATGCCGTGCGTGCCGGGCGGGTGTGCGGACTGCGCTTGTCCTGGTGGCTGTTCGTCGCTTTCGTGCAGTTCCGGGCGGCGCGGGTGGCCCGGAGGGGGTCGTTGGGCCCTTGCCGGGAGGACCGAGGGCCCGGGCACGGCTGCCGGACGCCGCTGGCGTGGCCGCTGCCCGTCCCGTGATGCTTCCCGCGAGGAGTGCGATGAGATGAGTGTCAGGTACTACGACGCGCTGTCACCGGTCCGTGAGTCCGGGGTCGGCCTGCCCGGCGTGGTGGCCGGTATCCGGCTTCCCTACCGGGTGCTCGCGTCGATCAGCGTGCCTGCGGGCCGGATCGTCCTCGCGTTCGTTTCTGATAGCGCCCGGCTCAGCCGCATGTTCGCGGCCAACTGGGCTGCGGCCGGGACCGGTCAGCAGCCGGACGCCACGCTGTGCGCGCTGGCCCGGCCGGCTTGCGGTTACGGGCTTGATGGCCGGTGGGACCAGGCGCGATGGTGGTCGCGGGAGCACAAGATGATGCTGGTCTTCGGATTTGGCTCCTACCGGCTGGCCAAGGTGTGCGTCCGGGGTATCTGCTCGGCCGTGAGCGGGGACGACATGGTGTTCGTGCACGGCTGTACCTTGTCCGTCGGCGCGGGCCCTGACCGGCGGGGTGTGGTGATCACGGGGAGTTCGGGTGCGGGGAAGACCACGCTGGTGGCGGGGCTGCTGCGGCATCGTGAGTATCCGGTGGCGGTGCTGAACGACGACTGGGGTGCGGTTTCGCTGGCTCGCGGGGATGCGGTCAGCACGGGGGAAACGATGCTGCACATGAAGACCGGGAGCGTGCTGGCCCTGCGTCCGGGCTTCTTCGCCAGCGCGCCGGCGGGCTCGTACGCGCGCGATCTGTCCGAGCGGGACCGGGCCGCCCGGATGCTGGTGTCGCCGGAAAGTGTCTACGGGCCGGCCTGGAGCACTACGGCGACGGTGGTGGAGCAGGTGGCCGTGGTGGTGCGCGAGCCTGCGGACTGGCTGCCGCCCGGCGGCAAAGGCGAGGCGGCCAGGGCGCTGGACAGCGACGGTGACGCGACCCTGATCCACCATCACGAGGCGTTCTTCAACGGATCACTGATCCTGACGGCGGAACAGGACAGGTTGCGCGAGGAACGGCGCTACCGGCAGCTACTTGATCGCGCAACGGTGTCGTGGATAAATAACTGGAGTACACCTGAAGCCCTGGTGGACAACTTCATCTCCGCACTCATGAAAATCAGGTAGGTACAGCACTTCGCCGGCTTGACAGCCGACAGCGTCAGCCGGCGAGAGCGATACCGCTCATGGGATTCTGCGCGACCTCTCATGACCCTGACCGGGCGCACTTATCTGCCGCAGGGAGCATGGCCGGCATGTGGCCTGTGCAAGGCGCGGCGTCCGGCAGCCGGATGATCGGCATTCGCTGTCGGTCGGGATTTGCCGTTGTGGCCGGGAAGCACCGCCACGTTCGGTGGCGCGCGCCTGTGGTGACGGGTTAAGTGGTCTGCGCTGGGCTTACTACCCGGGCGGTGTGTGCGCTAGTCCGGGCGGCGTCCAGCACGGCCGCGGTCGCGACGGCGTCCCATGGGTCGACCGGTACGGAAATCCGAATCCTAGCGGCGGTTCTGGTACACGGTGAGCGGGGACTCCGCGCTGCTCGGCGAGCTCGACGGCCTGCCGGGCGGATTTGGGCATCCGGGGCGAACGGCTTGTCGCACGCGACGGCCGCTGACCGGCCGCCCCGACACTGCCCTTGGGCGTGACAGGATCGCGCAGATAAGGCAGAGTAGCTACGCCCGCAACGAGCACGCGAGCGGCAATGAGCATGTACCTGGCGCGGTTCACCCTCACGCCTTCGACCTGGGTGAGGTTGATCAAGAAGCCGGAAGACCGCCGTCAGGCGCTGGAGCCGGTCATCGCGGCCGTCGGCGGCAAGCTGCACGGCTTCTGGTCCCGCCATCAGGACAATGACCCCGTCGCAGGGCCGGGACTCCGATGCCGCTCGCGATAGAGCCAGTGATCGTAGGGCTATCGGTCATGAAGTGCTCCTAATAAGGCTCGTGCCCTGCTCTGCCAGGACGCTTGTTACGAGCACGGAACGTCACTCAGGACGGATGCGAAGCAAACGGATCGACTGAACCGTCGCCGCCGTGAAATGCTCACTATCAGGCAGCGACGTTCGGCACCAGGCTGTATTGCAATGTGCCCATCTGGAGAATCATCCTTTCTGCTCGCCATCGCAATGGGGCCGAGCCCAACGCCGGTCACCGCTGAATCCCCACCAGATCGCCAAGATCACTGCAGTCGGCACGCAAGCTTCTGGTCCCCACAATGCGGAGGACACCGGCGTGTCCCTGATACCGAGACGGCCGACGCGGTGCCTTGCGCCCCTCATCGAGTGGATCATCAGGGCATCTAACCCGCCGTACCCGCCGGGGTGCTTGGGGCGGGATTCAGTTGCGACACAGCACCTGGACCGACCGGCTGGGCACGCCGATCACGTCGCCCGGTCTGACCACGGTCACGCCCTGGGCTGAGATCAGCGGCGCCGCAGTGTCGAGGACCTTCGACCACAGCGCGCCGTAACGGGGCGCGGGGAGGGTGAACTCCAGGTCAAGCTCGCTGGCGTTGAACAGCAGCAGGAACGAGTGGCTGCGGATCGGCTGGCCACGCCAGTCCGGTTCGCTGATCGCGTCGCCATTCAGGAAGACGGCCAGGGACTTGGCGGAGCCAGCCTGCCAGTCGGCGTCGGTCATCTCCTGGCCGGCCGGAGTGAGCCACGCGATGTCCCTCAGCTGGCCGGGCCCCCCGCGGATGTCCTGCCCTTGGAAGAAGCGGCGGCGCCGGAACACGGGATGGTCCGCGCGGAACTGGACGAGCCCCCGGACGAACTGCGGCAGTGCCTGGTTGCTCCGTTGCGCGACCGATCCTCCGCGCCTGGCCGGCCGGCCCGCAGCCGCGGCCTCGCCGGCTGCCGTCCAATCAACCCACGAGATCTCGTTGTCCTGGCAGTAGGCGTTGTTGTTGCCCCGCTGGGTGTGTCCCAGCTCATCGCCGGCCAGCAGCATCGGCACGCCCTGTGACAGCAGCAGCGTGACCAGGAAGTTGCGCTTCTGCCGCTCCCGCAACACCAGGGTGTCCGGGTCATCGGTGGGGCCCTCGGCGCCGCAGTTCCAGGACCCGTTGTCGTCGCTGCCGTCCCGGCCGTCCTCGCCGTTGGCCTCGTTGTGCTTGTGGTCATAGGAGACCAGGTCGGCCAGGGTGAAGCCGTCATGGCAGGTGACGAAGTTGACCGAGGCGACCGGGCGCCTGCTGTCCTGCTGGTACAGGTCGCTGGACCCGGTCAGCCGGGAGGCGAACTCCGGTAGCGTNGCGGGCCGGCCGCGCCAGAAGTCCCGTACCGTGTCCCGGTACTTCGCGTTCCACTCGCTCCACAGCGGCGGGAAGTTACCGACCTGGTAGCCGCCGTCGCCGACATCCCACGGCTCGGCGATCAGCTTGACCTGGGAGACCACCGGATCCTGCTGGACCAGGTCGAAGAACGCCGACAGCCGGTCCACCTCGTAGAACTGCCGGGCGAGCGCGGCGGCGCGAGCGAACCGGAAGCCGTCCACGTGCATCTCGAGCACCCAGTANCGCAGCGAGTCCATGATCATCTGNAGCACGTGCGGGTGCCGCATCAGCAGGCTGTTCCCGGTGCCCGTGGTGTCCANGTANNANCGCCGGTCGTTGTCNNCCAGCCGGTAGTAGGCNNAGTTGTCGATGCCGCGGAANGACAGCGTNGGCCCNAGGTGGTCGCCCTCGGCGGTGTGGTCGTACACCACGTCGAGGATGACTTCGATCCCGGCATGGTGCAGCGNCCGGACCATGGATTTGAACTCTGGGACCTGCTCGCCCCGGGTGCTGCTGGCNGCGTAGGCGTTGTGNGGGGCGAAGAAGCCGATGGTGTTGTAGCCCCAGTAGTTNCTCAGCCCGAGCCTGGCCAGGACACCTTCCGGCACGAACTGGTGGACCGGCATGAGCTCGACCGCCGTGACGCCGAGTTCGTGCAGGTGCGAGATGACAGCGGGATGCGCCAGCCCCTGGTAGGTGCCGCGCTGCTCCTCCGGGATGAGCGGATACAGCTTGGTCAGGCCGCGGACGTGCGCCTCATAGATCACGGTCTCGTCGTAGCGTGTCCGCGGCAGCCGGTCGACACCCCAGTCGAAGTACGGATTCACCACCACCGACCGCGGCACGTGCGGTGCGGAATCCGCGTCGTTGCGCTCGTCCGGGCACCCCATGCGGTAGGAATACACTGCGGAGTCCCAGCGGACGCTGCCCTCGATCGCCTTCGCATACGGATCCAGCAGCAGCTTGGCCGCGTTGCAGCGGTGCCCGCCAGCCGGGTCATACGGGCCGTGGACCCGGTACCCGTACCGCTGGCCCGGTCCGACGCCCGGCAGGTAGCAATGCCAGATGTACCCATCCACCTCGTGCAACGCCACCCGGATCTCCGCGCCGTCGTGGTCGAACAGGCACAGTTCCACCTGCTCGGCTATCTCCGAGAACAGGGCGAAGTTAGTCCCCGTGCCGTCATAACTCGCCCCCAGCGGGTAACTGTCGCCCGGCCACACCGGCGTGTCTGCTGCCACCGCTCTGCCCTGCCCCTGATGTCGGCTACGACCTCACCGTGCCCTCCGGTACGAGAATCACACCGGTAATGGCCGGGCCCGCAGCGCATGCTCCTTGATCGGGCTCACTGCAGGCACGAGCTTCGTGCCGTCCCTCGGCGAGCACCCTGTGTTACGCATGTTCCTGGGTTAGCTGTCAGCGCCCCGTGGCGTCAGATCAAAGGACCAAAGTCCTTTGCCGGACGCCGTGCCGGGCCGGTTTACTTAGCGCGATGTTCGTTGCCGAGGAGAAGCGCTTCGATGCTGCCCGGGCGGGGTGGCCAACCTGCGTTGCGGCGGTGCGCTGATCACCTCCTCGGTGGACTGCTGCAGGGCAGGGTATGACCGGGGCGGTCCGGCTGGGCCTGCTGGGCTCGCCACGCCGTTGCCGGACCGCGCTGGTTAGCAGGCCGGTGGACGCCAGCTAGGCATGACGGAGGCGAAAATGATCAAGTCAAGGGCAGCGAAGGGCAAGGCTAGGGTCACGTTCACTGTTGATCCCCGGGTGCGCGCCCAGGCCGCGGCGGTGTGCGGGGAGTGGAACGACTGGTCGGCCGACGCCGACGTGATGCGCCGCGACGCCGAGGGCGAGTTCAGCGTGACGGTCGACCTGGACGCGGGGCGGGCCTACCGGTTCCGGTACCTGCTGGATGGCCAGCGGTGGGATAACGACTGGGCCGCCGACGCTTACGTCCGCAACGACTTCGGCGGAGACGACTCGGTGGTGGACCTGACCGCGCTGGCCGAGGCGGTCCCGCCGGCCGCGAGGAGGACGCCGGCGAAGAAGGCGCCGCCCGCGCAGACCGCCGAGAAGGCAGCGCCCGCAGCGAAGCGAGCCAGGAGGACGGCGAAATAGCGCGGGCGAGGCGGGGCGGCACCGCGGCCGGGCTTGTTGCCCCGCACCGCACGACTTGCCCCTGCGGCTTTTTCGGGAGGCAGCCGTGTTCGTGGTGATGGTTGCGTCGGAGTGTGCGCCGGTGGCGCAGGCGGGCGGGCTGGGGCAGGTGATCTTCGGGCTGAGCCGGGAGCTGGAGCTACGGGGCCACGCCGTCGAGATCATCATGCCGAAATACGACTGCATGCACTACGACCAGGTCTTCGGGCTCACGGTCGCCTATCAGGACCTGCAGGTACCGTGGTACAGCGGGTTCGTGCGTTGCACGGTGTGGTTCGGGTGGGTTCACGGCAGGAAGTGCTTCTTCATCGAACCGCACTCACCGGACCAGTTCTTCAACCGGGGTCACTTGTACGGCT
>JGI12270J11330_10001648_pt1 | contig 16443 bp, 12 predicted proteins | sample PeaSoiMetSII2010_FD_11330 | JGI IMG/M metagenome (IMG submission 11330)
ATGCGAAGTCCTGTCGTCCATAACTATGATGACGAAAGGCACAACGAATGCAATAAATAGGAGGATGGCTATTGCAGTGGATCCGATTCCTTGGTCCATTTGTATTCTCCTTCAGCGCCCGAGGCATCGACAGCACCTGTGCGGAGGACGCATATCCCATGGGCGCTCAATCCGTATTGCAGCCCCTAGCAATGCCCACGAGACTGAAACGGATACACCCCTTATAGGCTATTGAGAATGTAAACGCTACCCATTTATCGCGCCCAATTGCACGTCAAACATTCACTGCGGTGCGCAAAAGGGGCTTGCGCAGTGAAGGCCGTGGCGGTTCCGGGAAGCATCCACCACAGATTACCCCTCATATTCTTGCAGAAGATCGCAAGCAGAGGTTAATTGACGGGTGGCAGGGAGAAAATTGCTGTTTTTAGAGGAGAGATAGCCTTTCGCTGCTGGATCTCCCAGCCCCCCAAGCCTGCCCCGTCGCGAACTACAGGACCCGGTAATTCGCGAAGGCTCCGAATCGTCATTACGGCTAGGCGAATTCGGGTGGGAGCACGGCGGGCGCTTGCATTGTTTGGGGAGACTCGAGCGAACGACGCAGGTTGCATTTGTAGAGAACGCGGTACGTCGGTTGGCGCTCATCGCCAGGTCCTCTATGGCAGGTGAAGCAAGTCGTCCGGAGCAAATCGGCCATCGCCCCAACAGATAAAGGAGTCCGTCGCACTTCGGCAAGGCAAAGGGTCGTTGGCGGTTTTCGGATAGCGAAGTTGAGTGGGTTCGGGTACGGTCCTTCACCTTGCGATCAGGTGATGCGGGCGTGTCAATTATTTGACTCGGGGGACGAACATGAAGCATGTATGTCGTACATCTGGCTTGTTGCTGTCGCTTCTCATTCTCGCGTCATGGATGGAAGCCGGGTCGGCTCAGCAGATCTACGGAACGCCGGGCTCCCCGGCGGCCACGATGTCGATCGACGGCAGCCAGCTGCCGCCGCCGCCGCAGAAGTTCGGCGGCAAGATCGAGCAGAACGCGTTCCAGTCCAAGCCCTACTGGCCGGCGCGCGTGGTACCGCCCAAGGGCGCGCCGAACGTGCTCCTCATCATAACCGACGACGTGGGCTTCGGCGCGCCGTCGACCTTTGGCGGGGTGATCCCCACGCCCGCGCTCGACCGCATCGCCAACAACGGTCTGCGCTACACAAACTTCAATTCGACCGCACTGTGCTCGCCGACGCGCGCCGCTTTGATCACTGGTCGCAACCACCACTCGGCGGGTTTCGGCGTGATCGCCGAGCAGGCGACGGGCTACCCCGGCTACGACAGCTTCATTACGAATGACAAGGCGACAGTCGGCAGGATCCTCAAGGACAACGGCTACCGCACGTCCTGGTTCGGCAAGAACCACAACACGCCGTCCTTCGAGGCGTCCGCCATCGGACCGTTCGACCAGTGGCCGACCGGGATGGGCTTTGAGTACTTCTACGGTTTCATGGGCGGCGACACGAACCAGTGGCAGCCCGACAACCTCGCGCGCAACACGACCTACATCTACCCGTTCCAGGGCAATCCGAGTTACAACCTGACTACCGCGATGGCCGACGAGGCGATCGCGTACTTGAACCAGGTCAACACGCTTACACCCGACCAGCCGTTCTTCGTCTACTACGCGCCGGGGGGGACGCACGCGCCGCATCACGCGACCCCCGAGTGGATCAAGAAGGCGACCGACCTGCACCTCTTCGACAAGGGGTGGAACGCGCTGCGCGACCAGATTTTCGAGAACCAGAAGAAGCTGGGCGTGATCCCGGCGAACGCGAAAATGACGCCGTGGCCGGACGACCTGCTGAAGAAGTGGGATGCGCTCACGCCGGACGAGAAGAAGATGTTCACCCGGCAGGTCGACGTGTACGCCGCCTACCTGATGTACACCGATTACGAGATTGGTAGGGTGATCCAGGCCGTCGAGGACATGGGGAAGCTCGACAACACGCTGATCATCTACATCAGCGGCGACAACGGCAGCAGCGCCGAGGGCACGCTGATCGGCACGCCCAACGAGGTCGCGATGTTCAACGGCGTCGAAGTCCCGGTCGCCGACCAACTCAAGTACTTCTACGATGCCTGGGGCTCCGACCGGACGTACAACCACATGGCCGTGCCATGGTCGTGGGCGTTTGACACGCCGTTTTCGTGGACCAAGCAGATCGCGTCGCACTTCGGCGGCGTCCGTCAGGGCACGGCGATCTCCTGGCCGGCCGTCATCAAGGACAAAGGCGGCATCCGCAACCAGTTCCATCACATCATCGACATCGTGCCAACGATCCTCGAGGCCACGCACATCAAGCAGCCCAAGGTCGTCGACGGCATCCCGCAGAGTCCAATCGAAGGCGTGAGCATGGTCTACACGTGGGACAAGGCCAACGCCGGCGCGCCGTCGCGGCACAGGACGCAGTACTTCGAGATGATGGGCGACCGCGCCATCTATCACGACGGCTGGATCGCGAGCACGAAGGTCATGCGCCCGCCCTGGGACACGATGTCTCCGGCGAAGGACCCCACGACTTTCCCTTGGGAGCTCTACGACGTGCGCAACGACTGGACGCAGGCGGAAGACCTGGCGGCGAAGGATCCGGCCAAGCTGAAGGAGATGCAGGCGCTGTTCGTGACGGAGGCGAAGAAGTACCAGGTCTTCCCGCTCGACTCGACGGTGGTGACTCGCCTCATCACGCCCAAGCCGAGCATCACCGCGGGCCGCAACGTGTTCACCTGGACCGCGCCACTCACCGGCACCCCGAACGGCGACGCGCCGTCGATCCTCAACGCGTCGTACAGCTTCAAGGCGGAGGTCGAGTTGCCGCAGGGCGGCGGCGAGGGCATGCTGATCACGCAGGGGGGCCGCTTTGCCGGCTACGGATTCTACGTGCTCAAAGGCAAGCCGGTCTTCAACTGGAACCTCGTCGGCCTGAAGTGGGTCAAGTGGGAGGGGCCTGATGTGCTGTCCCCCGGCAAGCACACGCTTGAGTTCGATTTCAAGTACGACGGTCTTGGCATGGGCACGCTCATGTTCAACAACCTGAGCGGCATTGGGCGTGGCGGCACCGGGGTGCTTAGGGTGGATGGCAAGGAGGTGGCAACCCAGAAGATGGAGCACACCATTCCGTTCATCCTGGCCTGGGACGAGAACCTCGACGTGGGCTCCGACACCGGCACGCCGGTCGACGACCGCGATTACCAGGTACCCTTCGCGTTCACGGGCAAGATCAACAAGATCACGCTAACGATTGACCGTCCGAAACTTTCGCCCGAAGACGAGAAAAAACTGATGGAGGCCCAGCGAAACAACCGGGTCAGCGAATAGCGGCGCCCCGGCGAGGGGCTCGGTCGTTAACGGCGTTAGGCGATCGCAATGCGGTGTGCGACCGAAACGACTGAAGATGGGCCAACATCGCGCGAGTCGTTACATTTCAATCGCGCAATGCCCCAATCTCAAAGGTCTAAACGATTGCTCCCGTTCATTGACTCAGCTCACCCTTGTATCTATCTGGGAAATACTTGTGATCGCTGAGGGAGAATTGATAAAGAACACGGCCGTTGGAGGCGTGATTTATGCCTGCGGCGCGGTCACCGAAGCCANCGCGANCGAACTTATGACGTTCGAACAGCTAGCAGAGGCGATGAAGCGAGGCGGAGCNTTAGCGGGCAAGCACCGGCAGCCCGGCAAGAAGTGGGGCAGTTTAACCACGCCCGCGCGAAAGGACGCCACTCACCGCGGGCGTGCGCAAGCCGGTATTTGACGAAATGTCTCAGCCGAGAATCGTGCTGGCGACCAAACGCGCGACGTAAGGCGCCGAGAGAGAATATATTTGCGGGCACCTTGTGCTTCGCCGCTTGCGGCCCCTGACCCTATGCAAACAGTCTGTAGCAGACCTTCAACCACGGACGGTCGACGGACTGCTCGCCGATTGAAGTCGATCCTTCTTCGCTAGGAACATCCTCGAGAATAGCTAGACCAAGCGTAGCCGTTTGAGTCTGGTCGTGGCCGGTTCGGCCAGAGAGTAGATTGGAGCGTGGTCTGCTGCAAGAGGGTGTACTGCGGACTTTCCCACGGCGATCGATGCCGGACCGTCCGCTCACACAACGAAAGGAATGTGATTCACGGTAAGCCACTCCTTAATCTGCTCTCGAAAACGGGGCGCGGCCAACCATAGATTTCAGCCGGCTCCATGCTTCTCAGCATTGAAAACAGCAATGGGATTAAGCAAATGGGCGGTAGGCCGCCCTGGTGCGTTCCCGATCGCGCTAACGGGTGTCGCGGGTTCCGACAGTGGGCCTGAACTCGGCCTCCTCAATTGCTTTGGCAAGGACCTGTTCGCGAGACACCGGATCGCTGTCAATCAAGATTGTGGCCCAAGACCCGGGAATATCCCGATAGCGCCTTCGATCTGGGCGAACGGTCACCACGCGCCAGCCCCGGTCGAGTAGCCAGAGCCACAGTTCATCGCTCATACCTGCCTGTACCACTAGCCGTACACGAGCTTCAGCGTGGACGATCTGTGCCCCGATGCGCGGTTTGGCGCTGCGTCGCGGCAACAGCCGCTGCTTTCGTTCGCCCATCAGTGAGCGAACGCGACCGCGAATCCATTGGAAAAGGCTCATAGAGAATTATTCTGGCAACTCCGTCAGTGCCCGAAGCAACGCACTCAAGCGATCGGAAAACTACTCGCTTCCGCACGTAAACAGGTAAACAACAATTGTTCCATTAATTCTGTCGACCAGAGGCTAGCCCCGCCCGGTGCGCGAAGCGCGTGCACACGACTGCAGCTTTGTACAGCATGTCTCGCTGGCGCTTCGACCAGTGCGACAAGACGGTAGACGAGGGAAATTCTGCATGCAGCATAGACGATCCTGGACTATCACGTCGGCGCTAAGGAGCGCAAGGCTTGGGCTGTGCGTCAAGGCGAGGACGCACGCCCAACCGAAAATCGCGTTCTGATTGCCTGGAAGCAGACTGCGACGGCGCTACTCAAATCCGAGGAAACCGACGACTGGACGCTCGGGCGTGAGGAGCTCCGGTCCATTGCAGAAATGGGCCATCAAGGTCTGGGCGACCGATTGCCGAGCGCTCCCGCAGCGTTGGCCTGAAGCGCATTGCCCACGGACCGGTCGGGCGGGCCGGCGTCTCATTTGCGTCGACCGCCTCGGGTGATGCGAGAAACGCCTTTCACACTGGGAAGCTGCCTTCCGAACAGGCCGGCGACGGCTGGCCTGCGGGCGGGAATCGGCCCCTGGGCCGGCCCGGCCACCTAATTGACCGTGGCGGCGAAGCTCAGTAGCCTCGCAACCCTTTCTAGAACAACATCAATCCACAGCAGCAGGAGAAGCAACATGCATGCGGTGACCCTGCGGTTTTCTTGGCTCCTCGCCTTCGTGTTTTGCGCGGGGATTGGGAGCGGCACAACCGCGCGAGCCCGGGATGCGGACGCACCGCTCACGGCAGCGCAGGAGGTAACGGATACGTATTACGGGGTCGCCGTCAAGGATCCCTATCGTTGGCTGGAAAACGCGGATGACGAAAAGGTTCGCGCCTGGAGCCTGGCGCAGGATGCGCGCACCCGCAAATACCTCGATGGGCTGGCCGTACGAAAACCGATCTTTACGCGGTTGATGAAGCAGATATCCGCAACGTCGAGCCGCTACTACGCGCTCTACGCCGTTGGCGGCAAGATATTCGCGCTCTTGAACCAGCCACCGAAACAACAACCCATGATTGCCGTCATGGGTAATGACGCCGATCCGGTCAAGTCCCGAATCGTGGTCAATCCCAACGTCCTGAACAAGAAGGGTACGACCGCCATCGACTGGTTCGTACCTTCGCCCGACGGCAGCTTGGTTGCCGTTTCCCTTTCCGACAACGGCAGCGAGGATGGCTCCTTGCACCTATTTGACGTCGCCTCCGGCAAGCAGGTCGGAGAGGTGATTCCGCGGGTGCAGTATCCGACGGGCGGTGGCAGTTTGGCGTGGCGCGCGGACGGCACGGGGTTTTGGTACACGCGTTACCCGGGTCCCGACCGTCCGGCCGAGGAACAGCATTTTTTTCAGCAGGTTTATTTCCACCGTATTGGTGATGACCCCGGCAAAGACACGTATGTTCTGGGCAAGGATTTTCCAAGGTTCGCCGAAATCTATTTGGATAATCGCAGAAACCCCAATCTGGTCTTGGCCACGGTGGCAAACGGCGATGGCGGCGAGTTCGCGCACTACGTGATTTCGCCCGACAACCGGTCCCAACAGCTGACCCGTTTCGAGGACAAGGTGGTCGCGGCGACAATCGCGGCCGATGGCACGGTCTATTTGGTCTCTCACAAGGATGCACCGCGCGGGAAATTGCTGGCGCTATCGCTGAAGGACCCGATTCTCGATCACGCGAAGCTTCTCGTACCGGAGACCGAGGCCGTTATCCAACCTGGCGGGGAGTTTGGTGGCGGGTCGGTTGTTGTTACTGCCAGCGCCCTGTACGTGCGCGAGTTGCTCGGAGGTCCCTCGCGCGTGGCAATCTTCGACCACGACGGTCATTTGAAAGGAAGCTTGCCACTGCCCGAAGTTTCTTCCGTCGAGGAGGTCGAGCCTCTTGCTGACGGCACCTTGCTGTACTCGGTCGAGACGTATCTTCGACCACCGTACTTTTTCCGCTTTTTCGAGGAAAGCGGTACGGCGGTCGCAACGGCCCTGGCACAGACGAGTCCGGTTTCGTTTGCAGACACAGAGGTTCTGCGGGATTTCGCCAAGTCCAAAGACGGGACCCTGATTCCTGTAAACATCGTTCGCCGCAAGGGCACGAAGCTCAATGGTTCCAACCCTGTCCTGCTGAATGCCTACGGTGGTTATGCGATCAGCCTTACACCGCATTTTCTTGGGCCGACGACGCGCCTTTGGTTGGATGCGGGCGGGGTATTCGTCATCGCCAACCTGCGCGGCGGTGGGGAATTCGGCGAGGAGTGGCACCAGGCGGGGGCTCTGACCCGGAAACAGAACGTCTTTGACGATTTCATTGGCGTGGCGCAGTACCTGATCGCACAGCACTACACGACGCCCGAGCGTCTTGCCATCATCGGGGGGAGCAATGGCGGCTTGTTGATGGGCGCCGCGCTTACGCAGCGTCCGGAGCTGTTTCGCGCCGTTGTCTCTCGGGTCGGAATTTACGATATGTTGCGCGTTGAGCTTGACCCCAATGGCGCCTTTAACACGACCGAATTCGGTAGCGTGAAGGATCCGGACCAATTCAAGGCGCTGTACGCGTATTCGCCCTATCACGACGTCAACGATGGAACGAAATATCCGGCGATCTTTATGGCCACGGGAGAGACCGACGGGCGCGTAAATCCGGCGCATTCGCGCAAGATGATCGCGCGGCTACAGGCCGCAACGGCATCGGGCTACCCTGTCTATCTGAGCATCAACGCCCACGCGGGACATGGCATTGGCAGTGCGCTTTCGATTCGAGTCAACCAGGAGGCAGACTTGTACAGTTTTCTGTTCGACCAAGTGGGAATGCGCTTGCCTGACAACGCGTCCCGCCAGCCTTAGGTTGGCTGGAACTATTGCTGACGCTGCAATACCGCCGCTCGCGGCGCTCTCACCGGGGGTCGAATCCGGCCGACCATCCAGCGGGGGCAGGGCTGACTGCTTCGGATTGCAATCTGGACGGTGGTGAGCGTGGCGTTGAGGTTGCGCCCTTCCCGGCCGAATGCATCCCGGTTTCATGCTCGTGACTCATCATCAGATCGTGGCGCCTTCCGTTACTTGTCACGCCCCAATACTGCCGCCATACCCAGGTTTGGCAAAGGAGGATGCGCGGGCTTGTTTGTGGGCCCGCCAGCGCACGGGGAGGCCTGGGCTGGATTGCCCTCACAAATATATTCCGGCCGCCCTCGCCGGGGGCTCCTGGGACTTGCTGTGCTTTCTCGCGCGGTCCGCCTCCACCGGCGCGTCCTTATCGATCGGCCGTGCCTGAGGAGGTATCGTCAGAGAATTTGTCGGAGTGTCTATAGGCGGTGTCTTCCAGGCCATCGGGGTGCATGATGCATAGTTGAGGACACGGACGATCGATCGCGGCTGTGCCGGCCATAGGGGGCATGAAGAGGGCAAAATTCCGAGGAATGTCCCGTTGGTCGCGTGTCACGGACTTCCGGCGGCCGATGCCGGTGCTGCGCGCGAGGCGGATTTCCGATTGCAAGCAATTGCATGGGAAAGTGGTTCGCGCAGGACAGACCGACGGAGCGGCGCATCGCACAACGCAGCCGAGCGGCTTGTCGCTAGAATCCACCCACCAGTACAAAAGGGAATATTTCAGGTGCCGTTACTCGGGCATCTGCGGACGTGGAGAACGATATGTCGAATCCGGAGTCGCGCCGCGCCACAATATCAGCTTGGTACCTGCTCCTGATCCTGCAATACGTGCTGACCTTGTGCGTGCCGTTTTACAATACTTCCGAGCCGGCACTTGGCGGCGTGCCATTCTTCTACTGGTACCAGCTGCTGATGGTGCTGGTGTGCGCCGCCCTGACGGCGATTGTCTACTTCGCCACCGAACGGTCGTCCTGACCCGAACTTGAAACCCGATCTGGCACACAAGAGAGCCCGAGCACCATGGTGACCGTCAACGTCACCGCGTTGATCGTCTTCGTTGTCTTGTTCGGCTTTGTCACCTGGCTCGGATTCGCGGCGGCGCGTTGGCGCCGAGGCAACCTCGAGCATCTGCACGAGTGGGGGCTGGGCGGACGCCGCTTCGGCACGCTGGTCACCTGGTTTTTGATCGGCGGCGACCTGTATACCGCCTACACGTTCATCGCCGTGCCGGCGCTGATGTTCGGGGCCGGGGCCATCGCCTTTTTTGCGGTTCCTTACTCGATCATCGTCTTCCCGATTCTTCTCGTCGTCTTCCCCAGGCTGTGGAACGTGGCGCACCGTCATGGGTACATCACGTCGGCGGATTTCGTTCGCGGCCGCTTCGGCAACCGCTGGCTGGCGCTCGCAGTCACGCTGGCCGGGATCGTTGCGACCATGCCGTACATCGCGCTACAGCTGATCGGGCTGCAGGTGGTGATCGGGGCGCTGGGCGTGGTCGGGGAAGGGTGGGTCGGCGATCTGCCGCTGGTCATCGGTTTCCTGATTCTGGCCGCGTTCACTTACTCGAGCGGTTTGCGCGCTCCGGCTGCCATCGCGATCGTCAAGGACACGCTGATCTTCCTCACCGTCTTTGCCGTGATCGTGGTCGTTCCGCTCAAGCTCGGCGGCTATGGCGCCATCTTTGCCTCGGTGCCGCCGCCGAAGCTGCTGCTGGCGGTGCCGCCGGCCGGCACGACCGGGGCGTACAGTACCTACGCGACCCTGGCGCTGGGGTCGGCCCTTGCGTTGCTGCTTTATCCGCACTCGGTGACGGCGATCCTAAGTGCCAGCAGCGCTCACGCGGTGCGGCGCAATGCGGCGATGTTGCCGGCATACTCCATGCTGCTGGCCCTGCTGGCACTGCTCGGATTCATGGCCATCGCGGCCGGCGTGGACAAGTTGCCCGCATATGCGGCCGGCTTCAAGCAGTTTAAGGCGAGTTTCGCGGTGCCGGCGCTGATCCTCCAGTATTTCCCGTCCTGGTTCGCCGGAATCGCATTCGCCGCGATCGGCATAGGCGCGCTGGTGCCGGCGGCGATCATGTCGATCGCCGCGGCCAATCTGTTCACGCGCAACATCTACAAGGAATTTCTGCGGCCCGGTTGCAGCCACCTGGAAGAGTCGCGCATGGCGAAGTGGGTTTCACTGATCGTCAAGGCCGGGGCGTTGGTGTTCATCATCGCGGTGGACCAGCAGTACGCGATCGAGATGCAGCTGCTGGGGGGAATCTGGATCATCCAGACCCTGCCGGCCATCATGTTCGGGCTCTTTACGCGCTGGTTCAACTCCTGGGCCCTGCTGATCGGATGGGCCGTGGGCACCGTTCTCGGCACGACGATTGCGGCCGCGGCCGGCTTCAAGCCGACCTGGGCGCTGAGCATTGCGGGCTACGGAATCCCCGGATACACCGCGCTGTACACACTGATCCTCAACATCGCGTTGGCGTCTGTGTTGACGCTCGTTTTTCGGGCCATCAAGCTCGGAAACGACAGGGACGAAACGGTGGCGGCCGATTATCACGCCGCCTGATACGCGCCGGCGGAGNGCACGGACTCTTTGGTCGTCACGAAATGAGACCGTCGCAAACGGAAGGATCGCCGCTGATCGGCCACGACCGCCCCTCCGTCAAAAGCGGCGACTGGGTTGCAACTCGATGGCCAACGATCATGTTGCCTGCAAAGCGTGTTTCATGAGACCTTACATTCAATACCCACGAATTTGACGGTGAATCTTTGGAAGCGTTCTTCGTATCGCTCGGTGTCGTCGCACTTGGAGAGATGGGCGATAAGACCCAGCTGCTCACGTTCTTGCTTGCAGCAAAGTTCAAGCGTCCCATTCCAATTATTCTTGGCGTTCTGACCGCGACGCTTATCAACCATTCATTCGCGGGTTTGGTCGGAGCGTGGGTCGCGGCACAGCTCGGCCCAACAATCCTTAGGTGGCTTATTGGGGTGTCTTTCCTTGGGATGGCAGGCTGGGTGCTGATACCGGACAAGGCGGACGACAATTCGGTGACCAACACCGCGCGATTCGGAATCTTCGGAACTACTGTCATTGCATTTTTTTTGGCCGAGATGGGCGACAAGACACAAATTGCAACCGCCGCGCTCGCTGCTCGATACCACGACCTCATTGCGGTGGTAACGGGCACGACAATCGGAATGATGCTTGCCGATGTACCTGCTGTCTTTCTCGGCAGAGCCTTTGCACAAAGGGTGTCGATGCCGTTGGTTCACGGTATCGCGGCCGTGATTTTCGCGGTTCTTGGCCTACTGGCGCTGTTCAACGTTGGAAACGCGTTTTAACCTTTTGGGGTTTGCGAAGGGTGTGCGCTACGCTGCATTTGACCCGCAGCCTTCCGCAAGACTGGAGGGCGTCGTCACGGGGCCGATACCGGGCATTGGCGAACTGCCGCCCTCGGCCAAAACTGGGCATGCCTCCCACAGCTCGCTCTGCGCCATGGTGATGGGAGCCGAACGAGGGCGTAGGTTCGTTATCGAAGGCTCGATGAAACACGCGCTAACATCAGTAATGAGCGGCCAGCACGATTAAAGGACTCGGCTAGCAGGGCGGCCGAACCGCTATAGGCGGAACCAGGCATCGGCGAACTTGTCACCCACATCGCCGGCGTCATTGCCATGCTGACATTTGCTAAGGGGAGAATCTGCCGGTGATCACGGTGTGACGAAGCTCCCGACGGATTGACGAACAACACATGGACGCTGGACTAGAGCAAGCACGCCAAGAGTTCTTCCAAGGCATCGAGCATTTTGAAGCGGGGCGCTTTGTCCAGGCACGCCAATGCTTCGAGGCTTCGCTCGCTTTGGCACCGGGCCGTGCGTCGGTGCTACTCAATCTAGGGATCACGTATTTTCGCTTGGGTAAGTGGCGCGAAGCAGTTCCGTTGTTGCAGCAGGCCGCGGCTGCCGATCCCGGTCAGGTGGACGCCTGCGCCTTTCTGGGGCTGGCCCATGAAGCGCTGGCGCAATGGCAGGCGGCCGTTGATTCCTTGGCGCAGGCGCTGGAGCTTGCTCCCGAGCANGGCGGCTTGTGGCTGGCGTATGGACGGTGTCAGTTGCGCCTCGGCTCTGCCAAGTTGGCACTGCAGGCTTTTGATCGCGCGGTGGCAGTCGATCCGAACCTGGCGCAAGCATGGAGCGAACGTGGCAGCCTGCTGCGCGAATTGCATCGCAGGGAAGATGCAGCCCTCTGTTTTGAGAGGGCCCTAGCGCTTGGCGCCGATCCCGATTTGCATGACTACTACCTTGCCTCGGTGCGAGGCACAGGAGCCCCCGCTGCGCCACCGCGCCAGTACGTGGAAGCGCTGTTTGACGAATACGCTGCGGATTTCCAGGATCATCTGGTCGAGCGGTTGCGGTATCAGGGCCACGAGTTGCTGGTCCGGCCTCTGGTCCAAGGCTCACGACGCTATCACGCGGTACTGGACCTGGGCTGTGGCTCCGGTTTATGCGGACCGCTTATCCATCCGGTCGCCGACTCGATCGATGGGGTCGATGTTTCCAGCGCGATGCTGGTACAGGCCCGTCAGCTCGGGGTGTACCGCGATCTGATACATGCCGATCTGGTGCCCTTTCTTGCCGAAACCACGCGCAGCGCTGACTTGGTGTTGGCTGCGGATGTCTTTGTTTACGTCGGGGAACTGTCGGCAGTCTTTCAATCGGTCCGCCGCATTCTTGAGCCGGCGGGTTGCTTTGCCTTCACTGTAGAGTTGTCAGCCGAAGGACAGGATGTTCGCCTGCTTTCTAGTTTGCGCTATGCGCATTCGGAGTCCTATATCCGTCGACTTGCCCGGACCCATGGCTTCAAGGTGCGCGAGCTCTTCACTGCGCCTTTGCGCCATGACCAGTTGCAGCCGGTTCCGGGGCTATATGCCTTCTTAGAGTGAAGAGTATTCACCCGGCTGTCGTCGGTATGAACTGGGCCTGCGCACCTCGTCGGCCAGGGTTTCCGGTGCAATGCGAGGCGAGGAGATCCGAATCACACTTGCTGCGCAATCGAGATCACCGCCAGCTGCACCAACCCGACTTTGTCAAGCAAGTCGAGGATGTGCTCGATCGTGCCGGCATCGGCCCGGGCAGGCTCAAACTGGAACTCACCGAAAGTCTGTTCGTGGGCAACGTGGAGGACACCATTGCGACGATGACCGCCTTGAGTGCCAAGGGTGTGCGGTTCGTTTTGGACGATTTTGGCACCGGTTATTCTTCTCTCTACTACCTGAAGCGCCTGCCTGAAGTGCTTGAAGATCGACCGATCCTTTGTGACCGATATGCTCACCGATCCCAACGACGCGGCGATTGCAAGAACCATCGTGGCGCTCGCCCAGAGTCTTGGCCTGGCGGTGATCGCCGAGGGGGTCGAGACAAAGGAGCAACAGGACTTCCTGGCGCAAAATGGCTGCAGGGAATATCAAGGCTACCTTTTCAGTCGACCCTTGCCTCTAAAGGAGTTCGACGAGCTTGCAATGCGCATTCAGCGCGAGGTCCTTGCAAACGTTTAGCCCCGACCGCCTTTGGTCCGCAAAAATCCACGCAGGAGTGCGCCGAGCAAGCTACCCCAATGCTCGGATTTTTGCAGATCACAGCAGGTGTTGCGACCTGCCCCGTGTATCCAAGCCAGTAATTTCCGGAAAAATGTCTCCTGCCATTGCAGCAAGCCGGTACGCGCGCGCTCTTGGACCGCGACAGCAAACTCCAAGCTTAGTCAGGAATTGGTCGGTTTGTGACACGGACGAATGGATCCCGTCGCAGGCCTCCGGGATTGCCTGAAGTCGTCATTCCTTCCCAGGGATGTCGTCATTGACGGGGGGAGCCAGCGACTTGCACGCATCGGCCGCCATGGTCTCCGTCTTGTTGTCTCGACAAGCCGGTGACCTTCGAAACGATTGCCTTACTCCTGTGCTCGATTCGAAGTTCCCGAGTCATCGAGGGCGATCCAATGGGGCGCGCTGGCCCTCGCCGTGTGCCACTGGCTCCTTGGCGTCGTCTTCGAGAGCGGTATCGGTCTCGAAAAACGTCGCCGTGAGCGATTGAACGCCCTTGAGCTGCTCCTCGACATGTCGGCAGTTGCCGCAAATTGCCAGATGCACGCGCAATCGAATGGTGTCGAATAGCCCCAACGGTTCGTCGAGACTCTGGGACAGGAGTTCCGCGACCCTCTTGCAGGCGTGCGTCCGAATCATGGGCTCGCCTTCGCATCAATCCATTTGTGTTGCATGCAGATGCGCAGAGCTGTGCGCGCTCGGTGCAATATGGTCCGGCAGTTCTCCGCACTGACTCCCAAGCGTTCGCAGATCTCGCCGGTTTCGAATCCCAGCCATTCGCGCATCATAAAGACCCGCCCGGTTTGGTGCGGCAGGCCACCGAGGCAGCGTTCGAGGATGGTCATCATTTGGCGCTGCTCTTCGCGATTCTCGGGCTGCTGCCAGGCTGGTACCGGATCGACGTATCCGCCGTTGGCTAAAAAGAGGGTATCAACGGTGTCTTCGAGCTCGGTGTCTTCCGCGCTCATCTGGACCATGCGGCGCCGTGTAGGTGATCGGTACCAATCGGCGATCTTGTTCTTCAGTATGGCGGTTGCCCAGGTGCCTAGCGAGGCGTCGCCGCGGTGCCTGGTGTACTGCTCGACGACAACGATCAGGGTGTCTTGCACCAAATCTTCGGCCAGGCCATGGTCGTTTACCGCGAACCTCGCGTGCCGCAACAGGCGATGCCGCAGTGCGGGCAGCTCCGCCTCTATGGATCGCTGCCCCGCTGGGCGAAGCACCGCTTCTGCAGGGACGGCCGATGCGCCGCCGGCGTTCGATTCGAGAGACATCACTTGCTTTGCCCGCGGTAGGTCATGTTCTGGCCGACTCTCACGAACATTGGCGCGGATCCGGTCGAGGACTCGACGTCGAGACAGTGATCGCTCATGTTGGGGCCAGACCCTTCTGCGGCAATGCCCTCGATGCTCGCAAGGCCGCGCCAGTGCGGTACGGCCACACCGCACGCAGTTTAATCGGTGTAGCCCGAACAATTCTTACACCCGGAGGCGGGCGATCATTGCCGGTGATTGGCCCCCTGTTTGCGCGTCCCGGCCTCGAAGAGACCTCCAATCGGCGGCTTCTTAGCGTCCAAAACAGGTCTTGGCGAGCGTGGCGCATGCTGCAGCGTACAGCGGGGCCGTGTCTGGCCCCACCGCGCCGGCGCTCGTTCGTGCGCCTAGTTCACATTCGAAGCGGCACTGGAGTGCGCGATGTCCATTGGTTGGACCGCCGGGTACCGTCCCGGGAATAGTTCGCGCTCCGTCTTGCCGACGAAGCTCGTTACGAGGTCGCCGTTCTGCTGGGCCGCGGCAAGCTCGGCCTTGACTTGCGCCCGGGTCAAGCCCGAGCTTCCTGCCGCGCCGGCCGCCTGGACGGTGCCGCCATACGCATAGCGGATTCCGATGACTTCTCCGGCAGCATTGGCACGGTCGAGTTCTGCGCGCACTTCGTCGCGCGTCAATGTCGAGGGACTTTCGTCGATTTTCGAGACGTGCCACCCGATGTTCTCGGCAAAGCTCGAAGCGGAGCCCAGAGCCAGGGCGACGGCGGCAATAATGGTCTTGGCGTTCATGATGATTTCCTTTGAGTAAAATTGAACCGGTTGACGTACTGCCGCGGCGACGGACCCAACACAGCAGATACTCCGGTAGTCGTCTGGCGACCTCAAAACGTGACACGTGCGTGCACCGGGCGCGTTAGGCGAAGGTTTGCGCAAGCAAAGGACATGAAATCTCGGCGGACGGCCGCTTCGCCGCAGTGCCATGGGCCATCGGCCAGCCGGTACTACGCCTTGAAACCGCACTTGCGGCCATCGTCGGGATACTTGTTTGCTCGACGAGTTCAGTCCCCAGGACCGCGGGCGGTTGCTAGATTGCCCCGCGTTCAATGGCTGAGGCACGGCTCACTATGATCCGATTATGCAGAGCTTGCCTTGTGAATTCACCGGGTTCCACCGCGAACCGTGGGGTCGGGCGCGCTTGTGGTGCTGTAGCCACGCTTNGATTTTGCGCCACGANTCTTCCATAGTAGTGAGCAGATTCACGTTGAGGTACTCATCGCGCCAGCCATTGCCCTGCGTCACGCGTCGTCCACCCCCCGATCCCTGCTCCTGGAGCGCGCAGGCGTTTTAATGCGCAACCGGAACGGGAGGCGCTGCGCAGGTGGACCGCCTCGCCTATGATCTCGGTATTGGACTTGGGGGGTTCCATGCAATGGCACATGGTGGAGATTTCCGGGATTAATCCACGCGACTTTCGGGCGAAGTGCGAAGTACATATTGACGCGTTCCACAAGAAGTTTCGGGAAGCGATGACTCCGAATCGTGTCGATATCTACCGTCGTGACTTGAGTGAACGTCATTGCGTCTTCTATTTTCCGCCAGACGCCGCGGAGTTGCTTTTGGCTGATCCGACATCTAAGAAGGCTGTCGCTTGCGAGCCGCCGCCAGATTTGGCATCGCTCAGGAAGATCAATTTCCGATAATGACCTCGGGGAGCGGTCCTAATTCGCATCCCCGCATTCCTCATCGGCCCCCGGCTCCCGCGTCCCGAACGCGAAGCGGTTTCTGGTCTCGGACTATTTGAGTCCCGCCATGGTGACCGAAGACGGAATGATCGGCGTTATGCCAGCCCCGGAAGTACATCCAGACGTAGCAGCCCCGCGCACGCGCTGGCGTGCTGGCCGCGTTCAGGCGTGGGGCTGGATGGCGCTCCGCCTCTCCGTGCATCCGGAGCG
>JGI12270J11330_10001662_pt1 | contig 16356 bp, 11 predicted proteins | sample PeaSoiMetSII2010_FD_11330 | JGI IMG/M metagenome (IMG submission 11330)
TACCCCCTGGCAAGACACTTATCCGAGCAATCCGGCTACGCCTTGGGGAGTGCTCAGCAACCCCTTCCCGGGTCCGAATGGGAGCAGCGCTGGGACGGGTGGCATAGTCCCCATAACCGGGAGTTCGTTAGGATTGCTGACGGATCTTGGCAACGCCAATGTCATAGGGTATGAGCGAACCATGAACCAGACGCCCTATGAGCAATCCTGGAGCTTCGGAATCGAACGCCAACTGAAGGGAAATATGCTCCTCGACGCCGAGTATATCGGCAAAAAGGGAACGCATCTGTACCTTGGCAGAAGCGGCGATTTCAATTTGGATCATTTAGGCCCGGCAGAAGAGCAACATATCGGAGACGCGGCGTGGGGCACGGCGATGAGTACACTTGTCCCCAATCCCTTCTACCAGGCCGGCCTCGCCCAGGGGGTTCCGCAAACGGGCGAGCTTACCGCCTCGCAGGTATCTCAATACCAACTGAGTCTCCCCTATCCTCAATTCCAGGCGGTTGCTGTCGACGGTGCGCCGTGGTCCAATTCGAGTTACGACGCATTGCAATTGCGGCTTGAGAAGCGCTTTTCAAACGGACTGCAGTTGCTGGCCACCTATGTGTGGTCGAAGACGATTGACGAATCTTCGGATTCGGGTAACGGGTCCCCTGACATCGGCACCATCGATCCCAATAACTTCAAGCTGGACCGGGCGCTATCTCAATACAACATCCCGCAGGTCTTCCAGTTCACTTACGTCTATCAACTGCCCTTTGGCCGCGGCAAGCACTTTGGCGCAACCATGAACTCGGTGCTTGACGCGATCGTCGGAGGGTGGCAGACCACCGGCATCTGGCGGATTGACGATGGCCAGCCACTCCAGGTCTCACTGGCCGGAACCAATCACAACCTGCCCGGCTATGGTCAGGTGCCCGACATGGTGGGAACGCCACAGCGCAACTCGAACAGATCCGATTGGATCGATTATCTCGACCACCCAAACTCCACAAAAGGCTACTTTACCGATCCGAGCGTGTTCCAGGAGCCTGCCGCATGGACCATTGGAACTGCGCCGCGAACCCTGCCGTGGGTTAGGGTTCCCGGCACATCGAACACGAACCTGTCGCTCTTCAAGGAGTTTTCTCTGAAGCGGCTTCGCGAAGGCGCGCACCTTGAATTCCGTACGGAATGGTTCAACGGCTTCAATCACGTGCAATTCGCCGCGCCCAATACATCCGTCGGAAACTCCCAATTCGGCCAGGTGAGTAGCCAGGCAAACTCGCCGCGCGAGATACAAATGGCCCTGAAGTTGTATTTTTAGGAGGGTGCTGAAAAACGAATCCGACCCATGTCATTCCGAGCGAAGCGAGGAATCCCGGTATTTGCTTTTTGAAGAAAAACCGGGATTCCTCGGGCCGATCAAGAGCATTGGCTTTCGGAATGACAGCGGGAAGGGTTTTTCAGCAAGCGTCTACGCGCCCATTGAGACCCGGCATGTAGGTGTGTAATATTGAATCCTGTGATTCGGCCTCGCTTAAGTTGCTGTCAGGCCTTTGGGAGGACGGCGTTATGCGCCGTCCTCTTTCTTTTTGCCGGGACGAGTCTTGCTCTCCCTCAAGCGTCGAGTTCTATTGTTCGAAAGGCGGCGACCGATTTTCAAGAAGGCCGAGTCGCCGATGCCGAGAGCGCGCTCGAATCCGTGTTGCACAATGATCCGCGCGACCTTTCGGCATTGAGCCTCATGGCTGTTATTCGTGACTCCCAGCGGAAATATTCCGAGGCCGAAGAATTCTACCGCCGCGCTCTCCAGATCGCACCCACGTCTACTGCACTATTGAACAATCTCGGGAACCACTATCTTGCCACGGGCAATCCCAAGAAAGCTGAAGAGAGTTTTCGACGCGTTGTGGCGGTCGATCCGCATCATGCGAACGCGAACCTGCAACTCGCCGACATGAGTGTCGAGCGGAAGGCCGGCGCGGCAGCTCTCGAGTGCTTGAGCCGTCTCGCGGCAACTGATCAAGGCCAACCCGTTGCGCAACTGCTGAAGGCTCAAGCCCTCGTCCTCTTGGGCAACTGCAAGTCAGCGATGCCGGTGCTCAGCGCGCTCGAAGAGAAAACAGATCAAGACCCACAGTTTAGTTTTTCCATTGGCCTGGGCTACGCCCAATGTCAACAATACGACCGGGCTGAGAGATCATTCAGCGAGGCCTTGAGAGCCGATCCCTCGAACTTCGACGTTCTGTACAACCTCGGAGTCGCCGCGCGCCGTGCCGGGCACCTCGAGCGAGCACAACAGGTGTTTGAGGCTGCTCTGCGGTCAAGACCGGAAGACGTCGATGCTCTCTACGCCTATGGTGACCTGTTGATTGCGACCAAGGATTTTCTGACGGCAAGTGCTGTCCTGTACCGAACGGCGCGATTGGCGCCGGATCGCGCCGACGTGCTTTTACTTTTGGCTCATGCCACTGAAGAGCTCGGGTATTATGAGGACACCGCCCGCACCTTGGAAAAGTACCTGAAATTGCGTCCTAACGACGAGGTCGCCCCGCGTGAACTGGGCTTCTCGTTAATCCTCGAAGGGAAGTTCGAAGAAGGTCTTCCCAAACTCCAGCAATTCGTGCTCAGGCACCCGAAGGACGCGAGAGGCCAGTATGAACTCGGCGCAGGTGAAGCATCGGACAGCCCGGAAAAGGCTCTGGCCCATCTGGATGAGGCGCTAAAGCTCGATCCGGCGATGTTTGAGGCTCGGTACACGCGCGCGGTACTCAATTTCCAGAATAACAGGCTTGACCAGTCACTGGCGGATTTCGAGGCGCTTCGCAAAATCGATCCTAACAATCCAAAGATTCTGGACCGGCAAGCGCGGATATATTTGCAACAGGATCGGGCGCAGGAAGCAGCGCCACTCTTACAACAGGCCGCCGAGTTGGCTCCCCACGATCGGGCCATTTTGATTCATTACAGCCAGGCACTCGGAAAACTTGGTCGCACCGAGGAGCTCAAGGCGGTGTTAGCGTCATTCAAGGAGGCCGCTGCGAGCGGCGGCCAGCCTCGCGCACACGCGGGTCTGCTTGATTTTCTCGCTCTCTCCCCGGAGCAGCAGGACGCCAGGTATCTCGAAGCATTACAAGCCGCGGTGAATCAGAACTCGAACGATGTCGCTCCGAAAGTCCGCCTTGCCGAGTATCTACTAGATCAAGGAGAAAGCAAGCGCGCTGCCGCAGTATTCCGGGAGGTGCTCGCGGCGGGAGCCGATACCGCCACTCTGGCCGATTGCGGGAAAGCTCTACTGGAGCATGAGCAGTATGGTTTGGCGGCGAAATTTCTTCAAAAGGCGCCGAATGCGAAGCTCGACCTGGCAATCGCCGTGTTCCATTCCGTCAGCCCCGAAGCCGGACTGGCCCAACTCGATGAATTTCCCGGCGACCAACGCGCCGGCGACTACTTTATTCTTCGCGCCCAGATCCTGGATTCTATGGGCAAGACCGCAGAAGCGGTGGACTCGTTGAATCGCGGTATTCGCGCGGCCCCCCGGCGTGCCGATATGTATTTTGAGGCCGCTGCGTTTCTGATTCAACACGGCCAATTCAAGCAGGCGGCCGCATTGCTGGACGATGCAACCCGTCTGATCCCGGATGCGCCTAACTTGTGGCTGGCGCGGGCGATTGCTCTTGAGTTGCCGGTGGCGCATGGAAGATCCCACGACGACGAGGTGCGGAGCGAAGAAGCAATGAAGGTGCTGGCGCAAATTGAGTCCCGCTGGCCGGCGTGGGACCTCCCCTACCTCGTGAACGGCATGATCTTGCAGGACGAACTGAAATCGAGGCAAGCGAAGCAGATGCTCGATTTAGCAATTGCCCTCGGATGCCGGGAAGTGGACGCTTATTATTACGAAGCTTTAGCCATCACCAACACGACCCCGGTCAACCTGCCGGAGGCGCAGAACGCCATCTCTCAGGCAGTGACACTTAACCCCGAAGATGCCGCAAGTAGGGCACTGGCCGGACAGATTCTCCTGGATGAGGGAAACTACCAGGACGCCGTTCGCGAGCTCCTCGCCGCTGTGCGGGTTCAGCCGACGCTATATCTCGCGCATGGTCTCTTGCGCACGGCCTACCTCAAGATGGGAGAGAGTGACAAAGCTGCTGAAGAATCGAATCAGATGATGCGCCTTACGAAAGGGAGTTCCGAACCCGACCAGGCTACCTCGTCTATGGAGCGTCTCTTGTTCACCGTGCGTCCGCCGGGTGGTACTGCAGCGACGGAATGAAAGCCGGGTAGCGCGGACCGCCGATTTTGCGGTCCGCGTCTTTTCCCTGGCCATCAGACTCGCCATGCTGTTATCGTATCGCCGTGGGTAGCGTCTTTTCCCTGGCCGCGAGACTCGCCATGCTGTTATCGTATCGCCGTGTCAAAGCTGCGGCGGCCTTTTCTTTCCGACCGATATTTCTTTATCAGCGTGCGCCTGCTCCCACGCCGCACAAAACTGACCGAGCCTGACTTCACGCTGCTCGCGCGCGCTTTCAACCGTACTCGCGTCTTGCACCCATTCTACTTGACGGCTTGGGTTTTCCTTCCCGATCACTGGCACTGCATCGCAGGGCCGCGATCTCCGGAGACGATTTCAGGGGTTATCAAGTCCGTCAAGCAAAGCTCTATGAGCGGCATCGATCAGAGCTGGGGAACGGAGGGCGAACTGTGGCAGCCGCGTTTCTTCGACCGCGCCCTGCGCACCGTCGAGGAGTATAACGAAAAGGTCGAATACATTCACCAGAATCCAGTGCGGGCGGGATTGGTGAGTCGCCCCCAGGATTGGCGCTGGTCGAGTTTCAACGAATATGCGGGCCTAAGCCCGACGGAGCAAATCGAGCGTTGTGGCCTAATCATTGACCGGATCAGAATACCGTCCGATCTGCGAACCCGAATTTGACCGGGCCACACCGAAAAGACGCGGACCGCAAACTCGGCGGTCCGCGCTACCTTGCTGGTCCATCGGCTGCGTCCTCCTTGGCCAACCCGCATTCTGGCGGTGGCCGCATCCCGGTAACCGACACCAGGGTCATCTGAAGGGTATGCGTCATCTTCGTCTGGAGGGTATGCCGACAAGTCCCCTCAATCCAGCGACAAGAAGGATTATACCTAAAATCCAATCGCCGCTAAAGTTGTCAGAATCCAGCGAATTGTGACCGCAACCATGAAGCATCAGTAGCATTCCAAAAACGAGCAACGCAATTGTTATGATTACGTCGCCATACCTCTTCAGCTCTGGGCCAAGATGCCTCATGTCGGTTCCTCCCTCTAAGCCCCGTGGACGTTTCTGTCATTTGGATTACGAGCCGAGCGCTTCTTTTCGTTTCAACATGCACAGGCAGCTAAGCAGCCCTGCGTATCTTCGGGGAAACCCATCGCCTCAGCCGCCTCCAGGACAGCAGGAGGCGGTGCCCGCAATTATGGCAATGGCCGCAATAGCCGGTAGCGCGGACCGCCGATTTTGCGGTCCGCGTCTTTTCCCCGGCCATCAGACTAGCCGTGCTGTTATTGTATCGCCGTGTCAAAGCTGCGGGCCTAAGCCCGGCGGAGCAAATCGAGCGTTGTGGCCTGATCATTGACCGGATTAGAATACCCTCCGATCTGCGAACCCGAATTTGACCGGACCACACCGAAAAGACGCGGACCGCAAACTCGGCGGTCCGCGCTACCTTGCTATTTGAACCCGGCACCTTCGACAATCGTTACGTAACGGTCGGCGGCGACATTCTTCAGTTCCTGCACAATCCCGGAAGGCCAGCGAATTTCCACGCGATCTGCTGTTTTGTGGGGACCCAAGCCGAAATGAGTCGGTCCAGCGCTCGATGACGCATATCCCCTCGTAAAAGCAACATGATTGTACTGCGTCAAGTTGCCTGCCACGACTTTGATTCTTGCGCCGATGCCGTCGCGATTGCTTTTGGTTCCTTCAAGCTTGAAAGCCAGCCAGTGATTCTCGCCGGGGCTGTCGTTGATCCAGATTTCCGCCGGCGCGCTGAGAGCGCTCGTCACGACGTCGAGCTTTCCATCGCCATTCAGATCACCCACCGCCGATCCACGGTGCCGTTTGCGCGGCTGCGCGGCAAGGCCAGCTTCCGCGGTGAGCGCCCGGAATTTGAATTCCCCCAGATTCTGGAACACAGTATTGTACTGGTCCATCGACATATCGGGCCTTGGGACCCCCTCGACGTGTCCTCCTGTGACGAACAAGTCCTTCCAACCCTCGTTGTCGAAATCGGCGAGCGTCGGAGAATAACCCGCCATCGGCTGGCTCAGGCGAGCCATGCCGCTCGAAACCGTCACGTCCTCAAACCCGCTGCCTAAATTTCGAAACAGCGGATAAGTCTGATAATTGAGTGCCACGTAGGCGATATCCGGCAAGCCGTCGTTGTCAATATCGCGGAAGTCTACGCCCATCCCCGAGATGAATTGGCCGTTCTCCGTCAGCGCGACGCCCGCTTCGAAAGCCACCTCCTCGAATTTTTTGCCGCCCTTGTTATGGAACAGAGAGTTAACCATCGTGTCGTTCGTCACGAACAAATCCAACCAGCCATCGAGGTCGTAATCCGCAACGCCCACACCCATGCCTTTTCCCGGATGCGCGCGAAGTCCCCATTCCGCGGAAACGTCGCGGAACGTTCCATCGCCGTTGTTGAGGAAGAGTTGGTTGGGTGTCGTCTTGTAAAACTTTGGATGGCAATAGTCGCGGACGCCGGGCTGAAATTCGCACCCAGGCTCGGTTTTGACATCCCAGGCGAAGTAATTGAGGACGAACAAATCGAGCAAGCCGTCGTTGTTGACATCGAGCCAGGCTCCGCCAACTGACCATAGCGGACCAAACTCTGAATCGCGGGTGACCAGCCCCGCTTTCTCCGTGACATCCGTAAATGTACCGTCACCGTTATTGTGATAGAGATGGTTCGCGTGAACGCCGCCGACAAACAGGTCCAGATGGCCGTCGTTGTCGTAATCGCCAACGGCGACGCCGTTCGAGAAGCCGGCGCCGGTCAGCCCCGCTTTCTCGGTAACGTCCCTGAAATTCCCTTTGCCATCGTTTTCGAAGAGCCGATTCGAATACTTGGGCGAAGTCTTGATCAGGGAATGAATGTCAGCCCCATTCGCGAAAAAAATGTCGAGATGGCCGTCGTTGTTGTAATCAAACAGGCCAACGCCGCCCGCCATCGTCTCCGGAGCGTGACGCTCCGGCGTTTCGCAGCTATCGAGCTGGAAATCAATCGGACGGTGAGTGAAGTGGATGGGTGAGACTAGCTCTTCCCCGCTCGAGCGTATCGCTCCCGCGGCCATCAAGAGGGTCAAGAATTCGCGCCGTTGCATCGGATCCAATCGGTGTTTCCCAACTTCAGGGACAGCAGAGGTTCGATCAGGCTTCGTGCCCTTCTTCGCTCCGCCGCGTTATTCTACCATGTACCACACGCGAAGTTTGAGGGCTCTCGCGTGGTATTTTGGCGCGTAATTCTGCAAAAGAATACGACGGAAATCCTCTAGACTGGCAGGGTGAAGATTGATAGGAGGAAATGTTGGACTTTTTTGCGGTGCCCATGAAATTCGTTCAGCGATGGAAATACGAAAACATCTGGTTGGTTTTCGCGTTGAGTGGATTGGTGGTCTTCCCATGGCTGTTGACAGCTACGACGGTCCCGCACTTGGGGGCGGTCTATCGGTTGACTTCGACACATTCGATTATAGCGATAACGGGTTTCGGCCTTTGTTGGGGAGCTGGGGCTACACAGAGCGCGCCCGCACCGCATCGAAAGCTACGGCTTGTTGTGAGCAAAGATTGGACCCATGTCGCTGCGGCTTACGATACGGTCGGTGTTTGCTTCTTCTTCAATACCGTCCGCAAATTGCCGCGCTTGAGCGAAATGAGATGAACCGTCGGCTGCACGACCCGACAGTTCGAGGGTGTGCCCCAGCAGACCTAGCTGATGGAGTGAGCGTAGATCGGGCTGAGATCGCTTCGTTTCACGATGGTGTCGGTCTTCGCATCCTTTTGAATATCATCCAGAATTTTGCGGGCTTGTTTATAGTGTTCTGGAGCCTCAGCAGCTTTGCCGGCGCGTTCAAGATCACGCCCCAGCAGGTAATGGCTTTCGGCGAGCAAAGCCCTCAGGCCGAGCTTCTCGCTTCTGTATAGGGCGCTCTCCAGCTCTTTTCTTGCCGCCTCGTAGCTCTTCAGGTTCATGAGAGCTTCTGCATGATAAATCAAACATTCCACAGATACATACTTCAACCCCATGCTGTCCGCGTCTTCTGACAGTTTACTGAGTAAGCTTGCGGCCGCCTGAAAGCGACCCTGCCTGACAGCGACTTTTGCGACATTGAACTTCGAGACCAGAATCAAATCTAAACCGCTGGTGTGGGATGCCGTCTTAAGAGCCTCATCGTAAAGGGTAGCGGCGGCTTGGTAGTCTCCACGATAGAAGGCGCTGTCGCCTTGGTAGCCCCGAATTTCGGCAATTGTGGCTTGATTCTTCAACTCGCGTGCCACGTTCATCGCTTCGTCGAGACTCTTCTGCGCGTCGTCGCTTCGTCCGACCTCTGCAAGAGCGTTGCCGTAGTAGCCGAGGATTTCTGCTAGCCAATAGCCTCGCTCCTGCAGTTCCCGGAATGTCTTGAGGGCGTCTTCTTCTGAGCTGAGAGCGGCGCCATAGCGGCCCTGATAACTGAACAAAGTGCCCATGCTGGAGGACTCGATGGCAGCGCTACGCTTATCTCCGGTGCTTCGCCGCAAATCCAGCGCGCGCAAATACTGCTCGACCGCCAGGTCGTATTGACCCATCTTGCTAGAAGTGTCAGCCAAATTGTGAAGCGTGTCGGCAATATTACTGGAGATCTTGAGTTTTTCGCGAAGTTGCAGGGCTTGTTCGAAATAGGTGCGTGCGTTCTGGTAGTCGCCCTTGAAAAAGTACACGTTGCCGATGTTGTTCAAAACTAATCCCTGGTTGCTCTGATTTCCTACGTCGATTTCTGCTTGGAGCGACTCCTTGAATAATTTCAAGCCCTGATCATACTGGCCATGGTCGACGTAAAACTGAGCAAGGTCGTTCAGGACGTCGCCGGTTCCCGCTTTGTCGCCCAATTCCTGCCACAAATCCAGCGCCTCCTTATAGTCCTTGAGCGCTTGGTCCGGCTTACCCAGAACATCTTCAGAGGATGCCATCGCGTCCAGGCTCTTGGCGATGCCCTTCTTTAGTCCCAGCTTGCGCTCGATTTCGAGTGAATCCCGAAAATTGCGAAGCGCGTCTTCGTGTTTGTTCAGAGCAGCATAGGCCACGCCCATAGCCTGAAGAATCTGGGCTCTTTCTTCGTTGTTGCTGAATTCGACCGCCAGGGCCTGGGCGCGCGTCAAGTATTCGAGCGCTTTCTGAGGGTTGCCACTATAAATTTCAACACGTCCCATCGCGAGCTGAGCCTCAACACGTTTCGGATCAAGCGTCAGCACTTTCGTGTACTCTTCCCGGGCCTTGTCGTACGCGCCCGAATTCTGACACAGTCCACCGAGTTCGAAGAGCACGTCGGCGTTATCGGGCGCGGCTTTTGCGAGATTGCCGTAGGCTTCGATTGCTTTGGGATAATTCCTCTGAATCTGGTCGTGGCTTGCCTGGATCAGATACTTTTCCTGCGGCGGAAGCTGGTCGCTCAACTCAACTGCCTTCCGAGAAGCCTGCTCCGCATCGTTGTCCTGGCCAAGGCTGGCGTATGTTTTCGCGAGTTCCGAATAAGCCAGCGCGAAGCTGGGATCCTCTTTGGTGGCCGTTTCGAATCGCTTGGCCGCATCAAGGAAATTTCCACGGCGCGCGAGTTGCAGCCCGTCGTCGTAATCGCGCATGGCTGGAAGAGAGTTGGTTGAGGGTTTAAAGGACTGTCCCTGAAGTTCTTTGATCGTGCTGCGTGAGAGGGCCAGGTTCGAACGGATGTCGCCGGCAAGGCGGTCGATCGCGGTAAGGATATTGTTTTCGGTCGCGGACTCCGCCAGCGCGGTGGTGCGTTCGCGTTTCATGTCCTGGATAGTCGCGTCAATGCGAATTTGATCTCCGAATCGGACGTACCGACCCCAGACGATGTTGTCGGCGTTGCTGAATTCAGCCAGCCGCTGTACCGTGGCAGAATCGAGCGACGTGTCGGACGAAATACGCAAATCGCGAAGAATTTGGCTCACGCGCTCGGCAGAGACAATACGGAGATGTGACGACTGCCCGACGTCTGTACTCAGCGTTTCCGCCACGCTCGATCCAAGCCAGTCGAGACCTGGGTTTCCGGATGCATTGCGGAAAGGTAGAATTGCCAGCGAGACCGCAGGGGCAGATGCAGCTTGCTCCCCATGCGATACGAATCGCTCATGGAGCACAAGTCCAGCGGTCGCCAATGCGACCACGGCAGCTCCAGCCATTATCCATTTTCTCCTCAAAGCTAAAAGCGCGGGCGGTCGCCGCGCGATGGAGATTGGACGGCTGCGCGTCGCTCCGCCGCGCCAAGCTTCCAAATCCTGCAAAATCTCGCGCGCGGATTGATATCGCAGCGCCGGATCGATTTGCAGGCACTTCACCGCGACGTCGCTCAGAAGTCGCGGAACGGTTGAATCGGCTTCGGCCGGCGGTCGCGGAACCTCCCGCGTACGTTTAAACATTGTAGCCTGAGTTGTGTCGGCCTTGTAGGGTATGGAACCCGTAAGCAACTCGTAGAGAATTACGCCCAGCGTGAAAAGATCAGACCGAGCATCAACGCGCTCGCCCATCACCTGTTCGGGAGACATGTAGTCCGGGGTGCCTACGGGCATTCCGGTTAGCGTCATCCCGTCCGATTCAACGGAACGAGCGATGCCGAAATCCATCACGGCAGCTTTGCCCTGATTGTCCAGCATGATGTTCTGGGGCTTCAGGTCACGGTGCACGACACCTTCAGCGTGCGCGGCTTCAAGTGCGAGGCATACTTGCTCGACAATCCCGGCGGTTTCCTCAAAGCTCAGTTTGCCCTTTTCAGTCATGAGGGACCTTAAATCCCGCCCCTCGATGTATTCCATGGTGATGAACTTGATGCCATCGGCTTCGCCCAGATCGAAAATGCGTATTACATTCCTGTGCGTGATCTTGCGGGCCAGGATCAGTTCCTGCTTGAACCGACGGAGAATCTCCGGACGGGCGGCCATCTCGGGCCGAATCACTTTCAAAGCAACCACGCGGTCCAGTTCCCGGTCTATCGCCTTGTAAACCGCACCCATCCCACCTTGCCCGAGCAAGTTGACGATCTCATATCGGGTTCCGAGCGTTCTTCCTGGCGAAAAAGTAAAGCCGTACGCCGCGGCCGGATTGGAAGAAAGCAGCGGACTTTTGAGCGGGGTAGCTTCGCGGTCCTGAAAATCCTAGCCCGTCCGATAATGGTTAATTCTCACGACGCGGTTTCCACGGTAAGCCGAAGCCCGACGGCTTTGGTGACCGCGAACAAGGTGGACAGCCGGGGATTCCCACGTTCCGACAGGGCGCGGTAAAGGCTCTCCCGCTCGATGCCGGCGGCTTTAGCGACTTTGGCCACGCCATGCGCCTGGGCAAGATGGCGCAAGGCGATGAGCAGCACGCGCGGTTCGTCCTCGTCTTCCAGTGCCGCTTTGAGGTATTCGGCGGCAAATTCCGGGTCCTTGCGAAGCCGCCGGACCATCGCCTCATCATGGGAAACGCTGGCCTTTCGTGTCATAACGGTTTGGTCCTTTCTTTGTAATCGTTCAAGCACTCTACCGCCCGCCCGATATCCGCCGATTGCTTTCTCTTGTCGCCGCCGCAGAGAAGCAAAAGGCAAAATTTCCCAACCATCGCCTAATAGACTCTGTAGCCGGGTCCCCAGTCGATCCGCAACTCCGAGACGCCGTGGCTCAGGGTCTTGCCATCACCGAAATTGCCGGCCGCCAGCCGGTTAATACGGCTGGCAATTTTCGCCTGAGTGCGTCGATCCGCCAGGGCCGAAAGCCAGTCATCGAATATGTCTTTGCCCGCCCGGCTGACGTAGTGGCGAATCTCGATCACACATTTCATTGTAACTTATAAATCACGGATGCGCAACTGGGCGGCCGCAGGTCAGAGTTCACCAGCGTCGTCTTGCCCACGCCTGGTCCTCCGGTGATGACGACGACCCGGTTGGCGAGCACCGTCTTCAGCGCCTCGCGCTGGCTGGGGGCGAGCGTTTTGCCCGTGCGTCGCTCGCACCACGCAACCGCCCATCGCTTCCCACCTGCCCTTTGGTTTTCGCAACCTGCATCGGACCCTCCCATGCCCCAGAACAAGGGCGGTCGGCGCCTGACCGCAGTGCATCACGGCAGCCGGTTCGGAACGGACTTCTTCCAGCCCCAGGGAAAAGCCGCGGAGTCTCCAAACCCGAGACTCCGCGCTGCTCCCATGGCGCCGCGCCACGTTCTTGACCGCTTGCGCTTTCGGCGCCCGCTCGATACGATGGCGTAAATGATCTATCTGGACCATAACGCCACCACTCCGATCTTGCCCGAGGTATTGGACGCCATGATGCCGTATCTCACGACGGAGTGGGGCAACCCGTCGAGCGCCGCTCCCCCCAAGCTGTCATCCTGAGCGCCAGCGGAGGATCTGCTTTTGCCGTGACCCGGACGGCGCGCGAGCAGGTGGCCGAACTGATCGGCGCTCACTCGATGGATGTCATCTTCACTTCGTGCGCGACAGGGAGCAACGATACGGCAGTCGCCGCGGCGCCGATGGCAAACCCCACCAAGCGCCACATCATCATTTCCCAAGTAAAACATATGTCCGTGCTGAATTACTGCAAGGCAATAAGTATCGGTGAGCTGACCCCGCGACGTGGCGGCGCAATGCCGAGGATATTCTCCCAAGTTTTGCAGCGAAAAGTTTGATACGAAGAATCGCGCGATGCGCGAGGAAGAAGCCACCTCTCGCGCCAGTGGGTAACGATCTCCTCGAGGGGGCGGCCATACCATCGAAGTCGCTTAGCCTCCCCTCGGAGGAAGGCCGCAGTGTTCGCCGCAAGGGGGGCAACATATACTGCCCGCTTCACACCATGTCGAAGTAGGTCAGCGGGTAGTCCTAGATGCTCAAGCGATTTGCGGGCGACTCGCATCCTGTAATTGGGTCCGCTTCCGAATCGGTATCGGTCGATTTCGGGGTCCCGACAAGCTTTCATATATTGGCGAAGTTTCTCGAAAGTTCCATTTGCCAAATGAAAGTGACCGAAACCCTCGGTGAAACCGACTGGTTGGAAGACTTCGACTCCGTTGTGACGCAGGCGGTTATAGATTGACGAACGGCCGAGGGCACTTGTGGCAGTCACCATGGCGAGGCGCCCATCAAACTTTCTTCGAAGAATGATTGATCTCGCCTTGCCGTATCGTTCTTTGACGACTTTTCTGATGAAGTCGCTTGCTGCGAGAAGAGCAACGAATTTTGCTCCTAAGAGACAATTGTATGGCGGGACTGCACCCAGGACGAAAGCATCCATTACATGCGCGAGCCTTTTCTCTCGGGTGCGAACGTCCCAGCCGACCCAATTGTCGCGCGTCCTGAGGTTGAAAACAGGATCGGTCAGACCTAGCAGTCCCAGGAGCTTATTGTTTGACCTGTCGAAGACCAATACTCGAAAACGGCGGCCATATCCATGGGAGACCGGCACACTCCACCACAGAGTGGCAAGGCGAAACAGTGCCGCCAGTTCTTCGTTACCCTGCACCAACACTGGGTGAGGATCGATTTGGCCAGGGTCAACATCTGACCCGGATGCAAGGTATTTTGACAAACGGGGATACCACTTTTCGATGAAAGGTTTTTCCTCGGTCAAGCGTTCGTTTCGAGATAGCGAGTGAATTGCCCGAATCTTCTTCTTTCCATACGAGCGTTCCTTCAGTAGGTTGTCCGCGCCTATCTTGAAACCTTGCTTTTCAACCAACGCCAACAATTCCGCTCGGAGTTTCCGACGGAAGTAAGGTGATGATCGAATTATCATTAAAGCCACGGTTTTGGGTGCAGGGGCGGCCCTTATTTGTAGAGCTTGTTTTCTACTAGCTTGTCAAACTCCACGACTCTGACCGGAATGACAAAGGGGTGCGACGAAGTCACGAAATACAGATTTCCCTGAATTGTCTCCCGCTGGATGAAGGAACTCACGACGCCGTCGTAGTTTATGTTCGACTTGACTAGTGCCTTTATGTCGTCTGAGTTTCCCATATAGAAAGCGAAGAAGTTCTCAGCCTGACTACGAATCTCCTCGGAGATGGCAGAAGGGCGTTGGGTAATCGCGACCAAACCTATCCCGAATTTCCTTCCCTCCTTAGCCACCTTAACGAATGGATTGCTTGAGGTCCGTACGTGCTCGTCCGAAAGAACGTTTTGCGCCTCCTCAACCACGATCACGCAGCGGATAATCTCTTTCTCCTTCAATTCTGTGTAATTCTTTTTGTTGTCCTCAAACAACCGCCTAACAATCATCGTTGAGATTATTGAGGCATCGGTGCTGTCTCTGAGGGAGAGGTCAACGATAACTGTCTTCCCCTCTTTGAGTGCCTTAAACGTGTCCTCAATGAGCGTTGACTGGGACGAATGCACCCCGCCCTCGTCGATGAAATGTCGTATCCGCTTGCGAATTGCCATGATCGTCCCTCGGGCGCTCTTGTCCTGTCTGTCTTCTTTAGCGCCCTGCTTGTCTGCCCCATCCGCCTTACTCCCGAAGAAATCGGGAAAGTCCCGATACAAGTTCTTGGGGGAGTCGCAGTAAGAATCAATGTTCTTGACGAATCCTTCAACCTTGTTGTCGTCCAGATACAGAAGGAACGATTTCATCACCTCAGAGAAACCCGCAGAGAACTCAAGAATGTCCCCCACAGTCATGTGTTTGTGCGTGTTAACCTGAACCTTGCCCCCGTATTTGAACGCCTGTGTTTGTGGGAGCTTCCTATCAGAAAATACGACGAGGTTTTTTCGTATCAGTTCGTCGTCAACGTCACCGAGTCCTGTTGTTTCTGCGGCGGTCCTCGAAAAGTACTCGCCGTTGAGGTCGAATACCAATTTGCCAAAAGAATTATCCCCGATGTTGTGGTAGAGCAGAACCTTCATGAGATTCGTCTTTCCGAATCCAGATTGGGCGAATACCATCGTACGTTTAGATTTCAGCCTGGCCGTATCGAACAGAATCTCTCCTTTTTCCTTCTGCACATCTTCGCCAATACAAAGTTGACCAAGAGGAACGCCTCTTTCGTTGCCCATATTCAGGATGTGTGTAACTTCGTTGGGTTGTAGGTGCCGTGCATGATAGGACACGACTGGAAGCTTTCGGACGGCCGTTGTAAAAGCGATGGAGGTCCCTTTGTCCTCAAATGTGCCGAGCATTCTCACCTTGTAGGTATAGCTGAACATCTTTTGTTTATCGCGGTCCGACAGCTCACGCTCAGCAATCCGTGCATAATGAACCGCGACCAGAGTCTTATCTTGCGAGCGGAAGAGTGGGTCCTCATCATAAACCTCGGCCTCGACACGGGCTAGAAACTTCATCCCCCCTTCGTTCTTGGGTGACAGAACGATGAAGTCCCCCATTTTGGGAGAGGCTTTTGCGTCTTCGTATGAGGAATAGATTAATAGGGCGTCCTCAGTCGTTTTCTGGCCATACAAGACTCCAAAATCCTTTCGCTCCACAGCCCCCTCCAATCAAAACCTGGAATGTATATCAAGGAATAAGTTCTCGATGTCTGTATGATCCATCTGCTGCGCTGAGTAGAGCGCAGACTTGACTCGGGCGATTGCCTCTTTCTTGAAGTCTCCGGTAAGAGACACTAAGTTGTGGGCTTCGACAAGGGGATAGGGGTACCCGAGGATGTAATGCTCCTGGGTTGCGGCCGTTAGTTCGTACATGATTTCTGCAACCCTTTGACAATCTCGCGCTAGATGTTTGTTCGCGATGCCAGGGATACAATCGTAAATGTTGAGGTCACACACCAGCCAATCGTAATTCTGTAGCTTCTCGACATAATCCAACCGAGCGGTAAAGAAGAGGCCGAAACCGCGTCCCCCATGGATATCCTTCTTTGCGTACATATTGCTGCCGCTTCCTTGATAGGCTTCTTGGAGCACGTCGTCCCGCACCTCGAAGTAGCAGCACAGCTTTTGCCGCTTCGGGTCCTTTTCGCTAAAGGGATACTCAGGTTTGAGTTTCGACTGAAGGTAGTTATCAATTTTCGAATACGTGTACGCGAATTCCGTCTTACTAAGTAGGCCAGAAGTATGTAGACATAAACGAGCTAGATCGCTGCATACTGGGTATCTGGCATAAGAAAGAATTGGCGAACCAACTCGGGCGACT
>JGI12270J11330_10001667_pt1 | contig 16333 bp, 8 predicted proteins | sample PeaSoiMetSII2010_FD_11330 | JGI IMG/M metagenome (IMG submission 11330)
TCGAGCCGCGGGCGCGCGAGCTGTTCGAGATGATGCGCGAGACGCTGCGGCAGAGCGGCATGTTCGAGGCTTGCCTGGCCGGCATCGTGCTCACGGGAGGAGCGTCGCGGCTGCCGGGAATCTTCGACGTGGCGGAATCGGTGCTGCGGCGATCAGTGCGGCTTTCCTGGCCGGCGCCGCTGGCCAAGATGCCGGCGACGTTGTCCGAGCCGGAGTTCGCGACCGTGCTGGGCATGGTGAACTACGGCCAGCGAGCGCGCGTGGCGCGCGGACTTCAGGGAGAACGCTGGGGATCGAAATTGAAAGCGATGTTGGTGGGGTAGGGAGCGTAAGAGCTTGAACCACGAAGGACGCGAAGTTGCACGAAGGAAATCTTGAGCGGGATTCTTCGTGTACCTTCGTGACCTTTGTGGTTGACGGGTTTTGCATTTCAAAACTAGGTGGACACAATGAAAAACGACTCAAAGATTCGCATCAGCTTCAATGAAGAGCCGAAGAACGACGCCAAGATCAAAGTCATCGGCGTGGGCGGAGGCGGCGGGAACGCGGTGAACCGCATGATCGATGCCGGGGTGGAGGGCATTGAGTTCATTGTCGCCAACACGGACCTGCAGGCGCTGCGCATGTCGCACGCGCCGGTGAAGCTGCAGCTCGGCGTCAAGCTCACCAACGGGCTGGGCGCTGGCGCGAATCCCGAGGTCGGCCGCAAAGCCGCGCTCGAGGATTCCGACAAGATCATCGAAGCGCTCGAGGGCGCCGACATGGTGTTCGTCACCACCGGTCTGGGCGGCGGCACGGGCACGGGCGCGGCTCCGATCATCGCGTCGCTCGCCACCGAGATGGGCGCGCTCACGGTCGCGGTCGTGACCAAGCCTTTCTCCTTCGAAGGCAAACGGCGCATGCAGCAGGCCGACCGCGGCATCTCGGAGCTGATGGAGTCGGTGGACACGACCATCGTCATCCCCAACGAAAAGCTGCTGGCGGTGGCCGAGGACGCCGGCTTCTTCGAATCGTTTCGCATCGCCGACGACATCCTGCGGCAAGGGGTGCAGGGGATCTCCGACATCATCACCATTCCCGGCATCATCAACCGCGACTTCGCCGACGTGAAGACGATCATGTCAGGCATGGGCTACGCGGTGATGGGCACAGCCTCGGCGAGCGGCGCCAAGCGCACGATTGATGCGGCACAGAAGGCCATCGCATCGCCGCTGCTGGAAGCGGGCGCGATCGACGGAGCGCGCGGCATTCTGATCAACATTACGGGATCGTCGTCGCTGAAGCTGGCCGAGGTGCAACAGGCCTGCTCGATCATCCAGAGCGCGGCGCACGAAGACGCCAACATTATTTTCGGCGCCGTTATGGACGAGAAGATGAAAGACGGCGTGAAGATCACGGTGATCGCGACCGGATTTCGCGAAGTTCCATCCGGGAAGCGCCGGCATCAGGAGACGCACGCGTCATTTTCGTCGAGCCACGTGGCGGCGCTGGAAGATCCGATGGATTTTCCGGATGCGCGAGAAACGCCGCCCGAGCCGCAGCGCATCATGTCCTCGGAGCCGGCAATGGAGCGGAGTGTGACCGACGAACGCGTCTACGCCAACGACACAACCGGAATGGCGATGCAGGCTGCGGAGCACGTTGCGGCCGACGTGATTTCGCTCGACGCCGTGCGCAATGCGATGGTCACCAACTTCGAGCCCGACGATCTCGACGTGCCGGCGTTTCTGCGCAAGCGCAACGAAGTGATGTAGGGGCGAGTCGTGAGTCCTGAGTCCCGAGTTGCGAGCTAAGGCCAATGACTCGCGATTCGGGACTCGCGACTCAGGACTCGCGACTCGGTAACCATGGGCAGCGAGTTGCGGTTCAATGTGCAAAAGCGTGAAACACGTTGCGACTTGGGATTCACGACTCAACGCCCGACGACGTGCGACTAGGAAAAGCTTTTCACTCGTGGGAAGTATCTTTCCAGTAACGGCGTAATGTATTACCGAAGGCGCAGGTACCGAGGTAATATGCAGTTATGTTGTTGTGGAAGCGTTGGTTACAGCGAAAATGAGAGTTGCTTAAAGCTAAACTTTCCTGTTGCCACGAACACGCTAAGTCTCATACTATCGCAGAGTTGAGAGATAATCGGCGAGGTTACCGGCCAGCTGGCACGCCTCGTGCATCACAACTACTCAGGCTCTGGGGGAATGGAATCAAGCAGATGAGTAAGGGAACGAGTCTACTTCGCCTGGTCCTCGCCTTTGTGATGTGCCTGCCGCTGGCGGGGTTGAGCTGGGCTGCGCACGTCACCACGCACGCGCCCGCCAAGTCCAAGTCGCAATCCCAGAAAATCAGCGAGGGGCAGCACACGCGGCACCGCCTGCATCACTTGGCGCGCAGTCGCCGGGCCACTGTGACGCCAGTGTCGGTGAGAACGCGGCGGCACCGCTATCACGAGCGCTTTTTTATGAGCTCGTTTGCCGACGACGTTGCAGCGGGGGATATGACGGCGGGTGAAGATCCGATCGTGCGTCAGGCTGCCGTCGAGGCCCTGGGCAACATGAACGGCACCGTGGTGGCCATCGAGCCGACCAGCGGACGCGTGCTGGCCATGGTCAACCAGAAGCTGGCATTGTCCAGCGGCGCGCAGCCCTGCTCGACCATCAAGCTGTCGGTCGCGCTGGCCGCGCTGAACGAGGGTTTGATCTCCGAGGACACCCCAGTCGCTCTCGGAGGCCGCTATCACATGAACCTGACCACAGCGCTGGCGCACTCCAACAACGCCTACTTCGAGGCGCTGGGCCGCGAGCTCGGATTTGAAAAAGTCGCGTACTATGCCCACGAATACGGCCTGGGCGAGCTGGCCGGCTACGACATTGCGGGCGAGCAGACGGGCACCTATCCCGAGGAAGCGATTCCGACGAAGCTGGGTGGCGTAGGCAAGATGTGCTCGTTCGGCGAAGGCATCTCGATGACGCCGCTGCAGCTGGGCGCAATGGTTTCAGCCATCGCCAACGGCGGCACCCTGTATTACCTGCAGCATCCGACGACTCCGGAAGAAGTAGCGAACTTTCAGCCGCGGGTGAAGCGGCAGCTCGACATCGCTCCGCTGATTCCGGAAATTTCCGACGGCATGGCGGGCGCGGTGCAGTACGGCACAGCGCGCAGCCTGCGCCTGAATTTCAACGAAGAAGAGATCCTGGGCAAGACGGGAACCTGCTCGCACGCGGGCACGCGCTTTGGCTGGTTCGCTTCCTACGCCAACACCAACGTGGGACGGATTGTCGTCGTCGTCTTCCTGGAGGGCGGACGACCGACGTTCGGTCCCAAGGCGGCTGAGATTGCCGGGCGGATGTATCGCAGCATGTACGACCACAATTTCTTCATCGCCGGGCCGGCAGATCAGGCCGCGGCCAAGCGAGACACGGCCACCCCGTAGGTTGACCACAACTTTCTTGGACAGAGGCGCGGCTTCGGTTGCGCCTTTTTCCTTTTGTCACTCCACTTTGTGTCATTCCACTTTGTCGCTCACCCTGCCAGGTCCACCCCGCCTCTCTGAGTGACTTCTAATATGCGCGATCCGTCCTTCCTGCCGATAGGGAATGACGTGAGGCCACTCCGTCAGGGACGATGATGCTGCGGGAAGATTGCGACTACCGTCTGGTGCTCTCCGCCGTGCTTGCCATTCCCTGGTCCAAAGTTGTTGCTATCGCGGCAGTGGCTGCGATCGCCCTGATCCTGACCACGGCCTGGCGGCGGTGCCGGCGAATGCGGCAGAAGATAGCCCTGCGACGGAGTGAGCTCTCCTTCCACACCGTGGCCCAGGCGGCTCCCGCGATTCTGTGGACCGCGCGTCCCGACGGCTCCGTAGACTTCATCAGCGATCAGCTTTACGCATATACCGCTTTGACTCCGGAACAGGCGCTCGAGTGGGGCTGGGCCAGGGCTCTCCACCCCGACGACCTGGGCGCGTGCAAGGAGCGCTGGGAGCATTGTCTGCGCGATGGAGGACCCTACGAGATCGAGTATCGCTTGCGCCGCTCCGATGGGGTGTATCGCTGGTTCCTGGTGAAGGGCAATCCGCTGCGCGACGAGCACGGGCAAATCGTGAAGTGGATCGGGACCACAACCGATATTGAGGACCAGAAACACCACCAGCAGATTCTCGAGCAGCAGATCCAGGAGCGCACTGAAGAATTGGCTGACACTAACACGCGCCTGCAGGAAGAAATGATCGAGCGTGACTACGCCCGCAGAAAGCTGGATGAACAGAACGAAAAAATCATGCGCGACCTCACGGAACGGTCGCACCGGGCCACGCTGCTGGCCAAGATGGGAGAGCTGTTGCAAAGTTGCGTGAGTAAAGACGAGGTGTTCGCCGCGGCGTTGGGCTACGCGCCGAGGATCTTTCCCAACCGGCGCGGAGCGGTGGCGCTGTTCAACAATGCGCGAAGTCTGGTGGAGGTCGCCGGGCAGTGGCAGGATTGCCGCATCCCGACGCCGGTGTTTGAGCCCAGTGCCTGCTGGGCGCTGCGCACGGGACATCCGCATCTGGTGGTGGCCGGAGACACGACCGCGCCTTGTGCGCACGCTGAGGGCGTAACCAACACATATCTCTGCGTGCCGATTCTGGCGCAGGGCGAGGCGCTCGGCATTCTGCATTTTCAGGCCAGCGATGAGGAGCCGACTCTGGCCGACTCGGAACTGTCGTTCAAGACCACGTTTGCCGGGCAGGTGGGCTTGTCGGTGGCCAATATCCGGCTGCGGGAAGCCTTGCGGGCGCAGTCCATCCGCGATGCGCTGACCGGTTTGTACAACCGCCGCTACCTCACCGAGATGCTGGAGCGCGAAATCCGGCGGGCGGTCCGCGCCGACCAGCCGCTGGGCGTCCTGATGCTCGACCTGGACCATTTCAAGAAGTTCAACGACACCTACGGCCACGACGCCGGCGACACGGTGCTGCGGGAGACGGGGGCGTTTCTGACCAAGAGCGTGCGCGCGGAAGACATCGTGTGCCGCTTTGGCGGGGANGAGTTTGTCGTCATTCTGCCCATGGCCGATTTGTTTGNAGGTGACCCAGGCCCGAGCCGAGCGCATCCGATCGCGCCTGCGCGAGCTTGCGGTGCTGCACCAGGGGCAGTCGCTGGGCATGATCACGGTGTCGGTGGGCGTGGCCGTGCTTCCCCAGCATGGCGCCAATCCGCAGGAGTTGTTCGAAGCGGCGGACGCGGCGCTCTACCGCGCCAAGAGAGAGGGCCGGGACCGGGTGGTGGTGGCCGAGAAGGCGCGGGGCGCTGAAGTGCCGGTCACGAGTCTTGTCGACGCCGAGAAGTCGTGACCGCGTCGCAGCTCAATTCTGCTGGCTCTTGCTCTCGTCGCTGGCGATGACGCCGTCCTTGATGTGGATGACGCGATGGGCGTACTCGGCGATGTCGTGCTCGTGGGTGACCAGGATGATGGTGTTGCCCTCGGCATGCAGCCGGTCGAACAGCGCCATGATCTCCACTCCGGTCTGGGAATCGAGATTGCCGGTGGGTTCGTCGGCCAGGATGATCGAGGGCTTGTTGACGAGCGCGCGGGCGATGGCCACGCGCTGGCGCTGGCCGCCGGAGAGTTCGTTGGGCTTATGGGTCATGCGCTCTTCCATCCCCACTGAAGCCAGCGAGCCCTTGGCGCGCTCCATGCGCTCTTCGGTGGGAATGCCGGCGTAGATCAGGGGAAGCTCGACATTGTGCAGCGCGGTGGCGCGGGCCAGCAGGTTGAAGGTCTGAAAAACGAATCCGATTTCCTTGTTGCGAATGCGAGCCAGTTCGTCGTCGTCGAGTTCGCTGACCAGTTGGCCGTTCAGCCAGTAGTTGCCCTGAGTGGGCGAATCGAGGCAGCCAATCAGGTTCATCAGCGTCGACTTGCCGGAGCCGGAAGGGCCCATGATGGCGACATATTCGTTGCGCCGGATGCGCAGGTTGACGCCGCGCAGGGCGTGCACCTGCTGCTCCGAGCCCATGTCATAGGTCTTCCAGAGATCCTGGGCCGCGATCATGCAGGACTCGGGCGGGGCATTGTCGGCGGGCGTGGGCATGCTGATGACTTCTGCGGTAGCCATATTTTTCTCCGGCTCGAGTGCCACGAGTCTTCTTCTCCGATTACTCAGGGCGAGTGGTCAGTAGTCAGGGGTCAGTAGTCAGTAAAACCGGCCCCAGACTAACTGTCCTCGCTCGCGCCATGTCTTCACAACTCACTGCCGACCACTGCCCACTAATCACTGACTACTGCCCACTGACTACTGACCCCTTTTTGACGCGCCCAGCCTGCCAACGTTATGACGTTTCGTCTTCCTTCTTGGGGACGCTGTTGTCGATCTTGACGCTGCTGCCGGGGCGCAGCGTGCGCAAAACTTTGTACGTGCCGGTGATGACCTCGTCGCCTTCCTTTAAGCCATCCAACACTTCGATGTCGGTCGTCCCTGTAACCCCGGTCGTGACCGGCACGAACATTGCCTTTTTGCTGCGGATCACGAATACTCCCTGGACCTCATCGTCCTTCTTGGCCTTGGATGCAGGGTCGCTGGCGACGGGTGGCGCCGCGTGCACCGATCCTTTCTGATTGTTCTGCTGCTCAAGCTGCTCCTTGGTGCGCAGAGTCAGAGCCTGGATGGGAAGCGCCAGAACGCTGCCGCGGGTTGCGGTGGTGATCTTGGCGGTGGTCGAAAGGCCGGGGCGCAGGTCAGGCGGCGCGTCGGTCAGATTGACCACGACCTTGAAATCTTTGGCCTCTTCGCTGGCGGTGGCCTGTTGCGAAGTGGAGACGCCGCTGGAACGGACGATGGCGTTGTCGCCAATCTCGGAGACGGTGCCATGGAACGTCTTGTTGGGAATGGCGTCGATGGTGACGTCGGCGGGCTGGCCCAGTTTCACGTTCACGATGTCGGTTTCGTCGACCTTGACTTCGGCGGTGATGACCGACATGTCGGCGATAGTCATCAGCGTGCTGCCCATTGCGTTCTGGATTCCGATAACCACCGACTCGCCTTCGCGCACCGGCAGATTGGTAACCACGCCGTCGTAGGGAGCGGCGTAGCTGGTTTTCTGCAGCACGTCGGTGAGGCGGGTGAGATTGGCCTGGTTCTGGACGACGTGCTTGTCGGCGGAATCTTTTTGCGCCTGGGCTTGCGCCACACGCGCCTTGGACTGGGTCAAACCGGCGTCGGCTGTAGCCCAGGCGTTCTGCCGGCTGTCGAAGTCGGACTTGGAGATCAGGCCGTCCTTGAACAGACTTTGCGCGCGATCCCAGTCGAGCTTGTTGCGGTCATAGTCGGCTTGCGCGCGCAGCAGGTCAGCCCGGGAGGTCTTCAGCCCGGCGTCGGCGGCGATGGCGTCGGTCTGTGCCGCCTGCAGCCCCGCTTCTTCCGCATGCACATCGGCCGAGGATTGCACGTTCTCCAGCTGCGCCAGCATTTGCCCCTTCTTCACGCGATCACCCTCCTTGACGTACAGGTGGGTAATCTTGCCGAAAGCGTTGGCGCCGATGTTCACGTAGGTCTTGGGCTTGATCTCGCCCGAAGCGCTCACGATGCTCGCCAGATCCTGCCGCTGCACCTTGCCGGTCTGCACCGTCACCACATTTTTGCCGCTTTGCAGAACGGTAAAACCAACGATGAGGGCGAGGAGCACGACGACGCCGGCGCCGATTGCGATCTTTTTCCAGGCTTTCATGTTCCGGTCACAGTCTGGGGCGCTGCTTGCCGTTCAGGGCGCAGTTTTGGGGAGGACGCAGCAGAGCCGCATCCAATCCTCTGCCTGCTCCAGCTTGAGTGACGGGCACAACTCCTGCACATCAGCTAGTACGATCCTGCCGCCGAGAAAGTTCCCGATCAGGCAGGAAGATGGCCGAGACTCTTACGCTGGGAGTTACAGCTACAGCCCCCGGGGACTTCAATTATGACGTCTCAATTATAGCGTCCCCATGCGGGGGTGCCAGCAAGGATTCATTTTCCGGGCAGGCAACTCGGGGCGGAGTCCGGCGCGTCCAACAAAGATGGGGTCAAGGGCGGGGTTAATTGGTTCTCGGGGCACGACTTAACCTTGCTTTCACAGGACGATACGGCCTAGAATAGGGCAAAACGACGGTTGGCTGGCAGGAGTCCCTCTCATGTTCCCGGTTCCTTCGTTTCCTACTCTTATTCGAGTTTTGCTGGCTTGTACAGGCTTGTTCGTGGCGAGCGCCGTTGCCCAGGACCAGGCGGCTCCGCCGAAAGATCAGCCTAAGGACCAAGCCCAGGTCCAGACCCTCGCCCAAGCGGACCAGAGTTCCACGGATCAGCCCGCCAAAGACGCGGCCAGCGCTGCCCCGGCGACCTCAACCGCTCAGGCCGCCGACCCCCTGAAGCGCCCTCTCGATCCCAAGAGAAAAAAAGAACAAATGAAGCAGTACAAGAAAGAGATCAATCCAACCTATCGTAAGTGGCTCGACGAGGATGTGGTCTGGATTATCACCGACGAAGAGAAAGCTGCCTTCAAGCAGCTCTCGAACGACGAGGAGCGGGACGCTTTTATTGAGGCTTTCTGGCAGCGGCGCGACCCGACGCCCGACACGGAAGAGAACGAATACAAGGAAGAACACTACCGCCGCATCGCCTACGCCAACGAGCATTTCGCCGCCGGCATTCCAGGATGGAAGACGGACCGGGGCAGGATCTACATCATGTATGGTCCGGCGGATGAGATCGATTCGCATCCTTCCGGTGGAACTTATGAACGGCCGATCGAAGAAGGCGGCGGCGAGACCTCGACCTTCCCGTTTGAGGACTGGCGCTATCGCTACATCGAGGGGATCGGGCAGGAAATCATCATCGAATTCGTCGACGATTGCCAGTGCGGCGCCTATGAGATGACGATGGACCGCTCCAAGAAAGACGCTCTGCTCTATACGCCGAACGCGGGCTTGACGCTTTACGAGCAGATGGGAATGTCGAGCAAGGCGCAGCGCTTCAGCGGAGCCAGCGGCCTGGAGCGGCTGGGCGCCGGCCCCATGGCGTCTGATCTGCAGACCAAGGAATTCGATCGCCTGGAACAGTTCGCGAAGTTGCAGGCGCCGCCTCCGGTGAAGTTCACGGACCTGCTGGAGACCGTCACTTCCAAGGTCATCCTGAACCCGATGCCCTTCGACGTACGCACGGATTTCGTAAAGGTCACGAGCGATACGGTGCTGGTTCCGGTGACCATCCAGATGAAGAACCGGGACATCACGTTCGCCAACAAAGACGGGGTGCAGCGCGGGACGGTAAATATTCTGGGCCGGTTGACCACCTTGACGGGCAAGGTGGCGCAGACCTTTGAAGACACGGTGCAGGTGGACGTTCCGGCGGAATTGCTGCCCAAGACGGCGGAGAACTCCTCGGTGTACTGGAAAGCGCTGCCGCTGCGTCCGGGCCGCTACAAGCTGAGTGTCGCGATCAAGGACGTGAACGGCGACCGCAAGGGCCTGTGGAGCCGCAGCATCATCGTTCCCGAATTCTCCGACGACAAGCTCTCCACCTCCAGCCTGATTGTGGCGGATGTCATGGAACCGGTGGCGACCAAGGACATCGGCACGGGCAGCTTCGTAATCGGCACCACGAAGGTGCGGCCGCGAGTGGCTGCGGCCGACAACAGCAAGCCGGCGGTATTCAAGAAAGACAGGGATCAGAAGCTGAATTTCTGGATGCAGGTGTACAATCTCGGCGTGGATGAGAAGACGCACAAGCCTTCCGCCACGTTCGAATACGACATCGTGAACGTCGCCACCAATAAGTCGGTGGTGCAGAAAGTCGAATCCACGGACACGATGGGGAATGTCGGCGAACAGGTGACGCTGGAGAAGTCGATCGCGGCGGCCAACCTGCAGCCCGGCATCTACAAGATCGAAATCAAGGTGAACGACAAGATCTCCAAGCAGACGGTTGATCCGTCGGCGATGTTTGCCGTAGAGTAACTCCCTGCGTTTTTCCCCCCAGGGGGTGGGGCGGAGTGAGACTGCGCTATTTCGGAACGTCGATAGGGATGTGGGCAATCCTGCTGGGGTTGTCCCTGCCTGCATGGGCGGGAGAACGCCCGGGCGTCATTTCCGGATTTGTGCGAGATGGCGCGGGCGTGCCGCAGATGGGGGCCATCGTCGAAGTTCTCGGCGCCGCCGATCAGAGCCTGCTGGTCTTCACCGACGGAGCCGGGCACTACACCGCGGCCGGCCTGCTGCCCGGTCTCTACAGCCTGAAAGTGACGGCGCCCTCGTTCCTGCCCGCGATGCGGGAAAAGATCGGCCTGCGTCCCGGCTCCAGCATTAACGTAAACGTCACTCTGAGCACCCTGCTGAACGTGATGCAAGTGGGGCAGATGCGTTCCTCCCCCGAGGACGACGACTGGAAGTGGACGCTGCGATCGGTGGCCAACCGTCCCGTTCTGCGGGTCCTCGACGATCCCGATCCGGCCCCGGCGGAAGTGGCAGGGACGGATAAGCAGAGTCACGATGTGCGCGGCTCCCTGTCGTTCGTGGCGGGGTCGGCTGCGGGCGGCTACGGCAGCGGGTCGTCGAGCATGACCACCGGCTTCAACGTGGAACGCTCGATGTTCGCCACCGGACGGCTGGCCTTCAGCGGCAACGTGGGCTACGGCGACGGAACGCCATCCGGCGTGCTGCGCGCGGGTTATTCCCGCCAGCTGGAGAACGGCTCGGAGCCTTCGATGGCGCTGACCGTGCGCCGCTTTGCCTCCTCCGATCCCAACCTGCACAACGCCGCGTTGCAGGCGCTCGCGCTTTCCGCAGGCGACCGCTTTACGGTCGGCGATGTTGTAGAACTGAAGTTCGGCAGCGAACTGCAGACTATGCAGTTTCTGGGACACGTGACCGCCTTCCGCCCCTATGGCTCGGCCGATTTCCATCTTTCCCCGAACACAGTTCTGGAATACGACTACAGCACTTCGCGTCCGGACACGCGCGCGGAAAAGGGTTACGATACGGCGCCCGCGGACTTGAGCGAGTCGGATCCGCGGATCAGTGTGGAAGGATACGCGCCCAGAGTTGAGAGCGCTCATCACCAGGAATTGAGCCTGTCGCAGCGGGTAACCAAGAAGGACAATGTGCAAGTGGCGGTGTTTTCCGACCGGATCAGCGATGCTGTCCTGACCGGCACNGGAGAAGTCACCGGGTCGGGCGGATACCTGCTGCCCGATATCTCCTCGGGCACGTTCAGCTANNTGGGGAANAATCTNGATACCAACGGTGTGCGAGTGGTGCTGCAGCACAAGNTCGCGGCTGATCTGACGGCCACGCTGGACTATGCTTACGGCGGCGTTCTGAATCTCAGCCAGCCCGATGTTTCCCTGCAGACCGCCCAGAGTTTGATCAATACGCAACGGCGTCATTCCATCGCCGCCAAGTTCAGCGGAACGCTGCCCCATGCGCGGACGCACTGGATCGCGTCGTACCGCTGGGTGAACGGCTCGGCCCTGACTCCCGTCGACATGTTCGACTGCTCGGCGGGGCAGAGTGGGCCTTTCCTGAATCTGTTTATCCGGCAGCCCATCCCGGCCATGGGCGGCCACGTGGAAGCCATCATCGATGTGCGCAACCTGCTGGCGCAGGGCTACGTGCCCGTCCTCGGGCAGGATGGCCAGACGGTGTATCTGGTGCAGTCGGCGCGCTCGGTGCGCGGCGGACTGGCCTTCAACTTCTGAGCGCGCCGGTCACCACGGACCGGCCAATCACCCAAAACGCAGCTTTATCTGACCTCGAGTTCATGCCGCGAGTTTTGCTGGAGGTTGCTGTCTTGCCTTCGCATTCGCAAAATCAATGCAATCGATTGCAATTTCCAGGGTTGACGGCAGTGAGCTGGTTTCGATACTGTTGCTCGCTAAGCTTTGCATCGACGGCGGCGCATGTTGTTCACAGAGAAGAAATTGCGCGCGTTCCGCGAAATGACCGACAACCGTCTGGCCAGTCCGCCGCGAGCCACCACCACCCCGGCACATCCACCTGAAGGAGAGCCCCCCATGAAAGCACGTGTGATTCTGGCTTCGCTGTGTTTGGCGTTTATGGTTATGGCGGCAATGAGCGCATCAGCCCAGACATTCCGAGGAGCCATTCTGGGGACGGTCACCGACGCCTCCGGCGCGGTTGTCTCCGGGGCAAACGTGACCGCGAAGAACGAAGGCAATGGGCTGGAGCGGTCTACGCAAAGCGCGCCTGACGGCGCCTATTCGCTGCGCGAACTGCCGATCGGGACCTACACGGTGACCGTGAAGCAGACGGGGTTTCAGACTTTCGTGACTTCGGGGGTGGTTGTCGAGGTGGCCTCGGAGCGCCGCGTGGATGCGGCTTTGAGGCCGGGGCAGGTGTCCAGCCAAGTCGTGGTGTCAGCCGACGAGATTCCGCTGGTGGAGACCACCAGCAACACCCTGGGCGGGACGCTGCGGGCGGAGGAGTTCAACGATCTGCCGGTCAATGGGCGCGACTACATGAAGATGCTTACCGCTATTCCGGGTGCCAATGCCGATCCCAGTTCCGTGAACGACTCGCCGGGATCTTTCGGGGTGTTCTCGGTGAATGGGAACCGCGGCCGCTCCAACAACTTCCTGCTCGACGGCACCGACATGAACGACGGCTTCCGTAACGACAATGCCATCAACGAGGGCGGAGTCTTCGGAATTCCGGCCACGTTGCTGCCCGTGGATGCGATTCAGGAGATGGCGATTCTGAACAATACCGAGGCGGAGTATGGGAGGAACTCGGGGTCGATTGTCAACATTGTGACGAAGTCGGGAACCAACAGTCTGCATGGGTCGGTGTTTGAATACTTCCGCAACAACGCGCTGGACGCAAGGAACTATTTCAATGCCGATCCGGCTCCACAGAACGCCTTTCACAACAACCAGTTCGGCGGATCGGTGGGAGGGCCGATCGTAAAGGACAAGACCTTCTATTTGCTGGCTTATGAAGGGCAGCGGGAACGCGTGGGATTTCCGGCACCGGCCCTGGTTCCGACTCAAGCAGACCTCGCCACGGCGATCGCCGACAACGGTGGCGTCGTCAATCCGATTATCCAGAATATCTTGAACACGAATCCCTGGGGTCCCTTACCCGCGACGAACGGGTTGGAAGAAATAAATGCCCCCTCCACCAACCGGCTCGACAGCCTCATCACAAAGATCGACCACCATATTGGCCTCAATGACGTGCTTACCGGGCGGTACTACTTCGGCGATAGCGCCCAAAGTGCCCCGTTAGCAATCGTCGGCGGCAATGTGCTCCCCGGGTTCAATACGGTTGTACCAACACGCGTGCAGGTTGTGTCCCTTTCCTATACCCACGTCTTTACTCCGCGGTTGCTCGCTGAGTTTCGCGGTGGATGGAACCGCTTCGCGGAGACTTTTTCAGCACAGGACTCCAGCCTTAACCCAGCCAGTGTGGGTTTGAATACGGCGAACGCCAACTTCACCAGTCTCGACTTCGGTCTGCCCGTGATCAGCGTCGGCAGCTTTGCCGGTTTGGGCGCCAACAAGTCCAATCCTCGCGGGCGGGTCGACAGCAACCTGCAATATCTGAACAACTTCTCTTACAACCTCGGCGCCCACAACTGGAAGTTTGGCTTTGAATTCCGGCGGACGTCGGTCAATCAGTACTTTGACTTGAGTCGCCGCGGCAAGCTGGTCTTCAACACGCTGGACGATTTTATCGCTGGCAATATCACTGGTAGTGGCAATCAAACGGAAGGCAACTCCCGGCGCCATACTTATCAGGACAGTTTCGCGCTATATCTGCAGGATGGCTATCGGGTGTCCCATAAACTCACTGTGAACTATGGTGTGCGCTGGGATTACTACGGGGTGATTGGCGAAAGGAATAACCTTTTCAGCATTCTCAACTCCGCGAACAACCTCGTGCAGGTCGGAACCGGTGGCGGGCCCAGCAGTCTTTATCCAAAGGATTACAACAACTTCTCGCCGCGAGTAGGGGTGGCTTATGACCTATTTGGCAGCGGGAAAACCGTCGTGCGCGCTGGGTATGGATTTGCGTACGACGCGTTCTCGCAAGACTTCTTTGCCGGGCAGATACCCTACACGTCTCTCAATGCGGGTCCCCTCTTCAACGATATAGGCCCGAGACCGGTTTCGTACAACGTAGCGCCGATCGCAAGCCTGACCGTGAGTCTAGGACCGTGCGCCGGCCTGCAAATCCCGGTACCTAACAGTTCGCCAGCAGGGTGCGCCGATCCGGTCTTCCCCGCTGCGGGCTTCGGTCCCCAGGACGTTTTTACGGTTGACCAGCGCCTACGCACTCCTTACGTACAGAACTACAATCTGAACATAGAACAGCAATTGGGGACGAGGAGCGCTGTCTCCGTGGCCTACGTAGGGTCGGCGGGTCGTAAGCTGTTTCGTTTTGTCGATCTTAACCAGGGCAATCCTACGACTGGAACGCGGCCACTTTCAGCGGCCGGGCTTCCTTACTACTATGTGCTTGATTTCTTGTCCTCGGCAATCTCAAATTACAACTCACTGCAGGTTCGGCTAAACACGCACGATTTCCATGGCTTGACCTCCACTGTGAACTACACCTATAGCCATTCCATCGATACGGCCAGCGATGGCCAAGACTACGCGCCGTTCCAGGCGCAGCCGGATAACAGCTTCAATATCGGCAGGGAGCGAGGAAACTCCGGCTTCGACGTTCGCCAGAGGCTGAGTTGGCTGTGGGCCTACAAACTACCATCGGCGTCGTCGATGAAGTGGCTGACTGGCGGTTGGGAGGTCAGCGGTGTGGTTTCCCTCGCTACCGGTATGCCGTTTACGCCTCTCGATTTCAGCAACTACAACAACAGCGGAGAGTTTTACGAAAGGCCGGACTTAATAGGCAATCCCTTTGCGGGTACGAGTTCACCCACGAATTTTCTGAATCTCAGTGCTTTTGCTGCGCCTTGTACAAACCCGAATGTTGCCGCAGGCAGCTGCACCAGCGGCGCCCATTTCGGCAGTGCCGCACGCAACGGGTTCTACGGCCCTCACTATCGTAACTTCGATCTGTCGTTCAGCAAGGAAACCCACATCACGGAGCAAATGAGCCTGCGCCTCGGCTTCGACTTCTTCAATGTGTTCAATCACCCCAACTTCGCCAATCCCCTGCTGCCCAGCTTCAACGTTTTGTGGAACCAAAATGGAGTCGCAGCAAATGGTCAAGGAGTAGGTTTCTTCCCGCTGACGGTTACGCCTGATGTCGGCGCGCAGAATCCGTTCCTGGGCGGCGGCGGACCGCGGGATATCCAAATCTCCGCGCGGTTCTCGTTCTAGAACTCGTCTCACAAATGCGGCCCCAGTGAGCAGAGCTGCGCACCTCAGGGGGCTCAAGCCCGGCATTCATGCGGCCCTCGACGGCACGACTGAAGTCGTGCCCTTCCCAAAACCATCTATGAGACGAGCTGTAGTCTCTTCGAGGGGCTTTTGTTTGGGCCAAAGATGGCCACGCGACTGACACTCAGCCCAACCGGGCGTGCTTCCCACCTCGGGGCCAGCGCCTTTCGTCACTTCTTGGGCTGATTACGGCGATGTTACCCTGCGGTCGTAGGCCTCCCCACACAGCTCTGTTCCGGAGATTCTCGCATGCGTCACTCCAAGTCTTTATCTCTGTCGGTTGTGGTCCCGATGCTCAGTGTTTGCGCCTGCATTGGCCTGGCCGTGCCGGCTTTCGCGCATCATCTTAAGAAAGGCGAGACGACTTCGCTGCCGATCACGACCACGTCCGCCAAGGCGCGCCAACTCTACGAAAAGGGGATGGCTGACTACGAAAATCTCTATCTGGAGCGCTGCAACGATGACTGGCGGGCGGCGGTCAAAGAGGATCCGAATCTCGCGGTGGCGTGGGCCTGGATCGCGTTTAACAGCAGCAATCCGCATGAAGTGAGCGCGGCCCGGGCCAAGGCCAAGGAACTGGCGCCCAAGCTCACGCCCGGCGAGCAGCTGATGATTGCCTGGATCTCCAAAGTGCAAGAAGGCGACTACCTGGGCGGCATCACGGCCATGAACGACATGCTGGAGATGTATCCCCACGACAAGCACCTGCTGTATCTGGCGGGCAACTGGCTGATGGCGGAGAACGGCAACGACGGGGCGGAGCGCTACATGGAGAAGGCGCTGGCGCTGGACAAGAACTTTCCCGCGGCGCTCAACGACCTGGCCTATGTGGATGCCCGCAACCGGAAGTTTGACAAGGCGTTTGCCGCCATGGATCGCTACCTTGTCCTGCTGCCGAATGAGCCCAATCCGCAGGATTCTTACGGAGAGCTGAAGCGCATGGCCGGCGATTTCCAAAGTTCGCTCGA
>JGI12270J11330_10001678_pt1 | contig 16287 bp, 16 predicted proteins | sample PeaSoiMetSII2010_FD_11330 | JGI IMG/M metagenome (IMG submission 11330)
CAATCGTCGCCGCGGGCGCTGCCGATATCGTGGAACGAGGCGTCGGTGAAGGCCCAGCCGCTGTGACAGGCCGCGCAATTGGCTTTGCCGTTGAACAGGTCGAAGCCGCGCTTGGCCTGATCGCTGATCGCCGTTTCGGCGCCGTCGATCCAGCGGTCGAAGGCCGAGTCCTTCGATACGATCGTGCGCTCGAAGGTGGCGAGCGCGAATTCGATCTTCCGCTCCGAGACATCGCCTTCGCCGAAGGCCAAGTCGAACGCATCGACATAGCCCGGGATCGCCGCAAGCCGCTCGACCAAAGCCTTTTCCGACAGGTTCATGTTTCCGGTCGCGGTGATCGGACCCATGGCGACCTCTTCGAGGTTGCGGAAGTGCCCGTCCCAGCCGAGTTTCGGAATCCAGGCGACATTGAGCAATGTCGGCGTGCGCAGCGGCAGCGGCAGTTGCTTTTCGCCGATTGCGCGCGCCTGGCCGTCGGCCCAGGACAGTCCGGGATTGTGACAGGTGGAGCAGGAGCGGACCTCGGATCCGGACAGGATCGGGTCGAAGAACAGCGCCCGGCCAAGCTTGAACTTGGCATCCGAGTAAGGATTGCTCTTCGGGAACGGAATTTCCGCCGGCCGATGGTATTGCTGCAGCCAGACGTGCCGGGCGTCCATCGGCGTGCTGGACATCGACTCGCTGGCACAAAGCGCCAGCACCAGCGCCGCCATGAGGCTCGCAGCCTGACAAACTGTCATAAATGGACGGGTCGCTCCCATGCCAGCAGAGTCGCCGCCAGCCGTTGAGGATGAGTTAATAATGGCCGCAACTACCGCTTGTCTTGGCGCCCAGAATCTTGGCGCCGCAGCAGGGGGCTGCGCCGCGGCGGCGCGGGATGCTAGATTGCCGCTTCCACGCGGAGCCCAAGCCGGAGCCCAAGCCATGAACACCCACGTCAAGATCGCGCCGGTCACCCAAGCCGACATCGCGCCCGCCGAATGGCAGGCCCGCGTCGACCTCGCTGCCGCCTATCGGCTGATCGCCCATTACGGCTGGGGCGACGTCATCTACAATCACTCGTCCATGCGCGTGCCCGGTGAGGAGCGCAAATTCCTCATCAAGCAGCACGAGCTGCTCTACACCGAGGTGACGGCGTCGAACCTGGTCAAGGTCTCGATGGACGACGACCTCGACGAATCCTCGGGCGTCAACCGGCCCGGCTTCACCTTGCACGGCGGCGTGCTTGCGGCGCGGCCGGACGTCAATTGCGCCGTGCACGTGCACACCGAGACCGGCATGGCGCTGGCCGGGCTGAAGCACGGCCTGCGCATGGTGTCGCAGCCGGCGGTGCGCTTCCACAATCGCATCGGCTATCACGCCTACGAAGGCATCACCGAAGATTTCGGCGAGCGCGCCCGCATCAACAAGGCGCTCGGCAAGAACCGCGCCCTGATCATGCACAATCACGGCCTGCTCACGGTCGGCAAGACCGTGCGCGAGGCCTTCGTGCTGATGAAGTCGCTGCTCGAGGCGGCCGACATCCAGCTCAAGATGGAAGCGACCGGCGGCGCGCTGATCGAGATTCCGGCGGAGATTTGCGAAAAGACCGCGCATCAGTACGAGCATCACGATTCCGGCCGCGGCTCGGCCGACTGGCCGACGTATTTGCGCATGCTCGACGGCATCGACCGCGGCTACCGGGATTGACGCTCCGCGAATTTGTTTGTTTCGCGCCCGCCTGCGTAACGAATTGAATTGAGCCTGCAAGCCGCGTAGCATCGCCGTCGGTGCGATGTGTTCGTTGTTTTCAGCATGCCGGCGTCTCGGCGGACGCATTGCAAGAGGGGGCTGTCATGGCAATGCGGCGTCTCTTTGCTACGGCACTGATAACGGCGGCGCTTTCGGTCGTCGCGGTTTCGACCGCCTCATCGCGCAATTGGAAAGCGACGCCCGACGCGATCGCCCGCGATTATGCGACCATCAACGACGCCAGGCCCGGCGGCGAACTGGTCCTGCTGATGTGGTTTGTGCCGACAATGGTGCGGCCCGACATGAGCGGCGCACCGAATCTCATCGCCATGCTGCAGAAGTACGTTGTCGTCATGGCGGTGCATGGCCGTTTGGACAAGGCGAGCGGCACCTTTTCCTTTGACGATATCGATACGTTGGAAGCCAGAGATCGGGCCGGCAATGCGCTCAACCTTTTGTCACGCAGCGACATGCCTCCGGCGCCGACCGCCGTGCTCGTCGCGGTCGAGGCCATGTTTCGTCAGTCGCTCGGCGCCATGGGAAAGGGCATGAAGATGTTTGTCTTCGACGCCGGGGATGTCGATTCGTGTAAAAAGGGCGGGATGTCGATTCCTTTCGCGGCAGAGACCTACACCTGGGACACGCCGTTTCCCAGTTGCCCACAAAAGTGACGGCCCGATTTTGGCACGGCGATTGCTTCGCCGATGCCATGAGCGATGACAGCTATCTCGCGCTGCTGTTGTGGACGATCTGCGTGCTGACGTTCGCCTGCAGCATCGTGGCACTGACCGAGCACCCGGAGTGGTTCGGGGCCTGACGGCACCGTCAGGCCCGCTGTAGCCACAAGGGGGCGCGGCTATTTCGCGTATTTGCCGCCGGTCTGCTTGGTGTGCACGCCTTCGGCGCCGCTCTGCTTGTGTTGCAGGCGGGTGATGCGCGCCCAGCTGCGCTTGAGCGGGTCGCGCACCGTGATGTGCAGCGTGCCGCAGCCCTCGCAGGTCAGCTCGATCTTGTCGCCGTCCATGAACGGATTGAGCCCGCGATGGTTGGTGCCGGTGGCCAGGATGTCGCCGGGTAGCAGCGTGTGGATCGAGGTGACCCATTCGATGCAGCGCGGAATNTTGTGCGCCATGTCGTCGGTGTTGAAGTTCTGGTACACGGTGCCGTTGTTGGTGAGCTTGANCTGCAGCTTNTGCGGATCCTTGATCTCGTCGGCGGTGACGATATAGGGCCCGATCGGCGCAAAGGTGTCGCGCGACTTCATCTGATAGAACACGTTGGTCGGCGGCACCACGCCGCGCGCCGACCCGTCGATGAAGTTGGTGTAGCCGAACACGTATTTCATGGCGTCGGCCGCCTTGACGTGCGAGGCGCGCTTGCCGATGACGACGGCGATCTCGGCCTCGCCCTCGAACACGCTCGCCGCCATGTCGGGCAGCACCATGGTGTCGCCGTCGCCGATGACCGCGCTCGGTGATTTCATGAAGGCGTTGATCGGGGCGGGCTCCGGCAGGGTGCCGTTTTCCATGTAGTTCACCGCCATGCAGATGATGTTCTCCGGCTTCGGCAGCGGNGGGCGCAGCTTGACCTTGGCGAGCGGCTTGCCCTTGCCCTTCTTGGCGGCGGCGGCGAGCTTGCCCTTGTAAGTGCTCCACTTCTCGATCACGCCGCGGATCACGTCCTGCGGGCCGAGCGCCTTGATGCCCTTGGTCACGGCCGAGACGTCGACGATCTTGTCGCCGACCACCACGCCGAGCTTATAGTTGTCAAAAAATGCGAGTTTCATGTCTGCTCCTTGGAGTTTCTTGATGGGTCAATGAAGGCGATATACCAGGCCGTTGGCCGGCTCGATTGCAATTTATGCGGAAGAAGACGGCATGAAGCAAGCAACTCACAGGCGACCCGCTTGAGCCGCGGCATCTGCCATCGCGTCACCGGGAGGTCTGACTTCGCAGCCCGGCGACGTCCTTGTCGGTGACGCTCGATCGCGCACTGCCGAACCGCGCCGTGACATAGTTGCTCACCGCGGCGATCTCGGTGTCGGAGTGCGAACTGCCGAAGGCCGGCATCGACACCACGCCCGGCGGCGTGTGCCGCTCCGATCCGGAAATCACGATCTGGGCGACATTGGTGGCGGTGCGGTCGTTGACCGCGCGTGCCCCGGCCACTGTCGCGTAGGGAGTGATCGCGCTGACGCCGGTCCAGTTGTGGCAGCTCACGCAAGACTCCTCGAAGATTTTTTTGCCGAGCGCATCCGTCGTGGCGCCGCCTTCTTTCGGCGAAGCCGGCGCCGGCGGCGCCAGCGTTGCCGGCAGATCGGGCGAGGCGATCGGCGGAACGCTGCGCACATAGCTGACCAGCGCGTGGATGTCGGACGGCGCCATCCGGCTGAAACTTTGGTCGACGGCTTCGCCCATGGGGCCCGCCGCCGTGCCGCGGCCGAGCGCGTGCCCGCTTGCCAGATAGGCGAACACCTCGTCGTCGCTCCAACCGCCGATGCCGGAGCCCTTATCCGATGTGATGTTGAAGGCGTGCCAGCCCGCCGTCACCGCGCCGGCAAACTTTTTGCCGTTGTCCAAGGCGAGGCCGAGATTCCGTGGCGTGTGGCATTCGCCGCAATGGGCCAGCGCTTCGGCGATATAGGCGCCTCGGTTCCATTCCGCGCTGCGATCGGTGTTGGGCGCGAAGCGGGCGTCAGCGTTGAACAGCGTCGACCAGAACACCATCAGCCAACGCTGGTTGTACGGGAATGCAAACGTGTTGTCCGGCACCGTCGCGTGTACCGCGGGCAGGCTGAATAGATAGGCCTTGATCGCCAGACCGTCGGCGTCGGTCATGTAGGTATAGGACGTGTACGGCATCGCCGGATAAAGACGTGCGCCATCGCGCCTTTTGCCGCGGCGCAAGGCGTCGAGAAATTCCTGATCGCTGTAACTGCCGATGCCGGTGTCTTTGTCGGGCGTGATGTTCGTCGTGTAGAGCGTGCCGAACGGAAGCGGAATCGCCAGGCCCCCGGCAAAGGCGGCGCCGCCGGGCGCGGTATGGCAGACCAGGCAATCGGCGGCGCGGGCGAGATATTCGCCGCGCTTGACCGGGTCGGCATTGGCGAGATTTTGCGGAACGCCGGTCGGATCGGCTTCGTGGTAATCCGCGAGCGCAACCGTGTGGCCGCCGGCGAACGCCAACGGCCCCTTGGTGAAGGCTTTGAGCACCAAAACGGCCGCGGCAATCAGGATGACGAGGACAACGATCGCGATGCGTCTGCGCATGACACTCACGCCTTGACCGCAAGCGCGCGGCGGTCGATCGGCAGCCGGCGCAGCGCCACACCGGTCGCCGCGTAGATCGCGTTGCGCAGCGCCGGCGGCCCGGCGGTCACGCCGGTCTCGCCGATGCCGCCCGGATCCGCGCCGCTGTCGATGACGTGCACTTCGATGGGGGGCGTCTGATCGATGCGCAGCATGCGGTAGTCGTTGAAATTGGATTGCTGGACCCGCCCCTTGGCGATGGTGACCTCGCCGTAAAGCGCGGCCGTGAGCCCGAAAATCAGCCCGCCTTGCAGCTGCGCCACGATGGTATCGGGATTGACGGCGATGCCGGTGTCGACCGCCGAGGTCACGCGGCGCAGATAGACTTCGCCCTTGTCGTCGACTTCCGCCTCGACCACGGTCGCGATGAAACTGCCGAACGACGGCTGGACACTGACGCCGCGGCCGGTGCGCGCCGGCAGCGGCTGGCCCCAGCCGGATTTCTCGGCGACCAGATCGAGGGCGGCTTTCAGGCGCGGATTGTTGTCGAGCATGCCGCGCCGGAACTCGACCGGGTCCTTGCCGGCTTTGCGGGCCAGCTCATCGATGAAGCATTCGATGGCGAACACGTTGTTGTTCGGTCCGACGCCGCGCCAGAAACCGGTGGGCACCGCCGGCGGCTCGGCGCGCACGTATTCGACCTGCAGATTGGGAATATCGTAGGGCATGTCGACGGCGCTATCGACGGCGTCGATGTCGATGCCGTTCTGGAACGCCGCCGGCAGCCAGCGCGCGATCACGCCCGAACCGGTTATGCGATATTTCCAGGCGGCAATCCTGCCGTTCGACAACACCGCGGAAATCGTGTCGCGATAGACAGGACGATAGACGTCGTGCCGGATGTCCTCTTCACGGAACCACATCACCTTCACCGGACCGTCGACGTGCATGGCGATGCGCACGGCCGTCGCCACCATGTCGGCTTCGAGCCGGCGGCCGAAACCGCCGCCGAGCAGATGATTGTGCACGGTCACCTTGTCGATCGGCAGACCCGCCGCTTGTGCCGCGTAGGACTGGCAGCGCGTCATGACCTGGGTGCCGGTCCATACTTCGCAGGCGCCCGGCGTCACGTGCACCGTGCAGTTTAACGGCTCCATGGTCGCGTGCGCCAGGAACGGCAATTCGTATTCGCCGTCGATCCGCTCGCCCTGCGCAAAACCCTTGGCGATGTCGCCGACCGATTTGGCGACGACACCGTCCTTTTTGCTGGCGGCGCGCAGGTCGTTCCAGATATCGGCTGAGCTCAAATTCGCGTAGGTGCCCTCGTTCCAGGTGATGATGAGAGCATCAAGGCCCTTCTTGGCCGCCCAGGTGTGATCACCGACAACCGCGACCAGATCGTCGAGCACGACGATCTGGCGTACGCCGGGAACGGCCTTCGCCGCGCTGTCGTCGACATGGGCGACCTTGCCGCCGAACACCGGGCACTGCAAAAGCGTCGCGAACTTCATCCCCGGCAACATGGCGTCGATGCCATAGACCACCTTGCCGTCGGTCTTGTTCGGCGTATCGAGCCGCTTGAGCGGCTTGCCGATCAGGTTGAAATTTTTTGGATCTTTGAGCGGCGGATTCTGCGGCACCGGAACGCTGCCCGCCGCATCCACGAGATCGCCGTAGGCCAGCACCCGCCCGCTTGCACTGTGCGTGACCTTGCCGTTCGACGCCGAGCAGCTCGCCGGGTCGACCTGCCATTGGCCGGCGGCGGCTGCCACCAGCATCGCCCGCGCCGAAGCGCCGGCCACGCGCAACGGTTTCCAGAACGAGCGAATGGAATTGGAATTGCCGGTGACCTGAATGCCGAAGGTCGGATTGCCGTAGAGCTTGTCGTTGGGCGGCGCATGCTCCAGTGTCACCGCGGCGAAGTCGGCATCGAGCTCGTCGGCGAGGATCATGGGGATGGCGGTATAGACACCCTGACCCATCTCCACCTGCGGCATCACCAGCGTGGTCTTGCCGGAATGATCGATGCGGATGAAGGCATTGGGCGCGAACTTGCCGGCGGTATCGTCGGCCGGCTGCTCCGGCTCGTTGGCGGCCTTGAGCGGCAGGCGGAAGGCGAGCACAAATCCGCCGGCCAATGCGCCCGTCATCAGCGTCCGGCGCGAGGGGAGCGGACTGATTTTCGAAAGCGCGTCTTGCATGGCGGCCTCCTATGCCTGGCCGTCCGCGGCGCGCTTGATCGCCTCGCGGATGCGCACATAGGTGCCGCAGCGGCAGATGTTGCCCGCCATCGCCGCATCGATATCGGCATCGCCGGGATGCGGCGTGTCCTGCAGCAGCGCCGCAGCCGACATGATTTGACCGGACTGGCAATAGCCGCACTGGATCACTTCCAGATCGAGCCACGCCTTCTGCACCTTGGCCCCGCTCGCCGTTGAGCCGACGCCTTCGATCGTGGTGATGGCGCGGTCGCCGATCGCGCCGACCGGCAACAGACAAGAGCGCACGGCCTTGCCGTCGAGGTGCACCGTGCAGGCGCCGCATTGGGCGATGCCGCAGCCGAATTTCGTGCCGGTCATGCCCAAAAGATCGCGCAGCACCCAAAGCAGCGGCATGTCGGGGGGTGCATCGACCGTCTTGCTCTCGCCATTGATTGTCAACGCAACCATTGTCGACGCAACCATGGTGCCTCCCTGCATTCTGGCTTCCTGTCCAGCTTGTATTCCGGCCCGTGTATTGTGCCATGGTCCGGGACAGTCCGGTTTTCACGGTTGCGCGATCATATCCATGACGCTCACTTCACCGATGTCGAATGAGACCACCGGCATTTCCTGGATCGGACGGCGACCCGGCCCCGCACGAACGCCAATGCCCGATAACGCCGTGTAATGCCATGTCGGAACTTGATGCCATCGTCATCGGCGCCGGCCACAATGGCCTGACCTGCGCGGCCTATCTCGGCATGGCGGGCTTGCGCGTGCGCGTCGTGGAGCGGCGCGGCGTCGTCGGCGGCGCCGCCGTGACCGAGGAATTTTGGCCGGGCTTCCGCAACTCGACCGCGGCCTATGCGGTGAGCCTGTTGCAGCCAAAAGTCATCCGCGATCTCAAGCTGCACGCGCACGGCTTGCGCATCGTCGAACGCCGCGCGCAGAATTTTTTGCCGCTGCCCGACGGCCGTTATCTCCTCACCGGCGAGGGCCGCAGCGAAAGCGAGATCGCCAAATTCAGCGCCAAGGACGCCACCCGCTACGGCGCCTATCAGGCCGAGATCGGCCGTGTCGCCAATGTGCTGCGCAGCCTCGTGCTCGCGGCGCCGCCCAATCTGGCGCTGCGAAATCTCGGCGACAGCGCGCGCCAGCTCGGCAAGCTCGCGGCCATCGGCAAGCGGCTGTGGCGGGACGATGCGGTCGCGGCGGCGTTCGGCCTCATTCGCAAATCCGCCGGCGAGGTGCTCGACGGCTGGTTCGAGTCCGATCCGATCAAAGCCGTGCTCGGCTTCGATGCGGTGGTCGGCAATCTGGCGAGCCCTTACACACCGGGCTCGGCCTATGTGCTGCTGCATCACGTGTTCGGCGAAGTGAACGGCAAGCAAGGGTTATGGGGCCACGCCATCGGCGGCATGGGCGCCATCACGCAGGCGATGGCCAGCGCCGCCGCCGCCCACGGCGTGCGCATCGACGTCGGCGCCGCGGTGCGCGAAGTCATCGTCGAGCGCGGCCGCGCCACGGGCGTCGTGCTGAAGGATGGCACGGCGATCCGCGCCCGCGCGGTCATCGCCAATGTCGATCCGCAATACCTGTTCCAAAACCTGGTGCCGACCGAGGCGGTGCCCGGTGCGATGGCGGCGCGCATGAGAAATTGGAAAGCGGGCTCCGGCACCTTCCGCATGAACGTGGCACTGGCAAAATTGCCGGACTTTTCCGCGCTCCCGGGCGCGGGCGATCATCACACCGCCGGCATCATCATGGCGCCTAGCCTCGCCTACATGGACCAGGCCTATCGCGATTGCGTCCGCCACGGCTGGAGCCGGGCGCCGATCATCGAGATGCTGATCCCCTCCAGCCTCGACGATACTCTGGCGCCGCCCGGAGCGCACGTGGCGAGCCTGTTCTGCCAACACGTTGCGCCGCGCTTCGCCGATGGCGCGTCATGGGACGAGCACCGCGAAACGGTCGCCGACCTTATGATCGACACGGTCGAGACTTTTGCGCCCGGCTTCAAGGCCAGCGTGATCGGGCGGCAAAGCCTTTCGCCGTTCGATCTGGAGCAAACCTTCGGCCTGCCGAATGGCGACATTTTCCACGGCGCACTGACGCTCGATCAGCTGTTTTCATTGCGCCCGATGCGCGGCTATGCGGACTACCGCATGCCGCTGCCGGGACTTTATCTGTGCGGCTCCGGCGCCCATCCCGGCGGCGGCGTGACCGGCGCGCCGGGGCACAACGCGGCGGCCGCGGTGCTCGCCGATCTGTCGCGGCGATGAATGCGCATTCGCCGCGCGAGTTTTTGTGAATATCCGGCGAACGCCCATGACATTTTAGAATTTAGCGGCTAAGCGCAGGCGATGTCCTCACGCTCCTTCCGCGTCGGCCGCTCCAGAACGGGACTCGGCCTGTTCGCGACCAAGCCGATCAAGCGCCGGGCCTATATCGCGACCTATCGCGGCCGGCGCATGACGCCCGAAGAGGCCGACCGCCTCGAAGCGCGCGGCTCACGCTACATGTTCCAGGTCAACAAACGCGTGACCATCGACGGTTCGTCGCGACGGAACGTGGCGCGCTACTTCAATCACTCCTGCCGGCCGAACGCCGAACCGGTGGGTCGCGACGGCGGTATCGTCATCGTGGCGCTGCGCCATATCGAGCCGGGCGAAGAAATCACCTACGACTACGGCAAAGAATATTTGGAATATTTCATCGCCGAGGGCGGCTGCCGCTGCGATCACTGCCGCCGCAAGCGGGCAGCCAAGCGCCGCAAGCAGCGGCGAGCGGCGCGGAAGCGAAACTAAAGCGTGCGACTCGGAACGCGCAGCCATGATAGTTTGCTTGGCATCGCCTGCCAGGTAAGGCTGTAGCTCCGTGTCGCCCCCCAAAGGATCGCCTCCGGAATGTCGCGAGTGATTGTCCCGAATGCCGGCCAAGCCCGGCCGATCTTGATTGGAACGGCCCTGTTGCTCACGCTGGGCATGGGGATACGCCAGAGTTTCGGATTGTTTCTGGCGCCGGTCACGCACGACCTCGCGGTAACGGCGGCCGACTTCACGCTGGCGCTGGCGGTCCAGAACATCGTCTGGGGCCTTTCGCAGGCGCTGGTCGGCGCGATCGCCGACCGCTTCGGTTTGCGCATCACCATGATGGCGGGCGCGGCGATTTACGTCGTTGGCTTGTGCGTCATGGCTGCGGCCCAAGGCGCGCTCGCCCTGATCGTCTCCGGCGGCCTCATGGGCGTGGCGTTGTCGTGCACGGCGACGTCACTGGCCATGACCGCATGCGTGCGTGCGGTTTCGCCGGCGCGGCGTAGCCAGATGCTCGGCGTCGTCTCCGCGGCCGGATCGCTCGGTACGCTGGTGGTGCCGCTCGCCACCCAGGCCGTGCTCGCGCGCGAGCCGTGGCAGATCGGGATACTGCTGTTCGTGCTGATGGCGATCGCGATGCTGCCCGCCGCCTACTGGGCCGGCGGCGCCGACAAGTTTCCGGGGCACTCTACCGCAACGACCTCCATGCGCGAGGTGCTCGGCCAGGCCATGCGCAACCGGCCGTTTCTGGTGATGTCGGGGGCTTATTTCGTCTGCGGTCTCAACCTGGTTTTTCTGACCACGCATTTGCCGGCCTATCTGGCGATCTGCGGCCAGGACCCGATGTTGAGCGCGGAGGCGCTTGCCACGATCGGCGGCGTGAGCGCCTTCGGCTCATTGCTGACCGGCTGGCTCGGCGGCAGATATCCGAAGCACATTCTGCTCGGGCTGCTCTACATCCTGCGTTCGCTCATGTTCGCCGTCTATTTCGTGATGCCGCCCACCCCGACAAGCACGCTCCTGTTCGCCGCGGCGATGGGCATGCTGTGGTGGCCCGGCCTGGCGCCGCTGATCGGCGGTCTGGTCGCCGAGATCTTTGGCACCCGCTATATGGCGACGCTGCTTGGCCTGTCCTTCGTCGTGCACCAGGCAGGGTCGTCGCTTGGCGCATGGGGCGGCGGGTTGATCTTCGACCTTACCGGCTCCTATGACGACGCGTGGCAGATCGGCACGCTGATCGGGTTCGCCGCCGGTGTCGTCCAGATCGTGGCAGGCGGTCCAACCCGGCGGCAGGATCGCATGATCGTGCCGGCGATCGCGACGACTTAGTTGCAGCCATCGACCGCAAGCCCGCATCGCATCCATGAGCGGACATCGAGCGAGGCATTGCTCAGCTCATTATCGTGTAAACTCTCCGGCATGAAACGCGAACAGCGGCAGTTTTGGCAGCGGTGGCACAAAGCGGCGCAATTTTTGCGCGCTACGGGACTGGTGCTCGTGACATCGCTGTCGCCCGCGGCCGCACAGGACATTCGCGGGATGGAAGTTTGCACGGCCGAAAAGCAGATGGAGCGACGCACCGCATGCCTGCAGGCGAATGTCGAGTTTCTGCAGCAAGCGCTGACCAAATTGGCCCACGAAACTCAGGAGAAGAGTGCCGCCGCCGATCGCGATCTTGCCGCCGCCCGAGCCGAGATCGCCGCGCTCAAATCGACGATGGAGAAACTGAATGGCGAATTGAAACAAATGAAAGTGAAAGCCGAACCCGACAGCAAAAAATAGACGGCAAAGCGCCAAGGAGGAGCCATGTCCGGACGCCGATCTCCGTTCTCTCTCCAAATCGCCATCGCCTTGTCCGGGATTGTTTGTTGCGGATCAGGCGTCGAGGCAAAAATGATTATGCCTTGTTACCGTCCTACGGTGGCAACGGCAGCGACTGGCCAGACATTCAATGGAAAGCTATGCACGGGCAAATGGGGATGCGCTTGCACGGTTGTGTTTTGTCCAGTTTGTAATTCCGCGGGGTCGTGGCCCGCGTCTTGTTCTTTGACGACTTGCAAGGCCCTTCCGCCGCCGAAGAGGTAGCGTCTTCCGACTGCCGTTGAAGGGCTGACGATCGCCGCCTACACCCTATTCCCCGCGCTCCACATCCAGAAATCGCGGCCTTCCTGGCGCATGAATTTGGCGAGCACCATCTTGTGCACCTCGTCGGCGCCGTCGACCAGGCGGGCGGCGCGGGCGGCGCGGTAGACCCATTCGGCGATAGTGTCCTTGGAATAGCCGCGTGCGCCGTTGAGCTGGATGGCGACGTCGGCTGCCTGGTGCAGCGTGTTGGCGCAATGCAGCTTGGCCATCGACACTTCCTTGCGGGCGAAATCGCCCTGGTCGAGCTTCCACGCCGCATGCATGGTGAGCAGCCGGCCGATATGGATGTTGTGGCCGACCTCGCCGAGCTTCATCTGCACGCTCTCGCGGTCGGCAAGTTTGATGCCGAACCCTTCGCGGCGTTCGACGTACTCCTGGGCGATCTCGACGCAACGCTTCGACCAGCCGAGCCAGCGCATGCAGTGCGTGAGCCGCGCCGGGCCGAGCCGCACCTGCACCACCTTCAAGCCATTGCCGAGGCCGCCGAACACGTCGTCGTCGTGCACTTCGAGGCCGTCGAATTCGAGCTCGCAATGGCCGCCGTGCTCCTCCGGGCCCATGATCTCGATGCGGCGCAGGATGCGCCAGCCGGGCTGGTCCTTGTGAAACAGGAACGTGGTGACGCCCTTCCTCTTGTCGTCGGAAGTGCGTGCCGCCAGGATGAAATGCGCGGCGCCGTCGGCGCCGGTGATGAACCATTTGCGGCCGTAGATTTTCCAGGTGTCGCCGCGCTTCTCGGCGTAGGTCTTCATCATGCTCGGGTCGGAGCCGCCGCCGGGCGCCGGCTCGGTCATGGCGAAGGACGAGCGCACCTTGCCTTCGACGATCGGCTTGAGCCATTTGTCCTTCTGCGCCGGCGTGCCGAGCTTTTTCAGCACATTCATGTTGCCGTCGTCGGGCGCCATGCAGTTGAGCGCCAGCGGTCCGAACAGCGAGCGCGCCGCCTCCTCGTACATCACCGCCCAGGCCACCATCGGCAGGTCCATGCCGCCGTATTCCTTCGGCGACTGCGGCGCCCACAGCCCGGCCTTTTTCGCCTTGTCGCGAACCGGCGCGAGCCGCTCATGCGGGATATTTTCGCGGTCGGAGAAATTGTGCTGATCGGCCTCGAGCGGCAGCACGTGCTCGTCGACGAAAGCGCGGGTGCGGACGCGCAAATCCTCGATCTCGGGCGAAAGGGTAAAATCCATGTGCTGCGGCTCTTTTCTATTTTGGCACACTAAAGATAGCGATGCGCTTTGATCCCAAGTTGATGGTCTTGAGCAATGTGCCGACGAAGACTTTTCTACTTTTCGCTCTTACCAGTCGCCAACCCTTACCGCCCATCATTTTTTCGCCGCGCCTTGCCCTTTTGCCTCTAATCATAATGCTCGTTGTTTTGCCCGCCATTTCCCCCTCCAAAAAAATTTTGTACGCGAAACCAATGCGAGGCTATAATTTTGACCAAAGCGAAGCAAGGAAAGCCAAGGAAAATCATGGCCAATTTCACCCCGGTCTCGGCGGCCATCGGCGGCGCGCTGATCGGGCTTGCCGCGGTGCTGCTGATGCTGTTCACCGGCCGCATCGCCGGCATCAGCGGCATTGCCGGCGGCCTGTTCAATCCGCGTACCGACGACCGGCTGTGGCGCCTGGCCTTCATCGCCGGCCTGATCGCGGCGCCGCTTGCCGCCGCGCTGCTCGGCCACCCGGTGCCGATGCCGCAAATGCCGGGCAGCATGATCACGATCGCGGCGGCTGGCCTGTTGGTCGGCTTCGGCACCCGGCTCGGCAACGGCTGCACCTCCGGCCACGGCATCTGCGGCATCGCCCGGCTGTCGCCGCGCTCGATCGTGGCGACGGTCGTGTTCATGGTCGCGGCGATCATTGTTGTCGCGCTGACCCATCACGTGATCGGAGGCTAAACCCATGCCGGTACTCGCAAGCCTGCTCTGCGGCTTCATCTTTGGCTCTGGCCTGGTGATCTCGCGCATGGTGCAGACGACCAAGGTCCTTGGCTTTCTCGACGTGTTCGGCATTCCGAGCGGCACCTGGGATCCGAGCCTGATCGTGGTGATGGCGGCTGGCCTTGTCGTCGCCGGCATCGGCTTTGCGCTGATCCGGCCGCGGACGCCGATCTTTGCGCCACAAAGCCTGTGGCCGAGCGCGACCGACATCGATCGGCCGCTGATCACCGGCGCGGCGCTGTTCGGCATCGGTTGGGGCCTGGTGGGCTTGTGTCCCGGGCCGGCGATCGCCGACCTGGCGACGCTGTCGCCCGGCGTGTTCGTCTTTGTCATCGCCATGGCGATCGGCATGGCGGCGCACGATTTGTGGCAAGCGCGCGGCGCGCGGCCGATCGAGCAAAAACTCGCGACCGCCGCCGACGGCTGAATTTTGCCATGCTCGATCCATCGCCACGCGCGCCGCCGCAATTCTCGCTCGACGAGGAGCAGATCGCCGTGCGCGACATGGCGCGCAGTTTTGCCGACGAGGTGTTCGCGCCGAACGCGGTGGCCTGGGACGAGGCGCGGCATTTTCCCGTCGCCGAGATGCGCAAAGCCGCGGCGCTCGGTATGGGCGGCGTCTACATCGCCGAAGATGTCGGCGGCTCCGGGCTGTCGCGGCTCACGGCGACCTTGATCTTCGAGGCGCTGGCGACCGGCTGCCCGACGGTCGCCGCCTATATCTCGATCCACAATCTCGTCGCCTGGATGATCGATGCCCATGGCTCCGAGGCGCAGCGTAAGCTTTGGCTGCCAAAACTCTGCACCATGGAGCTGCTCGGCAGCTATTGTCTGACCGAGCCGGGCGTCGGCTCGGACGCGGCGGCGCTGGCGACGCGCGCGGTGCGCGACGGCGACATTTACGTGATCAACGGCCAGAAGCAATTCATCTCTGGCGCCGGTGCCGGCGACCTCTACGCGGTGATGGCGCGCACCGGCGGCGACGGCGCGTCCGGCATTTCGACTTTGATCGTGCCTGGCGACACGCCGGGCATTTCGTTCGGCAATAGCGAGCGCAAGATGGGCTGGAACGCGCAGCCGACGCGCGCTGTGATGTTCGAGAATGTCCGCGTGCCGGTCGCCAACCGGCTCGGCGATGAGGATGCCGGCTTCAAGATCGCCATGGCCGGGCTCGACGGCGGCCGGCTCAATATCGCCGCATGCTCGCTCGGCGGCGCGCAGAAGGCGATGGAAATGGCGCTCGCCTACATGAAGGAGCGCAAGGCCTTCGGCAAACGGCTCGACGAATTCCAGGCGCTGCAATTCCGCCTCGCCGACATGGCGACCGCGCTCGAAGCCTCGCGCGCGCTGCTGTGGCAGGCCGCCGCCGCGTTCGACCGCAGGGCGCCGAACGCCACCGCGCTCATCGCCATGGCCAAGCGCTTCGTCACCGACAGCTGCTTCGACGTCGCCAACCAGGCGCTGCAGCTGCACGGCGGCTACGGCTATCTCGCCGAATTCGGCGTCGAGAAGATCGTGCGCGACCTGCGCGTGCACCAGATCCTCGAAGGCACCAACGAGATCATGCGCCTGATCGTGGCGCGCAGCCTCGTCGGCCGATGAGCGAGCGCGTTCTGCAGGACGGCGATGTCGTCGTCCGCGCCCACGGCGCGCTGCGCCGCATCACGCTGAACCGGCCGCAGGCGCTCAACGCGATCACGCTCGACATGTCCGTCACCATGACGGCGCTGCTGCGCGCCTGGGCGGACGATCCTGCCGTCGGCGCCGTCCTGCTCGACGGCGCCGGCGGGCGCGCGTTTGCCGCCGGCGGCGATATCCGCGCGCTCTACGATGCGGCAAAGGCGGGCGACAAAAACCTGCCGGAAAAATTCTGGGCCACCGAATATCGCCTCAACGTGTTGATCGCGCGCTATCCAAAACCGGTGATCGCGCTGATGGACGGCGTCGTCATGGGCGGCGGCGTCGGCCTGTCGGCGCATGCGTCGCACCGCATCGTCACCGAGCGCTCGTCGGTCGCCATGCCGGAAGTCGCGATCGGCTATTTTCCCGACGTCGGCGCCTGCTTCGTGCTGGCGCGCGCGCCGGGTTTTGCCGGAACCTATCTGGCATTGACCGGCGCGCGCGCCGTCGCCGCCGACGCCATCTCTTGCGGCCTCGCCGACCTGCATATTGCGTCGGCGCGGCTCGGCGAGCTGCCGGCGGCTTT
>JGI12270J11330_10001686_pt1 | contig 16272 bp, 10 predicted proteins | sample PeaSoiMetSII2010_FD_11330 | JGI IMG/M metagenome (IMG submission 11330)
CCCGCTATCAGGAGCCGTCGGCCGCAGGCCGTCCGTTGTAGGGGGCGGGTGGCCGGGGGTGGTTTGCGGGATGTCGCGGCCGGGCGAGTACAGGCGCGTACGTCCCCAGGCCGCTGAGCGGGCGGCCTGGGGTTACGTGGCCGCGTGGGTGCTCAGGGGGTGGCGGCTGCTTCGCTGCGCAGTGTCTGCAGGAGGGCGGTGAGGCGGGCGTTGCGGATCTGGTGGCCTGCCTGGCGCAGGCGGGTGGCGAGTGCGTCACGGGTGAGGGGCTGGCCGTGCAGGTGGAGTTCGTCCCATGCCGCGCGGGCGGCGGGCAAGATCGCAGCAATGTCAGCGGTGGTTCCGGTGACTGATGTGAACGGGCTGGTGTCCGGGCGGGGACGGTCCGTCCCCGCGTCGCTGACCGGGGTGACGCGGCCCGTGCTTGCGGGCATTGCGCGGCGGGGCGGTCGGCTCGTCTGGACTATCCGTCCTCGGGCGGGGACCGGGCGGGCGGGCGGGGGACGGGCGTGGATGCGAGAGTCGTCCTGACCTGCGCCGGATTCCAGGCTTGGGACAGCATCGGCGGGACCGTTCCCGGCTGGGTGGTGCTCGAGGATGCCGGACAGCAGCTTGACCGCGATGAGGAGGGCGAGGGCTGGCCATCCGGCGATGATCCGGCTGATGGTGCCGGTGTCGGCGGTGGCGATGTTGGCGGCCAGGCTGGCGGCGGTGCCGATGGTCAGGGCTGCCCAGGGCAGCCAGCCTGACCGCCGGCCGGCGCGCCGGTCGGCGAGCAGGACCAGGGACGCGACGATCTCGACTCCGTCGACCGACAGCGGGAAGGCGTGGGCGTGCCAGCCGGTGTCGCCGTGGGCGGCGGCGAGGGTCCGCATGTGGCTGTAGCTGATCGCGCCGGCGATGCCGGCCAGCCCGACCACCGTCGTGCCGGCGACCCGACTGATCCACCTGTCTGCCCGCGCTGGGGCGGGTGCCGGGCGCTTCACCGTGCGGCCTTAACGACCCGTGACCTGCTCAGACGTACCGGGAGCGGGTCTCCTTCGATGAGCGTGAATTGGTTCGCATGGTGGGACGTTAGCTCCACGCGTTTTTCGTATCTGCGTTCGACAAAGTGACTAACGTTAGTCACTTGATCTCAGTAGTTCTCGAGGGTTACGCGCAATGTCGTGCGCGCAAGAGGTCGCGGATCCGAGGACAGCAGACCGCAACCTGCGGGGAGATCAGGAGACGGTCGTTGGCCTGCAGAAGGGACACCAGGTAGCCAGCGCCCGGCATCCGAGCGGATGTGGCTCTCACTGCCTGAGCCCAGCCGCCCTCATGCCGCTCAGGCAGCTACAGATTTCCGAATCTGGGCGGTTCCATTACAAGAAAACGATTGCGATCTCGGTGCACAGATTAACCAATTCTGTGTTATGAACTAAGCGCCCCGTGTGGTGTTCTGCGGTGAGGTCTTCAAGCCGAAGCGCACGGTCCCAGGTTAGTCACTGGGTTTCCGCAAGGTGGCTGATTCTTCGGTCAGGCTGACTTGGGGTTGTCGCTGACTGACCGCTTACCGGCCGCTGTCGCCGCCCTTCGTCTGGTTCCGGTCGTGACCGCCGGGCCGAGCGTGTCGTCCTGGTTATGGTCGGCCGACTCCGATGTTGCCGGGCGCGGCGCGATCCGGGTCCGGCGTGTCTGCGAACGGCCGAGGAGAGCCAGGTGGTGCCGACCGCTGGCCGCGTCGCCCAGGCCGCTGCGGCGCGCTGCTGGTGTTCTCGGCGGCACGCAGCGTCGTCGGCACGCTGATGGTGCCCCGGTCGGCGCGGGCTGGCTGAGACGGCTGGCCGATGGCCTGGCGAACGAGACGTTCCAACTGGCGACCGGGCCGATCGGGGACTACCGGCAGCGCGACCGCGTGGCAGCCGCCGGGCCTGAGCCTTGTCGCTCGCGCGGACGAACGGGTGGCCCTGGCCGGGCTGAGCCAGGCTCGCGATCGGGCGGGCGAGGCGATCGCCTCGTCAGGTCGGGAGTGCGAGATAAAGGCGCTCATGGGCGGCCAGGCGGGACCGGGCGGGCTCGCGGAGAGCGGCGAGGAAGTCCCCTGCCGTGTACAGGCGGCCGGGCTCGATGTAGTTGGGTGCTGGGCGCATCGGCCGCAGCCTCCGCCGCCAGCGCCTGGGCGGTTGGCGGCAGCAGCAGCGGGATCCTGATCCTGCGCTGGAACGGAACCGCGTGGAAACGCAGCGCCGCGCCCGCAGCCGTCGGCACCCTGGCGGGGCGAACTGGTGGGCGCCCAGTGCCCTTGCGGCGGCTGTACGCCCGGTGCGGCTTCGGCGCCCGCGCCGGTACCGTGGCCGTCCTGTGGTACTCCAGCCGGTGAGCGCATGGCGCATGAGCTGCTTCGGCGGCTCGCTTACCATTTGCACTAAATGGCGGCGGGCGCGTCGGGAGGCTCAGATGTTCGAGTCCTGGGGGCGTAAGGTCTACCGCAGACGGTGGCTGGTCCTGACCCTGGCCGGGTTTGCGATGGTGATTGCCGCATTCTGGGGGACCGGCGTGTTCGGGGTGCTGCAGGACTCGGGCGGATCGAACGCGCCGGGTAGTCAGAGCGATCGGGCGGCGATCCTGGCGACTGCCACATTCGGGCGGAACTCCGCCGACGTCATTGTGCTGTACTCCAGCCCGAAGCTGACCGTCGTGTCGCCGGCCTTCCGGTCGGCGGTCACGGGTACTCTCGCGTCGCTGCCGCACGGCTATGTGCAGTCGCTGGAGACCTACTGGTCAACCGGTTCGCCGACGTTGGTGAGTGTCAGCGGCAGGCAGACCTTCGCGGTCATCGAGCTGGTCGGCGGGGACTATCAGGCCCGTGTCGCCAGCTATAACGCGATCAAGGGCCGTCTGTCGGCACCTGGCCTGACCACCCAGGTCGGCGGCGACATCCCCGGCGGCCTTGCCATCAACAGCCGGGTGAACAGCGATATCCGCCGGGCCGAGGCCATTTCGCTGCCGATCCTGCTGATCATGCTGATGGTGATCTTCGGCAGCGTGGTTGCAGCGAGCTTGCCGGTGACGATCGGCGTCATCGCGATCCTCGGGTCGTTCTCAGCGCTGCGGCTGCTCGCGCAGGTCACGCCGGTGTCGAGCTACTCGGTCAATATCAGTACGTTCCTTGGTCTGGGGCTGGCCATCGACTACGGGCTCTTCATGGTCGGCCGGTTCCGCGAGGAGTCGCACCGGGCGGAGTCGGTCGAGGCTGCCCTGGCCGCGACGATGGCGACGGCGGGCAGGACGGTCGCGGTATCGGGCGTCACCGTGGCGCTGGCGCTGGCCAGCTTGATGTTCTTCCCCGCCGTCTTCCTGCGATCCATGGGATATGGCGGCGTGGCGACCGCGGCCGTCGACATGCTGGCGGCGCTGACCGTGCTGCCCGCGCTGCTCGCGGTTCTGGGGCCGAAGGTCAACGCGCTGCGCGTGCGTGGCGCGGTCGGCCGCCCTCCGGTGGCCGAGACCAGCGGTGGCTGGTACCGGCTGGCCACGGCCGTGATGCGCAGGCCGCTGGTGTTCGTTGCGGTCACCGTCGCGATCCTGCTGGTGCTCGGCGCGCCGTTCCTGCACGTCGCCTGGGGCAAGAGCAGCCTGAAGGTCCTGCCGGCCGGCGCCGAGCCGCGAGTGGTGAGCGAGGCGCTGAGCCGCGACTTCCCAGGCCAGCAGGGCTCCCCGATCGAGGCGGTGGTCCAGTTTCCCGGCCAGGTTGCCGGCTCGGCTGACCGCGGTGCTCAGCTGGCGGCGTATGCGGGCCGGCTGGCGAAAGTCCCGGGCATCCAGGCCGCACAGCTGACCGATGTGCGGGGCAATGTCGCGCTGCTTGATTTGCGTTATGGCGCTGATCCGATGTCCCCTGAGGCGAGGCGGATCGTGCACCTGGTGCGCGCTATCGCCCCGCCCGCGGGTGCGCGTGCGTACATCGGAGGGCGTAGCGCGGAACTGGCGGACACGCTGACCGCTCTGGCTGCCGTGCTGCCATGGATGGCGCTGGCGATCGCGACGGCGACGTTCGTGCTGCTATTCCTGGCGTTCGGGTCGGTGGTGCTGCCGGTGAAGGCCATCACGATGAACGTGGTCTCGCTGTCGGCGGCATTCGGCGTGGTGACGTGGATCTTCCAGGACGGGCACCTATCCGGGCTGCTGGGATTCACCCCGCTCGGAACGATCGAGCCGACCACGCCGATCTTGATGTTCGCGATCATCTTCGGGCTCTCGATGGACTATGAGGTGTTCCTGCTGTCCCGGATCCGCGAACGGTACGACGTGACGCAGGACAACACCGCGGCGGTGGCCGGGGGCCTGCAGCGGACCGGCGGGGTGATCACGAGCGCGGCGCTATTGCTGATCATCGTGGTAGGCACGTTCTCCATCTCGGGCGTCACGACCATCAAGCTGCTTGGCGTGGGCATGATTGTCGCTCTGACCGTGGACGCCACGATCGTGCGGGTTTTGCTCGTTCCGGCCACTATGCGCCTGGTCGGCCAGGCGAACTGGTGGGCACCCAGGTTCTTGCGGCCGCTCTACGCCAGGTACGGCGTTCACGCGCACGGGTCGCCTGGGATGGGCAGATCGCGGGAGCCGGATTCACCGGGCGTCAGCGAAAATGCCGGGCTGGGGGCTTAGCACCTTTCCGAGATAATGCCAGAAATAGAAATTCGCCCCCGGTCGGAGGAACCCCTCCGGTGGCGAAGGTTCGACGTAGCCCAGCGCCATGCTCCAGAAGGCAGCCAGCGTCGCCGGGCGTTCACAGTCGAACGTCACAGTCGATCTGGTGCCCATCACGCCTCCCCACAAGCGACATGCAACCGACATCGAGCAGAACAGGCGCCCGGGTATCCGTCCGCTCAATCCGAGCGCCGGGCGCTGGATTCGGCCATGTGGTCCCAATGCGGCGGGGCGGGAAATCGGTGCGGGAAACGGCAACCGGATAGGTCGCTCAGGTCGTCCAAGCTGTCAGCTGGGGCAGCGGACACCGGACACCGGCCAGTGGCTGGCTCAGCCTGGGTCCGGGCGGCGTCAGGATCGATCAGCCGGACCGGGCTGGCTGATGGCCCGCTGTCCGATGGAACCGGCGCTGGGGCCGCCTGGGCGCCCGTGCCGTATCGGCGCGCGCAGCTATTCGTCCCGGGATTGTGGCTGGTCGAGAGCCCGCAGCAGTTCTGGTGCGCGCCGTGGTCCCGCGGCATGATCTTCGTCGGCATCAGGCCCGGGATCCCGAAGGGGGCGGGCTGCGGCCTGACCGCCAGCCTGGCCTGGATTCTGCCTGCCGGGCACATCCCGCCGGGAATCAGGCACCGCAGGCCCACCGCCGTGATCCACGGCATTCCCGTCTACCGGCTGCCCGGCGGCCCGAAGTCGGTGCTGTACCCGGTGCCAGATCTAGGAGTGCGAATCGGGGCCCGGGGACCGCTGGCCCGGCGCGTGCTGGCCACGCTGACCGGCTCGCCGCTGTCCGCCGTGCTCAGGTGCGGTCCGGCAGGCTTCGCCAGCCTGACGCTTTCACTCAATCCCGTCCACTGCACGCTGGCGTGCAAGGTACCCAGAATTCCGCTACCGCGCCTCGCCTGTCTCCGCCTCACTGTCACCCGGACCGCATATAGGGGACTGTGGTCCTGCCCGATTAGCGGCTGCGCCGCTTCTGAGTGAACCAGCCAGCTGAACGCGCGGCCGGTGGCAGAAAGCGCGTCTCAGCTGGGTGTCACCGCAACATTCCCTGATCCACGGCATGCAGGATCCGAGGCCTTCGGGCTTGGACCTGGCGGTGTCTGTGCCACGCCAGGCACAGACCTCTCCCTCTGCCCTGGCCCGTGTGGTCACGGTCCTGGTCGGCGAGTGCGGCGTCCGGCAGTTCCGGGACATCGGCACCGGGCTGACCAGGGCGAGCAACACCCACCAGGTCGCCCAGGCAGCCGCGCCGGGATTCCCCCAAGCAGGCCCGCCTGGTGCGGGTGCCGCTGGTGCCTATGGTCCTGGGCTTCCCCCTGGCGCTCCCGGCTCGGCCGGGGGCTGCCAGGGTGCAGCGGACGGGACCGGCCTTCCGGATGTCGGCGTGTCCTGACCATTGCCTTGCCTTTATCGCCTGACTGACCACTACTATGCGTGACATCCAATAGCTTTAAGTAACAGGAGGCTGGTGTGCCGGGGACGTCGGGCGGCCTCAATGGCTACGGCATCGCGGCGGATGCGGCCTTCGGCCAATCGGGTCGCGGCGGCAGCATGTCGGGCGGCGAGGGTGTGGGGAGGCGGTCATTCCTGCGCGCTGGAGCGCTGGGCGCCGGAATGACCGCAGTCGCGGCCGGGAGCGCGGCTGCCCCGGCGGCCGCGGCGGCCCAGGGCGGGGCGCGTTCAAGAAGAGTGCCGTCGTTCGCGCTGTTCGCGCAGCCCGACATGAATTTCGAGACGCTGTTCACGATCGGCGCCGCCGGATACGGCGCTGCCGAGGTCGGCGAGGTCGTCACCGCGGTGAATGAGACGAACGCGCGCGGCGCCTCCTACCAGACGCTCTTCGACACATTCTGGCGCCTGGCCAACCAGGTCGCCGAACTCGCCGACGGCGACATCGCGGCTGGCCACCGGGTCAGTGCCCGTTCCGCCTACCTGCGCGCCGCGTCCTATTACGACCTGTGCCTGTTCTTCGTCCTCGGCACGAGAGCGCACGCCCGAGAGGCCGCGGTCTTCACCGCGATGCAGCGCTGCTGGCAGCGCGCGGCCGCACTCGCGGACACGCCCTATGAGTTCGTGCGCATCCCCTACGAGAACAGCTGGCTGCCGGGTTACTTCCTGCGGCCGGGCGCGTCCGGCCGCACCCGACCGACCGTGATCCTGAACACCGGCAGTGACGCCCAGAACATCGACATGTTCGTCCTGGGCGGTGCGGCGGCGCTGGAACGCGGCTACAACGCCCTGATCTTCGACGGTCCGGGCCAGGGCGCGATGCTGTTCGAACGGAAGGTTGGATTCCGCCCGGACTGGCAGCACGTGATCACGCCGGTCGTCGACTGGCTGCTCACCCGGCCGGAGGTCGACTCGCGGCGTATCGCGCTGACCGGGTGGAGCCTGTGCGGCGCCTCCGTCGTCCAGGCGGCGGCTTTCGAGCACCGGCTCGCTGCGGTCGTCGCGGCCCCCGGCGTGATGGACGCCTGGCTGATCTGGCCGGCTGAGCTGCGCAAGATCTTCGACGGCGGTGCGCCGAAGGACGTGGTCAACCGCATCTGGAATCACGATGTCGTGCCGCACCTGAACGCGCACGAGCGGTTCACGCTCGCCAAGCGCGCGGAACTGTATGGCAAGCAATATCTGCTGTCAGGCCGCGCCGGCCGAGTGTTCACCGACCTGTACGACCTGGGAAAGACGATCATGCGGGTCAATTGCGAGACGGCCGCCCAGGCAGTGACGTCGCCGACGCTGATCCTGAACTACGAGCTTGATTCGTTCGCCACTAATCAGGCGATCGAGGTCTACCGGGCGCTGCCGCACGGCATCGACAAGCGGTACTACACCTTCACGGTGGCGCAGGGAGCCCAGTTCCACGACGGCCCGATGGCACCGCAGACCCAGAACCAGGTGATCTTCGACTGGCTGGACGACACCATCGGCTGACCAAGCGAGCGGTTGTACCTAATCGGCCAGTGCCGGCACCAGAGTGTCACTGGGCGGCGCCGCGACCGGCCCGCGCCGAGAACAGCTACACCGCGGCGCTCACGCTGTGGTAGCAGGTGCTTGCTGCCCAATCCTGGGCGGAAAGCAGCAGCGACCAACGCGTCCTGACCAGCACAGCACGTGCCCTATCCCGACGACCACGCCATCCAGGGCCTGAGGAATCCCGGCCACCCGGCCGGGCCACGGTCACGACCCCGTCATAAAATCAAGATCACGAAGGCTGCGAGCACCGCGCACGCTGTCCGGCGAGCAAGTCGGATGAAATGATCGTGGCCAGACTCCGGGATGCTAGCCTCGCGACCGAGAAACGTCGTTATCGGTGTTGGGCCTACTTCGCCCGGAGGCAGCACGTGAAGAAACACGCTATGGCGGCAGGTGTCGTGGCGGTCGGCATCGGGATCGCGGTTCCGATGATCGCGATCAGTCCGGCGCTGGCGGGACCGGTCAGTGTCAAGGGCATCACCACGCACACCGTCATCGCGACAGCGACGGCGCCTGCCGATGACACTGGCGAGGCCGACGCGACGTGTGGCGCCGGTGAGCTGCTCGTCGGCGGCGGCTACATCGTCAACAGCACGTCTACCGACTGGCGGATGTATGTCGACGCGCCGTTGAACGGCACGACGTGGCTCGTCGAGCCGGTCAACTTCAGTGCCCAGCCGTTGAGCTTCTCGGCGTATGCGATCTGCGCGATGTCGGTGCACGGGAAGAAGGGCGTCAGCGGATATACCACGCAGGTGGTGCAGGTGCAGGTTAACGTGCCGGCCAATCAGACCGGGGAGGCCGACGCCACCTGCGCAGCCGGTGAGCTGCGTACCGGCGGCGGCTACGTGGTGGAGAACGTCAGCGACAACTGGAGCGTCTACGTTAACGCGCCACTCAACAACGGCACCTGGGTCGTCGAGATCGACAACGAGGTCCCGGTCACGACGACGTTCGACTCGTACGCGGTGTGCTTGGCGAGGACGAACTCCAAGCCCATCAAGGGACTGACGGTCAGCACCGTCGACACGGCCGCAACGGCCCCGCCGAACTCGGTCCAGACCGCTGATGTGTCATGCGGCCCAAAGGAGCTGATGACCGGCGGCGGCCACGAGATCGCGAGCATCGGCTTCGACTGGAGCATCCAGGCCAGCGCACCGGTCACCGGCAACGACTGGCAGGTCAAAGTCGCCGACCTCGACAACTTCTCACGCAACTTCGACTCAATCGCGGTTTGCCTAGCAAAGGCGTAATCCGCAGCCCGACCATCCGACATCCAAGCGTGCCGTCAGGGTCACGAAGAACGGGGCAGGAGGCGAACCTCCTGCCCCGTTCTCACTGCGCTATCTACGCCGCAGGTTCCTCCAACTCGGGTCCGTTGTCCCGCTCCGTGACATCAGGCGTGTAGTCGGCGGGTCGTTCGCCACTCAGTTCCGCTGCGCGGCGAGCCCGCGTTTCCGGGTTCGGTGCGGCTGGTCTGCGCAGTTGACGGCGGTGAGCCTATGACTTGGCACGTCACGTGGCCGGGCATGCCGGAGCTGCTCGGTGATGACGGCCGTGCTGAACACGCACGATCTTGTGAACGTGCCGGATGCTGATCGTCCGGACCCACCGCACCCAGCCCCTACCATCAGCTGTCCCGCTCAGACGGCCGCAGCGATAACGTCCACGTCACGTTAAGCGAGCAGACCGGGGAGGCGATCCTGCAGGCCGCCCGCCGTGTAAAGCGCTGACCGGCCACGAATCAGCCACTCGGAATCTAGAGCCCGGCGATCCCCGACCTGGAGCGGCGAGGTCAGCCAGACCTGGCCCCAGCCTCAAGCGGCCGAACTTGCTGGCGCTCCCCTTCGATCAGCGGTCACATCGACCTATTCGGTGCTGGCCCTGTGGGTCTACATCCCACGGCGGACGGCCATGCAGGACGAGCCTTCGAGTTCTCTGGCCACAGGCATGACCATGAGGGGGAACGAGTGTTCCATGCCGGAGTGCGCCCAGAGACGGGCTGGCGCAGTACGGGCCCGATGCGGTGGCGTTCGCCGGACAGCACTGCGGTCACGGCGGTGGGACGCGATGGTGGGCTGCGGGTTAGGTGCGTTCGTCCGGATACTGGATGCCGGGCTGGCCGTGGCTAGTCGCCGGTCGGCGGCGCGGGCTCGAAGGCCAGCGCGCACGAGTTGATGGCCGCGGCGCAGGACATCGTATTGCTCGCGGGTTAGCTCGCTGCGCCACTGCTCGTCCGGCTTCTGGATCTCTGCGGCAGCGGCCTGAACCATCCTGGTACGGCGCATGGCTACTCCCTGGTGCAGCTACGTGCTGTGATCGGCTGTTACCAGGGTGCCCGCCGCCGCTGCCGCGCGAACCGCATCGTACCGGCCGTCACGGCCAGGCGGAACGAACCGGTCAGCGGTGCAGGTTGCGGTCTGACAACGGGACCTTCTGCCCTGTGCCGGGCAGAGGTGAGCTGTGAGTGTGGGGATCAGCACGTCTGGCTTGGAGGGGGTTCGGGAGATGTTGCTGTTCGGACGCCCAGACATCGGCACGCTCGCCGCCAGCAAGGATGCGAAGATGCTGATCAGGTTTCTTCGTCATTCGAAAGAGAGCCGGGTCCGGCAGGTTGCCGCTGGGGCGCTGGGCAGGCTCGGTGACACGCGGGCGGTGGGCCCGCTCACGGTCGCGCTTGGGGACGGCGACTGGGGCGTACGCGTGGACGCCGCCACCGCGCTCGGCCAGATCGGCGACACCCGGGCCGTCGGCCCTCTCCTGGCCGTTCTCAACGACGAGCAGACGCTGGTTCGCGAACACGCCGCCACCGCGCTCGGCCAGCTGGGCGATACCCGTGCCGTCGACGCCCTGCTCGCCGCCGTCAACGACCAGGAAAACTCCGTGCGCGAGCATGTCTTTGCAGCGCTTGGCCAGCTCGGCGACGGCCGGGCTGTTGCGCCCCTCGTCGCCGCACTCAGCCACGGAGACTGGCCCGTGCGTCGTCACGCCGCCGACGCGCTCGGTCGGCTCGGTGATGCCCGGGCGGTTGCTCCCCTCGTCACGGCTCTCAGCGAGCAGGAGTGGCTCGTGCGCAGCTCCGCCGCGCAGGCGCTGGACCGGCTTGGCTGGAGTCCTGACAACGGCGCGGCCGGAGCGGCCTACTGGATCGCCAGGCGCCAGTGGGGGAAGTGCGTCAAGATCGCCGCTATCGATCCTCTCATCGCCGCTACCAGGGATGAACGGGTCCGCGCCGACGCGACAAGGACTCTGGTCAAGATCGGTGCCCGGGCCGTCGATGCCCTGATCGGCGCTCTGAACGACGACGATGACGGCGAGGTGCGCCGCGCGGCCGCCGACGCGCTCGGCCAGATCGGCGACCCACGGGCGACGGGCCCGCTGCTCGCCGCACTCAACGACGACCATGACAACTATGTGCGCCGTGCCGCCGCTGGCGCGCTGGGCCAGATCGGCGACGCCGGGGCCGTCGACGCTCTCATCGCCGCCCTCAACGACGGTCAGCCGTTCGCCGCCGGCGCGCTCGGCCAGGCCGGCGACCAGCGGGCGGTCGGCCCCCTGATCGGCGCCCTGCATCGCGACCGCGCCGGCGACCGCGGCACCGCCGCCACCGCGCTCGGCCAGATCGGCGACCAGCGGGCGGTCGGCCCGCTCATCGCCGCCCTCAGTGACCAGCACGGATTCGTGTCCGCCGCCGCCGCTGACGCGCTGGACCGGCTCGGCTGGAACCCGGATCCGGGCCCGGCCGGAGCGGCCTACTGGGTAGCCAAAGCCCAGTGGGACAAGTGCGTGCAGGCCGCCGCCGTCGAGCCTCTCATCATCGCGCTTCAGGACTATGACAGACGCGAGGCCGCGGCCAGGGTGCTCGGCCAGATCTGTGACACCCGTGCCGTCGACCCCCTCCTCGCCCTGCTCCACGACCGCTTCCCGGACATGGGCAGGGCGGCCGCGAGGGCGCTGGTAGCCATGTACAGCGCACGGAAGCTCGACGAAGGGCAGAAAGCCAGGCTGCTCGCGGAACGGGACTTCATCACCTACCAAGACCACGTACCCGAGCACGAGGGCGTGGACGCCTATGAAGACCGGAGTATAGGCGTCGCCTTCCCCCTCTGAAGTCGGCGACGAAGCACCTGCCCCCTCACCTGCAAAGGCCACCAGCCACGGCTGGAACCCTGGATCGGATCACGGTTCGTCTCAAGAACTCAGAACGAAGAAATTGACCCGGAGGTGCGGGTCGCATCCGTCGGTCGGGCAGGCCACAACGGAAAGGTGTGAGGCAGTGGTGGTCGTGGGGGTCACGGGGCACCGGGTCCTGGCCGAGGTCGACCGGCTGAAGGATGGTCTGGAGCAGGTCGTCCGGCGTGTGCAGGCAGCGTTCCCCGGCGATTGGACTGTGGCCTCGGCGCTCGCTGAGGGCGCCGACCGGATGGTGGTGCGCCGCTTGCTGGACCGCGACGGGACCCGGCTCCTTGCCGTCCTGCCCCTGCCGCGTCACGGCTATGAAACCGGCTTCGCCGATGCGGTATCGACGGACGAGTTCGGCGACTTGCTCCGCCGTGCCGACGAGGTGGTGGAGGTGGCATCCCAGCCGGGCCACGACGGCGCCTATGAGGCCGCAGGCCTGGCGGTGCTGCAGCGTTCCGATGTGCTGATCGCAGTGTGGGACGGCCAGGCGGCACAAGGACGGGGAGGGACCGGCGGCATCTTGGCCGAGGCCCGCCGCCGTGGACTGCCGGTCGCCTGGGTCCACGCCGGCAACCGAAGGCCGGGGACGCTGGAGCCGACCAGCTTGGGTGCCGAGCAAGGCAGTGTGACGTTCGAGCGGTTCCCCGGCGAGCCGAGACCGGCAGGTGAGAGCCCCGGCGGTGTGCGCGGCAGGTGACGCCGGCACCGTCCTGCTGCCTTTTACCCGGATGGACTTTCGGCCCTGGCGCCGGCCGGAGCCGGGGTGATCTGATCGGGGAATGCAGCAGAAGGCTCCCAGCTCTGCGCTGTCGGCGCCTGTGGTGGTGGTCGACGGCGACGTGACAATCAACTGGAATCTGGCGCACGGAGCCCACGACGGCGGCGCGGCCGGCCTGGGCGGCGCACGGGCGAGCTGCCAAGCGGGGGGCGCGGTGCTGCTCGCCGGGCTGGTGGCGCAGGTGGCCGGCCGGTGCGGCCAGGTGATCGAGCTGGCCCGGCCGCCGGACCCGGACGGGGCGGTGCCCGGTGATCCGCGGTTCCATCACTCGTGGGCGCTGTGGTCGCCCAGCCCGCAGGGCGGTGCCTGGCGGGCGGAGCGCCTGCTGGGTGTGACGCGTGCGGCCGTCGATGCGCCCGCGGGACGGCTGGGAACCGGCACGGCCGGCCTGGTTGTGATCGATGACGCGGGACTTGGCTTCCGGGACCGGCCGGACTGCTGGCCTGCCGCCATCGCCGGGGAGGACCCGGGCCCGTGGGTGCTGGTGCAGATGAGCGCGCCGGTCGCCTCAGGCCCGCTGTGGGAGCACCTGCAGCGCTGGCACCGGGACCGGCTGGTGGTCGTGGTCCGGGCCGGGGATCTTCGCCGCAGCCAGGTCCAGATCAGCCGGGGCCTGTCCTGGGAGCGCACTGCCCAGGACCTGGCGTGGGAGCTGACCAACAACCCCGCCGTCCGCGGCCTGGCCGAGTGCGCTCACGTGGTTGTCTTGTTCGGCGCCGCCGGCGCGGTGGTCGTCTCACGCCAGGACACGGCGGCCGCCACTGGGGGACGCCCGGCGTTCTCGCTGATCTTCGACCCGAAGGTGATGGAAGGAGAGTGGGAGCGTGATCGTCCTGGCACGGTCGTCGGGTGCACCGCCACGGTGACGGCATTCGTGGCCGCCACGCTGATCGGTGACCGGGGCCACGACGAGCTGGCTGGCGGCGTGGCCGCAGGTCTGACGGCCTTGCGTGATCTGCATGAGGGAGGGTATGAGGCCGGTGACGGCGGCCAGCTCACGTTCCCTGCCGCACGGGTCGCCGCTGCGGGGGGCCGGCCAGGCGGATCTTTTGACCGGGTCGCGGTCCGCGATCCCGCGCGGCTCCTGGCCCGCCCGGCGGCCGCGCCAGGGCAGCCGGCGCTGCGCGGCTTCTGGACGATCCTGGAGGAGGCCTACCCGCACGCTCTCGACGACATTGCCCGCCAGGTCGTGGTTCAGGGTCCCGGGGTGCTGCGCGGCGTGCCGCATGGCCGGTTCGGCAATCTCCTGACCGTCGACCGGCACGAGATCGAGGCGCTGCGGGCGATCCGGGGCCTGATGGAGCAGTACTGCGGCCTGGACCATGCCGGGCAGCCGCTGTCCATTGCCGTGTTCGGCCCGCCGGGATCGGGCAAGTCGTTCGGCGTCGCCCAGGTCGCCGCCAGCCTGCTGCCCGGCCGGATCGGCAAGCTCGAGTTCAACCTGTCCCAGCTCCGCTCGCCCGATGACCTGACCGACGCGTTGCACCAGGTCCGCGACACCTCCCTGGCTGGGAAGATCCCGCTGGTGTTCTGGGACGAGTTCGACACCCCGCTGGACGGCCAGCCGCTGGGCTGGCTGCGCTACTTCCTGGCGCCGATGCAGGACGGCGCGTTCCGGCAGGGACAGATCGTCCACCCGATCGGCCGGGCGGTGTTCGTGTTCGCCGGGGGCACCGCGGCTTCGATCAGCGAGTTCGGCCGTGACCTGACCGGCGAGCAGCTGCGCGCGGCGAAGCAGCCGGACTTCGTCAGCCGGCTCCGCGGCTACCTCGACGTCCTCGGACCCGACCCGCACCCCGCCGCCGGCGAGCCCGGGGACGACCGCTTCCACCGGCTGCGCCGCGCCATCTTGCTGCAGTCGATGCTGCGGCGGAAGGCACCCCAGCTGATCGGCCCGGCCGGCGGGCTGGACACCCTGAGCCTGGACCCGGGGGTGCTGCGGGCGTTCCTGGAGGTGCCTCGTTACCGGCATGGCGCCCGGTCGATGGAGGCGGTGATCGAGATGAGCCAGCTGACCGGGCGCAGCTCGTTCCAGCGCTCGAGCCTGCCCTCGCAGGCCCAGCTGGACCTGCACGTCGACGGCCGCAGGTTCCTGGCCCTAGTGCAGCGCCCCGACCTGTCCGGGCAGCTGCTGGAGCAGCTCGCGGAGGCCGCCCATGACGTCTTCCGGCAGGACCTGCTCCAGCGGGGCTACCAGCCCGGGCCGGCCCACGACGAAGACCGCAGGATCTCGCCCCGGCTGTGCCCGTTCGGCGAGCTGGCCGAGGAGGACAAGGAGCAGAGCCGGGCCACCGTGCGTGACATCCCCGGCAAGCTCGCCCGGGCCGGTTACCTGATGGCCCCGGCCAAGAGCGAGGAAGCCAGCACCGGCTTCCCGGGCGGCCTGCTCGACGAACTCGCCCGCGACGAGCACGACCGGTGGATGGCAGCCAAGACAGCCGCTGGCTGGGCCTACGGCCCCCACACCGACGAGCTGGCCAGGCGGCACGACGCCCTGCTGCCCTGGGACGATCTTCCCGAAAGCCAGAAAGACAAAGACCGCGCCCTCGTCATCGGCATCCCCGCCATCTTGAGCAGGTGCGGCTACGCCGTGATCCCCGTCCCCGAGTAACGTCCCCGGTGGCCTGCGGCAGCCAAGCTCGCGCCCGGCCGGACGCCGATGACGCGGCGGGGAACCGGCGCGCCAACAGTGAACGGGTGAGCCGGTGACGGGACCTACGGCCCTATGCAAGTGCGGGCCGGCGGCAGGACGCTGATTGCAGGTCCCGGCGGCAGGACGCTGATTGCAGGTCCCGGCGGACGGGGACCGCTGGGGAGGAGCGATGAGCGCTGGCCCGCTGCCTGCCGACCGCCTGCTGACGCCAGCTGCTCCTGGTGCCGCCGGGGAGCGCGAGGATTCCGGGCCTCCGTCGGCGGCGCCGTCCGGCGGGGGCGCCCGGACGTTCCGGGTGTTCGTCAGCTCGACGTTCGATGACTTCGAGCATGAGCGCGACAAGCTGCGCGAGCTGGTGTGGCCCCGCCTGGAGCAGTTCTGCGAGCAACGGGGCGCCCGCTTCGAGGCCGTCGACCTGCGCTGGGGCGTGGGATCGGAGGCAGCCGCCGACCAGCAGACCATGAACATCTGCCTGGGTGAGATCGAGCGCTGCCACCGGGTAACGCCCCGGCCGAACTTCCTCATCCTCCTCGGCGAACACTACGGGTGGCGGCCGCTACCGCCGCAGATCCCGGCCAAAGAGTTCGACGCGCTGGCCGGGCGCATGCCTGCTGAGGATCGGGTCCTGGCCGATATGTGGTACGAGCATGACGACAANGCCCGGCCCGCCCAGCGACGGCTCCGGCCGCGCCGCGACGAGTACCAGCAAGACAAGGTGTGGGCCGAGGTGGAGGGNCGGCTGCATGCGGCCCTGCGGAAGGCGGCGGATGGGGCCGGGCTTGAGGAGCATCGCGCCCGTGTCTACCGGACCTCGGCGACCGAGCANGAGATCGTCGCCGGCGCGCTGGAAGCCGGCGACCCTGAGCAGGTGGTGTGCGTCCTGCGCCATATCGACGNCGACGCCCGCCGGACCGCGGCCGGGACTCCCGCCGAGGCGGAGCGGCTCACCCGGTTCGTCGATCCGGACCCGGCGCCGGCCGAGGCCCTTCGCGCC
>JGI12270J11330_10001691_pt1 | contig 16237 bp, 17 predicted proteins | sample PeaSoiMetSII2010_FD_11330 | JGI IMG/M metagenome (IMG submission 11330)
TGGCCACTTCGGCATTCGCGCAAGTCCCGTCGAAGCAGTTGCCCGCGCCCCAGGCTCCCGGCAAGAGCTATCCGGCCGCCCAGGCCCCGGCCGCTCCCACCAAGAGCTATCCGGCCGCCCAGGCCCCGGCCGCTCCCACCAAGANNTANCCGGCCGCCCAGGCCCCGGCCGCTCCTTCCAAGATGTACCCGGCCGCCCAGGCCCCGGCCGCTCCTTCCAAGATGTACCCGGCCGCCCAGGCCCCGGCCGCTCCGGCCAAGATGTACCCGGCCGCTCAGGCTCCGGCCGCACCGGCCAAGACCTATCCGGCCGCTCAGGCTCCAGCCGCACCGGCCAAGACGTACCCGGCCGCTCAGGCTCCGGCCGCACCGGCCAAGACCTATCCGGTGGGTCAGGCCCCGGCGGCTCCGGCCAAAGTGTTGTCGGCCACCCCCGCGGCCCAGGGTGTGTCAGCGCCTGCACCGGCCGCACCAGCCCCGGCCGCCCCGGCCGTGGATGAAGCGCCACCCGCTCCTCCCGCTCCGGCTCCTCCGGCTCCCAACCCGGCGGGCATCCTCCCCAAGAAGATCTGACTCGGAACGCGGGACAGATCAACCTCTTCATCCCCGGCCCTTGCAGGGTCGGGGATTCTTTTTCCCCCTGTAAACTTCGCTTCCCGTCAAGTGCATCTCCGCAGCGTCAACCCGCTCAATCACCCGGCAATCCCCTTCCAGATCGTTCCCAGAAACCTCGAGCCATGGGCCAAGCTAGACGCCTTTAACTTGTGCAAGCGTCGACACGTGGCAACGTCCTTGCTCGGGACGGGAGTTGCTCCATCCGCTGCGAAGCCTGGACGCGCAGCGGTGCTTGCCGCGGATTCCGACGGGCTGGTTTGTTGCGGATCGCCGGCGTTTCGCTTAATCTGAGCCTGTATAGATTTGAACCGACGAGCGAACCAGGCTCGTCACTCCCAGCCATTGACTCTCGGTCTCTGGCGACTGAGTCCGAATACGGACATTGATCCGATCCCAGGCATGCAGCGAACCTCTCATTCCATGTCAAAAACCGAACGCGAACGCAATCTCGCCGTCTTCATCGACCTGGAAAACCTGGCCATGGGTTTCCAGGGCCAGAGGAAGATCCGCTTTGAAATCCAGAAGGTGCTCGAGCGCCTCGTTGAGAAAGGAAAGCTGATCGTCAAGAAGGCCTACGCCGACTGGAGCCGCTTTCCCAGCTACACCGCGCCCTTTCACGAGTCGGCCATCGAGTTGATCGAGATTCCCAAGCGGTCCCAGACGGGCAAGAATTCGGCGGACATCCGCCTGGTGGTCGACGCGATGGACCTCGCCTGGAGCAAGCTCCACGTTGATACCTTCGTGATCGTCTCGGGCGACTCCGACTTCTCGCCGCTGGTGTCGAAGCTGAAGGAGAACGGCAAGCATGTGATCGGGCTGGGCATGAAAGGCTCGACCTCCGACCTGCTGCGCGACAACTGCGATGAGTTCATCTACTACGAGGACCTGGAGCGGCAGGAGCAGAACGAACAGCAACTGGCCACCAACCTCAACTCCTACCTGCCGTCCTCCTTGAACGAGAAGCAGCGCGAGGTCTTCAGCCTGCTGGTCGAAGCCTGCAACGCGCTGCGGCGCGAGAACCACGAGATCCTCTACGCCTCGATGATCAAGGACACGATGAAGCGCAAGAAGCCTTCGTTCGATGAGAGCTACTACGGTTATCGCAGCTTCACTCACCTCATGGAGGACGCCGACGACCTGGCACTCGTGGACATCGAGCGGAACCCCAAGAGCGGGACCTACGTGGTGACCAGAATCTGCGGCGAGGGAGAAGATCGGGCTCCGGGCACGCCAACCGTGCCGAGCCGGGGTTCAGGATCAACAGTTCCCAATGCCAGGCGGGACAAGGGAGGAACAGGCCACCGCCGTTGATCCGGGCGTGATGGCGAACAACTGCCCCACCAATGCCCGGCCCACGAGACCGGCGCCGCTCTCTTTTAACTTTCCGCGCCGGGATCGTACAATCAATTGCATGTGAGCAAGCCGGACTCTCGGCTTCATCTAGCTTTGCCCGCCGTCTCGAGCTCATCCGGGAGCAATGGCGATGGTTGCATATCGAAAATCAAGCCGCACCGGTCTGGCCTTCCTCGTGGTCGTCCTCGGGGCTGTCGGGGCAAGCTCGCAGGAGTCTGCCCCCACCGAGTCTCGACCTGAAGAGGTGCTCAAGAAGAACGAACTCAAGAGGTCACGCTCGATCTGGGTCCACGAGGGAGAGACGGCCGCCCTGAGGGATCTGAGAGATACTAAAGAGCTCTATCTGCAGTTCAGAACCGCTCTTGCGCAGCAGCAACAGTTCGAGCAGGGCTCGAACAATCCCAAGGCGATCGTCGAACAGCTCCGCGCGGGGATCGCTGAACTGAACCAGGAAAGGGCCGTGCTCGGCCAGCAGATCGACAACCTGGGACCGTCCATCGGCAACGCGGTCGTAGATCGCCACCGCAATGACCTCATCCAGGAACAGAACCGACGGGCGAGAGAGATCGACCGGCTGAACAACCAGATCCAGGAGATCGATCAGCAGAAGGATCAGAACAAGGAAGCAAGTCAACAAGCAAACGTCGAGATCAACTCGCTGCACGAGAAGCTCACGAAGTCGATCGAGGAACTCCGCAAGTCGGTCGACAAGGTCACGGCGAAATACACGCAACTGGAGAAGAACGCGGAGGTCGCCAGGGCACTGGCCGCACTGGCCGAAGCCTCCAAGACCAAGCAGAAGCAGAAGCTCGGTCCGTCGAAGGAATTGCTCGACGCCGTCAAGCAGCTCAAGGCCTTCGAGCGGTTGGTGACGCGTGAGAGCGTGGAGCCGGATCGAGAGAACGGGGTTTACCACGTCCAGGCGTGGCTCAACGAAAAGGGACCATTCCGGATGGTCTTCGACACGGGGGCCGGTATCACCACGATCCCGGCCAAGATCGCCACCCAGATCGGCCTGGAGCCACGCCCCGATGATCCCACGATCCAACTCGAAGTCGCCGATGGAAACAAGGTCGCAGCCAAGAAGGTGACCATTCCCAAGGTCAAGGTGGGCAAGGTCACCGTCACGAACGTGGAATGCGCGGTCATGCCGGCGGATCGAGGCGATGTCTCTCTCCTGCTGGGCCAGACGTTCATCGAGCACGTCAAGTACACCATGAGATCCGGCAAGCTGATCATCGAGCGGCTGGACACAGCCGAGCCTGCTGGCGACGCTCAGGCCGCGGCCGGAACAGAGACCAACAAAGCTACGGGGGCGGCTATCAAGGGAGGCAGGCGTACCACTCGCCCGCCCAGAGCAGCGGTCAAGAGCAAGCGACCCACACAGAACCGCCCATCCGCCAGTGGCGGCGACGCACAGGCACCGCCGGACGGTGGCGCCGACCCTAACTGACCGAAGCGCGGCAGTTTGGCGATCCGGCCCGTGTTCAGGCGAGATCACTTAGGCCACACACCAACGACTGGGACAAGTGGAACAAATAGGGATCAAGGGCGTCTTGGGGGGGAAGTTCCGGCCACGCATCCGAATTTGGGACAGAGGTTTCTGGCTGGCAAGTGAACTTCCTTGCCCCAGGCTCCCCATTTAGCTCAGGCGAAGGTGCCTGGCCAAAACCTCTGGGCCATCGGTGCGGAAGGTGCGAACCTTCTCCTGGGCGTTGCCAATGAAGAGCACTCCTGCGGTTGCCGAGAAAGTGGTCAGATACTTCGCCGCCAGGACTTCCTCTCGTTGGCCCTTCTCGAAGCTGATCACCGGGACGTGATGCTCCCGCGCGTAGTTGTCGATGCTCCGCAAGAAGTGCTCGGTGATGGCCTTCATCTTGTGGGAGGACACGGCCCCTTCTCCGTAGTGATCGCGGAGAAAGTGGAACACGGCCCTGGGCGTCTGCAGCTTGGGCTGGTACACGTTGAGATAGACTCGGTCCAAGGATTCCAACTCCAAGGTCACATGGGGGTCGATGTCATCGGCGACAGTGCGCGGTAACCTCGTGGCTGGCTCCGGGTGTCGGGTCCGAAAGGACCACCAACCGCTTCGCGGTTTCATGCACAGGGTCAAAACCCTGTTTTCGACACCCCGGAGCCTTTTTTCAAGCAACTCTTGCCAACGCGACAGTTGGTTTGAGGCGAAGCCTCGCTAGGATCAAGGACCTTCTCGCACCAGGATCAAGAACCTTCTCGCACCAGGAGATGAGCATGGCCCAGCCGGAACGCTATGAAGTCCTCGTCCTTGGCAGCGGCGAGGGCGGCAAGTACCTGGCCTGGCACCTGGCGCGATCCGGGCGTCGGACGGCCGTCGTCGAGCGCCGCTGGATCGGCGGCTCCTGCCCGAACATCAACTGTCTCCCCAGCAAGAACGAAATCTGGAGCGCGAAAGTCGCCGACCTGCTGTGCCACGCTGGGCAATTCGGGGTCGTGCCGGGCTCCCTCGCGATTGACATGGCGCAAGTGCGGCAGCGCAAGCGCGACATGGTTGAGGGCCTGATCGCCATGCACCTGGATCGTTACAAGGCGAGCGGCGCCGAATTGATCATGGGCGCGGGGCGCTTCGTCGAGGCGAAAACGCTTGAGGTGCGTTTGAATGACGGCGGTACCCGCGTGTTGGCAGGCGAGCGGGTATTCCTCAACCTGGGGACCCACGCCAAGATTCCACCGATCCCCGGCCTGACGGATGCCGGGCCGCTTACGCACATCGAGGTGCTCGAACTCGACCGGGTGCCCGACCACCTCGTCGTCCTCGGCGGCGGGTATGTTGGCCTCGAATTCGCCCAGGCGTACCGCCGCTTCGGGAGCCGCGTGACCATCGTCGAGCACGGACCGCAGCTCCTCGGCCGCGAGGATCCTGACGTCGCGGCCGAAATCCGCCGGATTCTCAGTGGCGAGGGGATCGAGATACTTCTTGCGGCCGACGTGCTCCAGGTCGAGGGGCGATCCGGGGAAGCCGTCCGCCTGCGCGTGCGGACGGCCGGAGGTGAACAGACCATCCCCGGCAGCGATATCCTGGCCGCGACGGGACGCACTCCCAACACCGCCGGGATCGGACTTGAAGTGGCCGGCGTCGAGTTGGACTCGCGTGGCTATATCAAGGTCGATGACCGGCTCGAGACAAGTGCGCGGGACGTCTGGGCGCTCGGTGAGTGTGCCGGCAGTCCACGGTTCACGCATGTGTCCTTCGACGACTTTCGGATCATCCGGGACAACCTTGCCGGGGGGAGTCGCAGCACACGCGACCGCCTCATCCCCTACTGCCTGTTCACGGACCCGCCGCTGGCAAGGGTCGGCTTGAGTGAAGGGGAAGCGCGGCAACGGGGGATCACAGTGCGTGTCGCCAACCTCCCGATGAGCGCCGTGCTGCGGACGTGGACCATGGGAGAGACAGCGGGCTTCATGAAAGTGCTTGTCGAAGCGACCGGCGACCGCATTCTCGGTTTCACGATGATCGGCCCCGAGGCCGGGGAGGTAATGGCCGCGGTGCAGACGGCGATTCTCGGCGGGCTGCCCTACATGGTTTGCCGCGACGCCATTCTCACGCACCCGACGATGGCCGAGGGACTCAACGCCCTATTCGCCGCCATCCCGGCGCCGCATTGAGCCGCCGGAGGACGCAGCCATGCTGAGACGCAGAGACTTCGTGGTGGGGGTGTTAGCCGCCGGTCTAGCCGTCGCAGCGACGCTGGGCTCTGTCGCCCTCATCAAGTACAAGTATATGAGGGGAGCAAAGGAGCTGACCATGAATTCGAGTGACCTTGCTGATGCCGACCTGGTGACGCTGCCCAGCGCGCACGGGGCAAGCGAGACGGTCGAGCGCCTGAAATCGTTGTTGGCCCAGAAGGGAATTCAGGTCTTCGCGCACATTGATCACGCTGCGGGGGCAGAGAAGGTGGGGATGTCGCTACGGCCGACCCAGGTATTGATATTCGGCAACCCGCAGGCGGGCACGCCGCTGATGCAGAGCCAGCAGACCATTGGCCTCGACCTGCCGTTGCGGGTCTTGGTCTGGGAGGACGGGGCGGGCAAGGTCTGGCTGACCTACCGCCGGCCGGAGTTCCTGGCGCGGCGCCACCACGTTGCTGACCACGACGAAGCCGTGAAGGCCCTGGACGACGGCCTGGCCGCCCTGGCCCGTGTGGCAACCGCCCAAGAGAGTGGTCGGTGACGGGCTCTCTGATTCCGGTTGCTGACGAAGTATCATCGGGCGGCCGGGCTGAGCCCGTGGGCCAGAACGCAGGCGAATCCGCCAACGAGGCGACCGACGCCGTCCTGCAAGACCTCAGAGATCTGAATTGAGGACGAGGAGGAACGCCCGGTGGTCATCCTCGCGCTGGCCGCTGCACAGTGGGAAGACGGTCGTCTCGACATGTAGATCAAGAAGCGGGCACTGAAGATCATCGTGGATGGGGGGCTCTCGGTGGCGAATTTGGCAACAAATTGGCAACAGCACTGCCCATGCGACCGCAACGCGTCTACAATCGCCGTAAATAGTTCGTATCGATGGTTTCCCAGCGTCAACCCAGTACCACGCCGACGCCACTCAGGGATGGCTGCTGGGCAGAGTGGACTTCGTCGATAAAATCCGGGCCAGAGTTGGCCAGGCCGGGCACCACGATGAAGTACCCGCGCTGAGTTCCGGGGACACCATACCTAACTGCTTGGGCGAATTCCGGGAAATCAGGGAGAGCAACGGGAGAACAGGTATTGCGGCTGATGTGCATCAGGCAGGCACGCCTCGAACCGCTGGCGTGGGGCGCCTCCGGCCACGAGAGAACGGTCAACGGGTGGGCGACGCATAATGAGATAGAGGGCCTGCTCGTCGAGATCGGGTCCCGTTCGGTCTTTGGAAATTCGGCGTTTGGTAGCAGGCAGTAGCCAGCGGGGGAGGGTTTGCGCACGGCCTGACCCCGCCGGTCCCGGCGGACGGCGGCGTGGGACGTGGCGCGGAGAACAGTGGCCAGGTGGACGTTGGGGGCCAACCAGGTTTCCCGGGTGCCAGAGAGTGGGTGGCCCCTTCTGCTCTCAGCGATGGTTTGTTGGCCGGATGGGGGTAAAACGCCCTGAAATGGGGTCGAAAAGGCGATTTTTGGGGGAATCGGCTACGTGGCTCATAACGGCGCAACTCCTGTTACAGCATGCAGTTAGGTCTATAGTCTCGTCCCACGAGAGTCAAGAGGGAAATAGACGTAAGCTAATAGTTTATATTAACTTGCGTCGAAAAGTAAGCTCGAAAGATTTCTGCCACAACCGGAAAACGTAGCATTTTTTCGTTCGAGCTCATCTCCCAATTCTGTTTCCCAGATTCTGACGACGCCGTCGGCGGAGGCCGAGGCCAGGTGCGCACCATTGGGGCTGAAGGCCACGCCGTGGACGCGGTCGTGGTGGCCGCGGAGAGTGAGGATCTCCCGGCCGCCGGCAGTCTCCCAGAGACGCACGGTGCCATCGGCGCCTGCCGAGGCAATCCGGGTTCCATCGGGATGAAACGCAAGACCGAAGATCCAGTTCGTGTGCCCAGTCGATGACAAGGGCGACAGCGGCCGGCTCTGGATCGCACTCGCCATGGTCACGAATTCTCCCCGAGTCACGACGAGGTCGGGCTGCGTCGCAGCCGAATGTCCGGCAGGACGTGTGACCCTTGCCACTCACGACAGCGCATCCAGGTCCGCCAGGTCCTTGGGCCGTCCGGAAGCCGCTTTGTTGGCCATGAGAGTCTGCTTGTCGACGACGAACATCGTCAACCCTTCGACATGGCAAACGATTCGGCGCTCCCACGCGTCTGCGAACGTAACGCCGCTGATGGAAGTAACCAGGTCGATGCGATTCGGCGGATAGCCGAGCTGAATGATGGATCCGGGCACGAGGAAATCTGTCTCGGTCAGGCCCAAGCTGGCGAAGCCAAACTCTCCCAGCACCGCGATGAGCTTGCGCGCGTTCTCTTGCGACACCTCGACGAAGAGATCGATGTCGCCCGTCGCGCGAGGGTAACCGTGGTAGGCCACGGCGTACCCTCCAACGACCACGTATCTCACGTCATGAGAGTTTAATAATGCGATAAACTCTCTCAAGTCTCTCGGAAGGTTCATGATCGCCGCTCACCGGCAAACGACGGTTCAGCTCGAAGAGAATCTCGAGGCGCTCTTGGGGACTCAGGCCTTGGTAATACTCCTTATCCCCCCGATCGCACTCCTCGAAAGATCTGAACACCTTGACGACCTTCTCCATCGTGTGCTTCGCTCTCCCCTCATTGCAGATCCGTCATCTCGAAGCTGGTGCCGCGAGGTCAACGCGGCCCTTTTTTCAACTGGTCGCGGGCGGCCTGTGCGACCCGATCGACGGTGAAGCCGAATTCCACGAGCAGGTCCTTGAGCGGGGCCGAGGCGCCGAAGGATCGCATGCCGATGCTCGTGCCGTGGTCGCCCACGAACTTGGTCCAGCCGAAGGTTGAAGCCTGCTCGACGGACACGCGGGCCTTGACGGCGGGAGGCAGAACGTGGTCGCGGTAAGCCGCATCCTGATCGTCGAAGAGCTCCCAGCAGGGCATGCTCACGACGCGGGCCTTGATGCCTTCCTGCGTGAGCTTGTCGTGGGCGCCCACGCACAGTGAGACCTCGCTGCCGGTGCCCATCAAGATCACGTCGGGCTTACCGTCGGCCGCGTCGGCCAGGATGTAAGCCCCCTGCGCCAGGCCGGTGGCCGAGGCGTACTTGGTCCGGTCCAGGGTGGGGATGTTCTGGCGGGACAGGATGAGCGCCGCGGGCTGGTGGTGAAGCTGCGTGATGAGCTTCCAGGCCTCGACAACTTCGTTGGCGTCGCACGGTCGGATCACCAGGAACCCGGGAACCGCGCGCAGCGAAGGAATCTGCTCGATGGGCTGATGGGTCGGTCCATCCTCGCCCACCCCGATCGAGTCATGCGTGAAAACGTAGATGACCGGCAACTCCATTATGGAGGCTAATCGAATCGGTGCCCGGCCGTAATCGCTGAAGATCAGGAACCCGGCGCCGTAGGGCCGGACCTTGACCGCGGACATGCCGTTGAGAATCGCCCCCATCGCGTGTTCGCGAATGCCGAAATGGAAATTCCGCCCGCCGTAGCTGCCGGCCTCGAAGTCGCCGGCTCCCTCAAACGTCAGCCGGGTCTTGGTGGAGGGGGCCAGGTCCGCGGCACCGCCGATCAGCCAGGGGATGTTCTTGGCCAGAGCATTGAGGACCTCGCCAGACGAGACGCGCGTGGCGATTCCCTTGGGGTCCGCCGGATACGTGGGCAAGCCCTTGTCCCAGCCGTCGGGAAGCCGGCGATGCTGCATCTGGTCAAGGTGAAGGGCGAGCTCCGGGTACTTTGCCTTGTACTGCACGAGCCGGGCGAACCAGGCATCACGCAGCTCCTTGCCGCGACGGCCGATGCCCTGTTTGAAGTGCTCGTAGACGCCCTCGGGAACCAGGAATTTTGCGTCCTCCGGCCAGCCGTAGAACTTCTTGGTCAGCCGGACCTCGTCCTCGCCCAGGGGCTCACCATGGGCGCCGTGGGTATCTTGCTTGTGGGGAGAGCCCCAGGCGATGTGGCTGTCAACGATGATCAAGGTCGGCCGGTCATGGGTCTCGAGAAAGGTCTCGTAGGCCCGTTCCAGCAGCTCCAGATCGTTGGCGTCGCTCACCCTGGTCACATTCCAGCCGTAGCCCATGAACCGCTCGGCCACGTCTTCGCTGAAGGTGAGATTCGTCTCGCCCTCGATCGTGATCCGGTTGTTGTCGTACACCCAGCAGAGGTTGGACAGCTTGAGGTGACCGGCGAGCGAGGCGGCCTCGTGCGAGATGCCTTCCATCATGTCGCCGTCGCTGCACAGGGCGTAGACGCGGAAATCGATCAGGTCCTCAAAGCCTGGCTGGTCGAAGTGGGCGGCCAACCAGCGCTCGGCAATAGCCATTCCGACCGAGTTGGAAACGCCCTGTCCCAGCGGGCCGGTCGTCGTCTCGACCCCCGAAGTCAGGCGGTATTCGGGATGCCCGGGGCACTTGCTGCGCAACTGCCGGAACTTCTTGATGTCGTCGAGCGAGACCGACGGCGTGCCGAGGATCTCATAGTCCTGGTTCACCGACTTGACGCCGGCCAGGTGCAAGAGCGAGTAAAGCAGCATCGAGGCGTGCCCCACCGAGAGCACGAAGCGATCTCGGTTGGGCCAGACCGGGTCTTCGGGATCGTAGCGTAGGTGGTTCTGCCAGAGGACGTACGCCACCGGGGCCAGGGCCATCGGCGTTCCGGGGTGTCCCGAGTTTGCCTGCTGGACCGCGTCCATGGAGAGCGTGCGAATCGTGTTGATCGAGAGCGTATCCAGCGGGTGCTTCGCCGAGGAGACGGGCTGCTTTACATTCCGTTCGGAGGTCATGCGCTTGTCGACTCCCTGAGGTTCATGAGGATCACGGGTTCCGATCGGAATCGGGCCGGGGAACCAGTGGACAATTCGATTTGTGTTCTTAAGTGAACGTTTTGTCTGTGTTGATCGGGCGAGCTGCCGACCGCGGGATCATTCTCATACCCTGACCCCGAAGTCTACCAGCGCCGCGCGGAGTTGCTCGAGGTCCTGAAACCTGATTGCCCGCAGATCAAGCTTCAGCGCGGTCTCCACATTGACGGGCCGATCATCGATGAAGATGCCCTCCCGGGCGTCGCAACCGGCAATTCCCAGGGCGTTGCGGTAGATGTCCTCGTCCGGCTTGACCTGGCCGAGGTAGCAGGAGGCCAGGAACGATTCGAAGATGGAGCGGAGCCCGAAGGTCCGCACCCGATGCTCGTGCAGCTCGCGCGATTCGTTGTTGAGCGTGAAGAGCCGGAACCGTCCCGTCGCCGCGAGCGATTGCACCCACTCCAGGGTCTCGCCCAGCACGCGCGACTGCGCGAACATGAGGGTCTTGAAGTCGTCCGGGGAGAAGGATCGCCGGGTGTGGAAGACGGTTTTCTCGATGTACGAGTCGAGACTGAGCCGGCCGGTCTCGAAGGCCGTTTTCACCATGCCGTGGCGGGTATGAAAATCGCGACTGTCGAGCCCGAGAGCCTCGACGGCCCGGTCGCGGGCCGCCGTGTCCCAGGCGTTGGTCAAGAGCACGCCGCCGACGTCGAAAAAGAGAGTAAAGGCCTCGGACACCTCAACACCCCGCTCGAATGCAACCCGGATCAAACAGCAAACTCACGCTCCCGGAACTAAACTCACCGCGGAAATCGGCAGTCGAGATCCGCCCGGTGCGACTCCGGGACGAACTCATGTTATAACTGCAATTAAGTTCGTGTGCCATGGTTGACAACCCAATTCGGCGGGACACCGTGGAGCAAGAGCCGGGCCATGGCAAATTCTGGGTTGGATGAGTGCCATTTTCGCTCGACGTCCTCTCCCTGCGGACATGCAATCATCGGCGATCCCGGGCGAATCCACTGGCGAGAACTGCCCTGGCCTATTACGGCTACGCCAATATCCTCTCCCCGGGGTTGATCGCCGCGCTGGCGCTGTTTCTCTTCCTCGCGATCCTGCTCTACGGCTCGCTCTACACGGCCGTGGGCGCGGCGTGCAGCGAGCTCAAGGACGCGCAATCCCTGATGATGCCGGTGATGCTGCTGTCGATGATTCCCGTCTTCGTCTGGACAGCCGTGCTCAAGAACCCGGCGAGCCCGCTGTCGGTGGGGATGTCGCTCTTCCCGCCGGCCAGCCCGTTTCTCATGCTCATGCGGCTGGCCCTGCGGCCAGCCCCGCCTGCCTGGCAGGTCGCGCTCTCGGTGGTCCTCACCACCCTGACCGCGATGGCCATCGTCGGGGCCGCCGGCAAGATCTTCCGCACCGGCCTGCTGATGCAGGGCAAGCCGCCCAGTTTCGTCGAGCTGGCCCGCTGGGTGATGGCAAAATGAGCTGGAAAAGGTAACAAGCACACTCCGTGAGCGGTTCCCAACAACACGTCACACGGAATGTGCCTGTCACCGCGCTCTTACTCCCGCTCAATCGTGCGGATAATTCTCCAGAAAACGGGCCAGGCGGTGGAAGTCGGAGCCGGTCTGAATGAAGCGGACTACGGTCACCAGCGTCTCGGGATCGACCAGCGTGTCGAATGGTACGTACGACAGGTCGAGCTGTCCGGAGCACGAGATCAACACGCCGTCGAGGTGATTTTCCACCAGCGCGCGATAGGCGCCGACGCCGAGCTGGCTGCCGAGGATCACATCGAAGGCGTGGGGCAGGGCGCAGCGGGCCTCGTAGCCAAGCTGCAGACCGGTCAGCCGCTTGTTCTTGCCCGTCCGCTTTTTGTACTCGGCCTCGACCGCCTTGACCATGGTACGGGCCAGATTGGCCTGGGCGAGCGAAAGATGTCCATGGTCGTCGAACTTGACGCCTTCCAGGTAACTGGCGGGAAGGAACTGGCCCAGGCCCTCGGCGATCACGATCACGCCGAACTCCTTACCCTCGGATTCGCGGGCCAGCATGGCCTTCACCATCACATCGACGACCTTGGCGATGTCCATGATCTTGCGGGTGCTGGACCCCGGTCTTGGGATCGGTCAGGGTCTCCTCCGCGCTCAGCCCTTGGGGGATATCCTCGACGCTCAGAGTCAGGCTGCCCTCGCCAGCGATCGCGGACCCGTAGGCCAGCCACCCGGCGCTACGGCCCATGCACTCGGCGATGTAGTAGCTGCGAGTCGCCTCCGCGTCGGCCAGCAGGTTGCGGATCTCGTTGGCCAGGAACTCGACGGCCGTGAAGTAGCCGAACGTGAAATCGATACCCAGGTAATCGTTGTCGATCGTCTTGGGAACATGGACCACCGCGATCCGCTGCTGGTCAGCAGGCAGGTGGTCCTGGAACAACTTGAACTTGTTCGCGGTCTTGAGAGTATCGTCACCGCCGATCGAGATCAGGGCATCCACCCCAAGCGAAGACAGGGCCTGGTGCACGGTGCGCAGCAGCTCGGTGCGATTCGGGTCGGTCAGGTGGCTGGGATGCGACACGTCCTTGCCCGGATTCGTGCGGGCGGTCCCGATCATGATGCCGCGGGTGTTCCTCGTCCGGCGCAGCGCCTTCTGATCCAGGACCTTGTAGTCGCGCCCCTCCTGCATGGGGTGATCGGGCCCGTATTCCACCAGGTGGGCATAGCCGTTAAGGATGCCGAAGACTTCGATGTCTCTGCGCAGAAAGGCTGATGCGGCTGTCGAGATCACCGCGTTGGCCGCCGGGGCGGGGCCGCCGGCAAAGAGGATGCCGACGCGGTGGATCTGGCGTGGACTTTGTGGGGATGGCGAGGCAGAGTCAGAGGGGGACATTTGCAACTCCCGTCGGGTGACTGTCGTTCATCCGTTGGATTCAGTGAGGGGACGTGCCGCGGAGCGGTCCTGTTCGTCTGGTGCGATCAGGTTCTCCAAGAACTGCGCCGGCACCACGCCCCGTCTTGGCCCAGGTGCATTCATCCAAACTTAGTGAGAGCAAGCGCGTGCTCAGGAACAACACTAACCTCGGGCTCGCGACGTCACAAGAGATTCCACCTCAACCGGGCGGATCGGTCTGCTGGAGTGCGAGGCCCGCTGGGTTCGTTTTGGCGAACCGTGTATTTCCCAGCGGATCTATCTCCTCGAGCCAGCGCTGGACCTGCGTCGCAAGACGGTTGATCGTGTCTTGACCCGCGCCCCGAACGAGCGCGGCAATCTGACCTTCGCCGTCGACGAGAAGATGGAGCGGAGGGTCTGCGAGCTCGGCGCCAAAGCGGCGGAGTGTCTCGGGACCGGCGAGGTAGGCCGGCACGGTCGCATGGATCTCGGCCAGGGCCGCGCGCACTCGATCCGGCTGGTCCGAGTTGATCGCCGCAGTCACCATTGTGAGCCGACGGTGCGCCTTGAGGCGCTTCCAGACGCCTTCGAGCTTCGACAGGCCAGCCCTGCCTGATGGAGATCCCGCCGACCAGAAGACGATCCAGCTAACCTTTCCCTTCGCTCCGAGCAGGACCAGGGGTTCCGCGGTCTCGAGGTCCAGAAGCCGAAGCGGAGGCAGCGCCAGGCCGACGGCTGGAGGCTCAGGCCGGGAGGCCGGACCGAACCTCAGCCACGCGGTCCAGCCCACGAGCACGAGCGTCACCAAGGCCAACAGAACGCTCACCCGGTCCATTCGGTGGGAAGGCGATTCGTCGATTTCCTGGGGGTGGCTGGTCTCGGAGTGCATCATCGGTCGGGGTGAACCAGGTCTTGAACTTGGTTCTAGGGGCCATAACCCAGCGGGCTCTTCACGATGATCGTGTCGATAGACGTTCGAGCGCTCTCGGGCAGGGTCAATTCCAGGGTGTCACCGCGCTGGACCAGTTTGAGGGGAGTCGTCTTGCCGAACGCGAACGGCGTGAAGGAACCGATCGTCCTGGGCAGGGCAATCGTGTCCGCTGGCTTGAGGACGTGCAGATAAATGTCCAGAGGCGTGGACGCCTTGATGGTCGAGACGCCCCATGGCTGCGGATCAATCGGGCCCCGGCGCGTTCCGTAGACCGTCTTGCCGTTGGTCTCCAACCACTTGCCCACGGCCACCAGCCGCTCGCTGAATTCGGGCCCGATCGTCCCGTCCGGCCGGGGTCCGACGTTCAGCAGCAAGTTGGCGCCCCGACCAGCGGCCCCCAGCAGGGCATGAATCACCTGCTCGGGGGACTTGAAATTGGTATCCCGGGCGTTGTAACCCCACGACTGGTTCATCGTCAGGCAGGTCTCCAGCGGCAGCCTCGAGGTCACGCCGGCCTTGTTGAAGCCGGCCGAGTTCTCCCCTGGCAGGTCCTGCTCGAACATCTGGAAATCCTCGCCGGGGAACGGGGCGACATGGTGATTGTTGCCGACGAGCGCTCCGGGCTGAAGCTCGTGAATGATCCGGTAAGTCCCGGCCAGATCCCAGTCGGCCTCGGGACGGTCCCACCAGCCGTCGAACCAGATTCCGCCAATCTCGCCGTAGTTGGAGCAGAGCTCGCGGACCTGGCCCTGGTAATAGGCGACATACGTCTTCCAGTCTCCCTTCTCCTCCCTCCCGGCCGTCTGGCCCGTTTTCCCGCGAGGGAAGTAGTCGGGATGGTGCCAGTCGAGCAGCGAGTAGTAAAAGAAGAGCTTGATTCCCTGCTTGTGGCAGGCGCTCGCCAGCGCCTTCATTGGGTCTTTGCCGTAGGGCGTGGCATCGACGATGTCATAAGCGGTGAGGCTGCTGTCGTACATGCAGAAGCCGTCGTGGTGCTTGCTCGTGATCGTGATGTACTTCATCCCGGCGGCCTTGGCCAGCCTGACCCACTCGTCCGCATCGAACTTGACGGGGTTGAACCGCGGCGGCAACTTCTGGTACTCGCTGATTGGAAGCTTGTCGTTGTTCATCACGCACTCGCCCTTGCCCAGCAGCGAGTAGACTCCCCAGTGCACGAAGAGGCCGAACTTCGCGTCCTCGAACCAACGCCTCGCGACGGCGTTGGCACCGGCAGGGGACGAAGATTGATCGTCTCCTCTGGCGTTCAACGGTCGCGTGACCCCGATCGCGCCGGCGAGCGCTATGGCCAAGATCCAGACCCAGGTGCTTCTGTTCAGCTTCCAATGGCGGCGATTCATGGTTCTCCCTCGTTCCGGCCATCAACCCGGCCTCGCCTTCCCAGGCTTGTGCCGGGCCGTGGACATTCCGGGAGTTCTGACAACGCAAACCATGCGCTGGAATCTCGAATCGATGGAATCTGGAATCGGTGCTTCACGATGCGCTGGCGGCGATATCGTCGGCCAGACGTTCGAGGACTTCGCGGGTGAACTGGCAGGGGGTGCGGCGGCGCTGGCGGGTGGCGTCATCGACGACATAACGCTCCATGCGCAGCATTCCCTGCTTGTACAGCCGGACCTCGTAGAAGCCGCGCTGGTCAGCGCGAACGGACGGCGACTTGCTGCGGATCTGGACTTCACCTCCGCCGGCGTCGATCTCGAGCACCTTGAGGGGCTCGAGCAGGTAGGTCACCCGGGCGGCAAGGCGCTCGCCCCAGGCGTTCAGGGCGTCGGACGACCAATCCTGGCGGTCGGTCGTGACGAAGTCCAGGTTATCGAAGGCGACCCCGACGCTGTCGAGGGCCGTCAGGTTCAAGGTGAACCGGTTCGGGGCGTCCTCGACTGTGACGGAGCACGGCAAGACGTAGGCCCGCGTGTTTTCATCAAGCGCGGCGGCGATCTTTCGGCTCGGATTCATGGGATGAACCTCCCAACGGGCGGATTG
>JGI12270J11330_10001699_pt1 | contig 16220 bp, 12 predicted proteins | sample PeaSoiMetSII2010_FD_11330 | JGI IMG/M metagenome (IMG submission 11330)
ACCGCCATGGTGCCGGTGCTGCTGCGTTCCTCGTATGGCGACGATCCCATGGTGAAGGACCTCCCGGTCGTATTCACCGTGCACAACATGGGGTATCACGGCCTTTTCCCCAAAGAGGCGCTGGAGCGGGCCAGCATTCCACCTGCCGTCTTTCAACCTGGCGGGATCGAATTTTTCGGAAGTGTCAACTTTCTGAAGGGCGGCCTGGTGTATTCGGATTATCTGACCACCGTCAGCCGCAAATATGCGCAGGAGATCCAGACCTCGGAATTCGGCTTCGGCCTGGAGGGCGTGGTGCGGTCGCGTGCAGACCGCCTGGTGGGAATCCTGAACGGCGTGGATTATGCGAGTTGGTGCCCGGAAAAGGACGCGCTGCTGCCGATGAAGTACTCCGCCAAAAACATGGCCGGGAAGCGCGTGTGCAAACAGGCGCTGTTCGAGGAGTTCCTTCTGCTGCATGACAATCCCAACCGGCCGGTGCTGGGGATTGTGTCGCGTTTCGCGGACCAGAAAGGCTTTGACCTGATAGCGCAGATTGCGCAGGAACTCATGCACGAGGACATTTTGCTCGCCGTCCTGGGCTCGGGCGACCGCCGCTATGAGGATCTCTTTCGCGCGCTGGCCGGGGATTTTCCGGGGCGCGTGGGCGTGAAGATTGCGTATGACAACAAGGCTGCGCACCTGGTGGAAGCGGGATCGGACATGTTCCTGATGCCCTCGCGTTACGAGCCTTGCGGGCTCAACCAGATTTACAGCTTGCGTTATGGCACGGTGCCCATCGTGCGGGCTACCGGCGGGCTGGACGACACCATCGAGAACTTCGACCTGCAAAACGGCACCGGCACGGGCTTCAAGTTCACCGAATATACGGGTGCCGCGCTGCTGGACGCCATCCGGCAGGCGCTGCATCACTACTCCGACGACGGCGTGTGGAAGCGCATCCAGCTCAACGGGATGGCCAAAGATTTTTCGTGGAACACCTCCGCGGCGGAATATGCGAAACTATATGAGGCTGCACAAGCAGCGCGAAACGAAAAAGCGGTTCCATCATCTAATTAATCTGGGACAAGGGCTGCTTCCTAACAGCCCGTCGAGGACATTGAAACGTTATGGCTGATAACATTCTTGCGGTAAACGACGGAAATTTTGAAGCAGAGGTACTGACGGCGAGCAAAGCTCAGCCGGTCATGGTGGATTTCTGGGCGGAATGGTGCCGCCCCTGCCACATGCTGGCGCCCACGGTCGCGGAAATCGCCCAGGACTACGCCGGGAAATTGAAGGTGACGAAGTTGAACGTGGATGAAGCGATGAACTCCGCGGCCCGGTTTAACATTCGCGGCATCCCCACGCTGCTTGTCTTTAAGGATGGGCAGATGGTCGAGCAGATCGTCGGCGCCGTGCCCAAGGACCAAATCACCAAGGCCCTCGCCCGCCACATCGGATAAGACTGAAATTAAATAGATCGTAGTATTGCCTCGTTTTGTGGTTTTTAGACGGGGACGCCAACTTCCCCGGTTGGTAATGGCAAAACGCCATTCAGGAGAATGGCGCTCCCGGGGGCTCCGGTCAAGATGGTATTCCCGTATGCGGAAGCAGCATGTCGCACCTCCGGCGCTGAAAGATAGCGATGCGCAATGTACCCAGGGCTTGCGCCCTGGGCTAACCTGTGGCGCGCCTACGGCACTCAAGAATAACTGTTATTTGAGGGCGAGATCGGGGTTGGCGACGCTGGATTCGGAGGCCCAGGTGATGAGCAGGGGCATGAACGGAGTGACGGCGTCGGGGTGATTGGGGAGGATACGGATGGCGCAGCCGAAGAAGCCGCTCTTTGTGGTGTGCAGGGAGGCACGGAAGCGGAAGCAGCCATTACCTTCGTTTTCAGGGCTTTCCATGGCGGTGATTTCCGGGCTGATGATTTCGCCCTTGGCGTCCACGCGGCCGGTGAGGATCTGGACGGAGACATCCTCGGGAGTCAGGGAATCGAGGAAAACGCGCGCGGAGATTTTGAGTTCGTTGTCGAGATTGACTTCACCAAGATCGCTGGAGACATCCTTCACTGCCAGGCGAGGCCATGCCGCTTCGATGCGCGCGCGCCAGGCGGCCAAACTCCGGGCGTGGGAAGCATTGTCGGCCTGCAAGCGGCCGTGGCGGCGGTGGACGGAGAGATAGTATTCATTGGCGTACTGGATGACCATGCGGTGCATGTTGAATTCGGGGCAGAGGCGAGTGATGGAAGTCTTCATGCGGTCGATCCACTTGCGGGGAAGGCCGTCGGTGCGGCGCTCGTAGAAGGAAGGAACGATTTCGCGTTCGAGAAGTTGATAGAGCGCTTCGGCTTCGACTTGATCCTGATAGCCGGGATCCTGGTACGACTCGTCTTTGCCGATGGCCCAGCCGACTTCGGCGCCGGCATCGAGACCTATCTGCCAGGCTTCATCCCACCAACCATCGAGAGTGCTGACGTTTAAAACGCCATTGGCCAGGGCTTTCATGCCGCTGGTGCCGCTAGCTTCCTGTGGGCGCAGAGGAGTGTTGAGCCAGACGTCGCATCCCTGAACCATGTAACGGGCGATGGCGACGTCGTAGTCTTCGAGGAAGACAAGCCTGCGGCGGAATTCGGGGCGCGCGGCGAGATCGACGATGGTTTTGATGAGTTCCTTGCCGTATTGATCGCGGGGGTGAGCTTTTCCGGCGTAAATGATTTGCACGGGGTGTTTGGGGTCGTTGAGGATGCGCGCGAGGCGTTCGGGATCGCGAAGGAGCAGCGTGGCACGCTTGTAGGTGGCAAAACGGCGGGCGAAACCGATGGTGAGGGCGTCGGGGAGAGAACTTCCTCGGCTTCGTCAATGGCGGATTGCGCGGCGCCGCGATTTTTGAGCTGCACTTGCAAGCGGCGGCGAGCGAAAGCGACGAGGCGTTCGCGGCGACGTTCGTGAGTGCGCCAAAGTTCGCCCGCGGGAATGGATTCGGTGCGCTTCCAAAGTTCGGTGTCGGCCGGCTCGTGGCGCCACTTGGGCCCAAGATAGCGGTCATAGAGCTGGTTCATTTCCAGGGAGACCCAACTGCGGAAGTGGACACCGTTGGTGACATGGCCGATGGGGACTTCCGATTCGGGCAGGCCGCGCCAGATGGGATTCCACATGCGGCGGCTGACGGCGCCGTGGAGTTTGCTGACGGCGTTGCTAAAGGCGGCGAGGCGCAGGGCCAGGACGGTCATGCAGAAATCCTCGTTGTCGTTAGCGGCGTCCTGCCGGCCGAGAGCAAGGAACTCGCGGCGGCTGATGCCGAGGCGCGGATAGAAGGAGGAGAAATAGCGATCCATGAGGCTGGCAGGAAAGTAGTCGTGTCCTGCGGGGACGGGCGTGTGCGTGGTGAAGACCAGACTGGAAGAGGCGAGAACGGAGGCTTCGGCGAAACTGAGGCGCTGCGATTCCATCAGGGAGCGGATGCGTTCGAGGGCAAGGAAGGCGGAATGGCCTTCGTTCATGTGATAGACAGTGGGGCGAAGGCCCAGAGCGTCGAGAGCGCGCACGCCGCCGATGCCGAGAAGAAATTCCTGCTTGATGCGCATCTCCAGATCGCCGCCGTAGAGTTGCGCGGTGATGGAGCGGTGCTCCGGGCGATTGGCGGGAAGATTGGTGTCGAGGAGAAAGAGCTGAATGCGGCCGACGACAGCGCGCCAAACGCGGGCCGTGACTGTGCCGTCGGGAAGCGTGACGTGGACCTGCACGTTGGGCACAAATTCGATGGGGAGGACGTGGAAGTCATTTTCCGCGCAGGCTTCCTGCTGCCAGCCGGCGGCATTGAGATACTGGCGAAAATAGCCTTCCTGATAGAGAAGGCCGACACCCACGAGAGGAAGGCCGAGGTCGCTGGCGGCTTTGAGATGATCGCCAGCGAGAACGCCGAGGCCTCCGGCAAAGATAGGAAGACATTCGGTAACGCCGAATTCGAGAGAGAAATAGGCGACGAGGAGATCCTTGTTTTCGGCGTGCTCGCGCTGATACCAGGAACCCAGGCCGGAGAGATAGGTGTCGAGGCCTTTGGAAACGCCCTGGAGATGGGCGAGGAGGGAATCGTCCTTGGCGGCGGCTTCGAGGACGCATTGATCAATGCTGCCCAGCATACGGACAGGATTGTGGCCGGCAGTTTCCCAAAGGTCGCGATCGAAGCGGCGGAAGAGATCGATGGCGGCGTGGTTCCAGCTCCAACTGAGGTTGTAGGCAATTTGCAGGAGGGGTTTCAGAGCGTCTGGCAGGGAGGGACGAACTTTAAACGTGGCGATGGGCTTCATGGGGTTCCTTACCTGGAGCGACGCGCGGAGGGCGCGGAAGAAGTATAGCGAACAGCGCAGTGCGGTGAAAGGCTGACCCCCTCACCACAGGAGCGGTTGAGCCAGGCGGCGCTAAATATCACCTGGGGGGCCGAGGATTCGGGCGCGGCGCCGTGGCAGGGCCGGATGGCTTTGGCGAACCGGACGGCCTGCCGGCGGCGGAGAGTTCGCGTTCAGCTTGCAGCCAGTCGTCGAGCTCGAGGCCGGGCGATGCGCCGCGCTCGAGGAAAATCTGGTGGGCGCGGAAAGCGATCTCTTGTTCCGTGGGGCGCGAGGCAGTGCGAACGGCTTTAGCGGTTGCCGGTGGTGCTGGAAGCGTGGTGACCTTACTGGACATGCATTCCTCCAATGTGAGCCGGAACGATCCGGCCGGGTAATCGAGAAGCGAATGAACGAGCAGCGGAAGAGAGGAGTGGCCGCAGGCCCAGTCAGAAAACACCCGAGCTCGGCCAATCAACCGCGGCTCGTTGCACAATCGCACATGGGGCTCTTCAAGTGGATAGAAGAGGAGATGCGACGAGAATCGCTTCAAAGGGAGGATGGAACAGGAATGCATAGTTGTCAATAGGATAATTATATGAATGATTGGTAACAGAGATGTTACAAATTGGGACAGTGAGGCGTTCGGATTTGGAACAGATGTTGGAACAGGTCAAGGAGCCTCCGCCACCGCGGGGGAACGAAGAGCGAAGAGCGAAAAGCGATAGCACCTTGCAGAGATGGGGTCGAGCGGTGCTCGACCCCTACGACGGGCAGAAGGGGGTTAGCCCTTGAACAGAGTGCGGAAGGCGTAGAAGAGGAAGCCGGAGAGGGTCATGGCGGCGGGGAGCGTGAGGACCCAGGCAAGGAGGAGGTTGCGCACGGTGCTGAATTGCAGGCCAGAGTGGTTGGACAGCATGGTGCCGGCCACGCCGGAGGACAAGACGTGCGTGGTGCTGACGGGCAAGCCGAGGCCGTCGGCGGCGCCGATGGTGGCCATGGCGGTGATTTCGGCAGCCGCGCCCTGCGCGTAAGTAAGATGGTCCTTGCCGATTTTTTCGCCCACAGTGACGACAATGCGCTTCCAGCCGACCATGGTGCCGAGACCGAGAGCGAGGGCCACGGCGACTTTCACCCAAAGAGGAATGAAACGCGTGGCCTTGTCAATGTGCCCCTTGTAATTTTTCAAGACGGTCACGTCGGCTGCGGCGAATTGCGGCTTGCCGGATTTCTGCATCAAGCGCAGAGCTTCGCTGACGAGGTACATATCATTGCGGAAGTTGCGTACGCGCTCGTGCGGCACATTGACGAGCTGCTTGAACTGGGCCATTTCCGTGCCGATATCATTAACGAGAACGCGGAGGGCCAGCATGGTATTGGGCTTGAATTCCTTGGTGCGGATGAAATCCGTGACGTCGTCGCGGGGATCGCCGACCACGGCTGCCGGGGTCACATATTTGTCCAGGGTATCGGCGGCTTGCCGGGAGACGGCCACAAAGTCTGCGGATTGCCGCTGGGTGACGGCGTGGTTCAACGCGTAGGTGGTGGGCACAGTGCCGATGAGGATGAGCATGATCAAGCCCATGCCCTTCTGGCCGTCGTTGGAACCGTGGAAGAAGCTGACACCGGTGCAGGTGAGAATGAGCATGCCACGAATCCAGAATGGGGGCGGTTCGGTGCCCTTGGGCGCTTCGTAGAGGCGCTTATCTTTAATGACGGCTTTCATGAAAAGGAAGAGAAGGGAGGCCAGGATGAAGCCGAAGATGGGGGAGAGGACGAGGGACTTGGCGATGTTGGCGGCCTGCGCCCAATCCACGCCGCTGGTGCCGGACTTGGCCTGCATGAGCTGATTGGCAATGCCCACGCCGATGATCGAGCCGATCAGCGTGTGCGAACTGGAAGCAGGGAGGCCGAACGACCAAGTGCCGAGGTTCCAGAGAATGGCGGCGACAAGGAGGGCAAAAACCATAGCGAAGCCAGCACTGCTCCCCACTTGCAGAATCAGCTCGACGGGCAACAGAGAGACAATCGCGAAGGCCACGGCTCCGGAGGAAGTGACGACGCCAAAGAAATTCCAAAAGCCGGACCACACCACCGCGATATTGGGATCGAGAGAGTGGGTGTAAATGACCGTAGCCACGGCATTGGCGGTGTCATGGAAGCCGTTCACAAATTCAAAGCCGAGAGCCACCAGGAGCGCGGTGCCCAGCAGAACGTAAGGCCAGGCGGAGCCCAACTCGATGTTCCCGAGGTCACGAGCGATGCTATACCCGATAAAGATCAACCCGGCGAGAAACACCAAGCCGAAGACCAGCGTGCCAATGCGGCTGGGCCCACGACTGAGTTTTGCTTGTATCACGGTTGATGCGGACGCTACGGCCATGTTTCTCCTAACGAGAACAAAGGATGCGCGCCCGAGGGCGCGAAAGCAGGCACACGTTTATACGAAGGTATTGTTAATGGCGGATGAATGAGTTGGTGTGGCGCCCCAACGATTAGAGGGATTCATCGCACAAAAGGCGTGCGATGGAAACGAGTACCTTACTCCGCGGACTCCGTTCGGAATGACGAGGTCGGTCAGGTCATGAACGAATTAGAAGATGCGGCCGAGTTGGAAGAACCATTTGTAGTGACCGGAATCGCCAATGCTGCCGCCAACGAATACCGGGCCGAGGGCTGTTTCCCCGATGAATCCCCCGACGATGTCGGCGGAGAACCTAGGCACAGGGTTGGGATCGCCATAGATTTTGCCAAATTCGCCCCCGCCCGTGAAATAGACCTGCTTGCCGACAAACGTCGGAAGGGTGAAGACCTTGTGGAGATAGCCGCCCCGCGCGAAGAAATACTGGTTGCCGAACAACTCATTCAGGCCATAGGCGCTCAATTGGTTGGGACCGCCGAGAAAAAAGGGCGGAGGTGAACCCACATGGCGAAAACCAAAGGTCGTGCCGCCGCTGGCAGTGAGAAAGAGGGAACCCTGGGAGGAAACCGGCTGGAATCCATTCAGGGTAACTTGCATTGTGGGGAAATTTTCCGTGGCGCCGGGATAGTCATTATAAAAATGGAAAAGGGACTGGATGTAATAGCCCTTGGTGGGGATGACAGCTTCGTTGGTGTGATCGAGGATGTAGCGCACTTTCAAAGCGGCGACGCCCCCGCTGGTCGGAGCGAATTCCGGCGTACCGAGGCGCAGGAAGGCGTCGTAGTAACCGACGCTATAGCCGACGCGGAGTTCGTTGAAGCGATTAAAGCTGTAGCCCAAATCTATTCCCGAGGTGACCTGATCCCGCCGGTAATCGGCGAGAGGATCGTGCTTCCGATACACCAGGAAAGTATTCTGACTGACGTTAAAGTTTGGGGCAAAGAACCAGCGACTGAGCGGCAGGAACGGCCGGTAGAGCTCCGTGGTGATGCCGTAGGTGGCGCCGAACTGCAAATCGGTGCGCCATTCGGAGCGCTCTCCGGCAACATCCATGAGGGTAAAACGAGAACCGAGGGTAAAGGTGACGTCATCAGGCTCGGAACCGTCGAGTGAAAAGGAAGGCTGAAGCAGCGGCGGGGCGTAGGTTTTTTGGTGCACGCGAACCAGCAGACCATCCTGGCCATTTTCGCGAACCATCCCGTAGGTGACGCTGTCATAGCGCCCCAGCCCTGTCAGGCGAGTGAGCGCTTCGTCGAGTTGCGGGGAGCTGATCGGTTTGCCGACGAACGGGCGGAGAAAATTCTGGATATTCTTGCCGTGTTCGGGGTTGACGCCCTCGACACGCACGAATTGCGGGGTGCCGATGGTGGTGCGGCGGCGCGACTGAATCTGCCGCTGGTATTCGGCCCAGTCCACGTCGTTTAACGCATACGCGCTGAGAATCCGCGCTTTTGCGGCGGCGGCATCGTAGCCGCGCTGGATCAGAGGTGCGGTCTTTTGGTAGTCCGTGGAATCGAAATCCTCGACGTTGGCGCTCACGATCAGGTCCGCGCCGGCCATGCCGCGGATTTCCGTTTCTGCAATGACGAGCGACACGGAACGCTCGAGTACGCTAAAGGCCGACTGAATTTCCTTTGCGGCGGTCTTGGAAATCTGGAGATGGATGGCGATGACCACGTCCGCACCCATATTGCGGACAACATCGGTGGGAAGATTGTTGACCAGGCCGCCATCAACAAAGATCTGATCGCCGCGGCGCACGGGAGCAAAAACTCCGGGGATGGAGATGGTGGCGCGCAGCGCGTCGGAAAGGGAGCCATCCTGAAAGATGTACGGCTTGCCGGAAACGAGTTCGGTGGAAACACAGCGAAAGGGAATGGGCAGACCGTCGAAAGAAGACAACTCGGAATAGGGAAGAGTTTCCCGGTCAATGAAGAGATTGACCTGGTGGCCAGTGTTGAGACCCGGCGGAAGGGTGGGGCCATTTTTTAGACCGATTTGAATGGTGTTGGGAACGGCGCGTGCGTCTTCCTTGCGGCGGAAGGACAAGTCCTGATAGGGCGTGCCGCCGGCAAGGAGCAGGGACCAATCGGCGCTCTGGACGATACTCTTCAGGTCGTCGGCAGGCTTGCCGGTGGCGTAAAAACCGCCCACCAGGCCGCCCATGCTGGTACCCGCGATGTAATCCACGGGGATATGGTGCTCCTCAAACCATTTCAGGACGCCGATGTGGGCGATGCCGAGCGCGCCGCCTCCTTCGAGCGCCACGCCGATGCGCGGGCGCGTTTTCGGAGCGGGCTGCGCCAGCAGCGCATGTTGCGTGGACGGCTGGGGCGCGGGGAGATTCTGCTGCGCGAAGCAAACAGCGCAGAGGAGTAGCGAAGAGAGAAAAAGTGCAACAGAAAAGTTTCGCATGAACGTACCCCATCGTGGGCTTGGCGGCGGCGAGTCCGAAAGCGCACCTAGTGTGTCGCAGCTTCGGAAGGGTGGCAAGAAACTTATCTTGAAGAAACTGAGGGTTTCCGAACGCGGGTAAAACAACGCTAGAGGTTGGCTTCGTCCTCGGGATGCTGGCGGCGATGGGCTAGGGCGACGCCGGCGAGGACCAAGAGCGCGCCGGTGATTTGGGGAATGGTGAGGGTCTCGCGGAAGAGGAGCACGGCGAGAAGGGCCGTGAGGGGCACCTGGATGAGCAAGCTGATCGAGGTGATCGTGGCGGGGAGATGGCCGAGGGCGTAGGTGAGGGCGAGATAGCCACCGAGTTGGGTGAAGAGGCCGAGGCCGAAAAGGGCAGCCCAGGTTCTTCCGTTGGGCACGCGCAGNGAAATTCCCAGAGCGAGATTGATGAGCAGGAGTGCCAGGGTGCTGGAGAGCATCGCCAGGCGCAGGAACACGAGTGTGGAAGTGTGCGCGCGCACTTCTTCGGTGGCCATGAGGTACACGGCAAAACAGGCCCCTGCGCCCAAGGCCATGAGGTCGCCAACGNCGAATTGCTGATGGCCGGCGAGGTCCGCCCAAACGATGAGAACGGAGCCGCTAACGGCAAGGAGCAAGCCCATCCAGAAGGCTGCGCGGGTACCGCGGCGAAAGAGCAACCAGGTAAGGAGTCCGACGACGATAGGAGAGCAGTTGCCCAGGACAGTGGCATTGGCCGCGGTGGTGCGGAGGACGGAGGAATTGTAGAGGGCAAGATCGAGGGCAAAGAAGAGTCCTCCGAGAGCAATGATGCCGAGATTGCGGCGGCTGGGCCAGGGCTGAGCGCGATTGAAGAAAGAGGTGGGCAACAAGACGAACGCGGGAATCAGCAGGCGATAGAAGGCAGAAGTGGGGCCGGGGATATCCGTCCAACGAACGAAGATGGCCGACCAGGAAATGCAGATCACGCCGGCAGCAAGCGCGAGATAAGCGGGCAGGCGGCTGGAGAGGTTAGGGGCGTGGGCGGTAATGGGCGCGCGGCTAGCCATGGGAACTCCCGAAGCGGGATTGGGGAAGTATCCCATAGACGCGCCCTGAGGGCAGGTGCCGTATTGGCTGCTTCGGAGGTTCCACGCATTGCTGCAACTTCCGCATGGCGCTAGGGTTAAGACAAAGAGGCCAGGGGAAGAAGTGTGGCCGTTGGAAATGAGGCAAGAGCCATGAGCACCGCGAACCTACCCAGTCCCGCGGGAAATGCCAAGCCTAAGACCAGCGTGTTGCGCTGGGCGTTCCGGATTTTTCGTTGGTCCACCTATCTGGTGGCCTTAATTACACTGATTCTGCTGCTGCACAAATCGCCGCCGCCGCTGGTGGAGGCTACGCCGCAGGCCGCGGCACGCGCGGAAGAGAAATTCGCGCAAGTAGAGCAGAGCGTGGCGCAAGGCCAGCAGGGCACCGTGCGCCTGGATCAAACGGAACTGAACTCGTACCTGGCCTCGCATCTTGACCTGCAAACGGATCAACCCGCGGCGAACGTTGCGCCGCCTGGAGGGCCGGGCTCACCGACACCCGAGGATGTGGAGAAGATGCGTTCGTCGGTGCGCGATGTCAAAGTAACGATGGCGGATGATCGCGTGAAGGCGTACGTGGTGTTTGATGTCCACGGTAAGGACATGACGCTGGAGCTTGAGGGCAAGCTGGGCGCGACGAATGGCTACTTGCGGTTTGTGCCGGTGAGCGGGCAGATCGGCTCGCTGCCGATTCCGCAATCCACCCTGGAAACGGCGGTGCAGCGGCTGATGGAATCTCCCGAGAACCGCGAAAAGCTGCGCCTGCCGCCGGACATTGCGGACCTGCACATCGAAAACGGCGAACTGGTGGCGACGTACAAGTAAGCATTCCTGGATCAAGCTGCGGTGTTTTTCGTGATGGTGGTAGCCCAGAAGATCCAAAGCCCCGTGCAAATTGCCAATGAAAGCCGCGCGTCCACAAGTGCGGCAAGCGTGGCCACCAGATAGAGCGGTGGGCCATACCTGTAACTGTGGCAGGTCTTCTCCACAAAATCCATGGAGGCGGTGGGCGCGAGGAGTTTCTTGCGGAAGCCCGCGACGATCACAAGATAGAAGCAGATGGCGATGATCACAAACGTGCCGGAGTAGAAGATCATGGCCATTTTGGCGGCGGGCGTTCGGAGGTAAGCGGCGAGAACGGACGTGGGATAAGGAACAAACGTTACCATAAGCAGCAAACAGCCGTTGGCGAAATGGAGCCAGGCGTCGGTGCGATAAATGTTGCGGAAGATGCCATGATGGTGGACCCACATGATGAGAATGGTGAAAAAACTGGTGACCAGACCGACGTAGCTGGGCCATTGCTGGAGAAGGCCTTTGGCGAGGGCGGCTGGGGTTACGCCCAAAGCGTCGAGAGTGGGGACCTTTAGTTCAAGGACGAGCAGGGTGATAGCGATGGCGAAGACGCCGTCGCTGAAGGCTTCGAGACGACCGGTATCTTTCCCGGAAGAAGATTGTTCGCTCAGTATTTGCATGATGGGAGTACCCGTCTGACCGGGTAAGTAGAGTAGCAGCGATGGGGAATAAATCGAAGAGGCAGGGTGGACGCCGACGTGTTATCTGGTAAGGTGAACCGAGGGTAAGTATGGCTCCGGGGCCTGGACTCGAACCAGAATAACCAGCTCCAAAGGCTGGTGTCCTACCAATTAGACGACCCCGGATCAGGAGTGCATCTTTACTAGTGTACTTGAGACGCCGCGAAGGAAAAAGCCCGCGGAGAGGGAAATGATTTTTGGGCAATGGCGGCAAGTCGCGGGTTGCACCGAAATGGGGCAGGCGGGAGGCAGCGGCGGCACGGCTTTTTGCCCGCGCGGTCATTTCTGCTAGAGTAGAAAGGTTGAGCTGACGAGTGGAGAGGTGGCCGAGCGGTTTAAGGCGCACGCTTGGAAAGCGTGTGTAGGTTAACCCCTACCGTGGGTTCGAATCCCACCCTCTCCGCCAGACATGGTGACACCCAGGCAGAGGATGGCGATTCCAGTCCAAGGGTTCTGGCGAATGCGTTCATTGAGGAAAACTTCTGCTCCAAAGGCCCTGGTGGCATAGCTCAGAGCAAAGACCGGCACCTCAAAATCACCTTGTTAGTATGGCCTTTGCCCCTGGCTGATGAGTAGCCATGTGTCTGTCCTGAAAGGAACGGCGGGTAATCCAGCGCCGTTGAACAGGGTTGCCGCCGGATATGACTGCCAGGCATAACGGACCTCCTTCGGATTCGGGACCGAGGGGGAGGAGACAACTATGGCATCGCCTTCAATGTGTGCGTCGGCCCAATACCATTTCCGGTCCTCACCGGCGATCGAGAACTCTTCCAACTTCTCTCCCTTCACGACCAAACCACCATCTGTGTTCGCGAAGTGCAGTCGGATCGAGTTTGGAAGCCGTTCAACGGAAGCGAGCGTTGGGCCGGCATAGGCCACCTTCTTGCCATAGTGTATTGCCAAAGCGCAGAAGGCGAGGCGCTCCCCTACCGGGAGTTTGTCCTTGGGATGGATATTGTCGGGATCCCCTGTGTCGATCGTAACCGCCAGACAGGAGTTGCGAACAGTGGCGGCCGTGAGCGCCTGCGACTCTCGCGTTTCTGCCCACGTGTCGTCGGTAGGAGTCTCACTGCGATGCCGGAAGGCCGGCAAGCTGACAATGTAGAAGGGGAAATCGCCCTGTCCGAAGAGCTTTCGCCAATCTTCAATCATCGCGGGCAGGATTCTGCGGTATTGGAATCCGCGTTCTGAGTTCTGCTCGCCCTGGTACCACAGCGCACCCGTAATGGACAGCGGTGCAACAGGCGCCAGCATTCCCTCGTAAAGCACCGAGGGCATGACCGGCCAGTTCTCGTATGCGACGGGCAAGGGATGCGGCGGGCGGGCGTCGACACTCAGTTGACCTTTCCATTNGCCTGCCAACGGAATGCTGGTCTTGTCTCCGAGCATGACACGCAACTCTTCGGGTTTGGCGAGGAATCCGCCCTGCGGCTTCGTCTTCAGAACACGAATTGCCACGACGTTCCTTCCCGGCCTCAGCACACCCTCGGGGATGAAGTAGACGCGCGGATTCTCGACCCAGGCGCTGGCGCCGACTTGCGTTCCGTTGATGTACGCGGTATCCATGCGTTCAATCGAGCCGAGAAACAAAAGATCCTTTCCTGCCGGAAGCGCGTCTGGTAGGACGATCTCTTTCCGGAACCAGGCCACTGCGGGTGTCTGCGGTACACCCAAGTCGGCGAATCCGCCGGGAATGTCAACGGATTTCCAGATCGAATCATCGAAATCCGGAGCAGCCCAGTTTCCCTTAAGCCCGACGTCATACTGGTCATACCAGTGCATGACGTAGTTCCCGTATTCGGGCGCGCCTGCCGCGGATAGTGTTTGGAGTTCCGCCAGAGGGACATCGAAGTCATTCAGGGGACGAAGCGCGTCGGTGCTGGTCCAGGCCTCAGCGGGCGTTCCGCCGAGGGCATCCACGACCAGACCGATCGGAACATGGATCTCCTGTTGGATCTTGCGTGCAAAGTAATACGCGACCGCCGAAACGCGATCTGCCGTTTCAGGAGTAACCACTTTCCATGATCCCTCCACAACATCCGTATGGTGGTAGGCCGGGTGAGCCGCAACAGAGAAGAAGCGAATCTCCGGGTAGTTGGCGGTTTTAACTTCCTCCTCGCCATTTCTTGCAAAGCGGAGCGACACCTGCATGTTGGATTGGCCGCCGCACAGCCAGACATCGCCGACCAACACGTTGTGGAGTTCCAGCGTTTGAAGACCGCTGATCTTGACGGTGTAGGGGCCTGCTGCTGGTGGCGGCTGAATCTTCACCTGCCAGCGGCGATCAGGCCCGGCTACACCGGAAACGATCTTGCCCGCAACCTCGACGCGAATCTTGTCGCCAGGTTCTGACCAGCCCCACATGGGATTTTCCTTGCCGCGCTGCAACACCATGTTGTCGCCGAAAATCGGGCTGACAAACGGCAGCGACTTAGCTGCCGGTAGGGGGGGACTTTGGGCAAAAGCACTGCAGGCCAGCGCAAGCAGAAGCCCAGCCGCAATGATACCAACGAGAGGTTTTCTAGCAATCATGATTTCAAAGACACCGTTCAACAAAGCAATGGCTTAGACGGATTGCCCGCGTGTCGTGCGTGTCTCCGCTTCAAAAGCACTCCCTGTTTCCGCTGATGAAGCCCGAATGAACCGCGATGGCCTGACGCACTGCGGTATGTTACAACCGTCCCGGAGGTTATGCGAACACATTACTGTGCGATCGCGGAGTCAAGGCGGTGAAGCTTGCCCGGGTCGTGGTATGGCCTGAGAATGCGGGGCAGCCAATTTGGTCCGGGGTGCGTCCTAAAGATTCTGAGGGGCTCTTGCCTCGCTGGGGGATCATCCGCACAATTGGTGCTCCCGCCCCTCTGCCGAAGAGGTCCCATGATCTTTCGCAGCATTGAGCAAGTTCGCCGGTTCTTTCGCATCCTTGCGGGTTTCACGCTCCTTCTGATTGGTGTCATCATGTTTTTCACGCCGGGTCCCGGCTGGCTGGTGATTTTCCTGGGGCTCACCCTGCTGGCGGCGGAATTTGTGTGGGCGCGGCGGCTGATGGAGCGCATGAAGCATGAGGGTAATCGCCTGAAGGATTCCGTGTGGAGATTCAACAAGAGCGAATCGCCGAATGGGGATCCCTCCGAAGGGAACTCATGAATCAGGAATGGAAGGGGAAGTGGGCGTTAGTAACCGGGGGGAGTTCAGGGATTGGTGTGGCGCTGGCGAAGCAACTGGCGGCGGGAGGCACACATCTGGTGCTGACGGCGCGCCGCCGCGAGCGCTTGGAGGAACACGCACGAACCTTGCAGCAGAGCCACGGCATTCGGACGGAAGTTTTCACCGCCGATTTGGCGCGCCCGGAAGCGCCGCCAGAGATTTACAATTTCACGAAACAAAAGGGCATCGAGATTGACCTGCTGATCAATAACGCCGGCTTTGGACAATATGGCGAACTTACAGAGGTGGAACCGCAGCGGCTGCTGGACATGGTGCAGGTGAATTGCGCGGCGGTGGTGCAGCTGACACGGCTGTATCTTGCGGACATGGTGATGCGGCGGAGGGGTGATGTGCTGATATTGGCGTCCACGGCATCGTTTCAGGCGGTGCCGTACATTTCGACGTATGCAGCGACGAAGGCGTTCGATCTTCTGTTCGCCGAGGGCTTGGCCGAAGAGATGAAACCCCACGGCATTCGCGTTTGCGCATTGTGCCCGGGTTCAACGCAGTCGGAATTCCACGTGGTCGCGGGGCAGGAGAAGTTCACTGGAAAGTATGCGCAAGAAACGGCCGAGAAGGTGGCACGCACGGGGTTGAAGGCGCTGGCGGAGGGGAAGAGCTACGTGATCTCCGGCATGGGCAATTATCTGGGAGCGCAATCCCAGCGACTGGTGCCGCGGCGCGCGGTCACACGGATTGCCGCGAAGATGTTCCGGCCGGAGAAGACACAAGCGAAGTAGGATCCGCATTTTGTGCATTTCAATAAAAGCAGATTGCTCGCTCCGCTCGGAATAACAATCGCGTGTACGTCGTGCCAAGATGAGGTCGAGCGGTGCACGACCGTTACTAAAGAATTGAAGATAAGGGAGTTGTGGGATTGCCCGGGACGGGGAACTTTTTTGCGCGGCGCGGGAAGTATGTAGTGTAAGCCGGGCGTCGCACCAGGAGAGATGCACATCGAGGCACAGGAACGGGACGACGTATTGTTGCGCCGCTCGGCGAAGGGCGATGAAGAGGCCTTTACGGTGTTGTATCGCCGCCACCAGGCCCCGCTCTATCGCTTTGCGCTACGCATGTCGGGAAACGTGTGGGCAGCCGAGGAGATTGTGCAGGACGTCTTCATGACCCTGATTCGCGAGCCGAAAAAATTCGATCCGAAGCGGGGAGCGTTGCGCTCGTTTCTCTATGGCGTGACGCGAAATCGCGTGCTGAAGCACCTGGAGCGCACCCCGCGGGAGTCCCTACACGAAGAGCTAAAC
>JGI12270J11330_10001700_pt1 | contig 16220 bp, 17 predicted proteins | sample PeaSoiMetSII2010_FD_11330 | JGI IMG/M metagenome (IMG submission 11330)
AAAATGGGAGCGCAACGCCGCACCCCCCAGCAACCGTATCGACGCACTAAAGGCGTTTCACGAACGCGGCATCTTTACCTGGGTTTCACTGGAGCCAACGCTCGACATCGAGGCTTCGCTGGCCATCGTTGACGCGACGCACAGTTTTGTCAATCTGTACAAGATCGGCCGCGTCAACTATCTGCCGATGACCAAGACGACCGATTGGGGCGATTACACGCTACGTATGCTTGATACACTCAACCGTGTCGGGGCGCGGCACTACATCAAAAAGGATTTGCAATCCTTCCTTCCGCCTGGCTATCCGAATCCGCTGCGTGTGCCACAACACCATTGAACGCCATGGTCTTCGACACGTTCGGCAAGGGCGGCGGCTTGGTTGACGGCAAGCTTATACGTAAATTTCCGACGCCCCGTAACTTCGCTAATCTCGACGCGGCCTAGCCGTAAGCCAGTCAGGCCCTGAGTGTCCTCGCACTGCGATCACAGCCCTCTTCGCATCTCCAATCCGGCAAATGAGCACTGATAAGGAAACACTGCTTTCCTTATCAGTTTGCGGGCTGGCCGTTCTCGGCAGCCTGTTCCCATGCACAACGAAAAATGCAGTTTCTGAGCGCGCTAATTTAAGTCGCGATACGTTTCGTCGCGTAGGGCGAGTAGGTAGCCATGACTGATGCAAAGACGTTTTCAGCAAAGAGTGATGCCTCGTTTTCCTCGAAAGGCTGGTCCCTGTTGTCTCCGAGAACCGCTAGCTATGTCGAGGCTTTAATCCGCGAAGGTGACGACTTTGATTATTCCAGGTGGCTCGACTGCGTTCGGGCCCCAGCGGCTGAGGCGAACGAGGCCACAGTGGCAGCGGGCACGCCCCACCCGCCCAGTGCGCTGGATTGCCGGACCACATTGCCCAATTCACATCGATTTCAAAGGGTGCTGGTTGGATGGCGGCTCGGGCGATCGCCGCAGGACCCTAACGGCGCGACCCCAAAGGCTCGCCTCGAGCGACGACTGAAGAAGATCCAAAAGTCGTGGGATGAGCTTCAAGCAACCCGTGCTCGCGACGCCGTTTACGGGTACTTAGCGTGCGTGTTCTCAATCGTTGCGCATTATAAAGTGCGGCGAAAATCAAATAAACTTCTACGGGTTGCGTTCGAATTTGCCGATTTGCCAATCGACAGGAGGGTAGACCCATTTACTGCCGTCATTCGCTGCACTTCCGACGATGCCGTCGACAGCAAAACGGTCAGCAAATGGGCGCGGGCTTTGCGATATGTCGCGTATTGCAAGCCGCCCAAAATGCGGGTCGAGACATTTATGAAGAAGGTCGGCGGCATCAACGCCTGCGCTGATCTCTACGCGAGATATTTCGGACGACGCAGCCGATGAGAATTGCCCTCAGGCGGGAGCATCGTCTCGTTTCGAGGGCCTTCGGCCACGTCCGATCATCCCCCAAAAGCCGACATCCGGTTGCAGCGCAATATCTGTCGAAAAGGGCCAAAACCAGACTCATGCACCGCAGCAAATAGAGCCCTACTGTCACGGCGTTCCCTGGTGGCGGGCGCGCAATGCGTGAAGGCCGATCTCGCGCTCGATGCCCTTGACGTGGACGGTCTGCGCCTAACACTGCATCGCCACCAACAAGTCCGCGGCGCCGGGTTAGCGGTATATTTCGTCGCTCATATAAATGTCGTTCTCCGCGGCCAGACCCTGCACGCGGGCCGCCAGGTTGACTGTCTGCCCGAAATAATCGAGCCGTTCATTCAACGTCACCACCAGGCACTGCCCGACATGCGCGCCGCGGCCGATCGAATGGGTTGATCCTTGTCCTCTGCTACGCCAGTAAACCAGGGCGTGGCCTTCGGCCGCAGCGACAATAGCCAATCACGCAAGACCACGATCGAGCAGCAGTCAGTCGCGTTGTAATCCTCGATCTGCTTGAGCAGCGCCGGATCGCGAAGCTCGCGCCATTGCTCGTAGACCACGATGCTGCCGCCCGCGGTACTCACGTCGGCCCAGTTCGAGGACGACCACGCCCAGCACCCGGTCAAAACCGCCGCCTAATCCTGGCTTTAGGGGCGCACTCCAACCTGCATGCGCCGCCTACACAATTGACTTCGCAAAACTTCCGGAGAGATAATGATTTTTGGCGGGTGCGGCGGCAGTCGCGCCGTAATTAGGGCTGTTTGTGCCTTGCCCCACCACAACAGAGGGAGAGCCGACAATGAAGCGATCAGGCGTCGCTGCGGGAGCACTTGCGGTGGGAGCGGTACTCGCGCTCGCGAGTACCGCTGCCAACACGCAGAGCAAGCCATGGTATCCTTTTCTCGTCGAAGAGCATGATCCGCCGTTCGACATGAAAAGTCCGGTCAAGGAGGTGATGTATAAGCCGCTCGAAAAGGCCGAGAAAAAGTGGAACATCTGCGTCTCGTTTCCGCACATGAAGGACGCCTATTGGCTCGCGGTTGACTATGGCGTCGCGGAAGAGGCCAAGGCTCTTGGCGTCGCTATGCATCTGGTCGAGGCCGGCGGCTACACCAATCTGAGCAAGCAAATCTCGCAGATCGAGGACTGCGTCTCGCAAGGCGCCCAGGCCGTCGACATCGGCGCTATCTCGTATGACGGGCTTAACGAGACCGTAAAGCGGATCCATGAAAAGAACATTCCGGTGATCGACGTAATCAACGGCATGTCCTCAAAGGACCTCTCGGCTAAGTCCCTCGTTTCGTTCGAAACCATGGGTTACAAGGCCGGCGAGTACATCGCCAAATTGCATCCACAGGGATCGGCCGAGACCGAGGTGGCGTGGTTCCCGGGCCCGCCTGGCGCGGGCTGGGTCGAGGCAGGCAACAAGGGCTTCTCCGACGCGGTCAAGAATAGCGCGCTCAAAATCGTCGCGACTAAATACGGCGACACCGGCAAGGAAGTGCAGCTGAAGCTCGTCGAGGACGTGCTACAGGCCAACCCGAACATCAAATATATAGCAGGCACATCGCCGACCACCGAAGCCGCCGTGCAGCTTCTGCGCGAACGCAACCTCTCCGACAAGATTAAGGTCATCGCCTATTACTTCACGCCGGGCGTCTACGAAAACATCAAGGCCGGGCGTGTGATGGCCGCGCCGACCGACTCGGCAGTCATTCAGGGGCGCATCTCTATCGATCAGGCTGTGCGCATCCTGGAAGGAAAGCCCTACCTGAAACATGTCGGCCCGAAGATCTACGTGATCGACAAGTCGAACATCAATACGTTCGACTATGCGTCGTCACTCGCACCCGCGGACTGGAAACCGGTCTTCACGGCCAATTGATGTCGAGGAGGTGAGAGGATTGACGATGCGATGACCACGGAGGCATTGGCATCGGCGGAGAACACCGGCGCGGGCATGAATTTGCCCGCGCCGCTTTTACAGGCTCAATGCGTATCCAAGCAATTTCCTGGCGTTTTGGCGCTCGATGCTGTGGATTTCGAGTTGCGAGCCGGGGAAGCGCACGTGCTGTTCGGCGAAAATGGCGCCGGCAAATCCACCCTGATCCAAATGCTCGCCGGCGTGTTTCGTCCGAGCACGGGCAGCATCCGGTTTCGCGGCCAACTGATAGATCTGCAAGGCGTCCACCACGCGCGCACGCTTGGCTTAAGCGCCGTGTTCCAGGAATTCTCCCTAGTACCGACTCTTACAATCGAAGAGAACCTGTTTCTCGGCGCCGAGCTAACCAATCACGGCCTGCTTGATAAACTCGAGCTCCACCGCCGCGCCGATGATATTCTCAAACGGCTCGGCTTTCCGCTGCGGCCGCGACAACGTGTCCAGGATCTGACCCGCGCGGAACAGCAGATGGTCGAGATCGCGAAAGCGTTCCGCACTGATCTGTCTGTGTTGATCCTGGACGAGCCGACGGCTTCGCTTACCGACCGCGAGGCGCAGCGTCTGTTCGCGATGGTCGAGCAGGCGAAGAGTCGAGGCGTCGGCGTCGTTTATGTCACACACAGGATGAGCGAAATCCGGCGCATCGGCGATCGCATCACGGTGCTGCGGGATGGCAAACGCGTGGCAACGCTCAACGTCGCCGAGGTTGATGACGAGCGGCTTCTCCAGCTCATGACCGGACGTGTCATCAGCCAAGTGTTCCCCAAAATCGAGTACCGGCCGGGGCGGCCTATGCTGGAAATATCGGAGCTGACCACGGCAGATCGCTCGGTCAAAGAGTTGTCGCTTGAAGTCCGCACCGGTGAAGTCGTGGGGCTCGCCGGCCTTGTAGGCAGCGGCAAGTCTGAGGTGGGGCGCGCATGTTTCGGTCTGGGGCGGGTGGCATCCGGCCGCATTAAGTTTGATGGCCAGGACGTCACCGGACGATCGGCCCGCGAGATGCTCGACCTTGGTGCTTTCTATCTTCCGTCCGATCGGCGCGAAGAAGGGCTGATCATGATGCGCAGCATCCGCGAGAATGTCTCGCTCCCATGGCTCGGGGCACCTCTGTTTAGCCGTTTTGGCTTCCTCGATCGCGGCAGCGAGCGATCCAAGGTTCGTGAAGTAGCGGACCGCCTCAATCTGCAGCCACCGAATATCGAGCATGACATTGAGCGGTTGTCCGGCGGTAATCAGCAGAAGGTTCTGCTGGCCAAAGGCCTCGTGTCCACCGAGAAGTTGTTCATCCTCGACGAGCCGACGGTCGGCGTCGATGTCGGGACACGCGTCGCCATCTACGAGTTCATTCGGGATCTTTGCGAGGGCGGCGCCGGCATTCTCCTGATCTCGTCGGACCTGCCGGAAATTCTCCATCTGACCAACCGGACTTACGTCATGTACCGAGGCGAGTTGCGCGTGGAGCTTGAGGGCTCACAGATAACGCAGGACCGCGTGTTGGCAAATTTCTTCGAGCGGGCGCACGCATAATGGACCCGATGACATATCGCGCGCTAAGCTTCGCGCTGCAGCGGCTGTTCGTGCGGATCGGCGTCTTGCCGTTTTTGCTGGTGATCGCGCTGATCGTGTTCACTTCCCTGTCGACACGATTCCTGACCAGCGAGAACCTGATCACCGTTGCGCGGCAAGCTACCTATCTGGCCATCGTCTCGATGGGGCAGATGCTGGCGTTGCTAACCGGCGGCTTTGATCTTTCGGTCGGTAAAATCGTCGCCATAACCTCGGTCATCACGGCGCTGACCATGGCGCCGCTCGCGACCGCGCATCCTGACGCCACCGCGATCACGCTGACATTGGGCATTCTGGCGGGCATCGGCGCCGGCACCCTGGTCGGTGTCGTTAACGGCATCGGCGTCGCAGTGTTCAGCGTGTCACCCTTCATGATGACGCTCGGCACGGCAACGATAAGCTTCGGCATTGCGTTGACGCTTACCAGCGGCGTGCCGGTCTACGGCATTCCCGACGCGTTCGGCACGATTTTCAGTTTTGCCCGCATATTCGATATTCCGTCGCCTGTCTATGTGACCGCCGGCCTGTTCGTAGCAATGTACATCTTGCTGAATTGGACGAGGATGGGCCGGTACTTCTATGCGGTCGGCGGCAACCTCCGGGCGTCCCGCCTCTCCGGCATCAATACGCGGTTCTACCTCTTCATGGCCTATGTGCTGAGCGGGGGGCTGGCGGCGGTGGCGGGCGCGCTGTTGACCGCGCGGCTCGAAACCGGCGAAGCGAACATTGGCGCGTCGATGCCCATCGATTCCATCGCCGCGTGCGTCATCGGCGGAGTGAGCCTCCGCGGCGGCATCGGACGAGTCGGAAATGTCGTGCTGGGCGCCGTCTTTATCGGTCTTATCCAAAACGGAATGGATCTCGCGCAAATCCAATCCTATCTCCAGGAGGTGGTGATCGGTGTCCTGCTCATTCTCGCCGTCATCGCCGACCAGCTTCGCCAGTTCGTGATGCTGCGGCTCAAGGAATGACCGTATGCTCAAGGTGGCCTGCGTCGGATTAGGTTGGTGGTCGGACGAGCTTGCCAAAGCCGTCCATGGCAAGACAGACAAGTTGCGTATTGTCGGCGGCGCTGCACGCACGCCAGCTAAGCGCGCGGCCTTTGTCGAACGCCTTGGCGTCCGCCCCTATGACAGCTACGAGGCGGTGCTAGGTGACTCAGAGATCGAGGGGGTAATCCTTACGACCCCGCACTCTCTCCACGCTGACCATGTCGTTGCCGCGGCAAAGGCCGGCAAGCATGTTTTCGTCGAGAAACCATTCACGCTGACCGCCGCCTCCGCGGCGACAGCGGCCGAGGTCTGCCGGAGAGCCGGCGTGGTGCTTGCCGTTGGCCACAATCGACGCTTCGCCCCTGCGGCGGTCGAACTCAAGCGTCTGGTCGATGCAGGCATTTTGGGCACCATCCTTCATGCCGAGGCCAATTTCTCGGCACCGAGCGCCCTCAACTACACGCCAGAGCGCTGGCGCGCGAGCCGCGTCGAGAGCCCCGCCGGCGGACTCGCGGGCCTCGGTATTCACATGATCGACGCGCTGATTTGGCTCTTAGGCCCGATGGACCGCACCATCTGTCAGGCCAGGCGGCTAGCCGTGACGGTCGATATCGACGACACAACTTCGGCACTAATCGAGTTCAAGGCGGGCTACACGGGCTATTTAGGCACTATGTGCGCAGCCCCCTATGTTGTCCATTTGCGCGTGCTCGGCACCGGGGCGATCGCTGAGGCACGCGGCGACTTCACGCAACTCGAAGTGCAACGTGCCGGCGGCAAGCCGGAGCCGGTTCCGTTGCCATCGATCGACACACTCCGTGCGGAACTTGAAGCCTTTGCCGACGCCTGCACCGGCGGTCCGGCATATCCAGTGCGTATCGAGGAGGCAATCCATGGCATCGCGGTCATGGAAACAATGGCCCGTTCAGCCGCATTGAGCGGCGCCTGGCTCGACATTGGATCAGATGGATCGGCGCCGAGCAGATGCTGAGAGGAAAGAGGCCACGGAGGGATCACCTTCGCTCCGGCGAAATGCCTGACCGGAGATCAGTGTAAGGAGAGAATGATGTCGACCAACCGGGAACTACGGGCGCGTCGCCAAGCCGCCGTGCCGCGCGGTGTGAGCTCGGCCACGGACATCTTCGCGGTAAAGGCGGAAAATGCCGAACTTTGGGACACCGAGGGCAAACGCTACGTCGATTTCGCCGGTGGCATCGGCGTGCTCAATTCCGGCCATCGTCATCCAAAGGTGGTGGCAGCGATTCAACACCAGCTCGAATGCTTCACGCATTCTGCCTTCCAGGTTGCGGCTTACGAGCCTTATGTCGCGCTTGCCGAGAAGCTCAACCAGCTCGCGCCCTGCCCCGGCCCCAACAAAACAATCTTCCTCACCACCGGGGCCGAAGCGATCGAGAATGCGGTGAAGATCGCGCGCGCCGCGACCAAGCGCCACGCCTTAATCGCGTTTGCCGGTGGGTTCCACGGTCGCACATTTATGACCCTAGCCCTCACCGGGAAGGTCGATCCGTACAAGAAGGGTTTCGGCCCGTTTCCAGGCGACGTCTACCACGTGCCGTTTCCCAACCGTTTCCATGGCATCGAACCCGAGTACTCACTTCAAGCCATCGAATCCCTGTTCAAAGCGGACGTGGAGCCGACCCAAGTCGCCGCGATGGTGATCGAGCCGGTGCAGGGCGAAGGAGGTTTCTATATTGCGCCCTTCGAGTTCCTGCGCGAGCTGCGCCATATCTGCGACCAGCACGGCATTCTGTTCGTCGCCGATGAGATCCAATGCGGGTTTGGCCGCACAGGCAAGATGTTTGCCCTCGAGCATAGTGGCATCAAGGCAGATCTTGTTGCCATGGCGAAGAGTTTGGCCGCCGGCCTTCCGCTCTCGGCGGTGGTCGGCCGCGCGGCGGTGATGGACGCGGTCGATCCCGGCGGGCTCGGCGGCACCTACGGCGGCAATCCAATCGCTTGCGCTGCCGGACTCGCCGTCCTCGAGGTCTTTGAGGAGGAAAAGCTCCTCGAACGCAGCGCTAAAATTGGCGAGCGCATCACCGCACGCATGACCAAACTGGCGGCCAGCAATCGGTTTTCCTGCATCGGTGAAGTTCGTGGCCTCGGCGCCATGGTAGCGATCGAGCTCATCGAGGACCGCGCTTCGAACAAACCGGCGGCGGCGCTGACCAAGCGGTGGGCGGAGACCTGCGCGAGAAATGGACTCATTCTGCTGACGTGCGGCGTGTACGCCAACGTGGCGCGCATCTTGGTGCCGCTGACCGCGAGCGATGGCCTTATCGACGAAGGGCTAACCATCCTCGAGCGCTCCCTCGATCAGGCCATTGCGGCTTGATCGGCACGACGCAGATGCAGGGGCATCTTGCACGGCCTTCCATCGGGTCGACAATTGGATAGGATAGCGGACACCAGCTCAATGGGGACCGGCATGAGCGTCAAAGCGGTGGCGACCGTACAGGTAGACAACGACCATTTGCGGGTCACGGAATGGCGGTTCGCACCTGGGGCCGCGACAGGCTACCACCGGCACGCCTACGATTATGTCGTGGTGCCGGTCCTCGACGGCGAACTGGAATTGATCGGACCGGACGGGAGTCGTTCGCACGCGCGGCTAGAAAAGGGAAAATCATATTTCCGCAATGCCGGCGTCGAGCACGACGTCTTCAATGCCGGCGCCGGCGCCATGACCTTTGTTGAAATCGAACTCAAGGACACCGGCGGGACGACCGAAGGCATTCGGCGTTAATTCGCGACTGGCGGTGACACNGGTCGGGCNGGAGACACATCGGGATGAGGAGGNGAAGGCAATGCCTGCGGCGAGACCAAATGCGACAACACTCGCGATCAATTGTGACATGGGCGAAAGCTTCGCGCTTTACAAAATGGGCGACGATGAAGGCATGATGCCCCACATCACAATCGCCAACATCGCCTGTGGCTTTCACGCGTCTGACCCGAGTGTGATGGCGCACACCGTGCGGCTGGCCAAGCGTCATAACGTCAAGGTCGGTGCGCATCCATCCCTGCCAGATCTGCAAGGTTTCGGCCGGCGCGAGATGAAGATGCGGCCGGAAGAACTGACCGACTGCATCGTCTATCAGGTCGGCGCACTCAAGGGCTTTCTCGAACGCGAAGGCATGGCGCTGTTTCACGTCAAGCCGCATGGGTCATTGTACGGCATGGCGGCGAGGTCGCCGGAGGTGGCGAAAGCCGTGGCCGACGCCGCGAAGGTGTTCAACGTACCTGTCTTAGGCATGGCTGGCACGTTGCATGAGCAGGTCTACACCGCCGAAGGCCTGCAGTTCATTTCCGAGTATTATGCTGACCTCGAATACGCCGACGACGGTTTGCTTATCATCACGCGCCAGCATCAGGCGGTCGACCCGAAGCGCGCCGCCAAGCGCGCCTTGCGCGCGGTCAGGGAGGGCGTCGTGGAGTCGACCAATGGCAAAGCAGTCCGCGTCCGCGCCGATTGCATCTGCGTCCACTCCGACACTCCGAACGCGGTGGAGGTGGCGCAGGCGGTCAAGGCCGCCGTTGCGGAATATCTTGGGTAGTCCGGGAATTAGAGAGGGGGTGCGAAGATGGCGCAGCATCAGGTGCTAAGTCCGCTGCCCGGGATCTTCTATAGGCGGCCGGCGCCGGAACAGCCGCCTTACAAGCAAGACGGCGATCGGGTCGCTGAAGGCGACGTTATCGGTCTGATCGAGGTGATGAAGCAATTCACCGAGGTTCATGCCGATGCCAGCGGCAAGATCGTGCGTTTTCTCGTTGACAACGAGGCGCCGGTTGAGCCGGAACAGCCCCTCCTGCTTATTGAGACCAGTTGAGCCTCATTGTGTTTGGCAAGCTGCTCGTAGCCAATCGCGGTGAAATCGCGGTGCGCATCATCCGGGCGGCGAAGGAACTCGACCTTCGCACTGTTGCGGTGTTCAGCGACGCCGACAAGGATTCTTTCGCTGTGCGTTTTGCCGACGAGGCAGTCCGCATCGGTCCGGCGCCGGCCAGCAAAAGCTATCTCAATATCGACGCGATCATCGCAGCCGCACGCCAAACCGGCGCCGGCGCGATCCACCCCGGTTATGGATTTCTCGCCGAGAACCCGCTGTTCGCCGAAGCCGTGGCCGACGCGGGACTCGTGTTCGTTGGACCAACACCGGAGACGATACGCAGCATGGGCGACAAAGCGGCTGCACGAGAAGCGGCGCGGGCGGCAGGCGTCCCGATCATGCCCGGCAGCCAAGGGAAAATCGCCGACCTCGCCCATGCACTCGCCATAGCCCGCCACATGGGCTACCCGGTCATGCTCAAAGCCAGTGCTGGCGGCGGTGGCCGTGGGATTCGTGTCGCCGCGGATGAGGCTGGGCTCGCGCATCACTTTCACGTGGCGCGGACCGAGGCCGCGGCGGCTTTCGGCAGCGGCGAACTTTATCTCGAACGTTTTCTGAGCCGCGTACGTCATATCGAGGTACAAGTGCTGGGCGACGGTAACCGCGTCGTGCACTGCTTCGAGCGCGAGTGCTCGTTGCAACGGCGACGTCAGAAGGTCTGGGAAGAGGCGCCGTCGCCGGCAATTGACGCTACAACGCGGCAGGCCCTGTGCGCCGACGCCGTCCGCCTGGCCGAACGAGTCAGATATCGTGGAGCGGGAACAGTCGAATTTCTCTACGATGACAATACGCGCGAATTCTTCTTCATGGAAATGAACACGCGCATTCAGGTTGAACATCCGGTCACGGAAATGGTCACCGGGGTCGATCTCGTGCGCGCCACGATAATGATCGCGCAAGGCCAGCCGCTGGCGCTGCGTCAAGCCGATGTGGAGATGCACGGGGCCGCGATCGAAGTCCGGATCAATGCCGAGGATCCCGAAAAGGATTTCCGGCCCTCGCCCGGCCGGGTTGCCGCGCTGGCGCTGCCCGCCGGGCCTGGGGTGCGCGTGGACACGATGCTCTACCCGGGCTATGTCGTGCCGCCTTACTACGACTCTCTGCTTGCCAAGATCATCGTGCACGCGGAAACTCGGGACCTGGCGTTGGCACGGCTGCGACGCGCGCTCGAGGAGTTTGAAATCGATGGCGTTGTTACTAACGTACTGCTGCATAAGCGTCTTGCTCAGCTAAGCGAGGTGCGCGCGGCACAGTTTGATACTGGATTTTTGGAACGGCTGCTGGCGGCATAGCTGCTGTCGGCTCAACGAAGAGAACCAGGGCCGGAGATACGCATGAGTGCGATCCGATATTCGTTCGGCGGAGACGAGCATGTCTTCGCCGAGATCGACGAGGAAATGTCACTGGAGGCCTTCTTCAAAGGCATGGCGATTTGTGGCGAACTCGAGAAACGGCGCATCGCGGGGGTGTCGGAGATTTGTCCCTCGAACGCTTCCTATCTGGTTCGTTTCGATCCGGATGTGATTCCTCCTGACAAGATGCTGCGCACGCTGCAGCAGATTGAGGCGCAAGTCGGCACTGCCGATCTTGAGCTGCCCACGCGCATCGTCGAAATTCCCGTGCTCTACAACGATCCCTGGACGCGCGAGACGCTGATGCGCTTTCGCGAGCGCCATCAGGACCCCAAGAGTACGGACATAGAGTATGCCACCCGCATCAACGGCTATGCTTCCGTGGACGAATTCATCGCCGCCCACTCAGGTGCACCATGGTTCGTCTCCATGGTTGGCTTTGTCGCCGGCCTGCCGTTCCTGTTCCAGATGGTCGAGCGGGCCAAACAGATCGAAGTGCCGAAATATCTACGGCCCCGCACCGACACGCCGAAGCTCACCGTCGGCCATGGTGGCTGCTTCGGCTGCATCTATTCGGTGCGCGGCGCTGGCGGCTATCAGTTGTTCGGCATCACCCCGGCGCCGATCTACGATCCGGCACAGCGGCTGCCCTACCTTCGGGACTTCATGGCGTTCTTCCGGCCGGGCGACATCGTCAAGTGGAAGCCGATTTCGCGCGAAGAATACGATCGCGACGTCAAAGCCGTCGAGGCGGGTACCTTTGACCTGACCATCCGGCCGGTCATTTTTTCGCTCAAGGCGTTTCACGCCGATCCCGGCGGCTACAGCCGACGTCTGGTGGAGGTGCTCCATGGCAATTGAAGTCATCAAGCCCGGCCTTGCTACCAGCGTTCAGGACGCGGGTAGGCCCGGTTATTACCGAATTGGCATCCCGCTTTCAGGCGCGCTCGACCAGCATGCGCTACGCGCCGCAAATTGGTTGGTCGGCAATGAAGAGGGAGCGGCCGTGCTGGAGGCGACCCTGCTCGGCCCGGAGCTTATCTTCCATGCAGCGGCCTTCGTCGCCGTCACTGGCGCCGAAGCGACACCGAAGGTCAACGGCGAGACACGGCCGCGCAACGAGTCTTTCACCGTCCGGGCGGACGACCGACTCACTTTCGATTACATGAAAGTCGGCGCGAGAGTCTATATCGCGGTCGCCGGCGGGATCGACGTCCCGCCGATCCTTGGCAGCCGCTCGACCTACGCGCTCGGTGCCCTTGGCGGGTTCGCCGGTCGAAAACTCGCCGCCGGGGACGTGCTGCCCGTGGGCCAGGCGAGACCCGGCGCACGCGCTGGTCGCGTTCTCGCCAAGGGGCTGGTTCCGACCTATCCGAAGTCGCTCGAGCTGCGCGTCATGGCCGGGCTCTATTTCCACCGCCTAACGGAGGAGTCGGCCAAATCCTTCTTCGAGGACACCTGGACCGTTGCGCCCGAGGCGGACCGCATCGGCTATCGCTACCGCAAGGGACGTCCGCTCTCTTTTCGCGCGCGCAAGCAGCCTTTCGGCGCGGGATCCGATCCATCCAACATCGTCGATGCCGGCTATCCTTACGGCTCGATCCAGGTGCCGGGCGGCCTCGAACCGATCATCTTACATCGCGACGCCGTATCTGGAGGGGGCTATGCCATGATCGGGACGGTGATTAGCGCCGACATGGACCGCATAGCGCAGATGCAGCCCAACAATTTGGCGCGGTTCGTCCAAGTAGACATGGACGCGGCGCTGAAGGCGCGTGCCGAATATGAGAGCAAAATCGCGCGAATGAGCTCCTCGTTGCGCTAATCGGCTGTCGCTTCCAAAAAACCTGGATTCGTGCGTACCGGTGATTCAATGCGCCCTGGGGCTCAGAGTGATTCAGAAAGTTACCACGGCTTACGGTACCTCGGCTTTCATCGGCAGAATTCCTGCCGAGACACGCGGATGCGCTCCACACTGAGCTGCATGGCGGCGCTGGCGGTTGCGCTGGTGTTCGGCCATGCGTCCGCGGCGGAGTTCGGGGTCTCGACTCGACCCGGCTTGGTCTATGCCGAGCACGACGGGACCAAGCTGATCGGCGACCTCTACTTGCCCAAAGGCCGCGCCAAGGCGCCGGCCATTGTGGCGATTCATGGCGGCGGGTGGCAAGTCGGCGACCGCGAGTATTACAAGTACTGGGGCCCGTTCCTCGCTCGCAACGGCTATGCGCTGTTTACGATCGAATACCGGCTTGGAAAGGCGGGCGTTTATCCAGCCGCGGTCTATGACGCCAAGGCCGCCATCCAGTTCGTGCGGGCAAAGGCCGCCGAATTCGACATCGACCCTGATCGCATCGGTCTGGTCGGCGATTCCGCCGGAGGATACTTTGCGGCAATGGTCGCGCTCGCGGGCGACCAGTTCAACTCGGCCTACCGCGACGATCCCAATGCCGGTACACCCATCAACGTGAAGGCCGTGGTCGGGTTCTACGGCATCTACGACATGCCAGCGCAATGGAAGCACGACATGCTGGCGCAGCGGAAGCACGAAATGCTGGCGCAGAGGAACCACGACCTGATCTCACGCCCGAACGACAACATCACGGAAAAATTTCTCGGTGTTTCACCGATGCAGTCGCGGCGTATCTATCTCGAATCATCCCCCATCAGCTATGCCATTATCGATCGCAATCAGGTGCGCTTCCTGCTCATTCACGGCAGCCGCGACGATCTCGTCGATCCGCCGAGCCAGTCGGGCGCCTTCTTTGCGGCACTCACGCGAGCCGGTTTTTTCGTGCGCCGGATTATCATTCCCGGCGCTAGCCATTTCTGGGCGTCTGACCCGTTCGAAGACCAGCCTCGCAGCTACGGCGCGATGGTGGCGCCCCGGCTGTTGCGATTTCTCGAAGACTCGCTCTGAACCGCAAGATGTGAGGTATGCACGGACGAGCGCGTCACCCTCGAGTCCATGTGCCAAATCATTCAAGCGATGACACTCTTCATCCTGGGTGGTGCGGACTCGTGAAGCGGTAAAACAGGAAAATTTAGGTCTCATGTATCTAGCAATATTATTGCGATGCAGCCTCCGCTTCTGAAATGGGTCAATCACGTCATTTCGAGCGTGCGAAAGCGACTTCCGCTTGTCCCCCGATTCCGGACATATCGCTGCACCGCACTAACCGTAGCGAGGGGTTAGGTCGGTCACAGACATCGGTACTATGGGGTGATATTTTTAATTGAGGCGGGTGGATTCAAATGGCTTTGGAAACTGAGGCGCTGACCATTGGATTGGACTTGACGGGCATGGCACCGGAAGACCTGGCAGCGCTGCGAGAAGCCGTTCGGTCGCTTGAACACCCGGGCCTTGCTGCGCGTCTCACCAATATGGTTGGCAAGCCCGTCGAACTCATTGGAAACGCGCTGCCCGCTTCAGCTTCGCAGGTTATCGCCACCGCCACTTCCAAAGGTCTTGAGGCAGCCCTCAAGGTAGCGCTGCGGACTATGAAACGGACCCCTCACACTGGATCGCAGCTCCTGCACAAGGCTTTAGCCACGGCATCCGGTGCTGCCGGTGGTGCCTTTGGTTTGGCGACACTTCCAATTGAGCTTCCTGTCTCGACAATCATCATGCTGAGATCCATCGCGGATATTGCGCGAGGCGAGGGCGAAGATCTTTCCGATCCGGAGGCGGCGCTCTCATGCGTGCAAGTCTTTGCATTGGGCGGACGGGCTGGCTCGGCCGATGCGCCCCAAAGCGGTTATTTCACCGTGCGGGGCATGCTCGCGAAGAGCGTAACTGAAGCCGCACGCTTCATCGCAGAGCGCGGCGTTATTGAGGAGGGCGCCCCAGTTCTCGTCCGCTTCATTACGCTAGTGGCGTCCCGCTTTGGCGTCTTGGTGACGCAAAAAGTCGCGGCGCAAGCTCTTCCGGTGATCGGTGCACTAGGCGGCGCTGCCGTGAACTATGCGTTCATCCAGCATTTTCAGGAGGTGGCACGGGGTCATTTCACCGTTCGCCGGCTCGAACGAGTCTATGGCAAAAACGTTGTACGAACCGAATATGAGCGCCTCGCTCAGGACCACTGAAGCCCGCAGAGTAAGGAGGCGTGGCGGCTGATGCACGTGCCGCTGTTCAATGCGCAACGCTACGAGCGCAGACGAAGCCCGCGCTGCGGATAACAAGCCTCACCGGATCGGGAAATCGAAATACGTGCCAGGGAACGGCTCATGCGACAATGTGAAGTGCCACCATTCCTTCACGTAAGGGCGAAAGCCGCGGCGCTGCATCGAAGCCGCCAGCAAGGCGCGGTTTGCCCGCGCCGTGGCGGAAATCCTTTCCGCCGAGGTCGATGATCGCGAACTGAAAAAATCGAACGGCGTACCCATATCCAGCTCGACCCCATTTGTCTGCGCGAGCGTGAGATCAACGGTCGAACCGCGCGAATGGCTGGAACGCTGGGTTATATATCCATCCCGGAAGAGATTGCGCTTGTCGACAGCGGGATAGAATTCCATCTTGCCGGCGAGATCATTAAGGTTATGGGCCCAGCGCACGAAATCGGCCACTGCGCGGGTTGGGCGATAGCAGTCGAAGACCTTGAGCAGCAGCCCGCGCATGGCAAGGTCGCGCGCCACGACGGCAAGTGCAGCAGCCGCAGTTTGCGTGAGCAGACAGCGCGGCGCCTCGTAGCCGTCGATCGGCCGGCCGATGAAATTGTGCCCGCCGGCATAGCGCATCTCGACCATAAGTCCCGGCACGATTGCGGCGGCATCGACGAATTGCGCGGGCCACTCCTGTGCAAGCGCGGCCGGCGCACTGAAGACCATGATGAACGCCGCGATGAATGAGTGGCGAATGACGGATGGCGAGCGGTTAGATTCGCGCCGTTTCTGGTCCTCATTCCACATTCGCACTCACCGTTTTATCGTGGTTCTCGCCGTTCTCACGAATTTGCTGCGTCGGCGCGACCTCGATCCACTTAGCCTGGCGATTGCGCAAACAGTCTTGACGCCTTCCCTGCCGTCATCAGCATTAGTATCA
>JGI12270J11330_10001701_pt1 | contig 16210 bp, 13 predicted proteins | sample PeaSoiMetSII2010_FD_11330 | JGI IMG/M metagenome (IMG submission 11330)
AGCGCCATCAAGGTGTAGCCGATCGGGATCATCGCCTGCGGAATGACCAGCGGGAAGTTCGCCGCCTGGCTGCGCTCGTCGAACGCGGCGAGTTGCGCGATCACCGGCCAGGCGAAGACGGTGACCGCCGCCGCGGTCGCGATCATCACCAGTTCGGACAACAGCGCGAAAAACTCGCGCACTTTCTCCGGCAACATAGTGACAACGACGTCCATGCGGATCTGCCGTCCCTCCCAGGCGACGGCGCAGCAGCCGGTGAACACGCAGCCGACCATGAGGAAGAGCATGATCTCTTCCGCCCACGGGATCGAAACGCTGAAGAAGTAACGGCCGATGATGTTGACGAAATTGATCGCCACGCTGGCGAGCAGGCAGATTCCCGACGCCGTGCGGGTGACCATCAGCAGCCAGCGCACGCCTTTGACCAAACCGTCCNTCATGGTCGGATCTGCCCGATCGCAGTCTGTTTCAGATCATTGACTCGGTGCTTGCCGCGTTCGCTTGGCGGCGTCGGCGACGATCTCAAAGGCTTCGCGAACAGCTGGCTTCGCCTTGGAAACGTCATCGCCGACGCTCGAGAACATACGCATCATCTCCGCCTGCTCGTCGCGCGGCAGGCTGATCAGCTCGCCGCCGGCGTCGGTCCAGGCCTTGCGCTGCTCTTGATACATTTTCAACGCCGCCGGATTGATCGACGTCGACACCTCGGCGCCGGCGCGATCGACAATCTCCTGCAAGTCCTTCGGCAAGGTGTCGTACCATTTCTGGCTGACTTCGAGGATCAGGAAGATCGCCGGCTGATTGGTTTCGGTGACGTATTTCGCGGCATCGACGAAGTGCAGATGGACAAAGGGTCCAATGCCGGCGATCGAGCCATCGATGGCGCCCTGCTGCAGCGCCGGCAGCACGTCGCCGAGCGTCATCGCCACCGGCGTCGCGCCAAGCCGGTCGAAGGCCACGGTCTGGAACTGCGAAGCGAACACCCGGATCTTTTTGCCCTTGAAGTCGACGAGATGCCGGATCGGGATCTTCGAGATGACGCAAGACGGTTGCGCTATGAAAAGTCCGACGCCATGCAGCCCTTTATTGGCGCCAAGCCCGAACATCAACTTGCGCACCGCCGGATCGGCGGCGACGCGCTGGCCGTGCTCGATAGAATCGACCAAGCCCGGCGCGGCCATGACTTCGAAACGCTCGTCGACGCCGACGAAGAATTCAGGCGGAACCTCCACGACCTGGATGGCGCCGAATTGCACGCCTTCGATCTGCCGCGGGATCGAACCTAATTGGCTCGCCGGATAGACCTCGCCCTTGATGCGCCCGCCGGAATTCTTCTCGACCAACGCGGCGAAGTCTTTGGCTGCTTGATGCGGCGCGTCGTTGATGGTCGGCAGCGTCACCTTCATGACGAAGGTCTTGTCTTGCGCCTGCGCCGCGCCGAATGTTAGCGCCAGCGCCAAGACCGATACGCCCGCGGCTCCCACCGCACGCGCACAAATTGCACGATTCCCAGATTGCATGTTCTACTCCCTCTGACCCGGCCTAGGCTTGAACAGACCTATCGCAATACCGCGGGCTTCTTCCCCTAAAAGAACGCCCCGATGGCATCGATATTGCGCCGCTGGCGGATTTTTTTCTTTGTGACGGACTGCCGCGCCCGATCCCCCAGACCGGGTTTTCCACCTCTTTGCGTCCGGCCGCGACGTTAGATGATCACCCTCCCCGCGACAACGAGATTCTAGAGCATGATCCGGAAAAGTGGCCACCGGTTTTCCGAAAAGATCATGCTCAACCAAGATACTATCGCAAACGTTGGGCCGCCTCGGTGACGACTTTATAGGCGGCGCTGAGCTCCGGCTTGTCGTTCGACACCTCGTCGCCGACGCCTGCAACGATTTTGAGCAGGGACGACTGCTCGTCGCCCGGCAGGCTGATCAATTCGCCGCCGCTCGCCAGCCAGGTCTTGCGGGCGTCGTCGTCGATCGCAATCGCCTGCGGATTGATCNTAACCGACTCGGCAGCCGCGTCCTTGTCGAGGATTTGCTGCANGTCGGCGGGCAACGCATCGTACCATTTCTTGCTCAGNTCGACGATGCCGAAGATCGCCGGCTGGCCGATCTCGGTGATGTATTTCGCCGCAGTCTCGAAATGCATGGGCCCGAAGATGGTGAGCGCGGAAACCGCGGCGTCGAGCGAATTGTCGAGCAAAGCCGGCAGCACTTCGGCGAGCGTCATCGGCTTCGGCGTGGCGCCCAGGCGCTTCATCGCCACGGCCTCGAATTGCGAGGCGAAGATGCGGACCTTCTTGCCCTTGAAATCGGCCAGATGCCGGATCGGCGCTTTGGCGATGACCGAGGACGGCGTCGACATCAAGAGCGCAGCGCCATGCAGTCCCTTATCGGCGCCGAGCCCGAGCATCAGCTGGCGCACCGCCGGATCGGCGGCAAGGCGCTGGCCCTGCGCCATCGACGTCACCAGGCCGGGCGCCGCCAGCACTTCGAAACGCTCATCGATGCCGACCAGAAACTCAGGCGCGACGATCTGGCATTGGATGGCGCCGAATTGCACGCCTTCGGCCTGGCGCTGGATCGAGCCCAACTGGCTCGCCGGGTAGATTTCGACCTTGATGCGGCCGCCGGAATCCTTCTCGACCGCGGCGGCGTAGTTCCTGGCGTATTGATGCAGAACGTCGTCGAGCGTCGCCAGAGCGATCTTCATCACAATGGGCTTGTCGTCGGCGGCGCGCGCGCCCGACATTAGGCTCAACGCGACGGCGGCCGCAACGGCAGCCCGTGTCGCATTCCCACGTCCCATGAGCACCATATCGACCCCCAAATCGAGTCCAACGTGCTATCGGCGCTTGCGACTTTCCTCGGCGCCCGAGCCTGGGCACCGATCGACTTTCATGTATTCAACGTGTTCGCTTTGCGGCTTCGGTGACAACCTTGAAGGCGTCATACAGTTGCGGCTTGGCCTTGGCAACGTCCTCGCCGACGCTGGCAAGGGTCTTCATCATCGCCGCCTGCTCTTCCACCGGGAATGCGATCAGCTCGCCGCCATTCGCGGTCCACGATTTGCGCGCGTTCTCATACAAGCTGGCGGCAACAGGATTAATGGCGATGGACGCCGCGGCGCCGTCGCGATCGATTATCTCCTGCAAATCCTTGGGCAGCGACTCGAACCAGCGCTTGCTGACCTCGATGATGAGGAAGATGCCGGGCTGGTTGATCTCGGTGACGTATTTCGCCGCGTCTTGGAAGTGCATGGCATTAAAGACGGTGATGCCGGAAATCGCGCCGTCGATGGTGCCCTGCTGCACGCCCGGCAAGACGTCGCCCAGGCTCATCGCCACCGGCGTCGCGCCAAGCCGGTTGAACGCCTCGGTTTGAAATTTTGAGGCGAAGACCCGGATCTTCTTGCCCTTGAGGTCGCTGAGCTGCCGGATCGGCGTGCGTGAAATCAGCGTCGACGGCAGCGCCATGTAGAGCCCGATGCCGTGCAGCCCTTTGTCGGCGCCGAGCCCGAGCATCATTTTCATGACGTCGGGTTGCGCCAGCATGCGTTGGCCGTGCGCGAGCGAATCGACAAGCCCCGGCGTGGCCAGCACTTCGAAACGCTCATCGACGCCGACGTAGAATTCCGGCGGGATGATCGCGCATTCGATCGAGCCGAATTGCAGGCCTTCGATCTCGCGCGGCATCGGGCCGAGCTTGCTGGCGGAATAGAGCTCGATCTTGATGCGACCGCCGGCATCCTTTTCCAGCAAAGCGGAGAACAGCCGGGTGAATTCTTCCGGCGTGTCGTTGACGGTCGGCGTGCCGATCTTCATCACATAGGTCTTATCGTCGGCACGCGCCGAGCCGAACGCCGACGTCAAGACGATCGCGCCGGCCGCAAGCAGCGTCAACGCCCCGTATTTACGTTTTGCCAGCACCATGTCGTTCCCCCCTTCTGCCGACGACCGAACCGGCGCCGCGGCTATTTCGTCCGCTGCGCGGCGGCGGCCACGATCTGATAGGCCGCGCTCACCGCGGGTTTTGTCTTCGACACGTCCTCGGCGACGCTCGACAAGGTTTTGAGCATCGAAGCCTGCTCGTCGGCCGGCAGGTCGATCAACTCGCCGCCGCCGTCGACCCAGCGCTTGTCCGCATTGGCGTCGATCTCGACGGTTTGCGGATTGACCTGGGTCATTGCGGTTGCGGCGTCCTTGTCGATCACCTGCTGCAAATCCGCAGGCAACGCATCGTACCATTTCTTGCTGACGGCTGCGTAACCGAAGATCACCGGCTGGCCGATATTGGTGACGTATTTCGCGGCGTCCACATAGTGCATCGCCGAATAGATCACCGTGCCGGCGACGGCGCCGTCGATGGCGCCTTGCTGCAGCGCCGGCAGCACGTCACCCAAAGTCATCGCCACCGGGGTCACGCCGAGCCGGCCGAAGGCGACGCTCTGGAATTGCGAAGCGAATACCCGAAGCTTCTTGCCCTGCAGGTCGGCGAGATGGCGCACCGCGCTTTTGGCGATGATCGATGACGGCTGCGACGTGAACATGGCGACGCCGTGCAAGCCCTTGTCGGCGCCGAGCGAGAGCATCAGCTTCAGCACTTCCGGGTCGCCGGCGAGCCGCTGCGCGTGCGCCAGCGAGGCGGCAAGCCCGGGAGCTGCCATCACCTCGAAGCGCTCGTCGATGCCGGAATAGAATTCCGGCGGCGTGATCACGCATTGGATGGCGCCGAATTGCGTGCCTTCGATCTGGCGCGGGATCGAGCCGAGCTGGCTCGCCGGATAGATCTCGGTCTTGATGCGGCCGCCGGAATCCTTGTCGATCAAAGCGGCGAAATCCTTGGCGAATTGATGCAGCGGGTCGTTGAGCGCGGCCAGCGAAATCTTCATCACCATCGGCGTTTGCGCACGAGCCGCGCCGGGCGGCAACGCGCAAGCCGCGGCAATAATGCCGGCGGCGGCGGCCGTCCACATCGAGGCTTTACCTGTCGTGAAGCGCATCTCGTTCTCCCCTGGCGCAGGCCTTCCTTATTATCTCTTGGGCGGCTCTGCGGGCACGGACGTTAAAGGATCGCCGCGTGGCGGACAACGGCCATTCGGCGCGCTGCGGCGAAGCGACCTAGCGTGATCATCGGGCACGGCGCGCAGCTTGGCCGCGAGCCGTTCGGCCATGAACGTTGCGGTGGAACTTTTGCCGACGCCACGAATTTTATAGCTATCGAACTGCAAGAGATTCCCTGCCCGGAGACGATTAGCCTCGAGGCATTTTCATCATGCAGATGAGCTGTTTTGACTGCATGTTACGGGCCTGCGGCCTGTTCAAGCCCATCACCACCAACGAGCTGGGCGCGATCAACGAGATCAAGCGCGACCATCTCGTGCTGCACGCGGGAGCCGCGATCATCCGGGCCGGCGAGGACTGCCCGGAAATCTACACGCTCTATTCCGGCTGGGCGTTCCGCTTCAAAATGCTGCCCGACGGCCGCCGCCAGATCTTGAATTTTTTGCTGCCGGGCGATCTCGTCGGCCTGCAGGCCGCCATGTTCGACGCCGCGCAGCACGGCGTCGAGGCGCTCACCGAAGTGCAGCTCTGCCTGTTGCCGCGGCGCAAGGTCTGGGGGCTGTTCGGCGAAATGCCCGGGCTCGCCTTCGACGTCGCCTGGCTCGGCTCGCGCGAGGAAAATCACGTCGACGAGAATTTGACCAGCGCCGGCCGGCGCACCGCGACCGAGCGCACTGCGGCGCTGATCGTGATGCTCTACAAGCGCGCCAAGGCGCTGGGGCTCGTGGTCGAGGACACGTTCCTGTTTCCATTGACGCAGCAGCACATCGCCGATGCGCTCGGGCTGTCGCTGGTGCACACCAACAAGACGCTGGCGCGGCTGCGGCGCATGGGCATGTTCGCGCGCATGAACGGCTCGCTGACTTTGACCAATCCGCGCGTGCTCGAGAAGATCGGGCAATATTTCGACGAGGACATGCCGCAGCGCCCCTTGATCTGAGGCGCAGCGCTAAATCCCGCGCGTCCCGGCTAACCGACCTGCGACAGAATAATCAGCACCAAGGTCACGGTCGCCGCGCCGCCGATGCGGGTGGCGATCTGGGCGAAGGGCATCAGCTGCATCCGATTGCCCGCGGTGAGGATGGCGACGTCGCCGGTGCCGCCTTGGCCGCTGTGGCAGGCGGTGACGATGGCGGTGTCGATCGGATACATTTTCAGCCAGGCGCCGACGAAAAATCCCGTGGTGATGATCGCCACCACGGTCGAGACGATGGTGATCAGGTACGGCACGGTGAAAGCGGCCACCAGCTTGTCCCACGGCGTCAGCGAGACGCCGATAGCGAACAGCAGCGGATAGGTGACCGCGGTCGAGAAGAACTTGTAGACGTGGAATGCGCCGAGCTGCAGCGACGGCGACACCGCGCGCGCGAGCTTCAGCAGCACCGCGAGAACGAGCATCGCCACCGGCGCCGGAAAGCCGAACAGCCGCTGCGACAGCGCGCCGATCAGATAAAGCGTCACCGCGGTGACTACGGCGGCGGCAATGGTGGTCACGTCGACATAGGTCTCGTCGTGATCCTCCTCGAATTCGAGCTCGTCATGCTCGCCGGGCTGCAGGCGCCCTTCCCCGGTCAGATTCGGATATTTCTTGCCGACAAAGTTGAGCGTGCCCGNNANCAGGATCGCGGTCAGGCTGCCGAGCATCACCGGCGGCAGCACCTGGGCGAACAGATCGCCTTGCGCCTGGTGCAGGATCTGTGCGTAGCCGATGGAGAGCGGGATGGCGCCCTCGCCGACGCCGCCGGCCATGATCGGCACGACGACGAAGAAAAATGTGTGATAGGCGCCGAGCCCTAACAGCGTGCCGATGATGGTGCCGACGATGCCGCCGACCACCGACGCGCAGGCCAGCGGGATGAAGATTTTGAGAAAACCCTTGACGAGAACGCCGCGGTCCATGCCCAAAATACTGCCGACGATGATGCAGGCGATGAACAGATAAAGAAAGTTCGAGTCCTTGGTGAACTGCGTCACCGAGCTTAAGATCGAGGCCGGCAATAGATGATGGAAGGCGAGGAACGACGGGATGAAGGTGGCGAAGATCGCCGCCGCGCCGACGTTACGGATGATCGGGATGCGCTTGCCCAATTCGGCGCAGGTAAAGCCGCCCATCGACAACAGCACGATCGCCATCAAGATATCGGACGGCACGGTACCGGTAGCGGCAAAGCCGCCGATGACGCCGATGAGGATGACAAAGACCGGCAGCGGAATAATGCCGATCTTGTAGTCGACGATCGCCCACCAGCCTTTCGGCCAAAAACCCTCGGCGCCGCTCGGCTCAGCCTGCGCCACGCTACCGATTTCCTGCGCCACCGGATGCCCTCCCCGTTTTTGATCGTCGTGCGCAACTGTAACAGCGAGTATTTTCGGTGTCGAACGACCGTGAAGCGGGTGGCAGATCCGCGGGCGTCTAGCCGGAGGATTTGAGCGGAATTAATGACATTTTGGCATCTTCGTAGACCGCAGCTNGGCAGCTTAGTATTGCCATGGTCAATTCGGCCGCGCATGCAAGTTCAGCCGATGATGTGGCAAGGCCGGCCGATGAGACCCGTAAAGTTAATTCCGGATGCCGTCGTTGCGTGTTCCAGAAATCCGTGCCCGCCAGATCACTGAAGCCGACCTCGAGACGGTGGTTAGTCTCCTGACGCGGGGATTTGCCGTCCGCAGCCGCTACTATTGGCAACGTGCGCTGACCAAGCTCAAATCGCATCCGACCCCTGGCGGATTTCCAAAATTCGGCCACCTCTTGGAAAGCGACGGCACGCCGGTCGGCGTTATTCTCCAGATCTTTTCAGCCATTCCGACGGCTGATGGATGGCGGACGCGCTGCAATCTCTCGAGCTGGTACGTCGAGCCGAAGTTTCGAATTTATGCGTCGATGCTGGTCTCCCAGGCGACCAAATACCAGAATGTTACCTACGTGAACATTTCGCCGGCAATTCATACATGGCCTCTTGTCGAAGCCCAGGGGTTCTCGCGCTACAGCAATGGGCAGTTCGTCTGCGTTCCTGCGTTAAATATGACCTGCGCCGACGGCGACGCCCGAGTGACCGACATCCAAGTAACCGGCGTCGATGCTGCTGCGGACGTGCACTTCGATTCTTTTGAGCTTGACCTGCTCACCATGCACAAAGCGCATGGATGTTTGAGTTTGTGGTGCAAAACATCCACCGGCTTCCATCCGTTCGCTTTCCTGCCATGCTTGGCAAAAAGCGTGATGCCCTGCGCGCAGCTGATCTATTGCCGCGATATTCAAGATTTTGTCCGGTTTGCCCGGCCAATCGGGCGCTACTTGACCGCGCGCGGACGACCTCTGGTGATCATCGATTCAGACGGTCCTATTGCGGGATTGGTCGGCAAATACTTCGGCAACAAGGCGCCCAAATATTTCAAAGGCCCAGACCGGCCGAGATTCGGCGATTTGGCTTACACCGAAGCCGTCATGTTCGGGCTTTGACGATGGGACATCTGCACGTCCCGAAAAAGAATACCGCGTTGGCGGCTGGGCGCATCGGGGTAACTATACCGCCGGAAAATGCTCATGCGCGTCGTCGCTATGTATATGTTTGCAAACGAAAAAGGCGCGACGCTGTGACCACGAAACGAACGAGACCGCTATGACCGACAGCCGGTGCGCCGTCCTGGTCGGCGCCGAACTTGGCGGTCTTGGCGTCGTGCGCAGCCTTGCCCGCGACGGCGTGCCGACAATCGTCATGGATACGACCTATGGCCGCGCCGCCATGTGGTCACGCTTCTCCCGGCCCGTGATCGTGGAAAAGCTATATGGACGAGAGCTCGTCGACGGCCTCATGGCTTTGCAACGCGGCCTCGGCTATCGGCCGGCGCTGCTGTTGGCCGACGAAATGGTCGTCCACACGGTGTCGACGCACCGCGACGAATTAAAACGCGCCTACCGGTTCCAGTTGCCGTCGCGGGACACGGTGAAAATCCTCGATAACAAGGCGCGATTTCATGAGTTTGCGGAGTGGCATGGATTGCCGGTTCCGCGCAGCATCGTGGTCAGCCGCGGAACCGATCTGGACAAGCTTGGCGATTTGCGATTTCCGGTCATTGTCAAACCTGCCGACAAGCGGCTGGTTTATCTGCGCCGGACACAGCGCCTGCATATGTCGGCGGATCTCGATGAAGCGCGCGATCTTTGCCGTACGCTCCTGCAAACCGTGGGAGAATTCGTCGTTCAGGAGTGGATCGAAGGTCCCGTCAGCAACATCTATTTTTGCCTTTTTTACCGCGGGCACGATCCGGCTCGCACGATCTTCTTTTCCGGTCGAAAGATTTTGAGCCATCCGCCGACGGCCGGAAGCACCGCGCTATGCGTTGCCGCGCCGGAGGTCGCCGAAGAGTTGGAGCAGTTTACCGCGGCGTTCATCGAGCGTTGCGATTATCGCGGGCTGGGAAGCCTTGAATTCAAGTGGGATCCGGCACGCCGGATATTTGTGGTGATCGAGCCGACCGTCGGACGCACCGACTGGCAGGAAGAGGTGGCGACGCTGAACGGCGTCAACATTCCGCTCTTTGCGTATCGCGACTTGATCGGCTTGCCCAACATCGAGCCGGTTCGTCCCGCGCAACCGGTTGCCTGGCAGGACTCCTGGCACCGCTGGAGAGGCCGGTCCGCTCTGAAGACTCGTCTACCTATCTATGACGGTTACTGGCGGGCTGGCGACCCGATGCCCAGCCTCTCCTATTACGCCACCGAGCTTGGCAAAGCGGCCGGGCAAATGACGCGGCGCCTTTTTGCGGCCACCCCTGCAAAACGCCGGCCGAGCGTTGCCGGCGGCAAACAGTCATGACGTCATCGATCCGGCAATCCAGGGACGTGTTTTCATGGTGAAGGTTGAAAACGCAATCGTCGGCGCGGGCCCTTATGGGTTGTCGATCGCGGCGCATTTTCGCGCCGCGGGCATCGAAAGCCTCGTCATCGGCCAGCCGATGGCCTCGTGGCGAAACAACATGCCTGCGGGCATGATCCTGAAATCCGAACCCTTCGCGTCAAACCTGTCCGATCCTCAACGCCGCTACACGTTTGAGCGCTGCTACGCCTCGCGCGGCATGGCGTATCGGCCCATCGGCAGTCCGTTGTCGATTGCGGACTTCCTGGACTACGCACGGTGGTTTCAGCAGCAAACACGCATCGAGGCCGTGGACGCAACGCTGATCGATCTGCGTCAGGTGGACAACGGGTTTGAGCTCGCGCTGGCGGACGGCGGCGTCATTTCGGCAAGACGCGTCATCCTGGCGACAGGATATTTGCCGTTCAAGCGAATGCCCGCAGTGCTCGATAGCTTGCCGAGCGAATTGGTATCGCACAGCTCAAAACATCGAGACTTGGCGCAGTTCGCAGGCAAGGATGTGACGATCGTCGGCTGCGGCCAATCCGCGCTCGAGTTGGCGGTCTTGTTGCACGAAGAGGGAGTCAATGTGCGCGTGCTCGCCCGCGCCGACCATGTCGCGTGGGGCGACGCTCCCAACCTGTCGCGGTCGGTGCTCCGACGTTTATGTTATCCCGATGCTGGTATCGGACCGGGCTGGCGGAGCGTGATTGTCTCGGAGCTGCCGAATGTTTTCCGCCGGCTGCCCCGGCAAATTCGACATGACTATGTCGCAAGAAGTTGGGGGCCTGCCGGCGCCTGGTGGCTTGAGGAGCGTGCGCGAGATCGGTTCCCGTTGCTGACGTCACATACCATCGCTGACGCGGTCGAGCGCGGTGGCAAGCTCGTATTGGCGGTACAAAATCGGCAAAAAACGGTGACGTTCGAAACCGATCATGTCATCGCGGCGACGGGCTATCGGGTCGATCTCGACCGCATTCAGTACCTCTCTCCTGGCTTGCGGGCAAAGATAAAGACCTACGAAGGAGTGCCGATCCTGGATCGAGCACTGCAATCCTCAATTGCGGGTCTGCACTTTGTCGGGGTGACCAGCGCGCAGTCGTTTGGCCCGGTCATGCGCTTTGTCTACGGCGCCAAGCACGCGGCGGCGTTTCTTACCGCACACCTGCGCAAGGACGTCCCGCGGCCATCCGCAGCGGCCGACGCTGCCGGAAATGCCGTGCTGCGAACTGATCCGCGGTCGATCTATCGCTGACCTGCGGGCTCGCTTGCCGATCCAACGGCACCGCCCACATCGGGTTAATTTTGAAATCGGCATCGGCCGTTTGTGATGCTCCGGAAGCTGAGCGCCACATTAAGGTTACGAATTGATCAATATTGCGGGTGAACGAGACCTTAACTAGTGAAATTGGGCGGCGTTGGTTGGGGTGCTTCGCTATGCTGAACAGAAACGCGCAGGGCTTGCGACTTGTCGACAAGGCGCCTTCAAGAGACGCTCGCCAAGTGGCGTCCAGGCTCGGCGGCGCGCGCGGCGCTGTGCAATACGACATCGCAGTCGGTCGCATACGGAACGGCAGCAGCGCTGCTGCGCGCTCGATTGCTCGACCCGCGCCGGTCGATTCCGACGCGCTGGCGCGCGCCGTAGCGGAGATCGAAATTGCTTCTGCCGCGCTGCGTCGATCGGAACCGGCGCTGGAACCGTGGCAGCCCAACTTTGCGACGCAAGGCGAACAGCGATATTTGCCGGTCTGGCTCCTGATCGGCGCAGTCTGGATCGCGGCTCTCCTGGGTCTTACAGGGGCAACCGGCGCGATCCTCTACTTGGCCGGATGAGCCAAGCGCCGCTCTCGGGCGATAGCCGGCGGCTCCTCACCAAGACGCATTGCCGAAAAATTGCCTCGGGCGCGCAGGGCTTCAGGTCACGCCGTCTTCAGCCGCATGATGAGATCGCGTTGCGGGGTTGCATCACGTGACGCCGGAGCGCAGGGCCTGTCTGGAGCCGCCTGGGGACGCTTTGCCGTTCACTTCCGATTCAATGAGCGCGGCATAGGCGGCCACCATGGCTTCGCGCGAATAGTACGCGGCGAGCTTTGCCGCGCGGGCCGATAGCGTTGCCGCAAGCACTTTGTCGTCCAAGATGCGATGGACCGCCGCCGCGAAAGCTGCGGGGTTGCCGGCATCGGCGAACAGCACGCAAGGCTCGCCATCGGGCGACAGCACCTCTTCGAGCACCGCGAGCCGGTTGGCGACAACTGGGACACCGGCATGCGCCGCCTCGACAACCGCAAGCCCGAAAGTTTCGGCAAGACTCGGAAAAACGAACACATCAAGCGCACTGAGCAGCATCGCCACCCCATCGGGCGCGAGCTCGCCGAGGAAATGGACGCGATCGGCGCAGCCGAGCTCGCGCGCCAGCGCGGCGAGACCGGCCTGCTCGGGGCCCTGGCCGGCGATGGCCAGGTGCCAGTGCGCATCGAACGCCAAAAGTCTGATGGCAAGCGTCAAATTCTTGAGCGGATGCAGCCGCGCGACGCAGCCGAGCAGTACGGCATTGACCGGTAGCTTCAGCCGCGCCCGCGCGATCGCGCGGTGGATATTGCACGTCTTGCTTTCGAAGCCGTGATCGATCCGGACCAGCCGGCGGCGATAGGCGTACGGGTAATTGGCGAAGTCCTGGGTGACGCTGCGCGAATTGGTGACGACACGCGCGAACAGACCGAGCACCCCGAACCAGCGATCGGTCAGCTGCAGCCAAGCCGGAGTCAATTCGCGCGCCGAGGTCCAGTTGGCAATGACGACGGGGACGCCGGCCGCGCGCGCGATTGGCGCGCCGACCAGGCTGCCATAGTGCTGGAAACACAGCACGACGTCGGGGCGCAGCCGGCGCAAATGGCGAAACAGCGACAGCAGCGTCCGGGCCAGCGACCACGGTGTCGCCGGCCGTTCGCGCGCGCAAAAGATCGCGTTCGGCTCCAGGTCGAAGGCCTCGGTGCGGCGAAAGAAAAAGACATGATGCACTTCGTAGCCGCGCGCCTGCAGCCCGCGGTCGAGCAGGCGAGCGATCTCCTGGGCGCCGGCGCCCTCGGCTTGCGGCTGAATTAACGCGACGCGCACCGCCCTCGTCATGGCTCGATTCTCCCGCCGCCGCCGGCCGCCGAAGCCGGAACCGGAGTCATGAGCGCGCTCGCAGGGTTGAGCAACGTGATCACGGAAGGATCGATGCCGACATAGCGCCGGCACACCGCGTTCAAGGCAATCGTGGTTCCGATCAGGCACGCGCTCCACGANAAGGCNGCGGCGATGGCGCCGAACCTCGGCGCCAAAACGACCAATGCGATGACCCTNAGCGTCAGACCGATCACNACGACCCGCGAGTACAAGCCTTCATGTCCGGTCAGCAGCAGCACGTACGTGGCCGGCCCGCCCAGAGCCGCCACCGCGGTGCCGATCGACAGCACCACCAGGATGCCGTGCTGGTCGACATAGCTTTTGCCGAAGATCATCAACAGCAAATCGCCGCCGACGAAGATCACCGCGAGGCCGGCCACGACGAGCGCGGCCACCGCGAGCGATACCATCCGCAGCGAGCGTTGCAGCTCGGGATGGTGCCCGGTGAAGAACAACGAGGCGATCGGCGTCGCCGAATAGTTCGCCATCCCGCCGGCGATCATGGCGAATACGTTGGCGAGGCGCGCCGCGACGAAATAACCGCCGGCCGCAACCGGGCTCAGCAGCAGTCCGAGCAGAATGACGTCGAGATACTGGCTCGATGCATCGAGGAAGGCGGCGGCCCACATCGGCAATGAGCGCTTGACCCAGGCCGACACGTCGGTCATCGGCGCGCCCCCGCGAATTTGCGGCGGTAGGCTGCGCCGAACGACTAGGTATTGTATCAGCATCATCAGGCTGACGCCGATGATGCACAACGCGAACAGCATGGTCATCGTGACCTGAAGGTGGACGAGAGCCAACACCAACGCGCCGACGATCACGACGAGGCGCCAGGCTTCGCGCAAACTCTCGCCAAACAAAAAGCCGACAACGGTTCGTGCCAGGTTGGAGCTGAAAGATGCCATCGTCTGCGCGATCAGAAACAGACAGGCGGCGATGACGAGGCCCGGCGAGGTGGCCCAGCCGGCCACGCTGCTGCCGATGGCGACGCAAGCGGCCCAGAACAGCGCCGCGGCCGCGCATATCACAATGCCAAACGAGATCGCGCCACGCACAAGATCGTAGCGGTGCTGGTGGGTGTATTCGTTCCATGAGCGGACGATCAGAGTGTCCTGGCCGCATAGGGCAATGACGGCAAGGAACGAAACCAGATTGAACCAGATCGCGAATTGACCGAATTCGACCGGCCCGATGACGCGCGCCGCGATCGTGAACATGACGATGTTGAGCGACGAGCCGCCAAGCTTGATCAGAAAGGCGACCAGCGCGCCTTGCGCGATCCCGGACCCGGCAAATCGAGAAGACACGCTTTGCGCGATTTTCATCGTCGATCTGCCGATGCTTTAATTGTTGAACCGCACGGCGGACGCAACGGGGAAACCACCGAAGACCGCTGCGGTATCGGTCGGGCCATACGCGCACGAAAGGGGCGTGAGGATTTGCATCACCGATATTCCGTCGCAAATGCTGCGCGACCTCGCCGCCGCGCTGCAGCTGCAGGACAGTAACCGAGCGGCGCGCGAGAAACTCACGCCGCAGCATATTTACGTTAATCGCCGCGCCCGGTTGTCCGCAGTTGATGGATTGGCGCTCGCCCCGCGTGGACCGCAGCCGCTCTCAGTGGAGTGCGCCGAGCGCTTTGTCCGTCACGATGGTGCAGTCTACGGCGTTGTTCGCCGGCTGCCGTAGTCCGCGCGTTGCGGTGTTTCGGCATGCGCGTTGTGCGGCATCAATCCGTTGACAATGGGTGTCACCCACTGGTCGGTGTCGGTGTGAAACAGCGCAAAATCGTGATCGAACTGCCAATAGGCCCACGGCCAGCCCAGCCGTTCGGCTGTGCGCGCCAGGAACGAGGTGTAGCGCACCCGCGCGTCCATGCCGGCGGCCTCGTAGGCGCCGAACTCGCCGAGGTAGATCGGACGCCCCTGCTCCTTCGCCCAGGCATCGATGGTCTCCAAGTCGTTCGCGACCTGGCTCTTGTCGTCCTCGCTGCCCCAGTCGATGCCGCGCAACAGGGCGAAACGCCACGACCATGGCGCTCCCTGGTGAGTAAACCGCATCGGCTTGTAGTAATGGACGGCAACAATGATGTTGCGGTCTTGAGGCGGCAGCTGGAGCTTGCGAATGTCGAGAGGATTTTCGGAATTGATCGCGGCCACGACCACCGTGCGCTCAGCGTTGTTGGCTCTGATCAGCTGCAGGGTGGACTGGACGAACGCGTTCCACCACGTCGCCGTCATTTTGCCGCCCGGCTCATTGAGAAGCTCGAACACTGCCGTGGGAAACCGACCCGCGTAATGATCTGCAAGTTGCGCCCAGAAAGCGCGCAGCTTGATGCCGCAATCGTCCGGATTGCGCTGGCATTGATCGTAGTCATGTTCGTCGATGACAGGAATAAGATCGTTGGCAACCGCTTGTTCCAGCACCCAATCGAGCCGCGCCAGTATTCGCAGATCCAGCTCGTTTCTGCCGTCCATGTATTTGAATGCGGACAGATTGATCCGCACGTGACGAAAGCCGGCATCGCGAATCATTTTGAAATAACGCTGCTTGAACGGAGCATCGACGCCGCCGTCCCAAATGCCGTCGTAGCCGAGAATATTGACGCCGCCGGCCATTCGCGCCGCCGTGGCCGCGGCTTTGTCCTGGGCCGCGCCGGGCGACGCCGCCGGCAAAACGCACGCAAAGACCATTATGGCGCCCAGCATCGCCCTTTTCGCTGCCAAGGAAATAATCTTCATGCGAACTGCCGCTTTGGCGTTGCGAGCGAAGGCTGCAGCCGCGGCTGAGGCGTTGGCAACCGCACGCCGGCGCTGGCAATGAAAAATGCGACCAGCAACGCTTCCGAGAAGTCGGTCGATCTGAGAAACAATGTCTCGCTGAAGTTGATCAGAAACATGAGATTTAAGTAACCGACGATGAGATCGTAATCGGCTTGAGGGATCAGCCGGTTCGCGCGCAACCATGACATCCGGAAGCCGAACAGCAGCGCGCAAAGCGCGAACAAAGTCATTCCGACGATGCCGGTTTCCGTCAGGATCGCCACGTAGCCGCTGTGATAATTGTCCAGCACCCAGTCGTGCTCGTGCAGAAATCCGAAATAGAACTGCGGTGT
>JGI12270J11330_10001713_pt1 | contig 16148 bp, 14 predicted proteins | sample PeaSoiMetSII2010_FD_11330 | JGI IMG/M metagenome (IMG submission 11330)
TCGTTCCGATCGGTCAGCATGAGGTCCCATTTGTTGATCGTGAAGATACAGGGCTTGTATTCCTTGGCGATGTAATCGGCCAGTTGCTTGTCCAGCCTGGTGATGCCCTGGGTGGGATCGATCAGCATCAGAACCACATCGGCCCGGCGAATCGACCGCTCGGCGCGGTGAATCGAATAGAAATCGAGGCTGTCACGAATCTTGGCCTTGCGCTTGACTCCGGCGGTATCGATGGCGAGAAAAGGGAGCCCGTCGAGCTCGAAATGGACGTCGACCGAGTCGCGCGTGGTTCCTGGCCGCTCCGAGACGATCATCCGCTCGGCGTGAGCCAGGGTGTTGATGAATGTCGACTTGCCCGTGTTGGGCCGGCCCACCACGGCGATCTTCATGACCGCCTCGGCCGGCTTCTCGTCCTCGCCGCTGGGAAGCATCTCCTCGATCATCTTGAGCAAAGCCTGGCGATTACGGTTCTGCTGGCTGGAGACCGGAATCGGCTTGCCGCGACCAAGTTTGTAAAATTCTCCGCCCCGCTGATCGATCTCGGGGTAATCGGCCTTGTTCATGACCAGGATGACCGGCGTCTTGAGATACCGCAGCCGCTGAGCAACTTCCTCGTCGAGTGGCATCAGCTCGTCGCGGATGTCGACCACGAAGAGGATCAGGCTGGCCTCGTTCATTGCCGTATCAATCTGCCGGTCCACCTCCTCGCTCAAATCGTCACGGTCAACCATGCCGATGCCGCCGGTATCGATCAGCTCCAGGAACCTCGGATTCTCATCGTCGCCGAGCTGGACGAGTGCTCCCACTCGATCGCGGGTGACGCCCGCCAGGTCATCGACGATTGCGATCCTTCGCCCCGCCAACCAGTTCAGAAGCGAAGACTTGCCGACATTGGGTCGACCCACGATCACGACCTTGGGCAAAGCCATGCCTCTCACCTCACTGGAAGAATCACCGGGCGGCGCACCCGTCGGCAGGGGGGGAAATGGTGGATGACCAATCAAGAAAACCAGGTCAAGGACCTGGCGACGAGACGCCCCCTAGAAATAAAACGAAAGCCGCTCGTGCCGGACGTCCCGAAAACTCGTCTTATTATACGTCAACGGACGCGGTTTGGGCAGGCCGAGGTAAAGCGCGACATTTCTCTCTTCGCCACGACCTTGACCATCAGCCTGGCGCTCTCGTGCCTGGTCGCCTTGGTCGTGGTCTGGGGCACATGGGTCATGGTTCCTCCAGAACAAGCGGCGCGGATCGAGGGAGCCCCGTGGACCAATCGGGTCGGCCTGATCCTGGCAATCGCCTGGCCGATTCAGTGCGGGCTGGGCTTGGTCGTCCTGAGTTGACGCTGCCCGCGGATCGACGGCTCCATTGTACAATCGGTTTGCCGCCGCAATCCTGAATGCGAAAGGTGATGTCTTCCCATGAGCGAGAGTCAACCGGGCAAACCTCAGTTCCGGATTCAACTGATCGATATGGTTGCGATGGTCGTCGGATATGGCCTCGCGGCGGTCCTGTTCCGCGCCTTCTGGCCTCAGAGCCATGTCCCGCCGGCTCTGGGATTGTTCGCCGTCGGGTTTTACGTGTGGCTTGGTCTGGCGATGAGCGGGCCACTGATCCTGCTGCGACACAGGCACGCACGCCCCGTGGACCCGGGCGGCACACAATCTGCCCAGCCCACCACCTCGACCACGCGCACCTGGGCCGAGATGGCCTGGCTGCTGATCGGGGTTTACTGGATCGTCATGGGCGTCTTCATTCTCCCGATCCGGCTGCATAGCTTCAGGTTCAGTGATACGATCCTGTTTGGTCTGGTGCCGTTGGCGGCTGGACTGGTCTTGCGCGTGTTCGGACCACGCATCCGCCCGCAAGGTCGCGACCACGTTTCCTGGACCCATCAAGTGGCCGTTGGCTTGCTGGTCACGTGGCCGCTCGCCTGGGTCTGCCTGATCGTGGTGGCAGAGGCAATGCTTTGAATGGCCGGTGGGCAGCGGCGACTGAAGACAGCAAGCGTCTGGAACGCAAGCAGAGGGCGGCTCAGGCTGCGTTCGACGTGTTGGTTGACGAAGTTAACGTCATGCCGACGAGAATGAGGCGCAATGCCTCACGCTCTTCGGCTGTGATCCGTCCCGCGTGCATCAGCTCATCGATATCCTCGAGACACTGCTCGATGGCTTCATCGATGCCCGGATAATAAGCGTGGCGGGCGATTCTCTCGACGGATGTGACCAGACGCTCAAAGTAGTCAGAGCTGATCATCGGGGTTTCCTCGTCCTTGAGAAAAAGCAGCACATCCCATGTGATCCGGATAGTATATCTTCCTCAACGCAGGTCAAGGCCGGTTCTCCATTTTGTCAATGAGAGCATGCAGTCTAAGCAGAATTGCCGGGGGCCGTTCCTGGTCGAGTCACCAGAACCATCGGAGTCGGAAAAGCGTATCAACGATTGAATGTTCTCTTCCTCAATCGCCAGAAAACGGCGATAATTCTGGAACTGTCTTCGAGGCGGATCGGCAGTCTCAGCGAAGAAACCCCGAGTCCTCGACGTTTCCCGCGCCGTCGCGCGATCAAGGCGTTATGAACATCAAGAGCCGCACGGTGCGGGTCAATCACCTGTGCATTCACTATCTCTCGGCCGGGCCACCGGCAGGCCCGAACCAGGACATCACGCTCGTCTTGCTGCATGGCGGGGGAGAAAGCGCCTTGGCGTGGCGCTGGGTTATGCCCCGACTCGCCGAGCGATTCTGTGTCCTGGCTCCCGACTTGCCGGGTTCCGGGAAATCGGACCTGGTGGCAGGGAAATACGTGGCGGGATGGTATGGATCGTTCGTGGCCGATTTCCTGGACGCGGTCCAGATTGAGCGCGCGGTGGTCATCGGGCATTCGCTGGGGGGACTGGCCGCCCTTGAGATGGCACTGGACGACCGCGGTGAGCGAGTACGTGGCCTGGCCTTGGTCGACAGCGCGGGGCTGGGACGGGAGTTGAACCCGGCCTTGACGCTGATGACGCTCCCCGGTCTTGGTGAGTGGTCTACTCTCTGGGCGCTCACGCCACCAGGCCAGCTACAGCGCCTGGGAGGGCGCGCCAGCGGATGCTTCGCCCATCCGGAACAGGTTCCGGCGGAGTGGTATCTGGATCAGTTCTGGCTCGGCATGCGTCCCGGGCTGTTCGGGGACCAGCTCGCAGTGTCCCGGTCCTTGTTCGATCACCAGGGACAAAGTGAGATCGTGCTCGACCGGCTATCGGATTTACCTGTGCCCACCTTGATTATGTGGGGAGACTCCGATCAGATCATACCGGTTGCCCACGCGCACGAGGCTGCGCGCCGGGTGCGCCGCGGCCAGCTTGCCATCATCCCCGACTGCGGGCACATGCCGCACGTCGAGCGCCCCGGGTTGTTCCTGGAAGCGCTCGAGCCGTTCCTGGCCAAGCTGGCATCCGCGTCTGGATCGCGGTCGTGACGGGCCGCTGACCCGCGGTCACTAGCCTCTGGCCGCCTCGTCTTTCTTGACCTCGTCGGGAGGAATCCAGTCCGGCTTCAGCCCGGCCTGCTGGCGGAGCCAGCCCATCCAGTGCTCGTCCTGCTGCCTGGAAGCCTGCTCACGGGCCATGCTCCTGTAACGATACTCGTCGCCGTTGAGTGCATAGAGCGCGCTGAAACTTGCCGGCTCGCGTCGGTCCAGGGTCATGACGTAGTAGACGGTCCTGGGCTGATTGGGCGCCACGTCCACCGATCCGGCCTGGAGACCGAAGTAGGCGTCGCGGAACGCTTCCCCAGCATGCGGCACGTCGGGAATGGGGGTCTCGACGACGGGGCTGGGCTCGAACATGGATGTCGGCATGAAGCTCGTCTGAGAGCGCGTGATGGGAGGAATGCTGACCACTCGAAAACCGTCGACCGTGGGGTCCTTGAGGGTTGCCCCCTTGGCCTTGATCTGGCTGGCCAGCTCGCCGGCCGCCTGCTCCGCAAGCGGGCGGGCTTGGGCCATCTTCCAGGCGACGACGACTTCCGAGCGAACCTGTTCCAGCGTGGGAACATGCGGCGGTTCGTCCTTGATCTTGCGCACCAGGAAGCGAGTGCCCAGGACGTCGGTCAACTCGATCGGCTCATACAGTCCGGTCTTGGGGTCGAACATCTCGTCGACGAACTTGCGGCCGCCACTCAGGGGCGTCAGGCCGACTTCGGCAGTGGAAATCTGTCCGAGCCGCTCGACATCCTGGCGGGAGAGCAAGGGGGTTTTCTCGTAACTGAGACCCTCGCGATCGGCAATCGCCTTGAGATCCTGTGGCGTGGGCAGGACCACGCTGGAGCCGTTGCCCTGTTTCTTGGCTTCGTCCTGCTCATCGAGCGCGGCCAAGTACTTGTCGGCAAACGGGATCATTTCGGATTCCTTGATCTGCGTGAACTTGTCCACGATCTCGGACTGGGCTTTCTCCTCCGCGAGTCTCGGAGCCAGCATGCCGCGCACTTCGGAGAACCCTTGGATGATAGGTGGCGTGAGGTCGGGCTGGTCGGCGAATAGATCCGCGGGCAGTTCCGAGAGAACCTCGAACTCTGACTTGTGATTCTCGTAGTAAGACCGCAGCTCGGCCTCCGTGACCTTGTCGCGCAGGCCTCTGGCAAGGGCGTTGCCGTCGAGCGAGAGGATCTCGAGCTGGACCCGCCGCGGGATCTTGAACCCGGGCGTCTCGCGAGCGGGGTCTGGGAGCACGTCCTTGTACTTGTCGTAGAGCGCCTGGACCTCGCTGGCCGCCGGCTCGGAGACCTTGGAGAGAAACGAGTCGACGGGAATTTCGACGATGTTGGCCCCGACCCGCTCGTTCTGGTCGCGGTACGAGCTGTACACGTCGTAAGGCGTCACGACCGGGTGACCCAGAAGCCGGCGAACGTTGAGGAGGCGGACCTGGTTGGCGATGTCGGCGAGCAGGTGCTCCTCGCTGACCTCGTTGCTGAACCGGCTGAAGAGGACGTTGAACAGCTCCCCGTTCATCCGGCCGCCGGTGATCTGCTTCAACCATTCCCGCCCGATCTCGGCAGTGGCGGGAATGTTCAACCGGTCGGCCTCGTGCTGCAGGATCATGGCGTCGACCAGGTCCCGCTGCTTGAGTCCGCCGAAGACCTCTCGGGACATGAACTGGTCCAGGCCGGAAAGAAAAAGATTCGCCCGGTTTCGCTGCCGGGCCATATCGTTGAGCTGGCTCTGGTAGACGGACTTGCCGTAGAGCTCCGCAACCTTCTGGTCACGACCGCCGGTATTCGAGTTGAGCAGCCTGGGCAAGCTATCGGAGACGACAAATCCGAACATCGCCATGATGGCAAAAATCGCTAGCAGCTTGCGCTGATGGCGGCGAAAGACCTCAAACGGCATGGGGTTCCTCGGTGGTGGCAAAACAGGCCGTCTGGGTAGTGGCTACATGCACCCCCCTCTTGACACGCCCCAATACCCTAGCTATGTCGCTATTGAGAAAGGACGCGGGGTCTGATCATGGGCGGCCCAAACTTAATCGTACCAGGATTCCTTCCCAGGGCAACCTCAATCGCCCCCGGGCACCGCGTTCGTGTAGGTCGAGAAGGATCGACCGAAACAGTGGAATCGGAAGAGGATAGGTAGGAAGATACCGTGGCAAGAAAGTCCGCAGCAACGACGACCAGTGGAAACGGAGGCCCCACGAAACCGGCTCCGCGCAAGCGTGCGACGACCGGATCGACGTCTCGCTCGCCCAAGAGCCCGCGCCCCAAGGCCGGTGCGGGAGAGGTGCCTGCACGCGGCAGCGGAGGCCATTCCCTGGTCATCGTCGAGAGTCCCAAGAAGGCCAGGTCGATCAACAAGTTCCTGGGCCCCAAGTACGTCGTCAAGGCGAGCATGGGTCACGTCCGCGATCTTCCCAAGCGCAAGCTCGGCCTGGATGTGGCGCATGGTTACCTGCCCTCTTATGAGATCGTTCCGGCCAAGAAAGACACCGTGGGCGAGCTGAAGCGCGAGGCCGCACGGGCCGACATCATTTACCTGGCGACCGACCCCGACCGCGAGGGTGAGGCGATCGCCTGGCACTTGCAGCAGGCCCTCGACCTTTCCGACGACCGGGTACGCCGCGTCACCTTTCATGAGATCACCGAACGCGCCGTCAAGGACGCCTTTGGCCATGTTGGGCCGGTCAACATGGATATGGTCAACGCCCAGCAAGCGCGCCGGTTCCTCGACCGATTCGTGGGTTATCAGCTCAGCCCCCTGCTCTGGAGCAAGGTGGCGCGTAACCTCAGCGCCGGCCGCGTCCAGTCGGTGGCCGTCCGCCTGATCGTGGACCGCGAACGCGAGATCCGCGCCTTCGTCACCGAGGAGTTCTGGAAGATCACCGCGACGGTCAGCCCGACNGGCGCCAGGGCCGACTCCGACAGGTTTCAGGCCGCGCTGGCCGAATACAACGGCGCCAAGTTTGCAGCCAGTGCCGAGGCCGACGCCCGCAAGATCCGCGACGAGCTGGCCTCGGCCGGTTATGTCGTCTCGCGGGTCGATGAGGCCGACAAGCCCGACAGGGCTGATCCCCCGTTCAAGACCAGCACGCTGCAACAGCAGGCGGCGATCCGCATGCGGTTCGCCAGCAAGCGGACCATGAAGGTCGCGCAGGAGCTCTACGAGGGCATCGACGTGGACGGCTCCGGTCCGGTCGGACTGATCACCTACATGCGAACCGACAGCCTCAGCGTTTCGCAAGAAGCGATGCAATCGGTGCGCGACCTGATCGCGACCCAGTACGGAGCGAAGTACCTGCCGTCCAAGCCGATCCGCTATGCCGCCGGCAAGAACGCGCAGGAGGCTCACGAGGCCATCCGGCCCACCGACCTGAAGCTGACGCCCGAGCAGATCAAGAGCCAGCTCAGCCACGACCAGTTCCGGCTCTACCAGTTGATCTACTCACGATTCGTCGCCAGCCAGATGGCGCCCGCCGTTTTCACCGTGACCGACGTGGGCATCACCGCCGGTCCGGGGTTGTTCAAGGCCCAGGGCAAGGTGCTCAAGTTCGACGGCCACCGCAGGGTCTGGCCGCCCGGCGGAAAAATCGAGGACGAGCTCTTGCCGGCCCTCGCCGTGGGCCAGACGCTCGATCTGCACGCGCTCGACGCCACCCAGCACTTTACCCAGCCGCCGCCCCGGTACAGCGAGGCGACTCTGATCAAGGCCCTGGAAAAGGAGAACATCGGCCGGCCGAGCACCTATGCCCCGATCATCCAGACGATCCAGGACCGGCTCTACGTCGAACAGAAGGAACGACGCTTCTTCGCCACCGACCTGGGCATGGTGGTCACCGACTTGCTGGTCAAGCATTTCCCCAAGATCCTCGACCTGAAGTTCACTGCCCACATGGAAGACGAGCTCGACGACATCGCGACCGCCAAGGAAGACATGGTCAAGGTGCTCGACGAGTTCTACTATCCGTTCCAGGACGCGCTCAAGACGGCGCAGACCCAGATGGAGCGGGTACTGATTCCCACCAGCGAGGTCTGCCACGTCTGCGGTGCGCCGATGCTGCTGAAGTTCGGCAGGACCGGCCAGTTCCTGGGCTGCTCGAAGTATCCCGATTGCAAGGCGACCCGGCCGCTGGGAGGACAGCCGCGGGCCGAGGCCGTCGCCAGCGAGCACGCCTGCCCCAAGTGCGGCAAGCCGCTCTTGATCCGCGAAAACAAGCGGGGCGAGAAATTCCTGTCGTGCTCGGGGTATCCCGATTGCAAGGAATCGTTCAACATCGACGAGCAGGGCAACCCCAAGCCGTCCCGGGTCGAGACCGAGCACGTCTGCGAGAAATGCGGCAAGCCGATGGCCCTGCGCCAGGGTCGGCGCGGGCCGTTTCTCGGCTGCACCGGCTATCCCAAGTGCCGCAACGTCCTGCCGGTGGACGGTGACGGCAAGCCGGTGCAAACGATCAAGATCGATGTGAAGTGCGAGAAGTGCGGCAAGCCAATGGCCGTGCGCCAGGGTCGGCGCGGGCCGTTCCTGGGCTGCACTGGTTATCCCAAGTGCCGCGGCACGGCGCAGGTGCCCGAGGAGCTCAAGGAGCAGCTTGCCGAGCTTGCCCTCGCCGCACCCGCGTCCCCGGCGGCCGACATGAAGGCCATCGAAGTCGGGGAAACCTGCGATGACTGCGGCAGCGCCATGGTCGTCCGCCGCGGCCGCCGCGGCTACTTCCTCGGCTGCTCCAAGTACCCCAAGTGCAAGGGAACCAAGGAGCCCAGCGAGGCCACACAGGAAAAAATCACCGCCGTCATGGGCGCCTGAGGTCGGGGAGATGAAAAGTTGGGGTTGCCCTTGGTTTCCATTCGTCCTGGAATTGTTACGCGAAGCGGCGGCGAAATCCCCTTCTCTCCTTATGAAGGAAGGATACAGGGGGTTCCGAATGGCCCGGCAGCGTGACACGCGTCAGCCAGCTCCAGGTCGCCGCGATGGCCTCGATCACCGGCGTGGGGCGTGGGGCGTGGAGCGATAAGGCGTCTGGCACGGGTAACCGCGATGGCCTCGATCACAGCCCCTCTCTCGAGCCGCACAGCGGCGGCGGATCGTAGTCTGGAGGCGCCAGCCCCAGGTTACCGCGATGGGCTAATCCGATTCCCTGCCTCGTACCCCGCACGGGCAAGGGAGCGTCTGTCGTCAGAGGTTTGGTGTCGACCCGCCAGGGCTCGGAAGAGTCGGGAACGAATGCTCATTTCTGGCGTGGGGCCTGCGCCACCAGGCTCCAACATGCCTCCCCATTCGGGTGTTGGGCGAACGGAGGGAGATAACGCTCCACGCCTCACGCCTACAGTTGCAAGGGCCCGGAGTGAATCTTCGTGGGGCCACGGCGATGAAGCCGTGGAAGAGGTCCTCCGCGACGAATTAACTTCGCATTGCCCGTTCTTCTTTTTCGCCTTCCTTCGTATGGGTTTCGTCTAGATGGTTAAGCGGCGGCCCAGCGGATAAGATGGCCATGTGGTGATCGTGGTTTCTGAATCTGAACACCACAGGGGGCGAAGATGAGCGAGACGGCCCCATTGCGTGTCGGACAAACCCTAATCGGTCCCCTCTTCAACGAGCCGATGCGGGTGGAGACTGTCTCTGCCGCAGGAAACAGCTTCTGGGTGGTCGGCCTCGTCGGCGCCCAATCGGAACGTTTTCGGCGGGTCACGATGTCCGAATCCGATTTTGCTGCCATCAGTATTCTCGACGCCGAGATGGCATTCAACGGCGACGGGAACCTCCTTCGCCTCGGGATCCAGGCTTATACGCTGGGAATCGCCTACGATTTTGATCCCTACATCGGCTTGTCTATCTCGCGCGTCGATCCCTTGCCGCACCAGCTCGAAGCGGTCTACGACTACTTGCTGAAGCTCGCCCGCGTCCGGTTCCTCCTGGCCGACGACGCCGGGGCGGGCAAAACGATCATGGCCGGCTTGTTAATCAAAGAGCTCAAGCTCCGCGGGATGTGCGAGCGCATCCTGATCGTGGCCCCGGCCAACCTCGCCTTCCAGTGGCAGCGGGAACTCAAGGAGAAGTTCGACGAGAAGTTCCTCGTCATCAAGGGCGACGACATCCGCGACCAGTTCGGCGTTAACCAGTGGCTCGAACAGAAGCAACTGATTACCTCCCTCGACCTGGCCAAGCGGACNGAGATCCTGCCTGGCCTGCGCCAGGTCCAGTGGGACCTGATCATCGTGGACGAGGCGCACCGCATGTCGTGGTCGCCACCAGCACGCAAGACGGCTCGCTACGCCCTCGGCGAGTTGCTGCGGGACATCAGCGATCACATGCTCCTCTTGACCGCGACCCCCCACAAGGGCGACCCGGCCAACTTCACCCTCTTCCTGCAATTGCTCGATGTCGATGCCTACGCTGACGTGAAGTCGATCCGCGAAGCGACGGACCGCCGCCGTGCGCCGTTCCACCTGCGGCGGACCAAGGAGGCGATGGTCCACTTTCCCGAGCGGCAGCCGGACAACACCTGGGTGGCCAAGAACCAGTCTCGATCTCAAATCTGGCGATTTGCGGCTCATCGAGATCAAAGGCATCGGGGCCACGGAGGGCAGCGTCATGCTGTCTCCGAATGAGCTCAAGGTCGCCACGGACCGGCGTGACTGCTACTGGCTCTACGTCGTCACCCATTGCAACACGAAGCCGCAACTCCGCGAACCGATCCGCGACCCCGCCCGTCTGGAATGGGTAAAAGTGACCAAGGTCGCGCACTACCGCATCGAGACGCAGAACCTGTGCTAGGAGCAGCGCGTCATTGACTTGACCCGCATCCATGGAGACAAGAAAGTGAAGACACCTTTTCCGACCATCTGCTCCCCATCCGAGCTGCCACAAGGTCTCACGTGGGTACTTTCTTGAGGAGGCGCGGGTGAAGAGCTCGACCGAACGAGGGCGTCGCAAGAACGGGCACCCAGACCAGACAGTCTTGGCCGACATCGTTCGCCGCGTCGTCGAGGCCGCGCAGCCGGACAAGATCATCCTCTTCGGCTCGGCGGCGCGGGGCGAGATGGGACCGGACAGCGACATCGATCTACTGGTCATCAAGCGGGGCAGGTTCAACCGCCGGCGCCTGACCGCCAAGATTTACCACAATCTGTACGGTGCGGAGGCGGCCGTCGATGCCGTCCTAGTCACCCCCGAAGAGGTCGAACGGTATCGCGATACGCATTGCCTGGTGATTTGCCCGGCCTTGAGAGAAGGGAAACTTGTCTATGGGGCGTAAACGCTTAGCTCCGGACGATCCCCGCGAGTGGCTCAACCGGGCCAGAAGCAACCTCACGCTCGCGGGGTCGCCATGAGCGGCGTTTACCTTGAGGACCTCTGCTTCGACGCGCAGCAGGCCGCCGAGAAAGCCATCAAGGCCGTGTTCGTACATCGGAAAATTGACTTCCCGTATGTTCACGATTTGGCGCGATTGCTTCGACTCCTCGAACGGAGCGGGCTCAAGGTTCCAAAGTATGTGAGGAAGGCTGCTGAGCTCACCAGCTTTGCGTGGGAGGCCCGCTATCCGGGAGCTGCCAGCCCGGTGACTCCCAGGCAACACCAACGCGCGGTCCGCATTGCCGAGGCCGTTCTTCGCTGGGCCGAGCGCCAGATTGGAAAGCCATGATCCCCAAGGAATGCAAGCGTCTGGCCGAGGTGGACTTCCCGATTGCGGTGGTCTCGAAACACTCTGCGCGCGAGAAGTCGATTCGCCACGGCCACCCCTCCACGCTGCACCTCTGGTGGGCGCGGCGGCCTCTTGGGGCCTGCCGGTCGATGCTCATGGCGTTGCTTTTGCCGGACCCAGAGGACCAGCATTGCCCGACCGAGTTCAAAACGACGGCACGATCTCTGCTGGGCAAGATGACCGGAACGATTGGTGCAAAGAATGCTGATTTGCGAGCCGCTCTTATGCACTTCATCGGGGACTTCGCAGACTGGGATAACTCATCGAACCGCATTTATCTGGAGATCGCTCGTGGGCTGGTGAAGGCCGCCCACCCTGAAGAGACGCCGCTGGTCGTCGACCCGTTCGCCGGCGGCGGGTCGATCCCGCTGGAAGCACTGCGAATCGGATGTGACGCCTTCGCAAGTGACTTGAATCCGGTTGCCTGCCTCATCAACAAGGTGTTGCTCGAAGATATCCCCCGTCGCGGGCCGGAACTGGCCGAAGATCTGCGTCGCGTCGGGGCCCAGGTGAAGAAGGCCGCCGAGAGGGAGCTAGCCGAGTTCTATCCGCAGGACACGGACGGCGCGCGGCCCATCGCGTACCTCTGGGCGCGGACTGTCCGCTGCGAAGCCCCCAACTGCGGGGCCGAGATTCCGCTAATACGGTCGTTCTGGCTGTGCAAGAAGGCGGGACGGCGGCGGGCGCTACGAACTAAGGTAGTTCGCCCCACGAAGGGCCTTCCACACGTCGAGTTCGAGATCTTCACGCCAACGACCGAAAAGGACGTGCGCTGCGGAACGGTCAGCCGGGCCAAGGCGACCTGCATCCGCTGCGACATTGTGCTGGCCCGGGAGCGGGTGCGGGCGCAACTCGCCGCTCAGCGAGGCGGCGCAGACGAGGTCTTTGACGATAAGGGGACACGAACTGGCGGAGCGACGTTGTTGGCCGTGGTGACGATGCGCGACGGGCAATCGGGTCGGCACTATCGCTTGCCGTCTGCCGCCGATTACGCGGCCGTCTGGAAGGCCCAGCAGCGGTTGAAGCAAGTCGCCGCGACGAAGCCGACGGACGGGCTGAGCGCAATCCCAGACGAGCCGTTGCCGCCGATCGGCACGTTGGGATTTCGCGTCCAGCGGTACGGTATGACGCAGTGGGGCGACCTGTTCACGGCGCGGCAGAAGCCAGGAATGCAACAATTTTGCCTCTTGTTGAGTGGCCAACACAAAGTCGATCAATCACTGATTGCTATCTTGATTTCTCGCCTGGCAAATGGATCTTCGTCACTTTGTCGATTTAATCCAAATCCAAGAGGGTTTGCAGAGAAGATCGAAGCGACGTTCTCACGTCAGGCACTTCCGATCACTTGGGACTTCGCAGAGACTTCGCTGCTCGAGGGAACCTCTGGCGATTGGGATGGAGGCGTTGATTGGTTCATCAAAGCTGTAGTTACTGCTCAGGAGTGTTTGAAGAGCGCGGGGCAGGTACAAATTGCCGATGCGGTTAAACATCCTCTTCCTGACGCTACCTCGTTTGTCTGGTTCACCGATCCTCCGTATTACGATGCCATTCCATATTCCGATCTCTCCGATTTTTTCCTGGTCTGGCTGAAGCGAACATTGCGAGGTTATTCGCTCCTCCGCGACCCGTTCGACCCGACCAACCTGTTGTCGCCCAAGACACAAGAAGCAGTTCAAGACGAGACAAAGAAGGTGAACGGCAAGCCGAAAGACCGTGCCTTCTTTGAGCAATCGATGGCGCAGACATGCGCCGAGGGTCGCCGAGTGCTACGAGAGGACGGTATCGCCAGCGTCGTATTCGCTCACAAAACCACCGAGGGCTAGGAAGCCTTGCTATCGGGCCTAATCCAGGGCGGCTGGACGATCACCGGCTCGTGGCCGATCGCGACCGAGATGGGCAGCCGCCTCCGCGCCCGCGATTCTGCCGCCTTGGCCACGAGCGTCCACCTGATTTGCCGGCCGCGTCCCGCAGATGCGTCAATAGGCGACTGGGGGCAGGTTCTCCGCGAATTGCCGAAACGTGTCGCCGACTGGATGACCCGCCTGCAAGAAGAAGGCGTTCGCGGTGCCGATCTCGTCTTCGCATGCATCGGACCGGCGCTGGAGGTCTTCAGCCGTTATTCAAAGGTCGTGGACGCCGAGGAACGAGAAATCCCCTTAGGCGGCGATCCCGAATCGCGGGAGCCACATAAGCGGGGCTTCTTGGCGTATGTGTGGAAAGTCGTTGGACGGGCGGCACTGGAGGAGGTGCTGGGGACGGCAGAAGCGAAGGCCCGCAACGGGGCTGCCGGCGCCCTCGAGGAAGATGCCCGGTTGACCGCTCTCTTCCTCGTGGCCCGGCGGTTTGCGCAACCACTCGGCATCCACCTCGACGCCTGGGAAGGGCGCTGCATCGAGACGGAAAAGGGCGTAGTCCGTCTGATTCCCGTGCTGGACCATGCCGATCAACTTTTTGGCCAGGACGGAGCCGAGGCCGTAGCAGATCGTCTGGAGAAACACCGCACCGGCCAGGTACAGTTATCTTTATTTTCCGAATTGAACGAGCCAAGACCGCCGAGGGTCAAAGGCCGCATTCCGAAGAGCGGAGCCGAGGTGTCGGACGAGTCGTTACACAAGCACCGCGGCGCGACGACGCTCGACCACGTCCACGCGGCCATGCTGATGCAATCGGCCGGGCGGGCCAATGCCTTGCGGGCCTTGATCAGGTCGGAGACACAGCGTGGGCCGGACTTCCTACGGCTCGCAAACGCCCTCTCCGCGCTCTACCCGAAAGACAGCGACGAAAAGCGTTTGCTCGATGCCATGCTCCTGGCGGTCCCGAGGAAGTGAATGATGGACCCCCTGGTTCAAACCCTGATTCTCAAGCGATTTCGCAGTATACCCAGCGAATGCGTCCATTTTGATAACCCCACTTTTCTGGTGGGCCGAAACGGGTCCGGCAAGAGCAACCTCGTAGCCGCGCTCGATTTCATGGCGGAGGCGATGACGGTCCCCTTGCAGGCGGTCTTCGACAAGCGAGGTGGCATCTCGCTTGTGCGCAACCGGACCGCGGGGCGGAGTTATCCCCCCAACCTCGGTCTCGGCGTCGTTTTCGGGAGGATCAACAGCGAGGTCATCCGCGCGCGATACGCCTTCGAGGTCCTCGCACTCAAGAACTACGGCCTTCAGGTTTTCCGGGAACAATGCGTTGTCTACGGCCCCGAGAATCAACGCCACTTCTTCGACCGCATCAAAGGTAGGTTTAGCTCCAACGTTAAGGGGATTAAACCTGCTCTTGATCCTCCCTCGTTGGCGCTGCCCGTGGTGGCCGGTGAGGCTCGGTTCGCGCCGGTCTTGCGAACGCTGGCCGCGATGCACACGTATGCGATCGACCCGGGCAAGCTGCGCGAGATGCAAGACCCCGACAGCGGGCTATCATTACGGTCCGACGGAAGTAACGTTGCCAGCGTCTTGAAGGAAATCAGACGTCAGGCCCCGGAGGACATCACGCGGATCGGGGAACTACTCGCCTCCATTGTACCCAATACCACGCGTGTTAAACCCATCAATCATGGCAACAAACTTTCACTGAAATCCAAGCCTGGGCTCGAGACGAGGCAGGGGAATTACCCTGTGTGGTGGTTCCAGCCCACCGGGAGTTCGAGGCTTGGTTCTTGGCGGCGATCGAGTCGCTCCGTGGCATTCGGGGAGTACAGGCCGACGCCGTGTCTCACCCGGAACCGGAAAGTCCTCGGGGGGCGAAGGGCCAACTTGAACAACGGCTGGTCGAGGGACGGAGCTATTCCGAAACGGCGGACCAGACAGCCATGACTGCACGGTTCGACATGGCCCAGGCCTACCGCCGCTGCCGGTCTTTCCGACGCATGGTCCGGGCGTTCGGGCTGATCGCTGCCGGTCTGGGAATCCATCTCAACCCCTGGCCGCCCGCAGCCTGGGAGGAGTATGCTTAATCATGGAACCCTGGTACAGACTGGTCACACCCCGGAGAGAAGTCCGCGAAGGGCGATCGTTCAATCCCGACGAGTTTGCGATCGCGCTCGAGCAGGTGGTCGCGGGCACCGCCCCGGACGACTACAAGAAGCCCGAGCAGTTTTTCTCGCGGACCTGCTTCACACGGGCGCTGCGGGACAACTCGGGCCTCGTGCTGCGCCGCCTCGCGGGCAAGACAGAGAACACCGCGCCGGTGCAGACGCTGGTCACGCAGATGGGCGGCGGCAAGACGCACATGCTGACCACGCTCTGGCACCTGGCCAACACGGGCGCGGCTGCGTCGGCGTTGCCTGGCGTCGGCGACCTCTTGAACGAGGCGGGGTTGACCGAGGTGCCCAAGGCAAAGGTAGCGGTGTTCGTCGGCAACGCTTGGGACCCGCAGCCGGGTCGAGAGACACCCTGGATCGACATCGCCCGCCAACTCGCCGGTGACGCGGGCGTGGAGGTGCTCGGGCCGTCGGCGCTAGACGCCCCCCCGGGGACGGACACGATCAACCGCCTCATCGCCAGGATGGACGGCCCGGTCCTTTTGCTTTTCGACGAGTTGCTCAACTTCTTCAACCGCCACCGCGGCCTGGCCGAGCCAATGCACGCCTTTCTGCACAACATCGTGCGGGGATTCGTCGGCAGCAATCACCGGGCGGCGGTTATCAGCCTCCCGCGCAGCCAGGTCGAGATGACCGAGTGGGATTTGAATTGGCAGGACAAGATTGTGAAGGTCATCGGGGCGGTCGCCAAGCCGCTTCTGGTCAACGACGAGGCGGAAATCAGCGAAGTGATCCGTCGGCGGCTATTCGAGAACCTCGGGCCGGAGAAGACGCAGAAAATTGTGGCACGCGCCTACGCCGACTGGTGCTTCGAGCGGCGCGCACAACTACCGCCCGAATGGACCTCCGTCGATACCTCGACTACTGAAAAGAAGGCCAAAGACTTTCTCCAAGCCCGCTTTGAGGCGTGCTATCCGTTCCACCCGGCCACACTCTCGGTCTTTCA
>JGI12270J11330_10001720_pt1 | contig 16120 bp, 10 predicted proteins | sample PeaSoiMetSII2010_FD_11330 | JGI IMG/M metagenome (IMG submission 11330)
TTATCGGTGTGGCGGGCGATGCCCGGGATGACGGCCTGCGAAAGCCTATCAAGCCCGCCGTGTTCGTGCCGTATTCGCTGCGGATGGGGATGTGGACTCAAATCCTGGTCCGAACCCGAATCGCGCCGCTCGCGGTCTTGAATCGCGTTCGCGCCGAGATAAAGGCCGTTGATCCGGATCAGCAGGTGTTCGGCGAAACTCGCGACCTCGAGCAATGGATCCAGAGGGAAGACGAATATGCCTACGGACGCTTGGTGGCTGCTCTGTTCAGCGCATTCTCAATCGTTGGCCTTGCCCTGGCCGCCATCGGACTCTTCAGCGTTGTCTCCTACGGCGTCGCGCAACGAACCAATGAGTTCGGCATTCGCATGGCGCTGGGGGCCACACGCGCGCACGTGCTGCAGCTCGTGTTCGGCTCCATCGCGCTGAGCGTCATCGGCGGACTGGCTTGCGGGCTTCTGCTGAGTCTGGTTTCCAAGGACCTTCTTGCGAAGTGGGCGGAGGGCAGTGCAACCAACCCGATGGCTTTCGCGGCCGTCACTCTGTTGCTGGTTCTGACCTCAGCTCTAGCGGCGTTTCTGCCGGCGCGCCGGGCGTCAGGCGCTGATCCGATGGATGCTTTGCGGTACGAGTAGCAGAGGGTTTTGCGGAGCGATGATCTACTGCAGGCAACTGTTGCCGCCGCCGTGCAGCTTAATCTCGCTTGCCACATCGTTAAAACTGTTATCGAGAGCCACCTGGTACGGAGTTCTGTGATTCTTGCCGCACAAATTTGGATTGGCTCCGCGGCTGAGCAACACCTTCACGACGGCGGTCTTCCCGAATGAGGCATGCGGCATACAGGGCCGTCGCACCCGAATCGCCGTCTGAGTGATTCACCAGAGCCCCGTGATCGAGGAGCTGACTGACGATTGAGTCGTAGCCCTTGAGTGCAGCGTCCTCCAGCGGGGAGCCCCGGTTGGGATCGGCGCCGTTGTCCAACAGGACTTGCACAGCTTTGGTTGCGCCGGCAAGAGCTGCAGCCTCAAGAGGCGTGGATCCTGAGGGCAGAGTTCCACTAGCTGTTACCCCGTGACGGAGAAGAGCCCCTATCAGACGCGGCGAATCATTTCTAACGGCCGCGTCCATCAGTTTCCCGAAGGATGCCTGTGGCGCCTTCGGTTCAGCCTCGAGCAACAACAGAGCGGCATCTTCTCTGCCAAATCGTAATGCATTGTCCAAAGGGCTGTAGCCCCGTTTGTCGGGAATTCCTAAGGTCCGGATGAAATTGAAGCAGATATTGAACGACCTCAGCGTTGCCGCGATAAGCAGCTTCGTTGATTGGTGTTGCGCCAGTCTCGGAATCGGGTTCATTCAAGCGAGCGCCATGCGCCAGCAGAAGGGCGACACTGTCAACGGATCCTGTCCAGACTGCGTCGTCCAGTAAACTGGCTCCTTCGGCATCCCGAACATTTACATCGGCGCCCCTCTCGATCAGGAACCGAATCGCATCGAGGTGAACGGATCTTACCTCGTAGTACAGCGCCGTTTGCCCAAAATTCCCCTTCGCGTCGACGTGAGCGCCAGCCTCGATCAGGTCCGAGGCCATTTGCAGATTGCGCTGTTGAAGTGCGAGGCGAAGGGGAGTTGCATAAAACGGCGGTTCGTTTGCTGGCTTTGCGTTCGGATCAGCATGGGCGGCGAGCAGCAACTCAACAACTTCAGCCCTGCCAGACGATATGGCATACCAGAGGGGTTTATACCCGTACCCGTCGACAGGTGCATTGGGGTCAAAACCGATGGAAAGGAGGGTCTCGATCGTTTGCAGATCCCCGTCCTTTGTCGCCTTCCTAAACATTTGTCCGGGAGTCATTTCGCCTCGTGCAGATTTCACCGGCGATATGGCGGGAAGCGAACTCCGGGGCGCGGTCTGTTTACCGGGCGAAGACGCCTGCGCCACCAACTCCGCGGCTCTCGCTTCGGGCGAGGTAACTTGGGCGGCCAGCGCAGGTCCGATGGCCGCATAGGACGTTGCCACGCCGCCGTGGTACTCCATTGAGATCGGGTGCGCGGCCCACAGAGCACCCAAGGTCAGCAGGGCGGCTACACCTGCCAGCCAGGTGATGGCCGGGCTGCCGGCAGGCTGACGCACTTCGACCAGGCGCCGGATACGCGCGAGCAGCGATCCAGCGGTGGCGGCCACGGCCAGTCGCGGCGGGGCGCACCTGATATCTTCGAGTGCCGTGAGCGCGCGTGCGTAGATCAGGGCGTCGCCGCAAGCAGCCACCGCCAGATCATCGCAACAATTTTCCCTTTCCTGGCGGATCTTCTTACCCACCCACCAAACCGCGGGATGATAGAACAACAGCGTTTCGACTGCGGTTTGCAGCACGTTCAGCAAGTAGTCGTGCCGGTAAACGTGCGCGAGTTCATGCGCTAAGACGGCCTCGATCATCTGCGGTGTGAGGCCAACCATGGCGCTCACCGTCAGCAAAATGACGGGTCGCAGCCAGCCGATCACTGCCGGCACCCTAGCTCCCATGGATTCGCACAGTGCAATGCGGCGGCGGATACCGAACTGGATCGCGAGCCGCGTCAGGGTCTGCTGCCACGACGGCTCTACCGGCCGCGCGCGGCGTTTGAGAGCTTGAGCGAAGATCCAGCCGCCGGCGAGGCGCAGCGAGAGTATCACGACACCCGCGAGCCATGCGCAGACCAACCACGTCAGATTGCCATCGAGCCATGGCTTCCAGAGGAACGGGGAGCCGCTCGAGATCGCCGGGGCATTTGCACCCAGGATGGCCGTTGTCTGGAGGGCAGACTCCCACGTTTCAGGCGGTCTCGCTCCCGGCCAGGAACGCGGGCTGAACCAGAAGAACGTCGTTACGACTGTGGCCAGCATAAGAACCAATGCGAGGCAATCAGCCGCGTATCGCAGGTGCGCGCTGGCTCTCCGTAATAACAGGTTGACGGCGGCAAGCAGAAGCGCAATGAGTGCGCCTTGCCANAAAAAGTCCAACAAAGCCCAGCCTAGCGGGATGATCACATGCAGATGGATGGGAGTTCCTAGCAGGTTCATGGTTCCCCTCGGTCATAGGCATCGAGCAACTGACGGATTTGCGCCAGTTCCTCGGGTGAGGTTTTCTTGCTGGCCAGTGCCTGCATTACCAACCGCGAGGCAGAATCATCGAAGGCGCGCCGGAGCAGGTCGCGCACCATTTGACGCTGCGTCTGCTCCTGCGGGACTCGCGCACTGTACACATGCGCGCGCTCCTTTTCATCGCGGCGCACCAACCCTTTATCCGCCATGATTTGCATCAATTTCAGGACCGTGGTGTAGCCGATTGGTCTGGACTTGCTGAGCGCATCATAGACATCGCGAACCGTGGAAGCGCCGCGTTGCCATAGGACGCGCAGAATTTCGAGCTCGCTGTCGGTGGGGCGGGGCTGCTTGATCTTGGCCATCGCACGGAGCATACTACGAAGCATTTCGTATTGTCAACGAAAACCTTCGTAGAGGAGCGCCGGCGGCGCCGGACTGGATGGAACACATCCACTGCACGCACTGGAGGTTTCTTATATCCTGTCGAAAGAACATGCGAGTACTAATCGTGGGGTTGTTCATCGTTCTGGCGACGCTCTCTGCGCAGAGCCTGCCGCTTCGACCCGTGCCACGCTTCCCAATGTCGCCGAGCCCGCTGCACATCGCGCGCACGGCCGAGCTCATGAAACCCCTCACTGTGGCAGGCGAGACGGGCGCGGTCTTCGGCCAGCAGGATGGCACATTTGAGGCGTGGATCTTTCCGGTCAAGCTGCTGAGCGCGTTTCGCATTACTGTGGAGCTTGCCGACTACCCTGTTCCCATCGAGTTGAATCCGCTGGCCGCGGCTATCGAGGTCCATCCGGAACGCACCACCATCACCTATTCGCACGCGGCATTCACCGTGAAGCAGCACATGTTCGTCCCACGCGGCGACAACGTCACTCCCGGGCCGATCGTGCTATTTGAGATCGCGTCTCTGCGGCCGCTGCACCTGACCTTCCGCTTTCAACCGGATATGCTGCGCATGTGGCCTGCACCCAACTTCGGCCGGCCCAGTGCAGAGTGGGTGCCGCAGGGTGACAGCGGCTATTACGTGCTGCACACCGACAATCCTGCCTTCTCCGGCGCTGTTGCCATTCCGCGCGCGACTCCCGGTATCCTGCCGCCATATCAGGAACGGCCGAAGACTTACCCGCTCGAGCTCAAGCTATCGTTCGATCCCAAAAAGGATTCGGAGCTGTTTTTTCCCTTGCTGATGGCCACGGGCAACAACGCCGAATCACTCGGTCGACAACTGGAGGCGGCGAATTCGCGCCTCCCACAACTCTATGAACAGACCGCGAATCATTGGGCGCACTTCTTCGATAAACGGCTGGTTGTCGAAACCCCGGATCATGCGTTCGATGATGCGATGCGTTGGGCGGCGGTGGCGATCGACCAGGCGCGCGTCAAGTTTCACGACGAGACGGGAATGATCGCGGGCTACAACGCCTCCGGCGACTCGGCGCGTCCGGGCTTCGCTTGGTTCTTCGGACGCGACACTCTGTGGACGCTCTATGCGGCGCACTCCTACGGCGACTTCGCGCTGAGCCGCACCGCACTCGAATTCCTGATCCGCCGTCAGCGCGCCGACGGCAAGATGATGCATGAGTTTTCGCAGACGGCGGATCTGGCCGACTGGAAAACGACGCCCTATTTTTATGCCGCCGCGGATGCCACCCCGCTATTCGTCATGACCATGGACGACTACGTCAACACCAGCGGAGACACGCGCTTCCTCCGCGACCATTGGGAATCCGTGAAGCGAGCGTATGAATTTACGCGGGCGCACGATTCGGATGGCGACGGAATTTACGAGAACACCGAAGGAACAGGCTGGGTGGAGTCCTGGCCGGGTGGAATGCCGCATCAGGAAATCTATCTGGCGGCGCTCGATCAGCAATCATGCGCGTCGATGGCACATCTGGCCGCGCTCATGCACGATGATGCCCTAGCGCGTGCGGCACATGATCAGGCGGAGAAAATCCGCGTGAAGCTCGCCTCCGAATACTATGAGGAATCCAAGCAGTTCTACGCTTTCAGCCGCAACGCGGACGGCACGACCGACAAAACGGCGACCATCTATCCTTCGGTCGCGTGGTGGACCGGCGAGTTGTCTCTGCCACGCGCTGAGGCCATGCTGAACCGTTGGGCATCGGCCGAGTTCTCGACCGATTGGGGTACCCGCGATGTGAGCGATAAGGAAGCGATTTACGATCCCATCAGCTACCACCAGGGCACCGTCTGGCCGCTCTTCACCGGCTGGGTCTCGCTTGCCGAATATCGCGCCGGCCGCGCTCTTTCCGCCTATTCTCACCTGATGCAAAACGTGGGTCTAACCTACGCGCAGGATTTGGGCGCGGTGACCGAACTGCTCTCGGGCGAGTTCCTTCAGCCACTGGGGCGCAGCAGCTCGCACCAGACCTGGTCGTCCGCGATGGCGTTCACCCCGGCTATTCGCGGGCTATTTGGACTCGATTGGGACGTATTGCATCACACCCTTCGCTTGGCGCCTCATCTTCCCGTGACCTGGGAGTCAGCGAAATTGCGCCACGTCTGGATTGGGGCATCTCAATTCGACCTGGATTTCAAACGGACAGGCGAGCATCTCATCGTGGAGGCGAGGTCGGCCGAACCTGAGCGATTGTGTCTGGTCCCACAGGACGCGCCACGCGAGGAGTGCACAACGGCTCCTGGTACAATCCACGAACTGCGCATCGCATTGCCGCCGGTTGAGGTCGGAACTGCGCACGGCTTGCCTGAGGCGGGAGCGCGAACGGAACAACTGAAGGTGCTGGACGAGCAGTACGCCGCCAACCGGCTTGCGATCGCCGTGGAAGCTCCGGGAGGTTCGACGCAGGAGCTGCTGTTGCGCATCAACCGGCCCGGAATCCGGCTTTCCGGAGCGGAAACGGATGGCCACAGCTTGCGCATCCATTTCCGGGCGGGCGCAGGTTACCAGCGGGAAGTCATCACGTTGAGCTGGTGATGACACGGCGCTTAGATCCTGTTGCCGGCGATCATGACCATTTCGATCGTGCGCGTGTTGCGGATATCGTCGAGCGGGTTCTTGCCGAGCACGAGGAGATCCGCCCACTTGCCGCGTTCGAGCGTACCCAGATCCTTCGCTTGTAAGAACTCGGCGGCGTTCCGCGTGGCGTCCTTGATAACCTGCGCCGGCGTGAGCCCCGATTCCACCATCAACTGCAACTCCCAGTGCTCGAAGTAGCCCGGAAAGCGCGCCGGTGGGCCGCTATCGGTGCCGAATCCGATCTTGACGCCGGAATCTGAGAGCTTCTTCAGGTTAGACATGGCAGTTTCGAGGAATGCCGGATATTTGGCGTAATCCGGATCGGCCGCGATCTTCTGCTGATACGCCGCGCTCTTCAGGGTGTCGAGTACGTTGGGCGAGACGCCGCGCGTAAAGAATGCATCTTCGAGCAACGCCCCCGGTTTGCCAAAAATGAACATGGATTCTTCGCGCGTCAGGGTTGCGGCTTCCTGAAACGCGCCGTGCTTTTTCATGGCAGCGATCAGCGCGTCATCCACAGGCTTGTCGCGAACACTGTGCGCCAGACCATCGAGACCCGCGTCAATCAGCTCCTTGGCGTCCTCGAGATAAAAGACGTGCGCCGCGACTTTCAGGTGGTGCTGGTGGGCATCGGCAATGATGGCTTTCGCGAGATCGAGAGGAATCTTCCTTTCGCGGCCCAGATGATCGTCCACCCAAATCTTGACCAAGTCCACCTTCTTGCCGGCAAGCCACTCTACGTCTTTATCCACATCCGCTTTGCTGGCCACTTCGAAAGGCAGGCCCTTCATGCCCGGTACGGAGGTCGGGTAACCGCCCGAGCCGGTGAAGCCATGGCCTGCGGTGAAGATGCGGGTCATGCGCGGCCTGCCGGAGCGTTGTTCGGTGCGAAGCTGGTAGACCAGGTCCGAATCGGTGCCCATGCTCATCACCGTAGTCACCCCGTACGAAGCGTAGAGTCGAAGCTGCTTTTCGACGTTTTCGCGCGTGTAGTTCTTGGGGTCTTGCGCCAGATCGACCGTATTGCCCAGATGGCCGTGGAGATTGATGATTCCAGGCATCACGAACTTGCCGGTGAGGTGTGTGACCTGGGCATCCGCGGGCGCCTTGAGTTGCGATTGCGGCCCCGCCCATTGAATGCGGCCATCCACGATGATCATGGCGGCGTTGGCGACGGCGGGGCGACCGGCGCCGTCGATGAGGGTGAAGCCATCGAGCACCGTGGTTTCGGCGATCGCCGACCCAGCGGTGAGGACAAATATGGCGGCAAACAGGATTGGTTTCATCTGGTTGAAGCGGGATTGTAGCACACGTCCGCAACGGCGGGTTTGACGGGGTAAGCAATGGCGACCCCTGTTTCTATCCCAGCCCCCAGGGCGCCGCAGATCTGGTTTTGGCCCGGTCGGGGCGCACGCATGGGCGCGCGAGCGCGCGAAGGCGGCCGCGGGGCAAAAACCGCGAACGTCGACGGCTTGTGACAGTGAAAAAAGTGTCACATCCGCCGGTCTTCGAGCCAATTCGCGACCGTACACTGTCGCCATGGCAACCAAAATCTTCCGATGCAGACTCGCGGGACTTCTAATGCTCTCACTCATGGCTGGGCAAGAGAAAGGCGGCGCTTCGGATCCAGCTCCGCCCAATCATAAAATCTCGGAGGTGGCGAACAAGCTCTTACGGAAGCCACGGTTGGGTAGTGCACAACTGACTTGGACAGACGGGCGGAAGCAAAAAGGCCGCATTCTTCGAGTTACTGACCAATTCATTGCATTCCAGACAGATTTCCGCCCGCCCGCCTGCCAGAACGTTGAACTGTCAGAGATCGCGGGCGTGAAATTCTTCCATGCGCGAGGGGAACCCGGCACAGGGCCCGATGTGGCCAATGTGGTGGGAGGGGTGTTCCTGATTGCTTTCCTCGTCCCTTACATGGTCGCAGACGCCGTCGCTGAACCGTTGAGGCAAACTCCGCTCAAACCAGTTCGCGGCACTTGGGAGGCGAGCGGGCCGTCGCACGGTCATCTCATGAGCAGCCTGGAGTTTACAGGCAACAAAGTCGTGTACCGAACGACGGTCCAGAAGCGAGGCCGGTGGTCGGTTGAACGCGGTGAGCTCCACCTGGCGGTCGATGGCGAGCCCGAGTGGATAACTTCCTTCCATTTTGAGTGCGAAGAACTGGTGCTGGATAATCCCGCTGAGAAATTTCGTGAGTGGCGCAATCGTAGCCATCCGGCAGCCCCCATCGTCGGCGATTGGCATGGACGTCGGACGCGTTTAACTATTGAGCCGGATGGCAGCTTGGTTGAGGAGAAGGATATAGTTCGGGAGGGCACCTTCCAGAACAGCTCGACTAGCGTGAATATGCATTGGGCCGATTCGGCGGGGCCGGGCGGCGCGGAATGGGCTGCACAAATAGCGCACCGGCATATCATGGTTAGCATCGGCGGAGCGACGACGGAATATCACTACTTAAAGCCAAGTTTTGTCGAGTTGGATTTATGAGGTTGCGCGCTTCCTTCCTTTCACCGCAAGTTGCCTGGACCCGCGGCCAACGCGGGGGGTGGGGTAGAAACAGCCTGCCCTATTGCTTACCCCCGGCCGGGTTTGACCCGTGGAGCGCCGTTTTCTTATACTAAGAAGACCAGTTATGTATATTTTAGTTACCGTCATTCACGTCGTGGTCTGCATATTTCTCATCATTGTCGTGCTGCTCCAGAGCGGCAAAGCGGCAGACCTGGCGGGCGCATTTGGCGGCATGGGATCGCAGACGGCGTTCGGGCCACGCGGGTCGGCAACGTTGCTGTCCAAGGCCACTACGATTTCGGCGATCGTATTCATGTGTACGTCGCTGGCGCTATCGATTTTGGCATCTCGCAGCAACGGCGGAGCTGGAACTGTATTGGAACGAAGCACACCGGCGAAGCAGTCGGCGCCCGCGCCAGTCCCTCCGGCGGCTAAGCAGCAAACGGCTCCAGCGCCGGCGAAGAAGTAGTTTTCACGAATTGCGGTCGTGGCGGAATTGGCAGACGCGCATGCTTGAGGTGCATGTGGGTACCCCCCGTGGAGGTTCAAGTCCTCTCGACCGCACCATCTTTCAATAATCAGCGAGACATTCCGCGGCGGAAGTGATACGTGAACGACGCGGTCACATAAGATCGGAGCGGGAAGCCTGTGATGCGCTCGAAAGGATCGCCTTCGCCGGGCAGCGCGAGCGTCTCCAAAGTCTGGCCGCCATAGCCACTCGCCCACAAGAAATTCACGCCTACATCGATTCCCTGACGCTCGAAAGGCCGGAGGATTGCGCCGCGCAACTCGCGGACTGGTACGGCGACAAAACCGTCGCCGAGTGGTTTGCGGCCCACACTTTCGTACTCCCCTCGCGCTACCAAGTGGAACGGTAGTTTTTCGATGGTCGCTAGAACGTCCCAGATTAAGCGTGGAGCTTCGGGTGTGGGTTCGCCCGTGAGACGATCGCGTGCATCCGCCCGCGCGAAAGAGCCCTGCACAAAGCCGTGCGTGAAGTTTCGGCGGGCCGTCGCGGTGAGGGATCGAAGCACGCCGGGTCCAACATCCTGCTGGAGACCAGTGTCATTGTCAATGCGCGCCAGTTGCTGAGAGGTGGTGACGTGAGCGAGAGTTACGCGAAACTCTGTAGCGGCGATGGTCTTGCTGGTGACCAATTGGTATGCTCGCGCCTTGGCTACGATGGTGCCGCCGTAGATATCCGTGGTGCCGATGCGAGGGTCGTTTACATGGAACGCCTGCCCGTAGCTCAATGAGACTGCCGGCAGCAGCGACGCGGATTCCGGCGGCAGGAGCGAAAGTGTCCCCTTGGGCGAGTTGATCACGGCGTGCCGCGAGAACGAATAGCTCGGACCACGCATCAGGTCCTGGTTGCCCATGCCCACTTCGTCGCTACGATAGCCGATGTTGTAATGCAGGAAGCGCAGTAGCGTCCCATCGGCTGCAACATACGGACTGTAGAAGTTGATGGTGATGTTATTGGCCGTCACAGGCTGGAAAACTCCCGCGGCGTCGGCGCGGTCCAAATCCAGGTCGCGGGGCGCTTCGCGCCGGAGGTCTACGCCGGCCATGATCGAGAATGCTTCGCTGAAGCTATGAGAGTACAGCATATCCTCGGAGTTCACGTTGCGATGTTCGCTCTGCCAGATGAGGCCGTCGCCGAAATTCGGTCTCACATCTAGCGTGTAGTAACGGTAGAAAGCCGAAAACTGGAATTGACTCTGATCCGTCAGGTGCCAGACATCATTCAGGATCACGGCGCCATTTGAGGTCTCTTCGCGCTGGCGTGGGTCAATAGTATCGCCGGGAACATTGGTGTCGGTGGGAATGAGGCCCGGCTGGTAGGCAAAGCCGTAATAGCCGATGCCGTAAACGGCAAGGTCGTGCCTGCCGAAAGTGAAAACTTTGGAGACATTCTCTTTAATCTGTCTGCGGTGCTCCAACCGGCCGAGAAAGCCATTCCCGTATGACAGTTCGAGCCCGAGCCAGAGTTTGTTCGATGGATCGACGGGGCTCCAGCCGCCCACCAGGTTCACGTCGTGAGGGTCTGCGGTGAGCCTGATGACCGGTTCCAAACGGTCGCGCAAGCCGAAAACGATAGCGCCGTTCACTGAGTTATTGCCTTCCCGCACATTGAACGCACCGCCGTCGGTCTCGACGGTCTCAATGGCGATGGGAATAATCACGTTTGGGTCGGCATAACCGTTTCCATGGGCGTTGACCGGCAGATTGTTTTGGAATAGAAAGCCTCCCACCTGAAAGAACATGGCGATCGGTTCTCCGTGGTCTCCGGCGACACCAGGGACGAAATATTGCGGGGGTTTGATACCGCCTGCCGGCGATTCAACGGGCATGCCGGGGATGGATACCGGCATACCGGGACGGCCCGGATTCGCATCCAGCGTCTCATCGCGAACTATGATTCGCTCCGCCGGATCCGGCGCGTAAAGGCCGGAATCCGACACGCCTGCGGATATGGTGACGGACTGATTTTGCGAGGCCAGCTCTGAAAACTGAAGGTTTTCGGTTTGGTCGCGATCGTCAGAAACCATGATTGTTTTTGTGATGACCGGGAAGCCTGCGGCCTCGGCCGTCAGCCGATACTCGCCCGCGTCAAGAGCCACAAATGAGAATCGGCCTTCGTCGTCAGTTTTTGTTTCTCTTCGCGACGAATCGGCGCGCCGGAGAATGCGGATGGTGGCGCCGGAAACCGCACGGTCCTGCGGGTCGGTCAAGCTGCCGTTTAATCCGGATGCGGCGGATGCGTTGGAGAGCGCGCCCAGGCTCAGCACGATGAGTAAATAGCACAGAGTGGAATGCAGCATCGCCTGGTTCGAAAGGCCTCTCGTAGCACGAATCAGAGATTAGTAACACTAACACCGCGTGCCACGAATATCAAGGCCTGTGCCGGCGCCGGCTTTCCTCCGATTCTCATGTAAATACGAGCGGCGCCACGATTCGGATTTCGCCGACACGCCTGAATTAATTCGAGATCGTAGTTGTATGCTGTTGTTAACGCATATGAAGGAACTCTGTCGCATTGGCGTAGCCATCAATGGTGACCTGCTCGGAAAGTTCGACAAGCTCATCGCCGAGCGCGGCTACACGAACCGTTCCGAGGCATTCCGCGACCTGATTCGCAATGAAATGGTTCAAGAGGCTTGGAAGTCCTCGGATGCCGAGGTTTTCGGGACAGTAACGCTGGTGTACGACCACCATACCCGCTTGATTACGGACAAACTCACCGAACTTCAGCATCAGTACCATTCGGCGGTGCTTTCTTCATTGCACGTGCACCTGGACCACGATAACTGTCTCGAAGTGATCCTGGTGCGCGGCAAGGCCTCGCTGGTCCAGAAATTGTCCAATGCCCTGATCGCCGCCAAAGGCGTGAAGCATGGACGTCTGACGGTGACCGCGTCCGCCCATGACCTTCCGTGAGGCCCTTGATTTTCGCACGAATACTGGAATCGTGCTATGCTGCTGACTGTTAAGGACCGTTCTTGCATATTCCTGATGGATATTTGAGTCCTTCCACCTGCGGCATCCTCGTGGGCGCTGCCACGCCCTTCTGGTACACGGCGCTGCGCCGCGTCCAGAAGACATTCAGTACCCGGATGATCCCGCTGCTTTCCGTCTTCGCGGCATTTTCCTTCGTCATCATGATGTTCAATCTGCCTCTGCCTGGCGGCACGACGGGGCACGCCGTGGGAATGGGTGTCGCATCCATCGTGCTCGGCCCGTGGGCTTCCATGCTGGCGATCTCTATCGCCCTCGTGATTCAGGCAGTCTTCTTCGGTGATGGAGGGATTACCGCGATCGGCGCCAACTGTTTCAATATGGCTATCGTCGGATCTCTGGTGGGCTATGCGATCTACCGGCTGATCGGCTTCCGGGCTACGTTGGGATCCGCGCGCCGCGTCTTAGGAGCCGGGATCGCGGGGTATGTGGCGATCAACATTGCGGCGTTCTGCGCGGCCATTGAGTTCGGCATTCAGCCCATCCTGTTTCATGATATTTCCGGCGCCCCGCTCTACGCCCCTTATCCGCTCAGCGTCTCGGTCCCGGCAATGATGCTCGGGCACCTGACGCTGGCTGGCCTCGCTGAATTTATCATTTCGGCGGGAATTATTGCTTATCTGCAACGGACAGATGTGGGACTCCTCCGGCGAACCGCTTCCGATGCTCCGGACTTCGACGATGCCGCGCCGTCGGCGCCTGATGCGATCTCATTGCCTACTGCGCGCAAGCTTTGGCTGGGGCTGGCGCTCCTTCTCATACTGACTCCCCTTGGCATTCTGGCCGTGGGCAGCGCCTGGGGAGAATGGAGCGCTCAGGAGTTATCCGACCCGCAAGTTCGCCCACAAATCGCGGCGGCTTCAGGCAACCAACTTCCGCCCGGCCGTGTCCCCGGCGGGTTGGAGCGCCTCTCTACGATCTGGACGGCGCCGCTGTCGCGATATGCGCCGGCGTTCATCCGCAGCCCATCGTTCGGCTATCTCGTGTCAGGCCTGGTGGGAGTCGGACTCATCATCGCGAGTTGCTTGCTGGGTACCGGGCTTCTAAGCAAGGGCAGCTCCGAGTCGCCGCGCGAGCGGGCGTGGATGCCCTCAAATCGCACGCGGCGCAAAAGCTTCGTTGAAAAAACCATGCGAAGTCTCCTGGAAGCGATGCAGCATACGCTGTTTGCGGAAGACATGGCAGCAGCCGGCGGCCTATTACAACGCTTTGACCCCAGGGTAAAGTTAATTGGCATCGCGGCTTTGATTGTTGCGGCGATTGCGGTGCGCCGCATCTCGGTATTGGCCGGAATCTTCCTGGCTGCGATCCTGCTGGCCCTTCTTTCGCACCTGCCGATTCGAGTTCTGGCCACAAGAGTTTGGCTCGCCGTTGCCGTTTTCACGGGCGCCATAGCGCTACCTGCCATTTTTTTGACTCCCGGCCAGATTGTTTATCGCTTGCCGTTTTTGGAGTGGTCTGCAACCCATCAGGGCCTCAGAGCCGCGGCCTTCCTGGTCCTGCGCGCCGAAACCGCGGCGACTCTCTCTGCTCTACTGATTCTGACAACGCTGTGGACGCATTTACTCGCTGCCCTGAGGTCAGTCCGTTTGCCCACCGTTCTCGTAGCCATTCTTGGGATGACTTACCGCTACATGTTCTTGTTCTTGCAAATCGCCCGGGATATGTTTGAATCTCGCGAGTCGCGACTCGTTGGGATTTTGGCGCCGTCAGACCGGCGGCGGCTGGCGGCGGCCAGCGCGGGCGTGCTTCTGGGCAAGAGCCTCCAATTGAGCGGAGAAGTCCACATAGCCATGATGGCGCGAGGATTTCGCGGCCAAATCCGTCTGTTGGACGAACGAAAAATGGGCTGGACCAATTGGCTACGGGCCGCCGGGTTTGTCGCATTCGCTGCCGCTGCCGTTTGGCTGGGCCGATGAGAGAAACCGTGTCTGACCTCGCCTTTGAGGTGAATGACCTCTCATATCGCTACCTCCAGGTCGCGGCACTCAATGGCCTATCTATGCGCGTCCACCGCGGTGAGCGGGTAGCGCTGCTCGGGGCAAACGGGTCGGGGAAATCGACGCTTCTCCGATTGCTTGCCGGCCTCTACTTCCCCGAACATGGCGATATCTCCTTCTTCGGGGGAAAGCTGACGGAACAGAGGCTGGAGAATGAGGAATTCTTTTTCCGATTCCGCCGCCGCGTCGGGATGGTTTTTCAAAACCCTGACATTCAACTATTCAATCCCAGCGTTTTCGACGAAGTCGCCTTCGGCCCGTTGCAGCTCCAATGGCCCAAGGATCAGATTCGCAAGCAAGTTGGCGAAACCCTCGAGCTGATGGGCATCGCACACTTGAGAGATCGCGCGCCGCACCGTCTGTCCGGCGGTGAGAAGAAGCGGGTGGCGCTGGCGTCGGTTCTGGTACTCGATCCGGAAGTGCTGCTGTTGGACGAGCCCAGCGCGGCGCTTGACCCGGGCAGCCAGGCGCAAATCGTTGAGTTTCTGGTTTCCTGGGGCGACCGGTCGAAAACTGTGATAACCGCGACGCACGACCTCGACACCCTGGAAGACATTGCCGACCGGTGCTATGTGCTCGAGAATGGCGCCGTGGCCGGTGAAGGGACGCCTCTGGCCGTGCTGCACGACGTGGCCCTACTCGAGCGCACCAAGCTCGTTCGCCCCCACCATCACGTTCATGGAGAGGGCGCCGCGCAGCCTCACCCCCATCTCCATCAGCACAAAACGGATTAGACGAAGCCGCTCGGGGACGGACGGCATCCAACTGCTAGACTCAAACGTTGGAGGAACGTGTGAATTTGAAACCCGACGTAGCGCTTGAAGACCTGTGCATCAATACCATCCGGATTTTGTCGGCGGATGCGGTCCAATACGCCAATGCAGGCCACCCTGGAATGCCCATGGGCGCCGCCGCCATGGCCTACACTCTGTGGACCCGGTTTCTGAAACACAATCCCAAAAATCCACAATGGGTGGACCGCGACCGCTTTGTGCTATCCGCCGGCCACGGTTCCATGCTGTTGTACAGCCTGCTGCACCTGACTGGCTACGATCTACCGCTCGACGAAATCAAGCGTTTTCGAAAGTGGGGCAGCAAGACGCCGGGGCATCCGGAGAGGGGTGAAACTCCCGGTGTGGAAGTGTCCACCGGGCCCCTCGGCCAGGGCTTCGCCAATGGCGTGGGGATGGCGATCGCGGAAGCGTGGCTCGCGGCCCGCTACAACCGCCCCGGGCACAAGATCGTGGACCATTACACGTACGCGATCTGTGGCGACGGCGACCTGATGGAGGGCGTCACACAGGAAGCAGCTTCGCTGGCCGGGCATCTGCGCTTGGGCAAGCTGATCTATCTATACGATCAGAACCACATCTCCCTGGCCGGGGCCATCGATCTGGATTTCACCGAAGACGTCGCCAAGCGTTTCGAAGCCTACGGCTGGCACACGCGAACCGTACCGGACGGGAACGACACAGAGGACGTAGCCCATGCCATCCAGGAAGCGCAAGCCGAAGACCGCCGGCCGTCGCTGATTCTGGCACATACGCACATCGGCTACGGCAGCCCCAACAAACAGGACAATTTCTCTTCACACGGCAACCCGCTGGGCGAAGATGAGCTGCAGGCGACGAAGAAGGCTCTGGGCTGGCCCACCATGGACAAGTTCTACCTGCCCCAGAACGCAGTCGATTACTTCCGCCAGGCAATTCCGAGCGGAACAGCAGCAGAGGAGGAATGGCGTCGTAAGTTCGATGCGTATCAAAAGGCGTTCCCGAAGGAAGCCGCCGAATTCCAGCAAATCATGAGCGGGAAGCTGCCCGAAAACTGGTCCGCCGATCTTCCCAAGTGGAACCCTACAGATAAACCGATTGCAACCCGAGCCGCCGGGGGTGCGGCGTTGAATGCCCTGGCCAAGCGCATCCCGAACATTATCGGTGGGTCGGCGGACTTGAATCCTTCGACCGACACCGCTTTGAAGGGAATGGGGGATTT
>JGI12270J11330_10001721_pt1 | contig 16119 bp, 14 predicted proteins | sample PeaSoiMetSII2010_FD_11330 | JGI IMG/M metagenome (IMG submission 11330)
ACGAGCATGGGTGGATCGGGGACGGGCCAGGCAGCGCCGGGGAATAACGCTGCCAGCAGCCAACCCGACGACACAGGGAGCGGAGGCAACGTGGTGGCCAAAGGAGTGTCAAGTCTCGTCGGGTTATTCGGCAAGAAGAAGACGCAGCCCGCCAACCCGGCGCCCGCGGCGAGCCCAACGAGTGCGCCGCAAACTCCCGGAGAAACCATACTGCTGGAAACGACCACGCAGAAGTCAAACTTCTCGCACGATCCCGTTCCAGCGTCGGCTTTTGAGATTCCGGCGGGATTCAAGCAGGTGCCTTCGCCGCTGACACAGGCGCTGGCCAACCAACCCAGCCAATAATGTTGTCCGAACCGGGACGGGGCTGCGAAACTGCGCGCTGCTGAAGCCTGGCCTTAGCCGGCCAGCGCCTTCTTCACCAACTCACTGACGGCGCGGCCATCGGCGCGGAGGCTCGCGGCCTGCAACTTGCCTTGGACGGCCTTCATCGCCGGGCCGATCTCTTTCTGCGTGGGTTTGTGGCCAAGCGAGCCTTCGAGCTCGGCGAGTGCCTCCGATACCAGCGCGGCGAGACCGGCCTCGTCGAGCGCCTTGGGCAGGAACTCCTCGATGATGACAATCTCGGCCTGCTCCTTCGCGACCAGGTCGGGCCGATTGCCTTTGCTGAATTGCTCAATGGAGTCGCGCCGCTGCTTGATCATCGACGCCAGCGTCTGCTCGCCCTCGGCCTGCGTAAGCGGCGCGCGCTTCTCGATGGATTTGTTCTTGAGCGCGTTCTTGATGAGACGCAGCGCGCCGGTGCGGTCGGCGTCGTGGGCCTTCATGGCGGTAACGATTTGCTGGCTGATCAGCGTTTCAAGTGCTCCCGGTTCTGACATCTTTTCTTGCTCCTGGCGTCATGCCCTTAGAGTTCGCAACTTCCAACATTCTTTCATCTTGAGGGTCACACGGGCGCTAGTTCCTGCACGCTGCCACCGCTTCCCGCTGAATCTCGTCAGTTGTTCCAGAACAACCGCGAAAGCGCGTCCTCCTATCGGAGTGGAACGATCTGCTTCTTGCGGTGCCGATCCGGTCATTTTTGTGTGCCTTGGATAAGATTTTCCACAGATTTTGAGCATCCCATAGCCGTATTTCGGCGATTTCCGCGGAATCAACATCACAGAAACCACAAATGTGTGTATTCTGTGATTGATGCGGCTATATTCATTCAGTCGCTGCCAGATCCTTAGATTCCACCGCAGGAGGGAAATCCATGATTCGTAAGACACGGCTTTATACACCCGGTCCGACGCCGCTGCTTCCGGCGGCACAGTTTGCCATGGCAGCGGCCGATATGCACCACCGCACGGCCGAGTTTCGCGCACTGTTCCAGAAGGTGCTGGCCCAGTTGAAGATTTTTGTGGGCACGAAAAACGATGTGTTGCTGCTCGCCTGCTCGGGAACGGGCGCGATGGAAGCCTCGGTTTCGAATCTGACGTCGCCCGGGGACAAAGTGCTGGTGCTGACGGCAGGCAAATTTGGCGAGCGCTGGACGGGATTGGCAAAGGCCTTTGGTTGTGAGCCGGATGTGGCGACGGCGCCGTATGGGCAGACATTCGACCTTGCCGCGGTGACGGCAGCGCTGAAGCCCGAGCACAAAGTCATCTACATGCAGGCGACGGAGACCTCGACGGCGGTGCGACACGATGTGGAGGCGATCGCCAAACTGCGCGACCAGGTTGCGCCGAACACGCTGCTGGTAGTGGATGGAATCACGGGACTGGGCACGACGCACTTCGATGTGGATGGATGGGGAATCGATGTGCTGATCGGCGGCTCGCAGAAGGCAGTGATGATTCCGCCGGGGCTCGCGTACTTGAGCGTGAGCGAGAAGGCGTGGGCGGCGATGGAGACTACGAAGAATCCGCGCTACTACTTTGACCTGCGCAAGGAGCGCAAGAACGCGGTCAAGGGCGAGAGCGCGTACACGCCGGCGGTGGCGCTGGTGGCGGGGCTGGGCGCGGCGCTCGATTATATTGCCGGGCAGGCGAGCGGCGATCTGGAAAAAGGCCGCGAGGCGCTGATCGATAACGCGCAAGTGAACGCGGCGGCGACGCGTGCCGGACTCGTGTCGCTCGGCTTCACGCTCTTTGCGCCTACGGCACCGGCCGCGGCAGCCACGGCGGTTGCGGTTCCGGAAGGCATGGACTCAAGCGCGGTGGTGAAGGCGCTGAGGTCGAAGTTCGCGCTGGTAGCGGCCAACGGGCAAGGCGAAATGCAGGGGAAGATCTTCCGCGTGGCGCACCTGGGGTTCTTCGACTATCTCGACACGGTTGCGCTGCTGGGCGCCATGGAGCACATCGCCAAGGACACGCTGGGCCTGCCGGTGAAGTGGGGTCAGGCTGTGGCGGCGGCGCAGGCAGTGTACGCGAAGGCGGCTTCTAGCTCTTAGCTCGTTCGCGGGGGTTCAAAGTTTGCAGCCTTCCTCCCGCGCCCGCAAAGAAACGCCACGGTGATTCGCGGAGGAATTGGTTTGTTTTCAAATTTGCAGTCTCCGGTTTTTGGCTAGGAGCTAGAAGCTAGAGGCTGGGAGCTGTCTTTCATGGCGGAACTGACCTTTGGAGAGAAGCTGCTGATTGCGCGCAAGCAGCTTGATCTCTATCAATACGAGATGGCGGAGCGGTTGGGAGTGCATCCCAACTCACTGACCAAGTACGAGCGCGGCGAAGGCAAGCCGCACGCGGCGGTGGTGCGGATGTTTGAGCTGCTGTGCGAGCAGCAGGGCATTCGCTTTGATGAGTACAAGAGTGGAGAAAAAAACCAAGGAGCAGCGATGAAGATCGTATTGGCGGAGAAGGTTTCTCCGGCGACGCTGGCGGTGTTTGCAGCCGAACCCGGGTGGGACGTGAAAACGCACGATCAACTGCCGGAGGGTTTGCCGGCGGCGCTGGTCGATGCCGATGCGCTGGTGGTGCGCAGCGCCGTGCAGGTGGACGATGCGCTGATGGAGCATGCGCCCAAGCTGCGCGTGATCGGCCGTGCGGGTGTTGGCGTTGACAACATCGATGCTGAAGCAGCGACGCGGCGCGGCATTGTAGTGATGAATACGCCGGGCGCAAACGCGGTAGCTGTGGCGGAACTGACGATATGCCTGATGATCGCGCTGGCGCGCAAGGTGCCCGCAGCGAATGCGACGATGCATGCTGGCAGGTGGGAGAAGAAGAGTCTGCAGGGCGCGGAGCTTCGCGGCAAGACGCTGGGGATCCTGGGGCTGGGACGGGTTGGCCTCGAAGTAGCCCGGCGCGCACGTGGATTCGGAATGGAGATTGTTGGCAGCGATCCGTTTGTACCGGCTGCAGTGGCGCGCGAAAACGGCATTGCGCTGGTTCCCGTAGAAGAGATGTTTGCGAGGGCTGACTACCTGACGTTGCATGTAGGCCTCACGCCGCAGACGCAGGGCATCATCAACGCCAAAACTCTCGCGGCGATGAAAAAAGGTGTACGAATTATCAACTGCGCGCGTGGCGAACTGGTGGACGAAGCGGCACTGGTCGCGGCGCTGAAGAGCGGGCAGGTGGCAGGCGCAGCGCTCGATGTATTTTCGGTAGAGCCGCCGAAGGAGTCACCGTACTTCGGGCTGGACAACGTGATTCTGACGCCGCACATCGCCGGCTCGACGGCCGAGGCGCAGGAGGCGGTGGGTGTGCAGATTGCGCAGCAGGTACGCGAGTATCTGAAGCTGGGCGTGGTGCAAAATGCCGTCAACCTGCCGTCGCTCAGCCACGAAGAGTACGTGAAGATGGCGCCGTATATCGATCTGGCGGGACGGCTGGGCTCGTTTCTTGCGCAGGCGGGCAAGAGCGGCATTGAGGCGATCCACCTGATTTACGGGGGCGCGCTGTGCGAGGCGAGAACGGAGCTGGTGCGCAACGCGGCGATTGCCGGGCTGTTGCAGGGTTCAGAGAATGTGAACCGGATTAATGCGGCCGCCGTGGCTGCGGAGCGCGGCATCCGCGTGCACGAAGAGAAGGAAGAGAGTCATCGCGGTGGAACGGCGACAGTGTTGACGGTGGTGTTGCTGACGGCATCGGGCGAGAGCCGCGCCAGCGCAACGGTGATTCACGGTGAGCAGCCGCGGCTGCTGGCCTTTGATGAAATTGACGTGGAAGCGCCGCTTGAGGGGACATTGGTTGTCTGTCGCAACCTCGACGTGCCGGGTGTGATCGGAAGGATCGGCACGATTCTTGGTCAGCAGGGCGTGAACATCGCCAACTTTGCACTGGGCCGCGAACGCCGAGCGCCGAGCATTGCCGGCAAGCTCGTGAAGGCGCTGGCCGTGGTGCAGGTGGATGAGCCGGTCTCGGAGTCGGTGCTTGAGCCTCTGAAGGCGATCGAAGCACTGCTTGAGGCGCGGCTGGTGAAGTTGCCCGACGGGAAGTAAAGAGTTGATTCCCGCGCAACCATGCAGAGTATGATTTAGCCAGCGCACCGGACAAGCCCCGATGTTGGTCCTCCGGCGGGCCGGTTTCCCGGCTCGCTGGAGCAGGCGGCTTCGTTTGCCAGCCCTCTTTCGCCGCTGCTCGACGATTCATTCATGGCTCGTGGGTGACCCGAGTGCCAGCCGAAGGGGGGTTGCCTGTGCCACACTCCGTAAAGCGCGCCGCGCGAATTCTGGGTGCTGGTTTGATCTCCACATTCCTGAACTCCTGCGGATCCTCAACCGCTCCGCCGCCTCTTCTATCCGTCCTCACACAAACGCAGGAATCAGCCTGCTATATCTACCACCTCAGCCCCGGAGACTCAGTGAATGCGGCCTACGATGACGCGTTTTGCGCGTGGATTTCGGCTCAGGTCGGCGTCAAACTCAGCGGGAAAATCCAATATTACAAGTTCAAGGACGCAGCACAACTAAGTCAGCTCACCGGCAATTCCGTTAACGGCTACTCCAACCCCGCAAATCAAGAGATTTATTCCGTTTGGCCGGCGGACAATCACGAAACGACCCACGTCTTTACCGCCTTTCTCGGCACACCTCCACCCTTCTTCAACGAAGGCATGGCCGTAGCCAACCAGACTGATCCGCTTGCCGGGGTCTACACGCCCTCCTGGAACGGCCTGGGTCCGCACTTCTGGGCCAAACAGCTTCTTCAGCAGGGAATCATGCCCTCAATTTCCGGCGTGATCGACCAAAAAGGTTTCTCGGCGTTGGATCCCAATGCGACCTATCCGATGGCAGGGTCGTTTGTCCGTTATCTCATCGACACGACCAGCATGGCCACTGTGTTGAAGCTGTTTCCCGGTGCATCCTACAGCGACTCAGCCGCCACCACCGAGGCGCGCTTTCAGGCGATATTCGACGAGCCCCTGACGACAACGGAACAGAACTGGCATGCTTTTCTGCTGCAGTACCAGGGCCTGTAGCGCGAACGCCATCTCGTCAAGTCGGTCCGTGGGCAGGCTGTTACTAGTGAATGTGGACGTCGCCGGAGCCTGTTTCCACGCGCACTTCAGGACCACCGCCGTTGATCTGTCCGTGCACGCGATGCTTGTCTGATGAGGTTTGCATTGCCATCGGCTGATCGGTCGAAATCTTTCCCGATCCCGTGGACGCATCAAGATCAACGGGCGCATTTCCGGTGGAAAGTTCGATGGATCCGGAGCCCGTCTGGAGTTTCCAGGGAGACGCAGGTTTTCCCTCGGCCTTGATCTCGCCAGAGCCCGTCTGGGCCTCAAGCGCTCCAGCCACACCCTTCAAATCAATGTTGCCGGAACCGGTTTGCGCCTTCGCATCGCCTTGGCCTGTGCCTTCGATTTCGATATTGCCCGAACCGGTCTGGGTTTTGAATCCACCTTCAATTCCAGTGGCATTGATGTTGCCGGAACCGGTTTGAAGCTTGGCGTCTTTACCCACCCCGGTATCGGCGATGTTGCCCGACCCGGTCTCTGCGATGAGAGTGGTGTCGGCCGGCGCCTCAATTTCGTAGCTGATGCTGATGTTGTGCAGGTTCTCGCCATGCTGCCCGCCGATGCGGATGACACTGCCATTCTGCTCGATGGGCGGGTTGGCGACGATCTGCTGCACTTGCGCGGGGTCCGCATTATGTCCCGCCTTGACGATGCCGTGAATATGAACCTGGCCGCCCGCGCCCTTGGTCATGGTAATGTTCCCCGAGCCGGTGAGGACCGAGAGCGCAAGATTGCCGCTGAACGAGAGAGTGCGATCGAACGTGTCTTGCGACGCGGACTCAGGTGCAGGAGCGGCAGGCGCAGATTCGTTTTGCGCCAATGCGGGCGCGTCAGGAGCGGATGGGCTGGCAGGAGAATCGGCCGATGCGGGACTGGCAGGCGTGGCGGGTGCTCCGGGTGCTGCCGGATATTCAAGCGCGACGCCGGTGGCAGGCATAACCTTCGCGCTGGGAGCGGCAGGTGCAGCAGCGGGTGCCTGGGCCGCTGGAGACGCCGGCTGCGGGTCTGCGGTCGCTGCATTTTGAAGGTAGACGACTCCGGTCTTCCATGACGATTCGCTTGCGGCCTGCACGCGCACGAAAGCGGTGACGGCGAAGATTGCAACGGGAACGAGCATCATGGCAATGCGTACGCGACGGCTTCCAACGAAGGCGCGGCGGAATGCACTGTCATTCAAAAGGCGCTCGATGCGGCGGGAGATACTGCTTGGACGGGCCATGGCAACTCCTATCAGGGTTGGGCGCGGCGCAGCCGCGAAGTCCAGAAGGATTTGGGCGTACGTGGTGTGATCGGCGGCCTCGAGTAGGCCGGAATGGTCGCTAACGGTTTCGCCCAGATCAGATAGTTTGCGTTTAAGCCACCACCCCAGCGGGCTGAACCAGGCAATCGCAGCATAGGCTGAGGCGAGAATCTGCAGATAGAAATCGAGCTCGCGGATATGGGCGCGCTCATGTGCGAGAACGATGCGAAGTTTATCGTCGTCCCATAGTTGGTATTCGTCGGGCAACAAAACACCGGAGCCGATGGTGACTGGAGAAGCAACCTGGGGACAGGAACGGAGTCGAAGTCCGCGAGCGAAGCTCGACGCGGCGGCGAGCTTGACAGGCTTTGCGAAGCTCCACAAGCGAAGCGTGGACGCCAGCCCAACCAACAGGCGAAACAGGAGTGCAGCCGCAACGGCAAGATAGAGCCAGGTTGCGACCATCAAGATCGATATTGGATTGCGACTCGGCGTGGGATGCGGAGACACGGCTGGGGAAGGGGCAGTCGCGGCAGGCTGCTTAAGAGCGGAATGATGGTCGAAGCCGCCGGGCAATGCATCGCGCAGCTCGATGGAGTTTTGCGGCATACGGGAGTGGTCATCAAACCGAGGCAGTAGCGTTGCAGGCGCCCGTGGCGCAGTCTCCTGCGTGGTGGGTTCGAAGATCGAAGCAACACGCTGGAACGTTGCGGGCATAACGAAGCAGGCAGCAGGGAAGACGCGCCAGCGCGCAGCGAAAGGAAGGACCGCTGGCATGAGCAGCGCGCAAACCAGCACCGAAGCCCAGGCTCGCTTCAGGGCAATCACGTTGCGTACGCGAAAAACGCACAAAGCTGCCCAGACCGCAGCGGCCAGCAGCAGGGAACGAAGCGCCGCGTCGACGAATGCTGCCATCATGCAATCAACCTCCGTTCAGCCCTTGGATTCGTTCTTGTGCGCGCCCGCTTTCTGCGCGGCTGCGATGCGCGCGGCCAGGCGCTGCAATTCCGCGCGATCGAGCACCTTTGAATCGACCATGCCCACCAGCAACGCTTCGACCGAGCCCTCGCAAAACCAGTCGACAATGCGCTTGGCGGCGCGCCCGGCCACACGCTGGCGCGACTGCGCGGAGCGATAGAGAAACGTGCGGTTATCGACCGAGTGGGCGATGTAGCCCTTCTCTTCGAGACGCCGCAAAACTGTTCGCACCGTGGAATCCTTCAGCGGGCGGTCAAGCCCCTCGCGCACTTGCTCGGCAGTGACACTTCCCAGCCGCCACACGATGGAAAGCACTGCCCGTTCCAACTCGCCTAATTCCGCCGGATCGTGGCCGAGGTGAATGTTACGTTCCATAATGTTACCTACGGTAACACAGAAGAGCGTGGAATTGTCAAGCGGTTTCACCGGCATCGATGTGCAAAAACGGAGCGAGCGGGCCGCAATGCCCTATTTCGTGGGGTCGGTCACGCGGCCGAGGAAGAGAATGGCGCCGGACTTCGCGTCGCGGATCAGGAAGAGGAACGGGTGATCGGCGCGAAAGACGACGGGCGGCGGCTCAGGGAAAGGAACGCGAGCCGCCGTGGCGCGCATGATGATGGATGTGGCCGCGGCCGCTTCGGTGCCCTGTTCGTTCACGTCAATAAATGCCTTGTGAATGGCAGCGGAGATGGTGAAGTCGGGCTTGCCGGTCATGCCGGAGAAATTGGCGGCGCCGCCGAAGGCCTGCGGCATGCCCATCGCGGAAAGTGCACTGCTCAGCTCGAACTGCTGCGTCATGGTAAAGCGCGGGAAGGTGAGGATGACTTTATCCACCGGCTCGAGTTTCTGGAGCCAATCGCCGGCGGCCGAGGCGGTGAACGATTGCTCAAGAGCGGGCAGGCCGTTGTTGGCTTTGGGGAGCAGGACATCCATGGAGAGTTCATCGCCGGAGTAGGGCAGCTCGAGCGCCTGGAACGTGCCGCCGTCGTAGTAGCGGTAACTGCCGGTGCGATGCATGAGCGAAGCCATGACGAACTGCGACGCAGATGTGTGGAACTCTTCGTTTTGGGTGGAGGCTTTTTCGAAGGGATTGAGCCAATCGCCCTTGAAGTAGATGGCGTTGGTAAGGACGAGACGCGTTGCGGGAGTGAGAACGCCGTGCCCGATCAGGTTCTGGATCTTGTTGTTGGTCTGCTGCTCGACCCAATGATTAATCGTGTTGCTCACAACGTCAGGCGAGGCTTTGAAGTTGACGCGGTGAAAGCCGGCGGCGTAGTCGGTTTGCACGAGCTTGAGGAAGCCCGGCAGAAAGCTTGCGTCCTGCTGCGCCCACAACGCGTCGGCGACGCGCAATTGGTAGCCGTTGTGCTGGGCGTTCATCGAGCTCAGCAGCGTGCCCATCGCGGGATGAAGCTGCGCCGGCGGGAGGGTGAAGTGCAAGACATGCTGCATCTCGGCTGCGGTTTGCCCGCGTGCGCCGGCATAGGCCATGGCAAACGCGGTGGAGATGCTTTCCGGCGAGAAGAAGAGATTGCCTGGTTGCGAGCGGAGTTGCGAATAAAGATCGACAGCGAAAGCGTTGCTGCCTTTTACCGCTTCAACTTCGGTGGCTGAAGGCGGGCCGGGCTTTTGCTGAGCCGCCGATTGCGAAGACGCAATCTGAGGAGCGGCAATCAGGCCAAGAATTGCGACATGCAGCAAATTCATTTGAACCTCCCACGGTACGCAACCGGGCAAAAGATCCGGCAAACATGGAACGCGGTGGGCCGACTTTCTTGCACCGGAATCCAAGAGAAATCGCCGAACCGGTTGATTGCTCCTATCCCATCAGGCCCTTGTGGCCCATCCAACTGCGCAGATACGACGCCTGGCCAATGTGGTAGGTTTCGTGGACGGCGAGGAAGTTGACGATGCCGCTGACCTTGCCGTCGGCGCTGGGCGGGCCCTTCACCGAGGGCTGTGTGAGGACGTCCTCAGACACGGAGTCGAGTGCGCCGTCGAGGACTCCGGAGACATCGCGCCAGCCGTCGAGAAGCCTTTCGCGCGAAGGGAACGCGGCTGCGTCGGCGCACTTGAGGCCGCGCGCAAAAAGATCGAGCCAGGGCAGTGACCACTGCGTACCGATGCGATCCAGCAGATACTTGCGCGTCCAGACGACGTGGCCCACGATCCAGGCAATGTGGTTGCCGTTGTCGCCGGGCCGGCGCAGCCATTCTTCCTGCGAGAGGTCGCCGACCATTTTGGTCAAGAAGCCGGAGTTGAAGCGAAAGTTTTCTGCGGCGGTTGCGATGACGGCGGGGACGGGCATGGGAGCTCCTTGCGTTGGGCGCAGCCGCGACAAGCCTACGCGCGGCTGAGGTAGGCGCCTTCGCTGGTGTCGACGCGAATCTTTTCGCCGGCATTGATGAAAGGCGGGACCTGCACGACAAGGCCAGTCTCGGTCTTGGCCGGCTTAGTGACACTGGAGGCGGTAGCCGACTTGAGGCCGGGCTCGGTTTCCACGACTTCGAGATCGACGGTCTGGGGCAGCTCGATCCCGACCGGCTGGCCGTCGTGATAGCTGACCTTGATCTGCAGATTTGGGGTGAGGTATTCGACCGCGTCGCCGAGAGTGGAGCTTTTGAGCACCATCTGCTCGTAGTCTTGCGGGTTCATGAAGTAGTAATCGTCGCCGTCGGCGTAGAGAAACTCCATGGGAACTTCGTCGACAACGACTTTCTCAATGGCGTCGGCGGAGCGGAAGCGGTGTTCGAACATGGCTCCCGATTTCAGATTGCGCAGCTTGGCCTGGATGAAAGCGCGAAGATTGCCGGGCGTGCGGTGCTCGACCTTGAAGACCGTGTGAAGCTGGTCATTGTGCTTGATGATCATGCCCGGACGCAGTTGTGTGGCGGGAATCGCCATAAATATTGCAGCTCCTTGCTGGGTGATTTGGCGTTTTCGGGAATCCAGTGTCGTGCCCGGCGCAGTTGAAGGTCACCGCTCCCTGTTCGTCGCGATGACTTGAAAGCAGCGGCCTCGCGTCGCGGCATTCCCGAAAACACATTTGCGCGCAACGCGCAAAGAAATGATGCCGTTTGGCCTCTCTTTGATTGTAGCCCACGGCAAGGTCGGAAGCGGTTAGAGTCGGATGTTTCGGTCGAAAAATCGTGCATAACCTGCATCATCTACATTACCTTTTTGTTTGCAAAGCATAACTGGCAGTGTAGGTTATTCTCATCCTGTTCCAAACCTACACCACCATACACTGCGGCCAGTTCGTGGGCCCGTTTCAGGGTGGCGAGGTCCAGCACCAAGCCCTTCCCAGACTTGCCCAGCCGGCGTGTGACGAGGCTGATTTTTTTCATTCCATGCCCGATCGTCTCGGCGCTGTAGTGCAGCCGCTCTCCGCGCGCTTCCACGATGCGATTGACCTCAAACGCGATTTCGCCGACGAAGATTTGGACCTTGCCCTCGTGGCACAGATTAAGGATTGCTTCCAATGTGACGGCCTCGATGCCGGTCGAGCGGTCCGCCTGTCGCTGGTCCTCAACCGGCGCCAGCAACGAGATAAGTTGCGATTGAAGCCCAGGCGAGTCGATGATGCAGGCGCCGAGCGCGTTCGCGATCGCGCGCGTGTCTGACGTCAATTCAGAAGCGTCGAATTCTGAGTTATAAACGGGGACGAGGTTTTTAAGCTGGTAATTTAAAAGTTGATTTTGCAACTCCTGAACCTCGATTTCAGTCATCCGTGATGCTTTCTCTACTGCGCAAGCGGCGGCAGTGGGGTGCACGTTGACTTGAAGGCTGAAGAGCGGTATCCGGTCTGCAGATACTTCCTCCCCGACGTAGATCGCCTTTGGGCCGAAAAAGTCGCGATAACAGCCAGCGTCGCTGACCAGGTGGCCACGTGTCGCAGTACAACCTAGATGTGAAGCCATTTGCTTCGTCACGGATGGGTCGTAGAAGAGCAGCGTCGGGGTGGTGTGCCAGTTCACATTCTTCAGGCTGGAGATATCCGCCCGCGTGAGCATTAATGGGTACCGGCAGAAGTTCCGCAGCGCGAACAGAACTAGGTTCCCCTCATAGCCCGGTCCAACGATGGCGACGCCGGGAGCGAGAGACAGAGCATCGGAAAACCACGTGGAGAGGGTCCAATGAGCCAGCAAACGGCTAGCCCGCTCAGACAGGCTGGCTTGCGCGGCTATCGCTTTTTGCAGCCTGTCGAATAACTCATCGATGGTGCCGTATGGTGTCGATTTTGTGGGAACTGGGACCGCATCCATCGGAACGCGCACCGACTCGGCTCGCTGGAAGATCTCCTTGAAGCTGGCCTCAAATCCTCTTTGCACCTCAAACGGGGGCTTCCAAGAACCGATCCTGGAGGTCTCGCCGTCTCGACCAATCTCCGTTATGCCTCTGATTCTCACGGCTGGATTCGCGACGCAGGTATCAGAAAGGTCGATCGCGGAGTTGGTGGACACGGACTCCGAAGCTGGAATGATCGGCGCCCCTGGTAGCGCCCCTGCCCCAGGGCCCGCTGACGGTTGTTCTTCACCGGCGGCTGCAATTGATTCCGTCGCGGCCTGGGCGGCGCTCCCCGTCGGGCTGTGCGAAGTGTCTACATCTGGAGCGGCGCCAGTTTGAACAAGCTCAGAGCCACCGGCGTTCATCGTCATACTACACTTTTGCATTCTTACCTTACCTTTCCGGTGCGCTCTGGACCGCGTCAACTATTCGGCGGACCAGAGTAATCTATCTTTGAATTTGAAAGTTCGAATCCTCAGAAGTGTCCGCCCGGCCTGAAATTTTTGCAGGGGGAGCCAGCGGTCGCGATTGGCGGCGCGCATGATGTTACCCCCTTCGCGTCGCTATTTCCTCCTGCGGGCCTGCTCGGTGAGGGACTTCAATGCCAGATAGTAGCCGGTCTTTAATCTCAATAACTCGGACGCCAAACGGCACAAGTCATCAGCCATCTTTTGCGAGATAGGTTGTAGTTGCCGATAGCAGCTCTCCAAGTTTTCCTTAGAAGACCACTCCCAATATGAGGTTGAGGAGGCCTTCCCGAAAGTGAATTGCGTAATGATGCGCATTACCTTTTCGCGGTCAGGCGCCGCGAGCCGCATGAACGCGTTGAGAAGCCTGGCATTTACTTTACGGAATTTGGAGTCATCGGGCCACGTTACTGCAACTGACCCTTCACGGTGTGTTTTTTCCATATTGAATCCTTTCCATGGTTAGATTTATTTCGTTTTTCACGTTTACTTCCCATCCACCAGTTGCGGTGCGTCCGTGGGCCGGAATGACCGAATGGGTAGCCTTTCCTGTCCGCTGTAGCCAAGGTGCCGGCGGGACACACGTACTCTTAATACTGAGTTTTTGGAGATTCGAATTGGAATTTTGAAGGCGGACTGCTGAGAACCGACACACTCGGGCGCCGATATAGACCCCGCGGCGCCGGTTTGGAGAAACCCGGGGCCGCTGGCGGTTGTAGTCGTACTATACTTTTGCATTTTTACCTTACCTTTCTTTTGCGCCCCGGACCGCGATCAACTTTCTGGCGGGTCAGGTGCGCTCTATGTATGAAGATGAAAGTTCGATTTCTATAGAACCGCGTCCACCTGGCCTTGCCCCTTCGCGCTGTTGTGCCCATTTCCTTTGGGCGCATTAACGCCAAACTAGGGCTCCTCCATCCACTCGCGGCGGTGCGACGAACGCTACAAGCTCAATGAGTGGGTGAAGATTTCAAATTCCCAGACTTCCCATAGTTCGCCTTCATGGCCGGAGATCTCGACATGAAAAGAGGCAGAGATACGGCGCGCGGATAGAATTTCAAAGCGCGCTACGCCTTCAAAGAAACCTGCTTGGTCCTTGAGAAGGTTGTTTGTAGCTTCCACAAGGTGGCGGCCTATCGCCGACTCATAAATCGTTTTGTTCAGATCAATACGGTCGAGCTGATTCTGAGCTACCTGACTGTTCATAATTTTTCTCCAATCACTCACTTGGTGTTGTCCAGGTCATTTTGTCCTTGCTGATTTGTCTGAATTGCGATATCATGGCCATGTTATTTTCGTCGACAATTTGCTAATCTCGGCGGGGGGCTACTGCTCGCTGGCATCTGGTACATCAGCCGAGAATGTAGGCTAGGAGGTCGAATGTTAACTAAGGCCTAGCCCCTTTACTGATGTACTAAGAATATATCACAGCCATGGTAATTAACGTGGCCGTGGTCATGAAAACTTTGTGGAGCGTATGGAACGACGGCTTTCTGATTTGAAATCTATAACTTACAGTGAGAACCAGTACCGCGATCTGCTCGTTGAACTCTTTGAGCGGGATGGATGGCTCGTAAATCGTAAAGCATCATTCGCTGACAAAGGTCCAGATCTGGCTATTTCGCGAGGCAGCCTGAGCTACACCATTGCGTTGAAGGTTTCCTCCGAAGGTCGACGCGACCGATTGGTAGCACTCTTATCCCAGGCGATTCTCGAGGCCAGGGCAGCCGCTTCGGGATCACCCGACAACCCCGCTCCGCTGGCAGTAATTGCGGCCCCGTTGATTCTCAGGAGTACCGCGGACGAGTTGATTGACTTTCGGTCTAGAGTTGCGCCGGACGCTGCAGTCGGGATCTTCGATCGGGAAGGGTTACGGCGATTCGTTGGATCAGGGCTAGAGATGTATATCGCGGTACCTCCACGCTCTGCTCGCAGGCAAACGCTTCGGGTGCCGGACTCAGCCAATCTCTTTAGCGACCTCAATCAATGGTTGCTGAAGGTCTTGCTCTCACCCATGATTCCAGAGGAGCTTCTGCAGGCACCGAGGGGAAGCTACAGAAATGCCTCAGAACTTGCGAAGGCAGCCCGCGTCTCGATGATGAGCTCCTTCCGATTTGTGCGTCAGCTAGAACAAGAGGGATTTCTCGACGATGATAGCGAGTGCCTGCGGCTAGTACGCAGACAAGACTTGATGAGCCGCTGGCGGTCCGCCTACCTGCGGCCCGTACGCGATCTACCGCTCTGTTGGATTGACCCGGTCAAGGTCGACCGCCAGCTGCCGTCCGCGCTCCGTGCCTACAATGGCGATTCTGCTATGCGGAAGCGGCGAGAGCCGCGCGCCTGCCTTGCGCTTTTAGGTGCGGCCGAAGCTCTTGGATATGGGCCTTTTCCGGAATTCCGCCCGTACTTCTATCTGGAGATGCTCGACCGGGCAGCCCTCGTCAATATTGGGCTCTCTCCACTGGGCGCCGAATACAGACCAGATGTCTTTGTACGGGTCCCGGCTTTTCGGGAGTCGATCTTTCGCGCCGCTGTCATCCGCAACGAGATGCCAGTTGCCGATGTATTGCAGGTATGGCTCGACGTCAGCTCGTATCCGGCCGGCGGAGAAGCACAGGCCGAAGAAATCCGCCAGCGCGCTCTTATGCCGATTTTTACTGAGACACAGAAATAGCTGCCTCGGCGTTAACCTGGACGAGGGACGCGTGGTGGGGCTTCGCTCCATCGACTTCGAGTAGACAACAACTAACAAGGTGGAGATTGCCCTCAATCCAAGACGAGGTTGGCCAACACGCTTGTCCGCCCGAAGACTGCGGCGGCATCTCGGGGTTTTATGACCTCCTTGATGCCCTTCCCAGTCCGCAGCCGTTTCCTGTCAAGGCAAAATCGACGCGCTAATTTTGGGGTCTTTTACCGCAAAACGAGCCATTCAGGCGCCTCGTGAGCGGCCAAGCTCGATTTCCGGCGCGTGGTCAGATCCTGGGCTGTCAGCGCATTGAGCTCGAATTTTGGGGTTTAGAACCGCAATTCTCGTACTCATCCGAGTTCGCAATCCACTTCCCGGCCCGCAGCCGTTTCCTGTCAAGGCAAAATCGACGCGCTAATTTTGGGGTCTTTTACCGCAAAACGAGCCCTTCAGGCGCCTCGTGAGCGGCCAAGCTCGATTTTCCGGCGTGCGGTCAGATCCTGGGCTGTCAGCGCATTGAGCTCGAATTTTGGGTTTGAGAACCGCAATTCTCGTGCTCATCCGAGTTCGCAATCCACTTCCCGGCCCGCAGCCGTTGCCTGTCAAGGCAAAATCGACGCGCTAATTTTGGGGTCTTTTACCGCAAAACGAGCCTTCAAGCCCCTCGTGAGCGGCCAAGCTCGATTTCCGGCGCGTGGTCAGATCCTGGGCCGTCAGCGCATTGAGCTCGAATTTTGGGGTTTAAAAGAAGAATTTTCACCCTCGTCCGTGTTGGTCTCGTCCCCTTTCTAGTTTGTTTTCCCGGTTCGCGCACCGCTCTTCGGGGTCAGCCAGAAATGGGCTCCACGGTCGGAATAGAGCGAGCAGAACAGCCCCTTCTGTTCGATCACCGCCCGCAGCCCGGCCATCACTGTGGCGGTCGTCTCTTCCTCGGCCAGCTGCGCATAGTAGATCTCGCTGGTGGCGTCGTCCAGGATCACGATCAGGTCGTGCTTACGCTCATCCTGAAACCA
>JGI12270J11330_10001724_pt1 | contig 16111 bp, 12 predicted proteins | sample PeaSoiMetSII2010_FD_11330 | JGI IMG/M metagenome (IMG submission 11330)
CCGAGCGCGGCGGAGGCGGCGGCGGTCAAGGCGTTCCTCAATTGGACGGTCACCACCGGCAACGGCGCCACTTTCCTGACGCCGGTGCTGTTCCAGCCGCTCCCGTCGAGAGTACTGACGATTTCTCAGGCACTGATCAACTCGATCAGCGGTTAAATTCATGGCTGAATCGGCACCGTNGACCGGGTCGGAGGGGGGAGCGGGCAACCCGCTCCCCCGCCGGCTCGGCCGGATATTGGGCGCAAAGATCCGCAACGGCGACATGATCCGCTGGATCGGTCACGCCGGAGCGATGATCCCGGTCCTAGCGCTCGGCTTCATTCTCGTAACGTTGATCATCGAGGCGCTGCCCGTCATCGGCTACAACGGCTGGCACTTCTTCACGGGTACCACCTGGTCCGAAGGCAACTTGTACGGCAAGACAGTAACCACGAACGGAATCGCCCATCCGCCTGGGGCTTCGTACGGAGCGCTGCCTGCCATCGTGGGGACGCTCGGCACGGCGGCGATCGCGCTTGTCATCGCACTGCCGGTATCGATCGGTGCCGCGCTGGTGATCGTCGAGCGACTGCCCAGGCGACTGGCGACCGGCGTCGGGATGTTCCTCGAACTCCTGGCGAGCGTTCCCAGCGTAATCATCGGCCTGTGGGGCGCTCTGGTCTTCGGGCCGTTGCTCTCTAAGTACGTGTATCCCTTGGTCGCTAACCACATGCCGGATGTGCCCGTTCTGCGCTACTTCCGGGGCAATGTCGGCAACGGCGAGGGCTTCCTCACCTCCGGTATCGTGCTCGCGATCATGATCATTCCAATCATCGCCGCCACGGCGCGCGACCTTATCCGGCAGGTTCCGCTGCTGCCGCGCGAGGGCGCCTTCGCGCTGGGCATGTCCGACTTTGAGTGCGCCCGGCGGGTGACCCTGCCGTGGGTGGGTTCAGGCATTGTCGGCGCATCGGTGCTCGGCCTCGGCCGTGCTCTCGGCGAGACCATGGCGGTAGCTATGGTCTGCGGGTCCGCCCTCGGCGCGGTGCCGGGCAACATATACGCGACGATGACGACGATCGCCGCCACTATCGTGTCCTACCTCGATTCGGCCTTTCTTGACACCACCGGCTTTGCTGTGCGTACCCTCGCTGAACTCGGCCTCGTGCTGATGGTCATCACACTTGCTGTGAACGTGCTCGCACGACTCCTTGTCCGGCGGGTCTCCGGCACCGCACTGCCGGTCGGAAGGGGTTTGTAGCCATGACGGGAAGCAGCGCTCCTGGGGGCCTTTCGCCGGTCGGCCCGACGGCGCCTGTAGCTGACGGCCACTTCGACTGGCCCGCGGTCCCCGTCCGCCGCAAGGTCGCGAATTGGTTGTTCTGGGGCGCCTGCTTCGTCGGCCTGGCCGCGGTGATCAGCCCGGCGCTCTGGTTCTCGATTTCGATCATCACGCGGGCGGTGCCGCATTTTCAGTGGAACGTGCTCACCACGAAGACCAACGGAATTGGTGGTGGCCTGCAGAACGCGCTGCTCGGGACGTTGCTGATCACGGCCGGGGTCGTGCTTGTCGGCGGAACGGTCAGCATTCTGACGGGTCTGTACCTGGCCGAGTTCGCCACTGGCAGGAACCGGAGCATTCTGCGCGGCGGGTACGAGGTGCTGGCCGGCATACCGTCAATCGTGCTCGGTTATGTCGGATACATCGCCCTGGTGGTGGGCCTGCACTGGGGGTTCAGTCTGCTGGCCGCCGTGCTCACCCTGTCGGTGCTCGCGATTCCCTATATCACAAAAGCGACGGAGACTGCGCTAGCTCAGGTGCCATCTAGCTACCGTGAGGGCGCTGAGGCGCTCGGCCTGCCCGCCGCCTGGACGCTACGCAAGATCGTGCTGAAGTCCGCCGTGCCGGGAATCGTAACCGGCCTGCTCGTGGCGGTGGCGATATCGGTCGGCGAGACCGCGCCGCTGCTATACACGGCGTTCTGGTCGGCAGCGAACCCGACGCTGGCTCCTACTCATTCCCCAGTCGGGTACCTCACCTACCTGGTCTTCGCTTTCTCACCGCTTAACCAGCCCTACGCGTCGGCCAACTACCTGTCCTACGACGCCGCGCTGATCCTGCTCATCTTCGTGCTGCTGATCATCATTCTTGGTCGGGTGCTCGTCGCTATCTCCCGCCGCAATTCGGAGTGACCATAGTGGTCACGACCAGCGACGGGCCATTGAATGGCTGCGTCTCACGCTGAGAACGTCCCGGCTGGGCTGGCTCCGGATGAGCACATTCCAGCAGGTCTCCCGGCCTCGGACGCAGCCATGCGATCAATGACTGGGGTGCTCGCCGACCGTCTCGCGGCGACGTTCGTTCAGCATGAGCCGGGCTGGCGGGTGCCCCGCTGCTCTGCGCTGGCCCGCCGGTATCACGTCAGCCCCGGAGTCATCGAGGCGGCGGTTGAGATGCTGCTGGCCCGCCACCTGGTCCGGCGGCTACCGGACGGTCAGTTGTGCCGGGCCGGCCCGGCCGAGTACCTGATTCCGCTGGCGACCGAGCCGCAGCTGGTGTCCTACCTGGGCGCGGCCGGTGGCGAGCTCACTTGCCGGAGCCGCCAGGTCTCCAGGCGCAAGGTTCCCGCCAGCATCGGCTCGGTGCTCGGGACCACCTCAACCGCGTCGGTCCTGGTGATCAGGGCGCTCTGGACAGCGGCCGGTCAGCCGGCCGCATGGTGCACGACCTACCTGCCAAGGGACAGAGCGGGCACCTTCCGTTCTGCAGTGGCGGCGGCGCAGGTGCGGCAAGTGTTGGCACTGGCCGGGGACTCTGGGCTGGCCGGGGACTTTGGGCTGGCCGGGGACTTTGGGCTGGCCGGGGACTTTGGGCTGGCCGGCGACTCTGGGTGGCACGCGGCGGCGGAGCGACCCGAGACCGACTCGCCGGAGCTTGTGCCACCAGGCAGGCCGACCGCCCTGCATGTCGAGCTGGACCACCCGTCGCCGGCCGCGGCCAGGACCTTGCAGCTGTCCCCCGGTCAGCTAGCCGCGAAGGTCACCATCCGGTTCGACGACCCGGTGACGTCCAGACCGGCCGCGCTGACCGTGGCGGTGCTGCGCCCCGACCTCTGCCGGATCGTGGTGCGATCCGGATCGCCCGCCCAGCCCGGCGGCACTAGTGCGCCGGACCGTGACCCAGCTGGCTGGTCGAGCCTGCTGCGCGACCCCGCCTTACATTGTCGCCCGTTCGCAGGATCTCGTTGCTCGACGCATTACCTGCAGTTCAGCTTCTCGACACCTGCGCAACTTAGAACTGAATACAGCCCGGTCTGCCATTGCGCGCCATTGGCAGAGCACCGAACGAGGCGGAAGGCACCCAGTGGATTACTCCGGCGACCAGACTGACGTCGCGGGAGTCCTCGCTGACCGGCTGGCCGCAGCCTTGGTGCATCATGAGCCCGGCTGGCGGCTGCCGAGGGCAACCGCGCTGGCTCGCCGCTACAACGTCAAGCCGACCCAGATCGAGCAGGCCGTCAGGGAGCTGACCGCTAGGCACTTGATCCGCCAGCTCCCGGATGGGCAGCTGTACCGGGCCAGCCCGGCCGAGTACCTCATTGCGGTGCAGGGAGTGCCGCGGCTCGGCGCTCACGTCGACCCGATGGGCAGCCAGGTCAGCTGCCGTAGCCGCAAGGTTTCGTGGCGCCGGGTCCCTGAGGACATCGGCTGGACGCTGGGCATCGCCCCGGCCGACACGGTCTGCACGGTCCGCTGCCAGTGGGCGATGAACGGCGAGCCAGCCGCCATCTCGACCACTTATCTCACCAAGACCGCTGCCAGTCAGGTGACCGATGCGGCCGGCCCGCTTGGTGACTCGGTCCGGGTACTCCCGCTCGGCAGTGCCGCGCAGAGTCCGGACCTGGGCGCGATGCCGGCGCCGCTCGGTGTACCGGTCGCGCTGTATCTGGAGCTACAGCCGCCGTCATCGTCGGTTGCCAGGGGATTGCGGCTGGCCGCCGGCCAGCCGGCCGCCATGGTCACCGTCCGGTTCGACGATCCGGCCACTGGGCAGCCAGTCGCGCTGACCGTGGCGGCGCTTCGGGCCGATCTGTTCCGGATCGTGATCGAGTCGCCTGCTGAGAACTCCCATCACGGGGACGCACCATCGACTGCGGGATTCGGCCTCGGGGCTCCGCCGTCAGGCGGGGCCCAGGGCGCCTTTGCCGCGGTGCCAGACGACGGCTCGGCAATTCTCCGCACCAAGCAGGGATAGATCGCTGACGGTCACCAGATCGGCTCGCTGCTGCGCACAGAAGTACTATCTTTGGCCGTTATGCCGCCAACTATGATCGGCACGGCGGAGCGCGCATCCTGGCGCTCCCGTTACCTCGCGCTCCAGACCGCGCCGCCGCGCAGCGAGTTAGCGGCTGGTGCCGCCGTGGCGGCGCTGCTGGCCCAGCTGCTATTCGCGCAGTTAACCCTGGCTCTGGCAATCTGCCTGATGCTGATCGGAAGGGTCGGCCGATGGCGCCCGTTGTGGCTCGCCGTGCCAGCCGTGGCCGGGCTGGCCTGGATGCTGACCACCGGCGTCCGGCCAGCGGTGTACGGCTACCTGATCGGCGGCGGCAGGGTGATCACATCGCTGACCGGGCCGGGTTCGGCGCTTGCCAGGCTGGGGCACCTGCCTGATGCATTCCGCCGCTGGCAGCAGTGGCTGCCCAGACAGCTTCCGCTGGCGCTGCTGGCGGCCAGCGCGCAGACGGCCGGCCTGACGGTCCTGCGCAGGGCCGGCCAGCTGCGGTCCGGCCGGCTACCGCACTCCACCGGGCCTCGGCGGTGCCGCCCTGGGCTCATCGTCGCGGCCAGGCGCCGGTACCTGGTCGCGACGACCAGCCGTGGCGAGGTGGCGACCAGCGACGGTGGTTGCGTCGGCATTGCCGACGGTACCGGGCGGCGCGCCGCGATCTCGTGGCGCGAGGCTGAGTCCGGCGTGCTCTGCGCCGGCCAGGACGCCGCCGCCGTTGCCGCAACCGGGCTGGAACTGGCAACCGCCGCGATCCAGCACCGCAAGACCGTGATCGTCATCGACCTGGCCAGCCGGGCCGGCCGCCTGGCCGACCCGATCGCGCAGGCCTGCGCCGCGGCGGGAGCGCCGCTGCGCTGCTTCGGTGACTTAGCTGGCTGCTACGACCCTGCCTGGGGGGCTGACCCGGCCCGCTCCGCCGCGCTCATTCTGGCGGCACTCGACTGGAACGGGGTGAGTCACGCGCAGCAGCGGTTCTGTGCGGACTACCTGAACGCGGTCCTCGCTGTCATCGCAGCTACACCTGGCGGACCAGCCAGGCAGCCGGTCGCGGTGCTCGACGAACTGGCTGACCTGCTCCATCCGGAGGCGCTCCGAGCCCGGCTGCGCCTGCTACCCGGCTACCTGCCCGGCCATCTGCCCGGACCCGACGCCCTGACCGGACAGGTCGCTGACCTGGCCGGTCAGCTTGAGGTCAGTCCGGCGCTGGTCGCCCCGGTGGCGAGCCAGCTCACCGGACTACGCTCGGCCGCGCTCGGCCACTGGCTGGGGCCCGCTCGCAGCCCAGGGCCAGCACGTCCCGCGAATGTGACGGCTTCCGGGCAGGCCCCGATCAGCCTCGGGCGGGCGCTGGTCGACCGGCAGGTGGTGCTGTTCCCGCTGGACCGCAGCGTGCATGGCCGGGCCGGCGTCACCATCGCGCGCCTCGCGGCAGCTGACCTGATCGCGACCCTGACCGAGGCAGCCGCGCAGGCCCGTTCTGGCGACTGCGGCTGCGAGGCACTCGACCCGCGGCAGCTCACCGCGCTGCTCGCGCTCGGCAGTGCCACCGGAACGGCCGTACTGCTGAGCACGGCGGCTGAGCGGGCGGCGGTCAGGCTCGCTGGTGAGGTGAACGTCATCGTGGTGCGCGGGCCAGCGCCGCCCGCACTGGCTCGCCTGCTCGGCACCGGCGACCTGGTCGGCCCGGCTCACGATCCGCCAACTGCCGGCCCACCCGGCTGGGTGACCGGTCAGCAGCCAGGTCAGATCACGGCGGACGCGATCACGGCGAGCGAGCCTGGCCAGCTACCGAGAATTTCGTTCCGCACCGAAGACAGCACCAGATGGATGGCGGACACCTTGCTCGGGCAGCAGCCGGATGCCCTCGGTGTGCTCGTGCGGAACCCGCGGCCGCGGCTGCTGCTTGGCTGCCGGGCCGTCCGGTGACGGGGTGGGCACGGGTCGATCCGGCTCAGATCTACCTGGGCTGGCAGCACTCGCCCGGCCAGGCAGATCCTGGCCCGCCGCCGGCCCGGCCGGTGCCTGAGCCTTCAGTCCGGCTCGATCCTGGCTGGGTCGCGGCGCAGCGCCTGATCGAGAGTCGGCTCGCCCGTCCGACGCGGCTCGGCATCGCGGCCGGTGTCCTCGCGGCGGGCCTGATGGCCATCCTCTGGCTGACCGGATTGGTCACCGCGGCGCTGGCCGGATCCGGCTCGCTGGCCGCAGCGGCTGGCGCGCTGTACTGCGCACGGTCAGCCGGGCTGGGCAGGCGGCGGCTCGGCGCGCTGATCGCCGGCGAGAGTCACCGGGTGGCCGCCGCGAGCGCGGCTGGCCAGCAGCGGCTGGCGGCCAGGCAGACCGAGCATGCCAGCGCCTACCGGGCCTGGCTGGACCGCAGGACCGTCTTCGAGCAGCAGCCGATCTGGTTCGCGGTCCGGATGCCGGCCGGGATCGACCGAGTGGACGTGGTCGGCGGCACGCTGCCCGGCTGGTCCGCGCTGCTCACCACGCTCGCCGCTCCGCTGCTGAGCGCGGGCGGCGAAGTGACCGTGCTTGACCTGACCGAGGGTGCGGTGGCTGGTGACCTGGTCAATCTCGCGCATCGGTCCGGCCTGCGGCCGCTGGTCTGGGTCCTGCCGCGCGACTTGCCCAGGCTTGACCTGGGAACCGGGTTAGGTACCCAGGCCCTCGCCGATGTGCTCGCGCTGGCGGTCAGCGCCAGCCCGCAGGCCGGACAGGCAGTGGATCAGCCAGCTGACTGCGCACTGCTTGAGCGGGTGCTCGGCGTGCTCGGACCCGATCCGCGGATGGCGCAGGTGAACGCTGCCCTGCGGGTACTTGCCGATGTCGGGGACCCGCGCACAGACCTGCGCTCCGGATTGCTCACGACCGGGCAGCTTCAGCAGATCGGCACCCTGTTCGGCCGCGGGGCGGCGGAGCGGGTCGTGATCGAGCGAGCCTGGGCACTGGAGTCCAGGCTGCGGTGGCTCGATCAGCTCGGCAGCGATCCGGCCAGCGTGCAGCCCAGCCGGCTCCGGGTGGCGTCACTCGACCGGCGGTACGGCGTGATCGGGAACCGGATGCTCGGCACCTATCTGACCGCGGCGCTGACTCACATGCTGCGGCAAGCGCCGCCAGCCAGGCCCTGGGCACATGCGCTCTGCCTGGTTGGCGCTGACCGGCTGCGCGGTGAAGTAATCGACCTGCTCACCGAGGCATGTGAGGCTTCGCGGACCGGGCTGGTGCTTGGGTACCGATCCATTTCCCCCGACGTGCGGGAACGGCTCGGCCGGGGGAACGCCGCGATTGCGTTCATGCGGCTCGGCAATGGCGCCGACGCTCAGGCGGCCAGCGAGCTGATCGGCACCGAGCACCGGTTCGTGGTCGGCCAGCTGACCGACACGGTGGGAACCTCGTACACCGATACCTGGGGTGACTCCTACACCAGCACGGTCGGGACCGCGGACTCGGTGGCCGACTCGTATTCCGTCAGCGAGAGCAGAGGTCGCAGCCGGGGGCGGGGGGTGAGCCGCCAGGACCGGTTCGCGCCGTTCGGTGACTTCACCGGATCGTCCAGCCGCGACTCCAGCTTCTCGGTCGGCGAGTCGGGCTCGGTGTCGCTCACCGAGGGGATCAACTCAGGCACCTCCTGGGGGGTAAGTCTGTCCAGGGCACTTGGCGAGAACGTGTCGCTTGGCCGCACGGCGCAGCGGTCCAGGGAGTTCCTGGTCGAGCCCGATGAACTGCAGCGTCTGCCGCCGAGTGCGGCGATTGTCAGCTACCCGGGTCCAGCCGGGCGGACGGTCGTGCTCGCTGACGCCAACCCGGCGATCAGCAGGCTGCCCGGTGCGACCTGGCGGAGCCTGGCGGACGTGCGGGCCGATGGCCTGGCTCAGTATCCGCGCCCGGTGCGGGCCGGTGCTGCCAATGGGGGGTTCAGCAGGGCGGGAGGGTTCGGCGGGGCGCGGGAGTCCGGTGGAGCTGGGGACCTCGGCGCGCCGGGGGAGTTCGGCCGGGCGGGAGAGTCACGGCCGGATCCGGCACGGCTGCCGAATCTCGGACCGCCACCCGAGCGTCTCGACTGGCGCCCGCGCCGCTGAGCCGATCAGAGTCCGCGGGCGGACGTGGCAGACTCGGGATCGTGCAGCGGCAATTTCGGCAAGTGGACGTCTTCAGCTCCGAGCCGTACCGGGGCAATCCGGTCGCCGTCGTGCTGGACGCCGAAGGTCTGACGTCAGCGCAGATGCAGCGCTTCGCGCACTGGATGAACTTGTCGGAGACGACATTCGTGCTCCCGCCCGACGCGGCCGGAGCCGATTACCGGGTGCGCATCTTTACCCCGACCGCGGAACTGCCTTTCGCCGGGCATCCGACGCTGGGTACGTGTCACGCCTGGCTGAGCGCCGGGCATGTCCCTGGCCAGCCGGACCACATCGTGCAGCAGTGCGGGGCTGGGCTGGTTCAGGTCAGGCGCACGGCTGCTGGCCTGGGCTTCGCCGCGCCGCCGCTGCTGCGGTCCGGTCCGGTGAGCGAGCCGATGATCGAGCAGATCGCCGCGCAGCTCGGGCTCGATCGAGCCGAGATTGTGGAGGCTCAATGGGCCGACAACGGTCCAGGCTGGGTTGCCGTACTGCTCGGCAGCGCGGATGCCGTGGTTGCGCTGCGGCCGCCGTCGGTCGAACTCGATCTGGGCGTGGCCGGCGCCTATCCGCCGGGGTCGGAGTGCGCTATCGAGGTGCGGGCGTTCTTCCTGCAAGACGGCAGGCCAGTTGAGGATCCAGTCACCGGGAGCCTCAATGCCTCGCTGGCACAGTGGCTGCTGACGTCCGGCCGGCTTACCGCGCCCTACATCGCCAGCCAGGGAACTGTGCTCGGCCGACGAGGTCGGGTGCATGTCAGCCGTGACGATGACGGCACCGTCTGGGTCGCCGGTGCCACCGCGACCAGGATCAGCGGCGAGGTTGAACTGTAGCAACCAGGTGGCAGGCCCACGGCCCGGCTGATATGCACGCTTTATGGGTAGCAGCCCGGATGCCGGCAGCGGCGCGACCGAGTCCTGGTATCGGGTCGTAGCCATCCCCGACGCCTGTTACGGCGGGACGCCCGAACGGGACTACGCGTCGGTGCTGCCGGCCGTGCTCAACGCGGCACAGGACCGCAGGCCGTTCGTGGCCGGATGGTTCTCCCGAGGGGCCGGCGCACCGCTTGAGCTGATCACCAACGCAGGCCCGCTTCCGCCGGCCCCAGCCCAGCGCCTGACCGTCTCGGACAACCCTGGCCGCGGCGGTGCCCACGCCGCACGGGAGCAGCCGGAATCAAGCGAGCTGCTCTTTCCCTGGGGGGCACGGGGCGTGCCGTTCACCCAGAGCCTGATGACCGACCTGGACCGGATGGTCTGGGCACCGTGCCCTGGCCGCCAGGCGCCGCAGCAGCCCGGCGATCGCGGTGGCGGCTCGTGGCTGGCCTCGGCCGGAGGCGGCCTGGCTGGCCCGGCACCCAGTCTGTTCGAGTCCGCGCTGACCACACTGATGGCCCGGCCGTTCGGCTGGCTGGTGGTGGCCGAGCCGACCGACCTGATCGACGCGGAGACCGCTGAGCTACGCGGCCAGCTCAACGCGGCGCGCCGGTTCGATGAGGAGCGCGCTCGGTTTGACGCTGACCAGATCGCCAGGCGCCTCGGTGAGCTCGACGCGTTCCGCGAGGCGGGACTGTGGAATGTCCGAGTGCTCGTCGGTGCCGCCGACGCCGAGCAGCTGAGCCTGATCGCGCCGATGCTGGTCGGTTCGGCGGACCTGAGCTCGCACCCGTACCGGCTACGCGGCCCGGAGCGGGCGCGTGACCTGGCAGACGCGCTGGTGTCGAAGATGAACGACTCGGCGGATGGTTCGGCGGTGCCATTCGCTGCCACGGCCGGCGTGCTCGCGGCGCTTACCGGGCTGCCGCGCCGCGAGGTTCCCGGGGTACGGGTGCTCGACGTCGGCTACTTCGATGTCACCGCCGAGCCGTCCGGCGAGGACGAGGTCAGCGTCGGCGCCATTCTGGACGGCCAGGACCGGGTGGTAGGAGACCTTGGCGTGCCGCTGGCGACGCTGAACCGGCATGCGCTGGTCACTGGCGCGACCGGGTCGGGAAAGTCCCAGACGGTCCGGCATCTGCTTGAGCAGCTCACCCGCGCCGAGATCCCGTGGCTGGTGGTCGAGCCGGTGAAGTCGGAGTACGCGGCAATGGCCGGGCGGCTAGCCGCCACCGGTGCAGAGCTGACGCTCATCAATCCAGCCGATCCCGCCGCGATCCCGCTGGCCGTGAATCCGCTCGCGCCGGAACCCGGCTTCCCCGTCCAGGCGCATATCGACATGGTCCGGGCGCTGTTCCTGGCCGCGTTCGACGCTCGCGAGCCGTTCCCGCAGATCATGTCGCAGGCCCTGCAGCGGGTCTACGAGTCCTGCGGATGGGACCCGGTGACCGGGTCACGGCAGCCGGGCGCCGCGGCCCCGCCGGCGATCCCGACGCTGGCCCAGCTGCAAGCCGCCGCGCTTGAGGTGATCTCCGACGTCGGCTACGGCCCGGAGTTGCAGGCAGATGTCCGAGGATTCGTCGAGGTCCGGCTGCGGTCGCTGCGGACGGGATCGGCTGGCCGCTTCTTCGAGGGCGGCCACCCGGCCGACATCAGCGAGCTGCTGCGCCGGAATGCCGTGCTCGCGATCGAGGACGTGGCCAACGACGAGGACAAGGCGTTCCTGATCGGCACGCTCATCATCAGGATTGTCGAGCATCTGCGGCTGCGGGCTCGAACCCAGACAGCGCAGGGCCTGGGTCACGTGATCGTGATCGAGGAGGCGCACCGGCTGCTCCGCGCCGACCGCGAAGGCGCCAGTGCGCACGCCGTGGAGCTGTTCGCCAGCCTGCTCGCCGAGATCCGCGCTTACGGCGAGGGGCTGATCATCGCTGAGCAGATACCCGCCAAGCTCGTTCCCGACGTGGTGAAGAACACGGCCTTGAAGATCGTGCACCGGCTGCCCGCTCATGACGACCGTCAGCTGGTCGGCGCAACCATGAACCTGGACGCCGAGCAATCCCGCCAGGTCGTGTCCTTTCCGCCCGGTGTGGCCGCGGTCTTCGCGGACGGGATGGACCGGCCGCTGCGGATCCGGGTGCCATTCGGCGGCCACGCCGAGCGAGCCCCGAGGCCGGACGAGCTGGCGGAGCCGCCGATGGCCGGGCGGAGATCGGCGGCCTGCGGGCCCGCCTGCAGCCAGGGCCGCGCTTGCACGCTGCTTGAGCTGCGTTCGGCTGATCTGCTCGCCGGGACGCCGGAGGATGCCTGGCTGCGGGTCTGGACCGAGGCGACAGTGCTTGCGTTCCTGACCAACTCGCCGTTGCCCGTCGTGCCGGTGGCGCTGCGCCAGCGCTGGTCCGGCCTGGATGAGCGGCTGCGTGAGTGCCTGCTGGCCACCGCCATCGAACGAGCCGCGGCCGCCCGTGCGCAGGCCGTGCGCTCCTACTTCGATCCCCGTGAGCTGATCGAGGAAGTGGCCGTGACGGCGTTGCGCCTGCTTAACGGCGGAAAAGGAGCCGGAACAAAGGTCGGGAGCAACTGGGTCATCCCGCAGTTGCAGTGGCTGCACGAGATCGAACGCGCCTGCCCGCTGCATGACCCGGCACCAGATCCGTTTGCGCTGGCGCTGCCTCTTGAATACGAGCTGCCCGGCCTAGCTGATCATCCTGACCTGAAAGTCGGGCAGCGGGTNAGCGGGCTGCGCCGGCATCCGCTGTCGATGGAGCTGGCCCGTAACCGGCTGCCGGCCTGGACGGCGCTGCTTGGCGAGGATGANCAGCGTGGTTTCACCGCCGATCTGGCCACCCTGGCGGTCGGCTCCAGTCATCGCGGCCAGCTGATGCAGGCAGCGGGCGAAATGGGGGTCGTGGGCTGGCTGGAGCCTGTTCTGTCTTGGCCGCGCCGGTTCATTGTGGGAAGCGATGACCAGGCGACCGCGGCGGCTGCGGCCGAGCGGGACCCGGCGGCCGGATAGCATCTGCGGCCATGGGCAAGCTTCCGATCCGGGCGCGCGTCGCTACCACACTCGGCGATGCCGCTGGAAAGGTGTCGCGGCTGACCGGTCGTGGCGACGGGTCGGTGATCGGCGGCGTGGTCGGCCTACGGGTGGCACCCGATCTGCTCAGGCAGCTCGCGGCCGGACGCCAGATCGTCCTGGTGACCGGGACGAACGGGAAGACCACCACGACCCGCCTGGTCGCGGCGGGGCTCGGTGCGCTCGGGCAGGAAGTGGCATCCAACGCGTTCGGCGCCAACATGGAGTCCGGGCTGGTCTCCGCGCTCAGCGGAGCGCCGGACGCGCCATACGCGGTTCTGGAGGTCGATGAGCGGTACCTGCCCATGATGATGAAGGAAACCAGCCCGCGGGTGGTCGTCCTGCTCAACCTCAGCCGAGACCAGATGGACCGGGCCGCCGAGATCTGGCTGGTTGCCAGGCGCTGGCGGGAGGCGTTTGCCGGAACCCCGGAGTGCTGGGTCGTGGCCAACGCGGACGACCCGCTGATCGCCTGGGCCGCCGGAACCGCCCGTCATGTCACCTGGGTCGCGGCCGGCCAGCGCTGGCATGAGGACTCCTGGTGCTGCCCGGAGTGCGGGTCGCATCTGCAGCGCGACGAGCTCGGCTGGCGGTGCGGCGAGTGCGGCTTGTCCAGGCCATCGGCCAGATGGGTACTTGACAGCGACACGGTGATCGACTCGGACGGGGTCGGTCATACGCTCGACCTTGCCCTGCCAGGTCGGGCGAACCGGTCGAACGCGGTGATGGCTCTTGCCGTCGCCCGATTCTTCGGCGCCGACGTCGACCAGGCGCTGCCGCGGCTGCGCTCGGTGACATCGGTGGCCGGCCGGTATACCACGGTCGAGCGCCGCGGCCGGAAGCTGCGGCTGCTGCTGGCCAAGAACCCCGCGGGCTGGCTGGAGGCGTTTGACGTGCTTGAGCCGGACGGACGGCCGGTGCTGCTCGCCGTCAACGCCCAGGGGCCTGATGGCAGGGACACCTCCTGGCTTTGGGACGTCGACTACCGGGTGCTGCGCGGCCGCCCGGTGCTGATTACCGCTGAGCGCAGGCTGGACCTGGCGGTCAGGCTGGAAGCCGACGAGGTGCCGTTCGACGTGGTGAACAGCATTGATGCGGCGGTGGACCTGGTCCCGCCGGGCGGTCTCGACGTGATTGCCAACTACACAGCGTTCCAGCAGATCAGAACCACTCTGGGGCGGACCACGTGACTGCGATGCCACCGCAGCCCAAGCACGCTGCCCCGTCGCCGAGCGGTCGTTACCGGCCGCCGCCGATGTCCGGACCCGAGCCGATGACCAGGCCGATACCGCGGGTTGAGCCCGAGTTCGGTGCTGAGCCTGGGCCAGCAGGCCCGCCTGCGGCTGGCTGGCCACAGACGGCCGGCGGGCCGCAGGCAGTCGACGGGTCACAGGCGGCTGGCGGACCGTACGCGGCCGGCGGGCAACCGGCATTCGGCGAGCCACGGGCGGCCGGTGGGCCACAGGCAGTCAGCGGGTCACATGCGGCCAGCGGGCCAAGCGCGCTCCGCCTGGTCTGGATCTACCCGGATCTGCTCAGCACCTACGGAGACCGCGGCAATCTGCTGATGCTCCAGCGACGGGCCAGGCTGCGCGGCGTGCCGGTCGAGTCCGTGCAGCTGAATTCGGATCAGCCGGTACCGCGCAGCGGCGACATCTACCTGCTCGGCGGGGGCGAGGACCTGCCGCAGATCCTGGCAGCGCGGCGGCTCAGGGCAGATGGCGGACTCGCCGCCGTGGCCGAACGAGGTGCTGTGATCCTGGCCGTATGCGCCGGCTACCAGCTGATGGGCTCGGTCTTCGGCGGCGTCCAAGGCGAGCCGGTCGACGGGCTCGGCATCATGGACATCCGCAGCGGCCGCGGCGACCGCCGTGGTGTGGGCGAGGTCCTCGCCGACGTGGACCCCGAGCTTGGGGTTGAACGCCTTACTGGCTTTGAGAATCACCAGGGTGTCACCACGCTGGGACCGGCTGCCCGGCCTCTGGCGCGGGTCGTCCTCGGAGTCGGCAACGGAGACGGCACTGAGGGCGCCTACGCCGGGCACGTGCTCGGCACCTACCTGCACGGTCCGGCGCTTGTGCGCAACCCAGGCCTGGCCGATCTGCTGCTCACCTGGGCGGTCGGGACACTAAGTCCGCTGCCTGAAGCGGATGAGTCCTGGACCAGGCAGCTCCGCGCTGAGCGGCTCGCCGCCACAGCCCCGCGTGCCGGTCAGTAGATAAGCGGTTTCGCCCCGTCCGCCAGAACCTCGGCGATAAAGGTCGATGCGCCGGCGATTCTGATCCCGGCGATCAGGTCGCCCTCGGTGATCTCGCGTCGTGCCGCGCATTGCGTGCAGACCGTCACGGTCCCGCTCTTCAGGATCGTGGCCAGCAGGTCAGCGGCCGGACTCGCGTAGGGCAGCCTGATCGCGTCCGCTTGTCCGGGTAGGGCGAGCCAGGCCGCCTCGCCGGTCAGCCAGAGCGAGACGGGCACGCCGCTCGCGACGGCCGTCGCCGCCACGGTGAGCGCCTGATTACACCGCTCAGGGTCGTTCTTGCCCGCCGTGATCTTGACGACGAGTGAGCCGGAAGCCATATGCCGCACCTTAGCCTGATGCGATGCTCCATGGCGGCCCCGGCCTGGCCGCGCGGCGAACGGGGATCCGCCGGGCCGGGCCGTAGACTGCCCGGGTGGCGGCCGACATCAGCGCGACCATCCTGACCGTGGCCTGCGCCGCGATAGCCGGCTGCTGCGCGCTGCTTGTGCTGCGACTCTGGCGGGCAAGCTCAGGCAAGCCGTCAAGCTCAAGCCGACGTAGGCTGCCGCCATGACGAGCGCCCAGCATCATCCCGGCCCCGACCTGCATGCCGCGGTCGCGCCGCTGAGCTTCCTGCTCGGCCGGTGGGAGGGAGCCGGCGTGGTGGGTTACCCCACTATCGACAGTGCCAACTTCGGGCAGGAGATCTCGTTCAGCCACAACGGCAAGCCGTTCCTGATCTACACGAGCCGCACCTGGCTGCTCGACCAGGACGGAACCATCGGACGCCCGCTGGCCATCGAGAGCGGATACTGGCGACCGCAGCCGGGGAACCAGCTTGAGGTGCTGCTGACCCATCCGACCGGCATCACCGAGATCTACCTGGGTGAGATCAGGGGCACCAGGATCGCGATCGCCACTGACGCGGTGGTACGCACCGCTTCTGCCAAGGAGGTCACGGCCGGCAAGCGGCTGTACGGCCTGGTCGGCAGCGACCTGGCTTACGCCTACGACATGGCGGCGGTCGGGCAGCCGTTGCAGCCGCATGTCTCCGCGCAGCTCAAGCACGTAGCCCAGGCAAGCACGTAGCCCAGGCAAGCACGTAGCCGACGCATCGGCCTGGCTCAGAATCAGGCTGAGGCCCGATTCTGACTGGTCCTCGGAGAAAGAGAATCCCCCGGGCTGCTCCCGCTGCGGAATGGGCTGAACCAACTCCGCTGCGGGGACCGGCTGGACAAGGCCGGCCACCCGGGGGTCCGGTGTCTGCCGTGTATTCGCCGACCGCCGCCTTGGCGGCACGCTGGCTCAGCTGCCGAAGGCAGGCTGGCCCGCAGGGCCGGTGACGCGCACACCCGAACAATGTCAGGTGTGCTCCACGGGACGGCGGCTAGCTGACAGCCACCTCGCGAGTCCGACATCTATGCATACTGTTGGACCACCTCCTTTCCCGCGTTAGCCAGCACGCTACGTCAGGTCCCCGCAGCCGGGCAAGAGGGTTTAACAGTCCCTGGACGATCGGTGGCACAGAACCGCGGA